>Ga0181607_10000102_pt1 | contig 63888 bp, 57 predicted proteins | sample 041ome_9_FD_132420 | JGI IMG/M metagenome (GOLD analysis project Ga0181607, IMG submission 132420) | Coastal salt marsh microbial communities from the Groves Creek Marsh, Skidaway Island, Georgia - 041413US metaG (megahit assembly) | ecosystem: Environmental > Aquatic > Marine > Intertidal zone...
CCGGGTAACCACAAGCCAGTCGGCGGCGCGGGCGAAAACCCGAATGGCGACGGCAACTGGGGTCCTTGGGACAAGGGCAAGAGCAACGCCAATGACACCAAGGGCAAGCCGAGCGCTACCTCCAAGGACAGCAAGTCGTCCAAATTTGGCAGCTGGTGGTTCCCGGGCGGCTAAAGCGGACCGCTTCATCGCTTAGACAGTATTTTCAAGGCCCGGAAATTTCCGGGCCTTTTGCTTGGTGCATACGGAGTAAAGTGCGCGGTTGCATTACGTCGGGTGAGCGGCTCGGCTGACTCTGAATGAACCAGAGCAGCCATTACGACGTAGCCATTATCGGCGCGGGGATGTCCGGCTTGGCCGCAGGCATTCGTCTGGCTCATTTCGGTCGCCGGGTATGCATCTTTGAGCGACACAACGCCGTCGGTGGCCTCAACAGTTTCTACAGCCAGGGCGGGCGCAAATTCGACGTGGGGCTGCATGCGCTCACTAATTTCGTGCCGCGTGGTCGCAAGGGCACGCCGCTCACCAAACTCCTGCGCCAGCTCCGCATCGATCGCGACGAATGGGCGCTTTGCGAGCAAAAGTCCTCCCGCATTTCCTTTGGGCCGCAAGGGGAGACCCAACTGCGTTTCGCCAATGATTTCGCCCTGCTCGCGGAAGATGTCGCAGCCCAGTTCCCGAACCAAGCGGACGGATTTCAGCGCCTGGTGGCGGAAATCAGGGCTTACGACGACGTCAGTCTGGATGCCCCGGTCATATCCGCCCGTCAGGTGGTCCGCACCTACATCACCGACCCGCTGCTGGAGGACATGCTCTTTTGCCCCGTCATGTATTACGGCAGCGCGCAGGAGCACGACATGGAGTTCGGCCAGTTCGTCATCATGTTCAAGGCCCTCTTCCTGGAAGGGTTCTCCCGGCCGCTGGAAGGTGTGCGCGTGATCCTCCGCGTACTATTGGAGAAGTATCGGGCAGCGGGCGGCGAACGACGCATGAAGTGCGGGGTTCGCCGGATCCTTTCGCGGTCCGACCGAGCCGTCGCCCTGGAATTGGATTCCGGTGAAACCATCACCGCCGACCAGATCCTGTCCTCGATCGGAGCGCCCGAAACCCAGGCTCTCCTTGAGCCGCCGGTTCCAACCGGCCCCGCCGCGCCGCGGACCGGCGCGCTGTCATTCGTCGAGACCATCACCATCCTGGAGCCGCAGCCCGGCGCGTTGGGGTGGGGCGATGACACCATTGTATTCTTCAACGACTCGTCCCGGTTCGACTACGCCGCGGCCGGCCAGCCGGTGGACGTACGGAGCGGGGTCATCTGCTTCCCCAACAATTTTGCCTACCCCCCCGGCGAACAGCTTCCCGAGGGCATCTTCCGTTGCACCTGCCTGGCCCGTTACGCCGCCTGGGCCGATCTGGCGGAAGCGGACTATCGCGCCGCCAAGGCCCATTGGTATGAAGCCATCCAGGCCAGTGCCCGGCGCTTCCTGCCAGCGGTGAGCGACGCGCAATTGCGGGCCGCGACCGTCGCAACCGACATGTTCACTCCGCGTACGGTCGAGAAATTCACCGGTCACCTCGGCGGCGCCATTTATGGGTCGCCGGACAAGAACCGACCAGGCCGCACGCAGCTCGCCAATCTCTACCTCTGCGGCACCGACCAGGGGTTCCTGGGCATCATCGGCGCCATGCTCAGCGGGATATCCATGGCGAACTACCACATTTTGCAGAAATCGCCGGCGATACCGGCCGGGCCTGGGGCCTGAAAACCGGGGTTGCCCTGCGCACCCGAGCATCTTCACTGGACCGCTTCATGGCTTACGACTGGCTCAAAGGCGTCGACGACGAGTATGATGTGATTGTGATCGGCAGCGGTCTCGGGGGCCTGACCGGGGCCAATACCCTCGCCAAGGCCGGCCACAAGGTGTTGCTGCTGGAGCACCACTACCAATTCGGCGGGCTGGCCACCTGGTTCACCCGCAAGGGCGGGCACATCTTCGATATCTCCCTGCACGGCTTCCCGGTCGGCATGAAGAAATCGTGCCGCAAGTATTGGACGCGCGAAATCGCCGACTCGATCGTGCAGCTCAAGGACGTCCGGTTCGTGAACCCGCAGATGGACGTCTGGACCGACTTCACCCGCGAGGACTACACCCGTGTCCTGGTGGAGGAGTTCAAGGTCGAGCGCACCACCGTGGAACGGTTCTACGACCACCTGCGGTCGATGAATTTCTACGACGACAATCAGGAAACCACCGGCGAAATGTTCGAACGGTTCTTCCCCGGCCGGCCGGATGTGCACCGGTTGCTGATGGAGCCGATCACCTACGCCAACGGGTCCACCCCGGAGGATCCCGCCATCACCTATGGGATTGTGTTCTCCAATTTCATGGGGGCCGGCGTCTACACCTTCCAGGGCGGCTCCGATCTGCTGATCAAGAAGATGATCGCCGAACTGAAGGCCAACGGGGTGGAGTGCCGCAAGCACGTGCTGGTGCAGGGCATCCACGTCGAGGAGCGCGACGGTCGCAAGGTCGCCGCCGGAGTGATCGCGGGCAAGGACGGACGGTTGATCCGTGCCAAGGCGATCCTGTCCAACGCCAATATCAAGAACACGATCCTGCGACTCGCCGGGCGGGAGCACTTCGATCCTGCCTATGTCGCGGCGGCCGAGGCGGTGCGCATCAACACCAGCTCCTGCCAAGTCTATCTCGGCATCAAGGACGGCGAAAGCATTCCCCATATCGGCGACTTGGTGTTCACCTCCGCGGCCCCGACCTACAGCAGCGATGAGCTGGTCGATTTCCACACCACCAGCCGCACCTTCTCGGTTTACTATCCGGAAACCCGCCCCGGTTCGAATCGCTACACCGTCGTGGCGTCACTCAACGGTCGCTACGGCGACTGGCAGGCGTTGTCCGAGGAGGACTACGCCGTGCACAAGCAGCGATTGATCGACGAAGCCATCACCTCCCTGGAGAAATACATCCCGGGCGTGCGTGATAAAATCGACTGGATGGAGGCCGCCACGCCCCGCACCGTGGAGCGCTACACCACGCATATGGCCGGCACCTCCTTCGGCACGAAGTTCGAGGGTCTCAAGGTATCGATGGACCTGCCGGAGCAGTTGCCCGGGCTCCATCACGCCGGATCCGTCGGCATCATCATGTCCGGCTGGCTCGGCACCATCAATTACGGCGTCATCACCGCCAACAAGATCGACAAAGCCCTCTTCGCCCTTCGCCAGGAAGCGGCCACCACTGTCTGACCCGCCATGCCTCTGCCCGCGATCACCGAGCTGATTCCCCATCGGCCGCCATTCTTGTTCATCGATGAAGTTGTCGCCCAGGACGACGCCTCGCTGACCGCGCGACGTACCTGGCGCAGCGACGAGGATTTTTATCGCGGCCATTATCCGTCGGCCCCCATCACACCCGGGGTATTGCTCTGTGAGGCCGTGTTTCAGGCCGGAGCTGCCTACATGTCTCTACAGGCCCGAGCGGCGGATACTGCCGCAGGGGAGGGCGTTCCGCTGCTGGCCAAAATCAGCGATGTACGTTTCCGCAACCCGGTTTTTCCCGGCGATGAAGTTCTTATCGAGGTTATCCGCAAAGAGGCCATGGGTGGGTTCACCATGATGAAGGGCAGCGTCAGGAAAACCGACGGCACGCGTGTCCTGAACGTTGAATTTGCCGTTGCTTGGAAAACTCCGGAGGCCAAGTGAGCCAACGCCTTCCCGTATGACCGACTTTCTGCAGCTCAGCGGTGCGACCGTGCTCGTGACGGGCGTCGCCAACAAGAAAAGCGTCGCCTGGCTGACGGCGCGTACGCTGGAAGAGCAGGGGGCCAGGGTCATCTACAGTGTGCGTTCCGAGGCCCGTCGAAACTCGCTCGCCAAGTTGCTGGGTGACCGGCCGGTCTATGTCTGCGATCTGGAAGAGGAGGGGGCCGCCGACCGATTGGCCGTGGAGGTTGCCGCCGCCGGTCACGGACCGCTCCACGGACTCGTGCATTCGGTGGCATTTGCCAATTACAGCGAAGGGTTCCGACCGTTCGAGGAGACGAAACGCACTGACTTTCTGCAGGCCACCGCCATTTCGGCCTTTTCGCTGGTGGAGTTGGCCAACGCCTTCAAACCGCACTTCGCGCCCGGCGCGGCCGTGGTCGCCATCGGCATCTCGTCGCTGTTGGTGACCCCCGACAACTACGGTTACATGGGGCCCATCAAGGCCGCACTTGAATCGGCCTGCCGCTTCCTCGCCAAGTCGTTCAACCCCGAACCGGGCGTGCGCTTCAACATCGTCGGTTCGGGTCCGCTCAAGACCAGCGCGTCCGCGGGCATTCCGGGTTACCTCGAGAGCTACCTCTATTCGGAGAAGCTGACCTTCCGAAAACGCAATCTCGACACCCAGGAGGTCGCCAACGCCGTCGCCTTCCTGCTCAGTCCACGCAGCAGTGGCCTCAACGGCACCACGCTCGTGGTCGATGCCGGCCTGGGCAGCAACTTCTACGACGCGGAGATCATCCGGTTGGCCATGAGGCCCGAGCGCGGTGATGCCGCGTCGGGAAATCCCCAATCACAATGAGCCAATTCCCCAAGAGCAGCGTGGTCACGGTCTCCCGGCTGGGATTTGGGCGTTGGGTTGTTGGGATTTTGAGCAAATGAAATTTGCGAACGTCGTCATCGAATCACTCGCCGTCGACTTGCCGGACGAGGTGCTTACTTCGGCGGCGATCGAAGTGCGGCTGCGGCCGCTCTACGAACGGCTGAAGCTGCCGGAAGGGCGGCTGGAGCTCATGACGGGCATCCGGGAGCGGCGCGTCTGGCCGACCGGCACGCGACCGTCCGATGCCAGTGCCGCTGCCGGCCGGGCCGTGCTGGAACGCTCGCAACTTCCCGTCGCGGACATCGAGCTGTTCATGCACGCCGCGGTGAGTCGTGACATGCTGGAACCCGCCACGGCATCTTTTGCGCACCGCAAGATCGGGCTGCCTGCGTCAGCGCAGATTTTCGACGTCTCCAACGCCTGCTTGGGCTTCCTCAACGCCATGGTGGTCGCCGCCGGGCTGATCGAATCGGGTCAGATCCGCTGCGCCATGGTCGCCTCGGGCGAGAACGGCGGGCCGCTGGTGGAACAGACTCTCCGCACGTTGCTGGGGGAGCCGTTGACCCGTCAGCAGATCAAACCGTATTTCGCCAACCTCACCATCGGTTCAGGTGCGGTCGCCGCCATGCTCTGCCACCGTGACCTGGCGCCGGACGGACACCGCCTCATCGGCGGTATCGGTCGGGCCGCCACGGTGCACAGTGAGCTCTGCCAGGGCGATACCCACGGCGCCGATGCGCTGGCCATGCAGACCGACTCCGAGGCCCTGCTGGTGGCCGGGGTGGAATTGGCGCAGGAGACCTGGACAGCGTTCCGACGCGAGGTCGGCTGGACCACGGCCGATTTCAACCGGTTTATTTGCCATCAGGTCGGCAGCACGCATCGGCGCAAACTCTACGAGGCGCTGCGACTCGATTTGACGAAGGATTTTTCGACCTTTGAGACCCTCGGCAACACCGGCTCCGTCGCGTTGCCAGCCACTCTCGCCACCGCCGCCGATCAGGCCGCCATTAACGCCGGGGATAAAATTGGCCTGCTGGGAATCGGTAGCGGCCTCAACTGCCTGATGCTCGCCGTCGAATGGTGAAGACCGTCTCACACCCCCCGTTTCCAAACTGGTTGACGCCGCTGTATCCCTTCCGCCCGCGGGAGCATGTCACACCGCGCGGCGCGCGCATGAGCTACGTCGACGCCGGCGGGGAAGGGGACGAGGCCGTGCTCATGCTGCACGGCAACCCGACCTGGTCGTTCTATTACCGCGAACTCATTCAGGCGATTTCGCCGCACCGGCGCTGCATAGCCCCCGACCACATCGGCATGGGGTTGTCGGAAAAGCCGCAGGACTACGACTACACGCTGGCGACCCGCATCGACGATATTGTCGAACTCGTGCGGGCACTTGGCCTCCAGGAAGTCGACCTGGTGGTGCACGACTGGGGCGGGGCGATCGGGTTTGGTGTGGCCGCCCGGCTGCCGGAGCTGATCCGACGCATCGTCATCCTCAACACCGGGGCGTTTCCGGTCGACCAGATCCCGACCCGCATCGCCTTGTGTCGCGCGCCGGTAATCGGACGTCCGCTGGTGCGCGGACTCAACGGCTTTGCCTGGCCGGCCACCTGGATGGCCATGAGTCGCCGCGCGCTGTCACCCGACGAGCAGCGCGGCTATCTGCTGCCGTACGACAACTGGGCCAACCGCGTCGCGGTGCACGCCTTCGTGGAGGATATTCCCATGGGGCCCGATCACCCGTCATGGCTCACTCTCTGCGGTGTGGCCGACGGCATCGCCCAGTTTCACTCCCACCGCGCCCTCATCATCTGGGGCGGCCAAGATTTTTGCTTCAACGATCGCTTCTACGAAGAGTGGCGCGAACGCCTGCCGCGCGCGGAAACCTTCTACCTCGACGATGCCGGCCACTACGTGCTCGACGACGCGCGCGGAGACGCCGTGCCGCGGGCGACCGAATTTCTGCTGAGCGCGGACTGACGACCCTCGTCAGGCGACCGGCAGGCGTCCCGTCAGTTCGGCCAGGTCTCGCAGGTAGGGCGCGCTCTCGCGGGTCAGGGCCTGCAACTGCGCCGAGGTGTAACGCCACTGCCAATTGCCCGCGGCCTTGCCGGGCGTATTGAAACGGGCCCCGCGATCCAGACTGAGCAAGTCCTGCAGGGGAATGACGGCCAGCCGGCTGACCGCGCCATACGCCGCGCGCACGAAATCCCAACCGATGTTCTCACCCGCTATGCGCAGGTAACGGCGGACATGATCCCGGGTCTTCTCATCGGCAACCGCATACCAGCCGAGCGTGGTGTCGTTATCGTGCGTACCCGGATAGATCACACTGTTGGCGATTACGTTGTGCGGCAGGTAGAGATTGCCGGCGTCCCCGCCAAACGCGAATTGCAGGATGCTCATGCCCGGCAGGCCGGTGGCATCACGCAACTCCAGCACGCTGGGGGAGAGTTCGCCGAGATCCTCGGCGATGAGCCGGCAATCCGGCAGGGCCTTCGCCACCGCCGCGAAGAACGCAAGACCCGGCCCGGTTTCCCAACTGCCGCTGACCGCGGTGGGCGCGTCGGCCGGGATCGACCAATAGGTGTCAAAACCACGGAAATGATCGATGCGCACAACATCGCACATCGCCAGGTTGGCGCGTAGGCGGTCCAACCACCAGACGTAGCCCTCGGCCGCATGCACCGGCCAGTTGTAGAGCGGGTTGCCCCAGAGCTGACCATCGGCTGAGAAATAGTCGGGCGGCACGCCCGCCACTTTGAGGGGAGCCCCCGTAGCGCGATCCAGCAGAAACAGCTCAGGGTGACCCCAGACATCGGCACTGTCCCGGGCCACAAAGATGGGCGCGTCGCCAATGATGGAAATATTAAGTTCGGCCGCCTTGGCCCGGACCGCGTTCCATTGACCAAAGAACAGATACTGAAAGAAGGCATGCGCCTCGCATTGCGTTGTCAGTTCGGAGGCGAGAGCTGACTTAACGGCGGTGGCGTGGAAACGGACCTCGGCCGGCCAATTCCACCACGCATCACCTCCGAAATGGCCCTTCAGCGCCTGAAACAGGCAATAGGGCTGCAGCCAAGCCGCCTCGCGGTCGCAAAACGCCTCAAACGAACCGTAGGGGGCGAATTGCCGGTCCTGCGCCACGAAGGCGGCGTGCGCCTTGAACAGCAGGGGCCACTTGGTCGCATATAACCAACCGTAGTCGACGGTCTCGGCCGGCAGGGACTGCAGCGGGACAAGATCACCGGCGGTGAGGAGTTTGGCCTGAACCAATGGCTTGAGGTCGACCAAGTAGGGATTGCCGGCAAACGCCGAAAAACACTGGTAAGGCGAATCGCCGTATCCGGTCGGGCCCAAAGGACAGACCTGCCAATAGGTCAGACCCGCCGCGGCCAGGAATTCGAGCCAAGCATCCACTGACTCATCCAATACGCCCACACCTTGGTTACCCGGCAGGGAGGTCGGATGCATCAGTGCTCCCGCGGCCCGACGATCGAGCCAGTTGAACAAGGGAGCCGCAGGAAGTTGAGAAGCAGGGGATGTCACGTAACCAGAGCATCAGCAACCGGCAGGCCGGAAGGCGAACGCGCCTTGCAGTTCCTTGCCGGATCGCACCTTGTATTTATTAGACATAATGTTTATTGTGCGCTGAATATGTTTAAGTTGCTTAATCCCAATAATTAGCGGCGGCCGTTTAAGGCGCAGGACCCCAACGTCGGGTAAACGGATAATAGATAAACAGCGGACGACCCACGACATCCTTGTCCGGAATCGTGCCCCAGCTGCGTCCGTCGAGGCTGCTGGCTGAATTGTCGCCCATGGCCAGATAGCGATGCGGTGGTACCGTAATGCGCACGCCGGGTTCGAAATCTCCCTGCCAGCGGTAGCCGGGATAACGTCCCTCGCGCTTGGCGTTGGCAGCAAATGCCTCGGAGCCCTCGATCGGCTCACCGTTCCGCCACAATTCGGGCTCTCGGATCTCCATTTCGTCGCCCGGCGTACCGACCAGCCGCTTGATGTAATACTGTTCCTTAGGACTGCCCGGCGGCATCTGCGGGTGCAGTCGGGTCAGGTGATCCGTGCGAAAGACGAATCCGTCGCCAACCTGGGGCTTCACGAAATGATAGCTGATCCGGTCGACGAACAGTTGGTCACCTGTCAGCACGTCGAAACTGAGCATCCGGTCGCCGGCCTGGACTTTCTTACCCGTCGGCAACAGCACGCCTTGACCGAATGGCAGCCGATCGACCTCCACCGGAAAGGACTCCGCACCGTCAAAGTACGCGTCCAGCACGACATTTTCCAAATCGAAGTCTCCCGGCACCCGGAATTTTACCGGGGTATTATCCACGTAGAGTTCGTACTCACGCAACTTGGTCGGAATGACGAACCACTTGCGGCCGTCCAAGAAACGCGGCGGCAGCATCACCACCCGACCGTCCCGCGTGCGCGCCACCGGGATTTTGACTTCGCCACCAACGGGGGCGTCCACCCGTTTGGGCACGGCCAGCTGGGTCACAAACCGAAATCCCTGACCGATGAAGCCGGGCTCGTCGTCCGTATTCACGAACACTTCGCCGGTCATGCCGTTGTAGCTCGGCCACATCGAGTTCGTCGGGATCTTGAACGGCTGGAAGAAATAGGCCCGGATGCCGAGGATGACGATCGCGGCGACGAGGAAAAATTCAACGTACTCGGTGAGCGTGCTCTTGGGATAAAACGCCCCGCCCGTCCTGCGCAGCACGGCTTCGAGTTCCTCGATTCCCAGCTTCAGCTTGCTGGCATCGGCCTTTTCCCGCACCAGCCACTTGAGTTCGCCTTGAGCGCGGCGCAGCTGGTTCAGTTCCTCCGACTCCAGCAAATCGCGGCGGTAATGCTCCACCTTTTCGGCCAACTCGAGCCAGTTGGTGGCATGGGTGCGCAACTTGCGTTGCATGGAGGCAAAGGGTCCGAACACGGGCAGCTATTGTTTGAGAACTTGGATAAACGCATCCGGTGGGATCGATACCCGGCCGATTTGTTTCATCTTCCGCTTACCCTCCTTCTGCTTGTCGAGCAACTTGCGTTTACGGGTGATGTCACCGCCGTAGCATTTGGCGGTCACGTCCTTGCGCATCACCCGCACGTTGTCGCGGGCCACAATCTGGCCGCCGACGGCGGCCTGGACCGCGACTTTGAAGAGCTGCGGCGGAATGATCTCGGCGAGTTTCTCGCAAAGGTCCCTCCCCTTGCCCGCGGCCTTCTCCCGGTGCACGATGCTGGAAAAGGCGTCGACCGGCTCGCCGTTGATGAGAATGTCCATCTTGACCAGATCGCCGGCGCGGTATTCGCCCAGTTCGTAGTCCATGGAGCCGTAACCGCGTGTGATGCTCTTCAGCCGGTCGTTGAAATCGACCAGGATCTCGTTGAGCGGCAGCGTGCAGGTCAACATGACGCGGGTGCTGTCCAGCGTGTCGGTGTGGTCGATCGAGCCGCGTTTTTCCATCACCAGCGCCATGATGTCGCCCATCGCGGTGTTGGGAATGTGCAGCGAGGCCCGGATGGTCGGTTCGTGGATCTCGTCGATCGAGCTTGGCTCCGGCAGCATGACCGGGTTGTCGATCTGGATCATGTCGCGGCCGTGCGGGTAGACGTGGTAGACGACGCTCGGATACGTCGAGATGATCTCGACGTCGTGCTCGCGCCGCACGCGCTCCTGGATGATCTCCATGTGCAGCAACCCGAGAAACCCGCAGCGAAAGCCGAAACCCAGCGCGAGCGAGCTTTCCGACTGATAGACGAAGGCCGCGTCGTTGAGCCGCAGGCGCGCCAGTGCGGCTTTGAGCTTCTCGTAGTCGTTGGACTCCAGCGGGTAAATACCGCAGAAGACCATGGGGCGCACCTCCTTGTAGCCGGGCAGCATCTCGGTCGCCGGCCGGATCGAAGTCGTGATGGTGTCGCCGGTGTTGATGTCCGCGGTGTCCTTGATGGTGGAGACAATGTAGCCCACGTCGCCGGCCAGAAGTTGCGGCATCTTCGTCATCTTGGGGGTGAAGATGCCGACCTCCTTGATTTCGCTCTTTTGGCCGGTGCTCATCAGCTGCATGTGCTCGCCGGGTTTCAAGCTGCCGGAAAACACCCGGGTATAGGCGATGACCCCGCGGTAGGGATCATAGAGCGAATCGAACACCAGCGCCCGGGTGTGGGCATGGTCATGCCAGCGTGGTGGCGGGATCTGCTGCACGACGGCTTCCAGAATATCCTCGATGCCGATGCCCGACTTGCCGCTGGCCAGAATGGCCTCCTCCGACGGAATCATCAGGATGTCCTCCAGCTGCTTGGTGCAGAGCTCAAGGTCGGCGCTGGGCAGATCGATTTTGTTGATGACCGGAATGACCTTGAGGTTCTGCGAAAACGCCAGATGCGCGTTGGCGACCGTCTGTGCTTCCACCCCCTGGGCCGCATCGATCAGCAGCAGTGCCCCTTCGCAGGCCGCCAGGCTGCGCGAGACTTCGTAGGAGAAGTCCACGTGCCCCGGCGTGTCCATAAGATTGAGTTTGTAGGTACGCCCGTCCTTGGCGGGATAGGCCATGGTGACGGGATGGCTCTTGATGGTGATACCGCGCTCCCGCTCGAGATCCATCGCGTCGAGATGCTGGGCCGTCAGCACGCGCTGCTCGACGGTGCGGGTGTACTCCAGCAGGCGGTCGGACAGCGTCGTCTTCCCATGGTCGACATGGGCAATGATGCAGAAGTTGCGTGTAAGTGAAACGTCCATACGGGCGCGGTGCGACAATGCGAGACGCGGCGGGGTGAATCAGCCGGTCAGATCACTGTACTCCGAAAAGCTCTTCACTGCCCAGTCGCGCTCGGTGCGGCGGGCCAATCCGGCCAGCACTCCACCCGGGCCCAATTCCCAGAATTCCGTGGTGCCACTCGCCGCGGCCGCACGCATGCAGTCTTCCCATTTCACCGAGGAGACCACCTGGCTGACCAACGCGGCCTTGATCGCAATCGGGTCGGTGATTTCCGCTCCCGTGGTGTTGGTGAAGACCCGCAGCTGGGGCGCTTGGAACACGATGGACTCAAGAAAAGCGGCGAAACCGGCCCGGGCCGGCTCCATCAGGCGGCTGTGATAGGCCCCGGCGACGTTCAGCGGCATGACCCGCTTCATGCCGCGGGCCTTGCCGCCCTCGACCGCAGCGAAGACCTGGGTCGCCTCACCGGAAACAATGATCTGGCCGGGCGCGTTGAAATTCGCGGCCTCGATATCGAATTCGGCGCAAAGCTCGGCCACGGCCTCCCGCGACTCTCCGATGATGGCCGCCATGCTGCCGGTGGTTTGTTCGCAGGCTTCCTGCATGAGTCGACCGCGTTCCGCGACAATTCTCAGACCGGTGGCAAAATCGAAAACTCCCGCCGCGCAATAGGCCGTCAATTCACCCAGACTGAGTCCCAGCGCAGCGTCGACGTCACCCAACTTGCCCTGCTCCGCCAAGGTCCGGTGCAGCGCCATCCCGTGCACAAACAGGGCCGGCTGACAGACCTTGGTCTGGGTCAGCTCGCTTTCCGGTCCCTCGAACGAGATCGCGGCCAAATCCCAGCCCAGCACCCCCTGCGCTTCATCGTAAAGGGCCCGCGCTGCCGCCGACTGCTCATGCAGGGACTTCCCCATTCCAACTTTTTGGGCACCCTGCCCGGCGAATATCAGTGCTTTGGCCATGATCAAACGATCAGGGCTAAGCCCCGGCCAAGGCGAAACCAAGCCCTAAAACCGCTTGAGCCGGGGGAAGTATTTTTCGTCCTCCCGCTCCGCCGGCCGCCAGGGTCCGGTTGATGGCGAATCGCCCTGGTTTTCCGGGACGGACGAGAGTTGCCGACGCTCCGGCTGCAGGGGCTCGAAAGGGACGATCGCAACAGGCCCGGTGGCCGCGCGCGCCCGCTCTTGCGGCACCGGCAGTCCGGACAGGGGCACCTCAGGCCGGGCATAAGCACTTTCTCCTGCCGAAGACTCGAGACCTGCCGGCATGACATCCAGAAAGGGGTTGGGCTGTTTCACCACGGCAGCGTTGAACGGCTGGCGCACCGTCAACGACCCATTCGCTGAACCGCCGGGCTCCAGGGTGACCCCGTTCAGAGGAGACTCGTTGGAAGTGATCGCACCTTGGCTCAACAGCCTCAGGTCGGAGGCGTGCACCCAATCACTCATGAACGCATCCAGCGGATTGGAGACCGGGTTGACCGCATCGGGAGAGGCTTGCTCATCGGTCAATTTCGATTGCGCGGCATTCAGTTGCTCTTCCTGCGCCAGCTGATCCATGGAGGCTTGTAGCCAGTAGTCCGCCTGATCGGCGGCCGATACGACCAACCTGTCGGCATTGTCCTCCAGGTTCACGGCATCGCGGCCATCGGTCCCTCGTTCCTGCTCCGCTGCGCGCATGCCTTCGATCAGCCAATTGCGCTCTTTCCATGCCTTGTCCTGCATGTCGCGCAAGGTGGCTTCGCTGGACTGGGGTCGACCTGAGTTCGTCGGCAATCGGTCCGCTGACGATTCTTTGGACGATTCCAGGCGTATGCCGCTCAGGCTGCCGGCATTGAACCCCTCGCCGTTGCCGACCTCGAAGCCCGCGTTTTCGGCCTGGAGCGTGCCGAGAGCCTTGCGCGTCTCCTCGACCGCCTGGGCACCCGGATCCGTCTGCGCCGACAGACCCGCGACGAGCGACGCGGACATCAGGCAAACGAAAGTGATCCGACCGCGCCGCATGGCCGCTTATTTGAAGAAAATGCCCTTCAGGTTCATCTCCAACGCCTGCGGGTTCGGCGAGTAGCGAATGCCGTCGGCTTTGGAAATCCGTCCTTCCTTGATCAGGCGGTAGAGGTCCTTGTTGAAGGAATAGCTGGCCGAGTCGGTGCCAGCATCCAGCAGCCCCTGAATCTTCTCGTTCTGCCCGTCGAGAATGAGGTTTCGCACTATCTGGTCGACGCTCAGGATCTCGTTTGCCGGCACCCGGCTGTTGCCCTCGATGGTCGGTATAAGCTTTTGGCAGATAAAGCCGCGCAACGAACCCGCAATCTGGCGCCGCGCCTGGGCCAATTGCTCGGGCGGAAAAAATTCGAACAAGCGGGTCATCGACTGCGCCACGGTCGCGGCGTGCATCGTGGAGAAGACCAAGTGACCGGTTTCCGCAGCCGAGATGGCGGTCTCGAAGGTTTCCCGATCCCGCATCTCACCGATCAGGATGATGTCCGGATTTTGACGCAGCACCGCCTTGATCGCCAATTCGAAGCTCGGAACGTCGATGCCGATCTCGCGCTGCTGAAAGACTGATTTGTCGTCTGAGAAGGTGTATTCGATCGGGTCCTCGATCGTGACAATGTGTCGATCCAGGTTGCGGTTGATCCAATTGAGCATGGCCGCCATGGTGGAGCTCTTGCCCGAGCCCGTGGCACCGCAGACAAGCAGGATGCCGTCCTTGGCCTGCGCCAGCGGCAGCATCGCCTCGCCGTTGATGCCCAGGTCCTCAAACTCCGGCACCTCGCTTTTGATGTGCCGGAACACGATGCTCACGAGGCCCCGCTGATGGAAGCCGTTCACACGGAAACGGCCGACATTGTCCGCCGCGTAGGCAAAGTCGACCTGACCGGTGTCCTGCCACGTGGAGCGAAAGACTTCCGGCACGTGCTCATCGACGAACGCCTGGGCCTCATCGCACGAGATCGGATCCATGTCGACCGGCTTGAGCTTGCCCGCCAGGCGGACGTAACCGGGCTTGTTGGACTTGATTACAACGTCACTCACACCGCTATCCACAGCCAGAGTGAGCAAGTCATTGAAGATTTCAGTATGCGGAGTCATGAGGGCGCGTAATCCAGAAAAGGGTTGCGGATTTACTAAAGTGGCGTGCTCTCCCGAGCAAGGTCCATTTGCCTGCGCCCCTCCATGAAACACCGTCCGCTCACCGGCACAATCACCGCTCTAGTAACGCCTTTCGCCAATGGGCGGATCGCCTTCAAGGACCTGGAGCGACTGGTCAAAGCGCAGCTGCGGGCCGGGATCGACGGTTTGGTGCCGGTTGGCACCACCGGCGAATCGCCGACCCTGTCGCATGACGAGCATCTGGCCGTCATTGAGAGCGTCGTGGCCACCACCGCCGGCCGGGTCCCCGTCATTGCCGGCACCGGTTCCAACTCCACCACCGAGGCGGTCGAACTGACGGCCCGCGCCCATGCGGCGGGCGCCGACGCCATGCTGGTGGTCGCCCCCTATTACAACAAGCCCAGCCAGGCCGGATTGGTGGAGCACTTTGCCCGGGTGGCGGAGGCGACCGACCGCCCGATTGTGCTCTACTCCATCCCGGGTCGCTGCGGCATCGAGATCGGTGTCGCCACGGTGGAAAAACTGCGCGCGAAGTATCCTCACGTCTGTTACATCAAGGAGGCCGGCGGATCGGTCGACCGCGTCGACCAGCTCAAGACCGCCCTCGGCAAGGATGTGACGGTTCTCAGTGGCGACGACTCCCTCACCCTGCCCTTCATGGCGGTCGGTGCCGAAGGCGTGATCAGCGTGGCCTCCAACCTCCTGCCGCGCCCGGTGGGCCGGATGGTGCGGCACGCGCTGGCCGACGACTTCAGCAAGGCCCGCAAACTCCACCGGCAACTCTATCCGGTTTTCAAGGCCCTCTTCGTCGAACCCAACCCCGTGCCGGTCAAGGCCGCCATGGTCGCGCAGCGCCTCATTTCGTCCCCCGAAGTGCGACTCCCCCTGACGGGAATGAGCAAGACCAGTGCTGCGGTCCTCAACGAAGCGTTGGCCACCTACCAGGCCTGAGATGAATCCGCGTATCACCATTGTTGGCGCTGCCGGTCGCATGGGGCAGACCCTGCTGGCGCTGGCCGAAAGCGAATCCCTGCAAGTTGCGGCCACCGCCGACCAGGGCGATGACCTCGCCGCGGCCATCGGAGCGGGTGATGTGGTCATTGATTTCAGTTTTCACGCCGCCACGGCCGAAGTGGTTGACCTGGCCATTGCCGCGGGCAAAGCCCTCGTAATCGGCACCACCGGCCATCTGGCGGATGCGCGTGACGCCTTGCGGCAACGCGCCGCCGCTGTGCCGACGGTCTGGGCCGGGAACTACTCGGTGGGAGTCAACCTGCTCTACGCCCTGACCCGCCGGGCCGCCGCCGTGCTGGGTCCGGACTATGATGCGGAAGTCACCGAGATGCACCACCGCTTCAAGAAGGATGCGCCCAGCGGAACCGCCGCCCGCCTGCTGGAGATCATCCTGGAAGAGCGCGCCTTGACGGCGGCGGCACTGCGCCATGGCCGCGAAGGCATTACGGGTGAGCGCACCCAGGACGAGGTGGGCATTCATTCCCTGCGCGGCGGCGATGTCGTCGGCGAACACACCGCCCTCTTCGCCGGGATGGGCGAGCGCATCGAACTGACCCATCGTGCGACCGACCGCGCCATCTTTGCCCGCGGCGCCCTGCGGGCCGCCAAATGGGTTAGCGGGCGTCCCGCCGGCGTCTACGACATGCAGGACGTGCTGGGCCTGGACTGACCATGATTGTCTCGATCGAAGGCCGACTGATCGAAGCCACGCCGCTCCGCGTGGTGATCGAAAACGGCGGACTCGGCTACGAGGTCCACGTCCCGGTCACCACCGCCGAACAGCTGCCGGCGCCGGGTGCCTCAGCCAAACTTCACACCCACGCGGTCTACCGCGAAGACTCCCAGGCACTCTATGGTTTCGCCACCGGGGAGGACCGGGATTTTTTCAGACTCCTGATTGAGCACGTCTCCGGCGTCGGCCCCAAGGTGGCGTTGGGGATCATGAGCCGGCTGTCGCTCCCGGTGTTGCAGAGCGCGATTCGTAACAGCGATGTCGCCCTCCTCGCCAAATGCCCCGGCATCGGCAAAAAGACCGCCGAGCGTCTGGTGGTGGAACTCCGCAACCGCGTCGGCGCGGGGACGGCCGACGCTACCGGGACATCCGTTGGTACCAACGCCGACAAGGGTGAATCCACCCTTGCGGCCGCGAGCACTCCGACCAGCGACGCGGTGCTGGCCCTGACCGCCTTGGGCTACAAGACGGCCGACGCTGACAAGGCGGTTCGGCAGGCGGTACTCGCGCTCGGCGGCAGCACCAGCACCGAGCAGCTGGTCAAGCACGCCTTGGGCCGCTAATCGGACTCCGTCAGCGCTGGAATTGGAACGCCGTCATCTCCGAGGGAGGCGGCGAATCGTCCAAGCCGGGATAAGGCGCATACATGCCGTTGGGCACGTGGATCGGCTGGTCGTTGCTGAACACCAGCGTATTCACATCGATACGCTCGATCGGCTCAAACTCCACCTGGCGCATCCACTCGAACGGGTCCTTGGCCGGCGTCAGCATGGTGGCCTCACGGCCGGCTTCCTGCGACATGGCAAAGGCGTCTAGCGTCAGGATGGTGCGGTAGGCACTCGCCGTCTGCACCGCGGCCGCCGCGGGAGCGGTGGAAGCGTTGGCCGGATTGACCGCCATGGCCTCGCCCGAGGGCGAGCGCAGATTGAGCGAAATCATGAGCGCGAGACCGGCGGCGATCAGCCCACCGGTGAACAGCTTGAAACCGGCCCAGGCAGGTCGACGCACGGCGGGCGTCGGGAACTCAATTTCATTCTCCGGTCGTCGGGCGGCCGCGACAATGGCCCGCAGCGGCGGCTGCGGAATGGCCGCACGGCGGGGCTTCATCACCAGCTGGCAGGCCTGATTGATCCGGCAGTATTGCTCATAGGTCGCCCGCCGATCGGGACGATCAGCGATCTCCAGCTCCAGTTCACGCGCCTCAGCCTCGCTGAGTTCGCAGTCAATGTAGCCATTGAGCAGTTCGGTAAATCGTTCTTCGTTCATTTAAAATCCTCCCCCAATTCGCTGCGAAGACTCTCACGGGCCCTCGCGATTCGGCTCTTCACCGTGCCGATGGAGATATCCAGGATCTCGGCAATCTCCTCATATGTCAGGTTTTTGACATTACGCAGCACCAGTATTTCGCGGTGCTTGGGTGAAAGTTTTTCCATGCCCAGTTTGATGTGGTCGACCAACTCCTGGGTGACCGTCGCATCTTCGGGGGTTTCCGCATCCGTGACAAAGATGTCGGCCAGCGGGGTGCTATTGTCATCCCCCACCGGCTGGTCAAAGGAGATCGTCTTGTCCCGCTTGCGGCGCCACCAATACCAGTAGCGATTGCGGGCAAGATTGGTCGCGATCTGGTAGAGCCAGGTCGAAAACGCCGAGTCCCCACGGAAATTCTCCAAGCCGCGATGGGCACGGATAAAGGCGTCCTGCGTGACCTCCTCGGCGTCCTGCGGATTGCGCAGCAGCTGATGCACCATCGAGTAGATGCGATCCCAGTAACGGCCCACCATTTCTTCAAACGCAGCTTGGTCGCCATTTTTGAAACGGGTGATGAGAGCCTGATCGAGGGCCACTTCCTGAGCTTTGGAGGTCATACGCTGGGACACGTTTAGACGGAAGCTATGCTGCAATGTTCCCATGGGATGTTCCAATTTCATCGGTCCTGGACCGATGCATTTCGCACTCTGCCCATCCACCTGGTTCCCTCAACTGGATTTTTGCGCAATCAAGGCGTGGCAATGAGGCGAGAAATGACTTGCCTCGCCTCTGAGCCAAAACCTATCTCCCGAATCTACGGGATCCGGGTTGATAGCTCAATCGGTAGAGCAGTTGACTTTTAATCAATAGGTTCAGGGTTCGAGTCCCTGTCAACCCACCACCCCGCAGGTGGCGCGGACGGCAAAGCGGTTGGGGCCTTGTCCCCAGTTTTGTGAAGTAAACGTAAATAGTCGTTTAACCGGGTCACTCAGTCCGTACAGGCAAACGCGTCCAACACATTTATTAATTGCCTAATCGGGTTATAATAGCGTCGTAATATTACAGAAACCCCCATGCATCGACTAATTATCATCGAAGACCAAACCGCCATTCGCGAGATGTTGGTCGAGATTTTACGCACGGAAGCCGATTATGAATTGGTCGGTGAAAGCGGCGACGGTCAGTCAGCCCTCGCCCTTTGCCTGAGGGAAAAACCCGATTTGCTGGTCCTGGATGCGAAATTGCCCGGACTGAATGGTGTGGATCTGTTGCGCCGGCTCGTCCGCCAACTGCCCCAGGTACGCGTACTGGTGTTCTCCGGCTACGAAAACCCGGTGTTAGTGCGGGAAATGCTGGAAGCCGGCGCCCATGGCTTTGTCGAGAAGACGGCCGGCCTCATGGAATTCAAGAAGGGTCTGGCGACGGTCGCCAGCGGTGGCACCTATTTCGGACCGGCCGTGGCGCGTCTGCTGCGCAACGTGGTGGCCAACCCCTCCGCCAGCACCACCGCCGATTTTCTGACCGACCGTGAACGTGAGATTCTCCAGCTCGTGGCCGAGAGTCACAGCACCAAGAAAATCGCCGCCAAGCTCGGTATCAGCGTAAAGACGGTCGACAACCACCGCACCAACCTGATGCGGAAAATCAATCTCCACGACGTTGCCAGCCTTACCCGCTACGCGCTGGAGATCGGGTTGATCGAACCGAGGAACGCGCTCTGAGCTCAGGCCGTTACGGCCCGCCAGCGTCGTTCCAGCAGCTGCAGTACGGTTTCCGCGCCCCCCAAGGGTTCGGTCACGGCGATGCTGATATTCGGCCGGGCTTTCCGGGCGGCCTCAACAATCTGCGCAATATCCCCACCCGCGCCGGCATGCCGGCCGGGCTGTAAAAACTGCAGCGCCACCACCACCTCGCCGTGATTGAACGGCGGAGTGGCCAAAGCCCGTTCGAGCAACGGCTCGTTGAAATCATATTCGGGGCCGGAACGACGCTCCATGGACGCCACCCCGACCGCTCGCGCCTCCCTTGCGAGCATGGCCCGCAACTGCTGACCCAACCGATCCCGGACCGCCGTCACGCCGGGTTCCGGCGATCCATGGTCGACAACAATGACCGCGGGTTGCCTCCAGCCCGCCTGTGCGGTCGTCCGATTGACTTGAACACGCAGCTCGGCCGCCAGCAGCTCCACCGAGTCGTCCCGGTCGCCCACCAATGGTTCGGCTGTTTCTATTCTCAGCTGGGGCCACTCCGCCTGCAGGACGGCAAGCCGTTCGGGCAAATACTCCGTCAGGGCCCGGCTGGGCCCGAAAAACAAAGGCAGCAACACCGCCCGCCTGCCCCCTTGCCGGCCGAATTCCCGCAAAGCCGGCTCCAGGAGTTCCGCCGGCCGGCCGGCCAACGCCTCCGCCGGCACCCCGCTGGAGTGAAGCAACGATACCGGTCGCACCGGAGTATCGATCCGAGTTTCGAGCCGTCGCGCAATCGCCCGCAGACTCAGCGTCGAGGCCGCTCGCAGGGAGCCGTTATCGAATAAAAAACAGATAGAATCGTCGTCTCGGGCCACAGATTCGTTAAATGACTTGCTCAGCCAAAACGCATAACCGATAAGGTCAAATACTGTCCACTTTACGTCCCATGAGCGTCCCTACGAAGAAACTTTACCTCCTCATTTGCGTTGCCGCGCTGACCCTCGCCGGCTGCAGCAAGACCCCCGTCCGACCCGATCCGAACATGACGGCGATGGGCATGGGAGCCAACAGCGGCATGGACAACTCTGCGCTCAACCCGATCGGGGTCGACACCACCATGGGTGGTTTGGTCGAGCAGGGCTCCACCCTGGTCGTGCGAGATGGCTATTACGAGGATGACGAAATCATCCGCGGCCTGCTTGAACCCGTCTATTTCGATTTCGACAGCTCCGGCATCAAGGCCTCCGAGCGTATCAAGCTCGAAGCCGCGCAGACCTACCTCGACAGCAACCCGAACTACCGCTTGATGCTCGAGGGCCACTGCGACTGGCGTGGCACCGCCGAATACAATCTCGGCTTGGGCGAACGTCGCGCTGGCGCCGCGCTGCAATTCATGCAAACCGCCGGGGTCGCCGCCACGCGCTTGGAGACCGCCTCGAAGGGCGATTTGGAAGCGATCGAGAACGGTGACGCTACCGCCATGGCGCAGGACCGTCGCGTCGAGTTCGTGATTCTGAAACAATAAGCGAGCGCCCGACGCCGCTCATCCATTTAAGCCCGCCACATCGGCGGGCTTTTTGTTTAGCCTTGCTTGGCCGCCACGTCTTCGAGCACCCGCTCGACGACCTGCATGCCGCGCTCCATCACCGCCAGGTTGAAGCTTTCGTTCGGGGCGTGCAGGTTGTCCTCTGGCAGAAAGAGTCCGAACATCACCGAGTCCAGACCGAGCTGGCGTTTGATGTCCGCAATGATCGGCACACTGCCGCCCTCGCGCAGGTAGAGCGGCGGCTGGCCGAAGACGTCCGTCACGGCGGCGTCCGCCGCCCGGAAAACGCGGGCCAACACCGGTGACTGGTCAGCGGGCGTATTGCTCCGATCCGGCGGCACCACCACATAGGCCGCGGCATCGTGCTGGTCGGTCAGCTTATAGGTCACATCCGGCGGCATGCGCTCCTTGATCGCCGCATAGACCAGTTGGCGGATCTTCTTCGGATCCTGATTTCCCACCAACCGGCAGCTGATCTTAACCCGCGCCTTGCTCGGAATCACCGTCTTGGATCCCTCGCCCTGATAGCCTCCACCGATACCGTTGAATTCCAGCGTGGGCATGAAGCGCAGTGACTCGAACGGCGTGAACCCCGCCGGGGTGTAAAACGCCGGAATGCCCAGAAAGTCCCGGTACTGGTCGGCGTTGCCACCGAGCTTCTTGAGCTCGTCGCGTTCCCACGGTTCGACATCCAGCACATCGTCGTAGAACCCGGGCACGTTGACCCGGCCATCGGGACCATGAAACGAGGCGCAAAGCTCCGCCAGTGCCTGAATGGGATTGCGCAGCACGCCCCCGTGCAGCCCGGAATGCAGGTCGGACTTCGCCCCCGTCACCTCCAACTCGCACAGCATCAGTCCCCGCAGGCCGCAGGTGATCACCACCTGGTCCGCCGCAGGGATGCCGGTATCCGAAAGAAAGACACAATCGGCTTCGCCCAGCCGATCATGGTAGCGCTGCAGAAACTCCGGGAAGCTCGGGCTCCCCATCTCCTCCTCGCCTTCCACCATGAAGGTGATGCGCAACGGCAGGTCCGGACAACGCTCCAGTAGTTTCGCCACGGCGGCGATATGGGTCATCAACGGGCCTTTGTTGTCCGCCGCGCCCCGGCCATAAACCCGACCGTTGCGCACGGTCGGTTCGAAGGCGGGGGTCTCCCACAGGTTCAGAGGATCCGCCGGTTGCACATCATAGTGGCCGTAGATGATGACGTGCGGCCAAGCCGGGTCTCCGTCCCGCGTCGCCAAAATGATCGGATGCAGCCCCAGGTCCACCGTCTCCACGGCAAACCCGATCTCCGTCAGCAAACCGGCGACAAAGCCCTCCGCCCCCTTCATCCCCGCCTTGAAGGCCGGGTCGGTCGAGACGCTTTGATGACGGATGAATTCCTGCAGTTTTTCGAGCGGATCAAACATCAGCCCAACGTGGGCCATGTCACCGTTGTCGGCTAGCGGAATTCGCTAGGGCTGACCGATCACCCGATCCGCCGGTGACGTACCGATGATCGGCTCGCCTTGATCGATCCGTGCCTTGGTCCGCTCGTAGAGCTCCTCGTATTGCGGCGCGAGCCGCTTCAGATTGGCGATGCGCGTCTCATCGGACGGATGGGTGGACAAGAATTCCCAGGGCTTCGCGCGATTGGCGTTGGCCTCCTGCATCCGCTGCCAAAACCGAATGGCCGCGCGCGGATCATAACCCGCTCCGGCGGCAAACCGCAACCCGACCGCATCGGCCTCGGACTCATGGAGCCGTGAAAACGGCAGCATGACCCCCACCGTGGTGGCCGCGCCGAGAGCGGCCTGGGCAATCGCCCGCTTCTGCGGGTCAACCTCGTTGGCCTCCATCAGCATGTCCGAGCTGACGGCGATGCCCGCCGCCGCGACCTGTTGACTGTACCGTTCGCCGGAGTGCCGGGACGTCACGTGCGCCACCTCGTGACCCATGACCGCGGCCAATTCATCGTCCGACTCGGTCAACGCCAGCAGCCCGGTGTAAACCCCGACTTTGCCCCCGGGCAAAGCGAAGGCGTTCAGTTCATCGGACTCAAAAACCACGAACTCCCACTGTGCGTTGGGCAGCTCGCGACCGACCGATGCCGCGATGCGCTGACCGACCCGCGTCACCCGGTCGTTGGCCATCACGTTCTGCGAAATGGTCTCCTCCTGCTTGATCTGACTGAACGCAGCGACGCCCATCTGCGCCTCCTGCGCCGGAGAGGTGAAAATCATCTGCCGCCGGCCCGTCTCGGGCAGCGTGGTGCATCCCACCAGGATCGTCAGCCACACGACCAGGCTACCGCGCAAAATAATTGGTTTCATTTTCGACATGCTAGTCGCTACAGACCACCGCACGCAACTGCGGTGCGCAGCCTCAGTGCTTAAAATGCCGGATGCCGGTGAAGACCATGGCCATGCCGCGCTCGTCCGCAGCCGCGATCACCTCCGCATCCCGCACCGAGCCGCCCGGTTGGATGGCGCAGGTGGCCCCGGCCTCGGCGGCCGCGATCAGGCCGTCGGCAAAGGGAAACAGGGCCTCGCTCGCGACCACCGAACCGGCGAGATCGAGGTTGGCCTCGCCCGCCTTCCAGACCGCAATCCGCGAACTGTCGACCCGCGCCATCTGACCGGCCCCCACGCCCAGGGTGCGTTCACCCCGGCAATAGACGATGGCGTTGGATTTGACGTGTTTGCAGATCTTCCAGCCAAAGAGCATGCTTGCCCATTCCTCGTCGGTGGGTTGCCGCTTGGTCACGACCTTGAAATCCGCGAGCTTGCCCAGGGTCTTGTCCCGGTCCTGCACCAACACGCCGCCGATGACCGAGCGAACCTCGCGCAGGGAAGACTCGCCCAGGCCCTCCTTACCGATCATCAGCCGCAGGTTTTTCTTTTTGCCGAGAACGGCGAGCGCCTCGTCACTGAAACGAGGCGCGATGATCACCTCGGTGAAAATACCGGCAATCGTCTCTGCCAGCGCCCCGCCCATGGTCTGGTTGACGATGATGATGCCGCCGAAGGGCGCTTGGCGATCCGTGGCGAACGCCTGCTCCCAGGCCTCCTCGAGGGTGTCGGCACTCGCGACGCCGCACGGGTTGGTGTGCTTGAGAATCGCCACCGTGGGCCGCTCAAATTCCCCGATCAGGTAGGCGGCCGAGGTGATATCCAAAATGTTGTTATAGCTCAGCGCCTTGCCCTGCAGCTGCTCAAAATGCTCGTGAAACGTGCCGTAGAGAGCGGCCTTCTGATGCGGATTCTCGCCGTAGCGCAGATCCTGCGCCTTGGTCAGCCGGCTCGTGAGTTGACGCGGAAAGCCACCGAGCGCCTCGATATCGGGCTCATCCGACTGAGTCTCGAGATAGGCCGCGATCGCCGCGTCATAACTCGCCGTGCGTTGAAAGACCTTGAGCGCCAGCTGGCGGCGCAGCGTCGCCAGGGCGGATTCATCTCTCAGCGCCGCGAGCACGGCGTCATAATCCTTGGGGTCGCACACCACGGTCACCGCCTCGTGATTCTTGGCCGCGCTGCGCAGCATCGACGGGCCGCCGATGTCGATGTTTTCGATGGCCAGTTCCCGCGTCACGTCCGGCTTCGCCACCGTTTCCTCAAACGGATAAAGATTCACCACCACCAGATCGATCAGGCCGATTCCGTGCTCGGCCGCCGCGGCCAGATGATCCGGCTTGTCCCGCCGGCAGAGCAGCCCGCCGTGGATCTTCGGGTGCAGCGTCTTCACGCGCCCTTCCATCATCTCCGGGAAACCCGTATGGGCGCTCACCTCAGTGACCGGCAGGCCCTTTTCAGCCAGCAATCGGGCCGTCCCTCCGGTGGACAGGAGCCGATAGCCGTGCTCCTTGACCAAGGTGGCCGCAAAGTCCGCCAAACCGCTTTTGTCGCTCACCGAAAGCAGGGCCAGTTTTTCCATCGAACGGCTTTGTGCGGCCCACCAAAAATGCTGGCAAGCGTCTATTGGTCCGGGGCGCCGTTCTCGGCGTGTTCAACCGCCGCAGGGCTCATCATGAGGTGTTGGTGCAGCCAATGATGCACGTCTTCGCGTCCACGCACGATGGTCAGCAATCCCAGTCCGATCAGCAGGGCGCCAGCTGCGCGCAACAGCCAGCGCCGTCCGCTTACCCCCAATCCCCGGGCCAGAGCCGCCGTCGCCATCAACCCCGGCAGGGTCGCCAGACTGAACAAGTAGGCCCCCAACGTGAGGGTCAGTGCGGAACGCGTTCCCACCAAATACAGCAACGCGGTCAGCGTGAGCCCGCACGGCAGGAAACCGTTGACCCAACCGACCAGCAGGCCTTTGAACGGTGACGACGAACGTCCCAGGCCCACCATCGCGCCACAGAGCCGGCTTCCGCGCCACCAGCGATCCCAACCGGGCGCCAGGCGCCATTCCGTGAGCTGCAGCAGGCCGAAGAAAATCATACCGCCACCGATCACCCAACCCAGCGCATCCTGCGCTCCCGCCAACGGCCCCGTCGAACCGGCCAACCGGCCCACCAACATCAGGGCCACCCCGAGGAAGGCGTAGGCCGTACCTTTGCCCAAGGCGTAGGCTACTTGGCGACCGAACCAGGCCGGACGACCGCCCTCGCCTGTTCCCGCAGCGACCGCGAAGGCGCCGCACATGCCAATGCAGTGGCCGGTTCCCAGCAGGGCAAGTAATGCGACATGGGCCAGATCGATCCAAAACACGCCGTCACCACATGCAGCCGGGCCGCGGACGCCAATCGATTTCGGGTTGATCCGCGCGGTTGCATTGCCGCCGTTCCTGCATGAGCTGGCCCTGTGGCCATATCGCAGGAAGTGCCCGGGCTGACCGCCCGCCTAGATCGCCTCGTCTATCACCACGGCGGGGCCAGTCTGCCGCCGGACAAGCCCCATGCCTTCGTCTATTTCGTCACGATCGCCAACGGCTCGGAACGCACGGTGCAGTTGCTTGGCCGCAAATGGGTCGTGGAACAGCAGGACGGCCAACGCTTGGTCATCGAAGGCGACAAGATTGTCGGCGAGACCCCTCGCCTCGCACCGGGCGAAACGTTTTCCTACAACAGCTATCACGTCACGGGCTGCAACGCCCGGGTACTCGGTTGCTTTCACGGCCTCGATGAGTCCGGCGCGCGCATCCATGTGCTGCTGCCCGGCTTTGAAATGACGATCCCGGACCCGGATGCCTGACCCGCGCGGGTCCATCTGATCGCAAACTAGACTTGCTCCCGAGGGGGCGTTGGCCCTCGCTGAACCCTTTTCGCCATGAAATTGCTCGATCTCAACCGCGAGGGCGGTATCGGCGCCAACTGCCTCTTTGTTCAGCTGGACGGTATCAACCTGCTCATCGACAGCGGTTTGCACCCCAAGAGGGTCGGACGCCCCGCCATGCCCGACTTCGGCCGAATCCGGGGACAACGGGTCGACCTGATCGTGATCACCCACTGCCACCTCGATCACATCGGCAGCCTGCCCGTGGCCATGCGGGAGTTTCCCGATGCGCCGGTGCTGATGACCAGCTCCAGCCGTTTGATCCTCGAGCGCATGCTGCACAATTCCGCCAACGTCATGAAGCGGCAGCGGGCCGAGTTGGATATACCCGAGTATCCGCTCTTCACCCATGCCGACATTGATCGCTGTGCCAGCCGCTTCGTGGGGATCGGGTTCGGGCAGACCAAACGGTTTCACGGAGCCAACCCGCGCGACGAGATTGAGATCACCCTCCATCGCGCCGGGCACGTGGCCGGCGCCGCCGCCATCGAGCTCTCGCACAAGCACCGGGGCATTCTCTTCACCGGCGATGTGCTGTTTGACGACCTGCGCACCCTGCCCGGGGCGCAGCTACCGGCCGGCCACTTCGACACCGTGGTCATGGAAACCACCCGCGGTACGACCGAACGCCCCAGCGGCCATGAACGCGGCCGCGAGGTTGAGCGCTTGATCCGCACCATCAACGACACGATTTCCCGCGGTGGATCGTTTCTGCTGCCCGTCTTCGCGCTCGGCCGCATGCAGGAGCTGCTCTCGGTCCTGTCCGATGCACGCAAATTCGGGCGCCTGGTTGAGTGCCCGATTTTCGGCTCCGGCCTCGGTCTCGATCTCTGCGACTACTTCGACGAAATCAGCCGCAAGACCCAGCACGTGAATTTCAGCCGCTCCTACCTGAAGGATCTCAAGCTGAAACCCCTGCCCCGGCAGCTGAAACCGGGCGAGGACCCGCAGCAACGCGCGCTCTACCTCGTGAGTTCCGGCATGTTGGTGGAAAACACCCCGAGCTACACCCTGGCTTCCGGGTTAATCGGACACCACCGCAATACCATCGGTTTCGTCGGCTACTGCGACCCCGACACCCCCGGCGGCAAGTTGATGGTGACCAAACCCGGAGAGGATTTTCTATTCGAAACCTTGCACACCCGTGCCCGGCTGAAGGCCCGGGTAGAAAAATTCGAATTGAGCGGCCACGCCGAGCGCGCGGAACTGCTCGAATTCGCCGTGCAAGCCGAACCACGGGCCATCGTGCTCACCCACGGCGACCCGGACGCCCGGGCCTGGTTTGCCCAGCAGTTGGCCGAACGCGCGCCCTCCAGCCACGTCCTCGACCCGGTGCCGGGCAAAACGTATCAGGTCTGAGCCCAGCGCTTGAGCGCGGCGCCGGTCCGGCTGCGCGACTCCTGCTCAATGCCGGTGCGGGGCCCGGCGTAAACGATTTCGCCGCCATCCCGGCCCCCGCCGGGACCCAGGTCGATCAGCCAGTCGGCCAGATGAATCACGTCGAGGTTGTGTTCGATCACGATGACGGTGTTGCCCGCGTCGCGCAGTTTGAAGAGCAGATCCATCAGGTTCTGAATATCGACCCAGTGCAGGCCCGTGGTCGGCTCGTCGAGAATGTAGAGCGTGCCACCCTGCTGCCGCTTGGACAGCTCCAGGGAAAGCTTCAGCCGCTGCGCCTCCCCCCCTGACAGGGTCGTGGCCGACTGGCCGAGTTGCAGGTAGCCCAGGCCGACGGCGGACAAGGTTTCCAGCTTGTCCATGATGCGCGGGATGTTCCGAAACAGCTGGATCGCATCCCGCACCGTCATCGCCAGCACATCGGCGATGGAGTAACCGTGGAACTTCACCTCCAGCGTCTCGCGGTTGAACCGCTGCCCCGCGCAGCTCGGACACGGGGCGTAGGCGTTGGCCATGAATTGCATGTCGAGCTTGATGGCCCCGTCGCCCTGGCACCGTTCACAGCGACCTCCCCGCACGTTGAAGGAAAACCGGCTCGCCTTGTAGCCGCGCACCTTCGCCAGCGGCACCATGGCGAACAGATCGCGCAACGGATCGAGTAGCTTGGTATAGGTGGCTGGGTTGGACCGTGGGCTGCGGCCAATCGGCGACTGGTCGACCTGCACGAGCTTGTCGAAGAACTCTAGGTTCTCGACGTGACGGTGCAGGCCGGGCACCGCTTTAGCCCGGTTCAATTTTTTGGCGGCGGCCGCGGCCAGAATGTCATTCACCAACGTGCTCTTGCCCGAGCCTGAGACCCCCGTGACACACGTGAGCAACCCGATGGGAAATCGAGCATCGACGCCTCGCAGATTATGCTCCCGGGCCTCGCGCACCCATACGAAGGCACCATCCGATGTCTTGGTCCTGGCCTCCTTGCCAACCCTGAGGGTGCGGCCCAAGTAGGCGCCGGTGCGCGACTCCGCCGCGGCCAGTTTGGCCAATGCCGCCGGAGTCCCCTGAAACAGCACGCGGCCGCCTTCCGTGCCCGCTCCCGGCCCCAGTTCCACGATCTCGTCGGCCCGACGCATGGTGTCCTCATCATGTTCAACCACCAGCACGGTGTTGCCGCGATCGCGCAGCTCACCGAGCAGTTTGAGCAGCCGTTCATTGTCGGCCGGATGCAGCCCGATGCTCGGCTCATCCAACACGTAGATGACCCCCATCAGGCCCATGCCCAACTGCGTCGCCAGCCGCACCCGCTGCGATTCTCCGCCCGACAAAGTGTCGTATTCCCGGTCCAAGGTCAGGTAGTCGAGACCGACCTCGCCGAGGAAGCGCAGCCGCTGCTCAATGCCCGTCACGACATCGCGTATCGCGTCCTCGCCGCCGAAGCGTTGGGCCAATTGCTCAGCCACCGCGTGGGCCGCCGCCACATCGAGCGCCAGAAATTCCGGAAGATTCAAGGCCCGGTCGTTCGTCGTGACCACCACGGCGCCACTGCGTGCATTGAGCCGGGAACCGTGGCACTCCGGGCAGGGACCGCTCAACATGAAGGTGCTGAGCCGGGCCCGGAAGCCATCGCTTTCCGTCTCCCGCCAACTCTGCTCCAACGCCGGAATCACGCCCTCCCAAGGCATCGCCTTGGGCTCACGCATGCGCTTCAACTTGAAGGCAAAGGATCGCTCCTGCGTGCCATGTAACAGCACTTCCCGCACCTTGGCCGGCAGCGCCTCCCAGGCCGTGTTGGCGTCGAACGGCAACTGCTCGGCCAGTTGCTTGAGCAAGGCATTGTGGCGAATGATGAGATTCTTGCCGCCGAGCCGCCAGGGTTTGATCGCCCCACCCCGCACGCTCTTGGTCGGGTCCGGCACCACCAGCTCGGGCACAAACTTCAACTTGCGCCCCAACCCCTCGCAGGTCGGACAGGCGCCCTGCCGGTGGTTGAAGGAGAAATGCTTCGGGGTCAGTTTTTCAAAGACATCACCGCAGATTTCACAGGCCAGGTCCTGGCTCAGGTGAATCTCGCGCCAGGCCTCGTCGCGGCCGGTCTGAGCCAACACGACGGCGCGGTCGCCGCCTTCGCGAAACGCCAACTCCAGCGAATCGGCCAACCGACTCCGTTGCTCCACCACCGCCACCAGCCGGTCGACCACCAGATCGACCGCGAGTTCGCCCCCCCCCGTGCCGGTGGGAATCAGGTTCGTTTCATCGAGGCCCTTCACCTCGCCTGCGATGCGGATCCGCTGAAAGCCCCGCTGTCGCAGCCGTGGCAATTCCTCCCGCAATACACTCGCCTTGGCCCGCAGCGCGGGCGCCAGCAGCATGATGCGTTGGCCGGCCGCCTCCGCCAGCACCCGCTCGACGTTGTCGTCCAGCGAACGGCGCACCACCCGACCGCCGTCCTTCGGGCAATGGGCCTCCCCGTGCAACGCCCACAGCAGCCGGGCATAGTCCGCGACTTCCGTGACGGTCGCGATGGTGCTGCGTGGTGATTCTCCCGCGACGCGCTGCTCGATCGCCAGCACCGGTGAGAGACCATGCACGTAGTCCACCTCCGGCCGGGGCAGCTGGGCCAGCACCTGGCGCGCCGAGGTGGAGAGTGACTCCATGTATTTGCGGTAGCCCTCGGCGTAGATGGTGTCGAAGGCCAGCGACGATTTGCCTGATCCGGAAGGACCGGTGATGACCACCAGCTTCCCGCGGGGGAGCCTCACCTCGATGTTCTTGAGGTTATGCTCGCGGGCTCCTTTGACGTGGATGTGGGTGGCGGCCTGCATGGGGCAAATCGACAACCTAGCCAAATGTGGCACCGTGCAAGTGCGGACTGACGGATATCGTCCCGCGCTTTCGTGCTGGCGCCGGGGTGGTTGCGTCGTTGTCGTGTCGCGGATGGCGGCCGATGCCCCTGAGACCGGATTTCTGAGCGAGCGCCAGCGGCGGCTGGTGGCGTTTGCGCTGGGCTTCTTCGCGCTGGCGGCGATCGGTACCATGCTTGTGCTGTCGTTCGTGCTGTTTTCCCGCTTGGTGGGGCATTTTTCCGGCGTGCTCTGGCCACTGGCGGTTGCGGGCATCACCGCCATGATCCTGCGGCCGGTGGTCGATCGCCTCGAGGCGACGTTCAAGGGTTCGCGCCTTTCCGCCGTGATGGTGCTTTACGCCCTCTTCCTGCTGGTCGTGGGCACCGCGCTGGTGCTCGTGACGCCGCGACTGGTCGAGCAGGTCTTCGATTTCATCGATTTCGTGCCGGAGTTTTGGCAGCGCGCGATCGAGTTCGTCCGCGCCAACTACCCCCAGTGGATCGCCCTGGCCCAGCGGCAGCTGGAGAACGAAACCGTGCATAAGTTCGTCGAGTCGCTGCTGGCGGAGGCGCAGCAGCTCACCACCCAGGCCCTGCCATCGATCAAGGCCGCCGGCTCCGGTGCGCTCGGGGTCTTCGGCTTCATCACCAACCTGGCGATCGTACCCATCTACCTGTTCTTCTTTCTGCTCTCCCGCTCCGACCCCACGCGCAGCCTCAAGGACCAGCTCACTTTCCTGAAGGAGCCGATCCGCAACGATGTGGTGTTTCTCGTCCGCGAGTTCCTCAACATCGTGGTGTCGTTCTTTCGCGGTCAGATGATCATTGGCCTCCTGATGGGGCTGCTGCTCGCCCTCGGTTTCTGGATCGTGGGACTGCGCTTTGCGGTGCTGATCGGACTGTGCCTCGGGATCCTGAACATCGTGCCCTACCTCGGCACCATCATCGGCCTCAGCGTGGCCCTGCCGCTCGCCTTTCTGCAGCCCGACGGCGGCATGTTCCGGGTGGGTCTGGTGTTGGCCGTCTTCGTCATCGTGCAGAACATCGAGGGCTGGTTCCTGACGCCCAAGATCATGGGCGACCGCACCGGGCTGCACCCGGTCACCATCATCGTGGCGATCTTCTTCTGGGGCGCCGCCTTCAACGGCATCCTCGGCATGGTGCTGGCGATCCCGCTGACCGCCTTCTTCGTCACCGCCTGGCGGCTGGCCAAGCGCAAATATCTCACCGCCGACTGAGATGGCGCGCGCCGTCCAGCCGCCTGAATCCTGCGCCCTTTGTGGTGCCGACATCCCGGCCAACGCCAAGTCGTGTCCCGACTGCGGCGCCGACGAGCGCACCGGCTGGCGTGAACCATCGGTCTACGACGGACTCGATCTGCCCGACGAGGCTTGGAACGACGATTCAGCAGGCGAACGCGCGTCGCTGCCGATTGGCGGTCGTTCCCGCGATGGCACCCTCGCGTGGTATTGGTGGGCCACCGCGTTGCTGATTTTCCTGGTGTTCGTCTTTGCTGTGCTCGGACTGCGCTGACCGCGATGGCCTGGGAAATTGTGGCGGAGAACGGAATCTGGCTGCCTCAGATCGGCTGGCGGCTCGATGCCTCGCGGCCGACCGGCCAGTCCTTCGTGTCGCATGCCCACTTCGATCACATGGGACGGCACGCGGAAGTCGTCTGCTCCGAACCGACCGCCGCCCTGATCAGCGAACGCCTGCCAGCCAAGCGGCGCACCCTGCGCGCCCTGCCCTACGCCCAAACCGAGGCACTCACGTTTGATACCACCATCACACTGTATCCGGCAGGCCACATCCTCGGTTCGGCCCAGGCGTTGATTGAGCATGCCGAGCACGGTCGATTGCTCTACACCGGGGACTTCAAGCTGCGACCGAGCCGCACCGTCGAGCCCTGCGCCACCCCGTCCGCCGACGTGTTGATCATGGAGACCACCTTCGGGCTGCCACGGTATGATTTCCCTCCCAACCCAACGGTCTTTGCCGAAGTGGCGGCCTTTTGCCGGGAAACCCTGCGCGAGGGCTGCACGCCCGTCCTCTACGGCTACAGCCTCGGTCGCGGCCAGGAAATCCTCAGTTGGCTGCGGGAGGAGGACCTCCCTATCGTGTTGCATCCGGCCACGGCCCGGATGGCGGCCGTCTACACCCAGCTGGGGCAGGCGTTTCCTGCCTATCAAATCTGGGAGGGCACCAACGGCCGCGGCCGGGTAGTGATCGCGCCCCATGGCCGGGACACGAGCGCCAAGCTGGCCAGCCTCGGCCCCGTTCGCACCGCAGTGTTGACCGGCTGGGCGATCGATCCGGCGACGCGCTACCGCTCCGGTTGCGATGCGGCTTTCCCGGTCTCCGACCACGCGGGTTTTCGGGATCTGCTGACCTTTGTGGATCAAGTGCGGCCCCAGCGCGTGCTGACCACCCATGGCTTCGCCGCGGAGTTCGCCCGCACGCTGCGCGAACGGGGCTACGATGCCTGGGCGCTCGGCCAGTCGAATCAGATGGATCTCGGGTTGGGATTGCTGGACGGCGGAAACGGGAACCAAACCGCCCCGTAAGCGTTCCTAAAGAGCGTATCTTGCCCTCCCGCGACTATTGCACAGATTCCGCAAGTGTCATCCATCGATGAAATCCCCATGGCCTGTCTTGTTAATCCTGACCGCCGTCTCATTGACGGCGGCACCATTGGCCGTGCGTGACGGAGAGAAATTCACCTTCAAAGTGAGTTGGGGCATCTTCGGCCACGCCGCCGAGATCACCATCGCCGCCAACGAGGAGCCCACCACGGTCGGCACGACCCAGACTAGAATCACCACCGAAACGGCCACCCGCGGCTTCATTCGCGGCCTCTATCGCTTCGACGGCCAGGCCGAATCCGTGTTCGACACCCACTCCGGCCGCATGATTTCCGCCGTGGCGACGACCGAGTCCGGCAGCAAGTCAACCCGGGCCACCGTCGCCTTTGATTATGAGAACGGCCAGGCGACCTATGTGGATGAGCTGCGGCCGGAACGTTCGATCGACCTCGAGCTCCCACCCGGCAACCCGCTTGATTTCATCACGACGCTGATTCAAACGCGCAACTGGAACATGGAGCCCGGCGAGTCGAAGCCGGCTTTGGTGCTCTTCGATGATGAGTTCTACGAGCTCACCATCACTGCCGAGGAGGAGACGACGGTTAAAACCCCGTGGGGCCGCAAACCCGCGCTGGTGCTGATCCCGCGCATGCTTGGCGAGCCCAAGGGCATGTTCAAACGCGGCGGCGAAGTCCGGGTGTGGATCTCGCGCGAGGCGGAGCCCCTGCCCCTGCGCTTTGACGTCAAGGTTGCCGTCGGCACGGCCCACGCCGTATTGACCGACTACAATCGGCTGCCGGCCGATGCGACCGCGCAGTCCGCGGAGCATGGCGACGACCATCTCTAGGCCGTTTCGTCTTGGTCGCGCGGCGACCACACAAAGCGCCACGGCTTGCCGGCCCATTCCGGTCCCGCGTAAGTGACCCCGATGCGTGGTGTCGCGCTGATCTGCTCCGGCGGAGGACGCCAGCCGTCATCCTCAATCCACAACCCCGTCGCAGTGAACGCGGCACGGGAGTTGAATCGCCGATCAATATCCAGCCGCTTGGTGAGCCGCCCTGGTCCGCTGATGCCCTCAACTCCGCGAATGAGAATCGCGGCCGGATAGTCCACCGGCCCGGTCACCAGATTGAGCATCTCATGCATGCCATAGCACAGGTAGACATACCAATGCCCGGGCGGCCCGAACATCACCTGCGTACGTGGAGTGCGGCCCTTGCTCGCATGAAACGCCCGATCTTCCGGTCCATCATAAGCCTCGACCTCGGTGATGCGGTGGCGCTGCAAGGACCGGTCGGAACTCTGGCATACCAGCGAAACCCCGATCAAGTTGCGGGCCAACGATACCGTGTCCCGGGAGCCTAGCCGCTCCGCCAGCAAGCGGCCGGTCAACGGAGCCGGTTTAATGGCCCGCCGCATGATTACGGTCGGGTCGACGTTGGCGCGGGCCGTTCGTCGCCTGACACCACATTCAGTTCGGCATGATGTCATCATCGGCGAATGCGGGGGCAGGTCCGGTTGAAAATAGCAGGTACGCGCGGTGTCCCGGTGCCGGATACGTGTATGCGTAGGGCTTGCCCCAAGGGTCCACCCACGCGGTGCCGCTGGCGTTGAGAGTGAAGCCAGCGAGCGTGACAATAGGCCGGCGCGGCGCGGACAAGGCCCCGGTCGGTCCCCGACCACCGGAGAGCGCCTCTTGCAATAGTGCGCCCCCTTCGCCCTGCGGATAGTCGCTGAATATCCGCCGATATTCCTCCAACGCGCCGGCGAGCAACGTCAGCTCGGATCGGGCGCGTTTGATCGCAGCGCGTTCACTCGCACCGGCGCCAATCCGCATGGCGATCGTTGCCAGGATTGCCACGACCCCGAGCACCGCGAGCAGTTCGATCAGCGTGAAGCCGCGTCCGGCGGCCGGTGGATAACTTCCACGTCGCACACGGAGAACACGAAGCTTTCGGGTTGAGGGCATACCGCTCGCAATCCCGTGACTGGAGCATATACCGAGCCCACGCCGGGGCCACCAAAGCCAAGACCGGCGCCGGGCGTTGCAGCTTCGTGTCTTACGGGCCTGAAAGCTACTCTTCCTGCTGGAGCGCGGCCACGACGGTGAAGTCCTCTAGCGTGGTCGTGTCGCCCTTCACCGTACCACCGCTGGCAATCTCCTTGAGAATGCGGCGCATGATCTTGCCGGAGCGGGTCTTGGGCAGGCCGGCGGCAAACCGGATGTCATCCGGCTTGGCAATGGCACCGATCTCCCTGCCGACGTGCTGCCGCAGCTCCTCCTTGAGAGTGTCGCTGGGCGTGATGCCGCTCTTCAGGGTCACGAACACCACCAGCGATGTCCCTTTGAGTTCGTCCGGACGGCCAATGGCGGCGGCCTCGGCCACCACCTTGTTCGACACCAACGCGCTCTCCACCTCGGCCGTGCCGATGCGGTGACCGGAGATGTTCAGAACGTCGTCAATTCGGCCGACGATCCAGAAATAGCCATCCTCATCCTGGCGCGCGCCGTCGCCGGTGAAGTAGCGGCCCGGGTAGTCGCTGAAATAGGTGCTTTTGAAGCGCTCGTCGTCACCCCAGAGCGTGCGCAGCATCGAGGGCCAGGGCTTGTTGATGATGAGTTTGCCGCCGCTGCCGCGCGGGACCTCCTTGCCCTTTTCGTCGACGACCTTCGGTTGCACGCCAAAGAACGGGAACGTGGCGGAACCGGGTTTGCAGCCGGTGATCCCAGGCAACGGTGTGATCATGATCGCGCCCGTCTCGGTCTGCCACCACGTGTCAACGATCGGGCAACGCTTTTTGCCGATGGTCTTGTGATACCACATCCACGCCTCCGGGTTGATCGGCTCGCCCACAGAGCCGAGCAGGCGCAAAGAGCTGAGACTGTGCTTGTTCACCCAGTCATCACCCCAGCGCATGAAGGCCCGGATGGCGGTCGGCGCCGTGTAAAGAATGGTGACCTGATGGCGGTCAATCATCTGCCAGAAGCGATCGGGACCCGGCTGGTTGGGGGCGCCCTCGTACATGAAGACGGTCGCCCCATTCGCCAGCAGGCCGTAGACCACATAACTGTGGCCGGTGATCCAGCCGATGTCGGCCGTGCAGAAATAGCGGTCGTGTTCCTTCAGGTCGAAAGCATAGTAGGACGACAGCTTGGCGCCGAGCAGGTAGCCGGCGCTGGTGTGCAGCACGCCCTTCGGTTTTCCGGTGCTCCCGGAGGTGTAGAGGATGAAGAGCGGATTCTCGGAGGCGAACGCCTTTGCCTGGTGTTCGCTACTAACGCCGGCCTCGGCCTCGTGCCACCACAGGTCGCGTTTCTTCTTCATGGTGACGTCGTTGCCGCAGCGCTTCACCACGAGCACCTTCTCGACGCTCTTGGCCTTGGCGACGGCGGCGTCGACGGTGACCTTGAGCGGAACGACCTTGCCCCGGCGCCAACCGCCGTCGGCGGTCACGACCAGCTTGGCCGTGCAGTCGTTGATCCGGTCCTTGAGGGATTCAGCGCTGAAGCCCCCGAACACCACCGTATGAATCGCCCCGAGACGCGCGCAGGCCAGCATGGTGACCACTGCCTCCGGGATCATCGGCATGTAAATCGCGACGCGGTCGCCCTTGCCCACCCCGAGTCCGGCAAAAACGTTGGCGGCCCGACAGACCTCCAGGTGCAGCTGGCGGTAGGTCAGCGTGCGGACATCGCCCGGTTCGCCTTCGAAAATCAAGGCCGCCTTGTTCTCCCGGGCGGTGCCGAGATGGCGGTCGAGGCAGTTCTCAGCCACATTCAACATGCCGCCCGTGAACCACTTCGCGTGCGGGGCCTTCCAGGTGCAGACTTTCTTAAATGGTTTGCGCCAGACCAGTTGCTCCTTGGCCTGCCTCCCCCAGAACTTGGCTGGAGAGTTGACAGACTCCGCGTGGAGCTTCTTATAAACGGCCATGCTGCCAAGATTCGCTTGGCGCTGGAATTCGGCTGATGGCCGAAAAACCCGCTTTTCTCGGGATACTGAGGTAATCGTTTGGCTCATGGCTTCTGTGCTGGGGTTTGGGTATTAACCGAACTTCGGCAATCGGACCCGGGTTGGACGTTATCACTTTGTCTGATAAGCAGCGTCAAGCGCGGGCCATCGCTTCCGAACCCCTATTTACATCCTGCCCCCCCTGCAATTCACCAACATGGAAAAAACCACCGAGTCCGATGCCGCCGAGGCGGTCGCCACCAACGACCAGCCGAACAAGCCGGCCGCGCCCGAAAAGCCCGACAACCTGATTCAGGTCGAGGGCGTGCTTGATATCGACAAGCAAAAAGGCGGCAACGGCGTGCTCCTCGACCTGCAGCGCTTCGGCAAACGCCGCCCCTCCGACACCTTCGTGCCAAAGGAGCTGATCCGCCGCTTCAAGCTCAAGCAGGGCAGCCTCATCGCCGGCACCGCCTTTCCCGCCGAGGGCCGCTTCCCCAACCCGAAGATGAAGTTCATTGAATCCGTCGACGGCATGACCATCGAGGAACGCCGCGCGGTCTGGGATTACACCAACTTCACCACCGTCTCGCCGGACCAGCAGCTCAAGCTGGAGACCAAGGACGGTCGCATGACCACCCGCGCGGTCGACCTCTTTTGCCCGATCGGCAAGGGCACCCGTGGTCTCATCGTGGCCCCGCCCCGCACCGGTAAGACCACCCTGCTGCGCGACATGGCGCTGGGGGTGCTGGAAAACCACCCCGAGTGTCACGTCATGATCCTGCTGGTCGACGAGCGCCCGGAGGAAGTCACCGATTTCAAGCGCAGCGTCGAAGGCGCCGAAGTCTGGGCCTCGTCCAACGACGAACAGGTGCAGAACCACCTCCGCATTGCCGACATGGCCATCGAACGCGCCAAGCGTCTCGTCGAGACCGGCAAGCACGTCGTGCTCTTCCTCGATTCGCTCACCCGCCTGGCCCGCGCCCACAATACCCAGCGCAACTCGGGCCGCACCGGTTCCGGTGGTCTCGATGTCCGTGCGCTGGAAAAACCGCGCCAGCTCTTCGCCGCCGCCCGCAACACCGAGGAGGCCGGCTCGCTCACCATTGTGGCCTCGATTCTGGTCGAAACCGGCAGCCGCATGGACGACGTGATCTTCCAGGAGTTCAAGGGCACCGGCAACAGCGACCTCGTGCTCGACCGCAAGTGCGCCGAAATGCGCATCTGGCCGGCCATCAACATCCAGGCCTCCGGCACCCGCAAGGAAGAGCTGCTGATCCCGGCCGAGGACCTCGACAGCATTCATTTCTTCCGCCGGGCACTGGTGCAGCAGAAGATCGAGGAGGCTACCGAGACCATGGTCTCGCGCCTCTCCAAGACCAAGAACAACGCCGAGTTCCTCAAACTCATCTCGCGCTGAGGCGTTTGCGCAACACGCGCACAGTCGGAACTTTCCTCACGCGCCGGGTTCGCCCGGCGCGTTTTTCGTGCCTGTCGCCATCGGGCCGGTTTTCCCTCTTGCCCCGCCTTCGAAAACCCTGAACAAACTTCCTTTCCGTCCGTCGCCAAGGTGTCGCCGGATCACGCCGCAAACCGAAACGCATGCATAGTTTTTCCGAGCAATGTCTGGATATGGCCCGTTCGATCCTGGGTCATAATCTGGAGTCGATTCAGCCTGACGGAACCATCCGTCCCGTGGATGGGGAATCCTCCCGCGCCGACGAACCCGGCCACGTCGCCTTCGCGCTCGGCGAATACTATCGCGCCACCGGTGAGAGCTCGCTGGAGGGCTATGACCTGATCGATCTCGCCGCCCGCACCATGACGGCGCAGATGTTCACCGAGCCCGCCGCCGAAAATGGCCTCGCCTACGCCTCGCTCGGCCTCCTCTGCTTCGGCCCCTCCAAGGAACGCAATCCCGTCTGGGAACGGCTCGTCCCCGAGACCCAGGAACGCATCGACAAGTCGCTGCTCCACCGCTCCGACTACGACAACCACTGGCAGGCCTTCAATGTCGCCAAGGCCGTCGCCCGCTTCTCCTTCGGCCTGTCCAAGAAGGATGAGACCTCCCGCCTGATCGAGCGCTTCGTCGAGCGCGTGCGCGCCACCAGCTCCAACGGCTTCGTCGACGACGCCACCGAGGGCCTGGGCGGCAATTTCAATCTCTACGGTGTCATGAGCCTCGTGTTCATGCGCTCCGCCCTGCAGCTCCACGCCAACAGCGGCGTCCGTGACCGCAAGCTGCCCACCCTGCGCACCTACGCCGAGAAATACATCAAGATGATGCCGGATCTCGTCCGATCCGACGGCTTGGGCTGGGCGTTCGGCCGCGCCGCGGGAGCCTACGGCCAGATGCACTGCATCAGTCTCATCCTGCAGGGCCTGCGCGACGGCTGGATCCCGGATGAGCAAAAGCCGAAGTATTTCGACCTGCTGCGCCGCCTCTTCCTGTTCTTCTACCAGACCTACCTCGATCAGGAGCACGGCTTCCTCGATGTGCGCGACGGCGAACGCACCGCCTACGAGCCGCACACCACCCGCATGGCAAATTTCGACGCGGCCCGCTACCTGTGCCAATGGTCGCGCCTCGCCAAGACCGTGCACATGCCCTCCGGGGCGGTGAAGCTGCCGCCACCGCGCACCACCGGCCGCTTCGTCATCTTCGACAAGTCCAACCGCAAGGAGCAGGGAGTGTTTCTCTACAGCGACCCGGACAGCGGCCTGCACGCGCAAGTGCCCCTGATCGCCTCCGGGGGCGCCATCACCGCGGACACCCTGCCCTTCCCGCATTGCCCCGGCGTCTTTGACTGGCCCAACAACATCTACGCGCCGATCATGGTGCCCGAGCTGACGTTCGGGGACAAGAAGGTCATTCCCGCGTTCTATGGCCGCAACTGCGTCACCGGTCTGGGGCTCCGCAACAGCTTCTACTTCCGCTACGACCAGCCGGATTTCATCACCACCGAGCAGGAAGTGCTCCGCGGCATCGGCAGCGTTAAGGTCCAGTGGAACTTCGCCGGCGGCAAGATCAGCGCCGAGTTCGCCTATACCGTGAAGCAGCAGATCACGCTTGATCACTTCCGCTTCATGCTCGCGCTGGCGTCGCCCCACTCGACCTACTGCGTCGCCAGTTCGCCCGCCCTGGGCGCCGAGGGGCATCGCTGCCAGATCACCAAGGACGACTTCCAGGCCGCCTGGCGCGAGACCGAGGTTGTGACCGACGAGCCGTCCTACCGCACCAACTACGGCAAGATCCACTACCTGCAGACGCTGGAGCGCGACCACCCGCTCATCATGCGACCGGGCAACATCTACCGTCTGGCGGTCAGCTACGAGCCCGACTTGATCACGGCCGGCGATTGACGCCGCGCCGCGCGCGACCGTTTTCCCGGCCATGCTGGCCCGCCGCATCATCCCCTGCCTCGACGTCACCGCGGGGCGCGTCGTCAAAGGCGTGAAGTTTCAGGAACTGCGCGACGCGGGCGATCCCGTCGAGTGCGCCAAGGCCTATGATGCCCAGGGCGCCGACGAGCTGGTCTTTCTCGATATCACCGCTTCGAGCGACGGCCGCTCGATCATGCACGACGTCGTGGCCGCCACCGCCGAGCAGTGCTTCATGCCGCTGACCGTCGGCGGAGGCCTGCGTACCGTGAGCGATATCGAAGCGATGCTACGGTCGGGAGCTGACAAGGTCTCGCTTAACACCGCCGCGATCAGGAACCCGGAGCTCATCCGCGAGGCCTCGGAGCGATTTGGCGCCCAGTGCATCGTGGTGGCGATCGACGCCAAGCGCGAACCGGACGGCAAGTCTTGGCGGGTCTACACCCATGGGGGGCGTAACCCGACCGAGCTGGATGCCGTGGCCTGGGCCCGGCAGGCGGTCGAATTGGGCGCCGGTGAAATCCTGCTCACCAGCATGGACTGCGATGGCATGAAAACCGGCTATGACGTTCCTCTCACGCGTGCCATCAGTGACGCCGTCAGCGTGCCGGTCATCGCCAGTGGGGGCGCGGGCGAGCTGCCGCACTTTGCGGATGCGCTGAACGCCGGCCGCGCCAGCGCCGTGCTCGCCGCCAGCCTCTTCCATTTCGGCGAACTGACCGTGCCGCAGGTGAAGACTTACCTCGCCGAGCAAAACGTGCCGGTGCGTCGCTAGTTGAACCCCGGCAAAACCAGGGTCACGTCGGTCGGCTCCGGGATATCGCGGCTCTGCACGATCACGCGCAGAACGCGGTCCACCGATTGCCCCGGCGGCAACACCAACGACCACCCGCGGTGCTCTTCTTCTTCAGACGTCGGCGGCAGCTCGGTTTGACCATGTGGGATGATACGCGTCCCGTCCACCACCTCCGCGGCAAGCAGCAGACCGTCACCTTCACTCTGAGTACGCCACGAAACGATGAGGCTGACCATGGTGGCATCCGTCGGGACCGGGAACCTGAACTCCGCCTCCCCCGCAAACCGGAACACCCCATCGTTGAGCTCGACCCCCCGATCGGACCGCGCCTGCCACCCTGGGCCGGCCTGCTCGACCTCAAGCCGACGACGGAAGACCCGGAACACGGCATCATGCAACAGGTAGCCGACACCATCGATCCCCGCGTTGAGCACCGCCGCGGTCCGGTCCCATTCCCGCACCAGTTCGTAGGAATCGCTCAGCCGCCACGGTGACTGAGCCTCGAGGCGTTCGTATTGATACGGTCTCAGTACGAGCCAGTCCGGCCGCAAGTAGCCGATCAAACGACGTCCGTCGCGGCCCACCTCTGTTCTCGCCGCCACCATTTCCGGAGAGGACATGCCGGGAAAATCAAAGGTTCGCAGCCCTGAGAAATAGCCGATGTAGCCCAGGGGCTCGAGAAAGACCGTATCCCCCGCTTCAGACTCGTTCCGGAGATAGGAGCCAATCTCCCGCCGCCCTTCGGTTTCAATGAGTTGCTGTTGGGCGCGCAACTGCCGCGCCGTCCGCAGCGTGATCGATGCTGAACCCGCCAGCAGCAGGACTACTGGGGCCAGCGTCACCCAACGGGAGGCACTTTCCTGAAACGATCGCCATCGTTCCATGTCGTTGACCAATCCCCCCATCGCCAGGAGGGCGAACGGCACACTGGCCGGCAGGTACCACGGAAAGGGGTAATAAGGAAACACCGTCAGGTAGGCATGAAGGCCGAGGAATACAAACGAAGCCAATCGGGTACCGGCGGACAAACGCGGCCACAGCCAAAGCAGCCCCACTCCACCAGCGATCGCTGCTCCCACCGTCGGCAGCACCTCTCCCCAGCCTCCCATATCGGCATAGGCGGGCAGGAATGTGCGTCCGAGCGAATTGTCGACCCCGAACGCTGCGAATGGCAGCGTCACAAGATCAAGCACGACACCACCCGGCGTCAGGGGCGGACTCATACCACCCTTGGCCGTAATTGTGTGCGGCACAGGGGTCCGGTAATACCACCAGGCGCCCAAAAACCAGGGCAGGTAGAGCAATGTGGTCAGTGCGCCGGCCTTAAGCCATGCGAGTAGGCTCACCCACCGGGGCTCCCGTTCGGCCCCGGAGCCAAATGCCAGAACCCCGGCTGCCATCGCCAGCATCGGCACAAATCCATCCGGCCGCGTCCACATCAAACCGGCCCAGGCCAGCCCCAGATGCCACCAATGCGCCGCCCCTTTCAAATGAGCCCACAGGGCATAGACAAGGAACAGCACGTAGATGCCGGTCTCCATGCCGTTGATCGTGAAGTCGACCGTCTTGGCATCCAGCGCGAGTCCGAAGGTGGCCACGGCCAGCGCCACAGGTCCCCATTTCCAGCTTTGTCCAATCAGCACCAGCAGCACCGCCGCCCCCGCCAGCGCTGCGATGCTGAGCATCCGAAATCCCCATAACGCTGCCTGATCGGACTCTCCTCCCGTCAACCACAGTGAGGCCGCAGGTAGCAGAACGCCCAACGGCGAAGTGAAGGTGTGCACCCGTTCGCAGATATTGTAGACCAGTCCGTTGCCCTCCACCAGGTTTCGACTCGACCGATACGTGATATAGTAGTCCTCCCAAACATGCTGCGTGTGGAGGGCAAACCAGCCCGCCACGAGCGCGGTGAACAACGCCGCGCCGGTGGTCAGGCCTGGGATCAAACGGCCGGGCTTGGAAACGGTCACCTCGTCGGGAGACGGCATGCCTGCTCATGTCCCGCAGACCGATCGTCCGCAAGGCCCAAGCGGCTACCAACTGACCCGACTAGGCGGTGCCCACACTGTGGAACGTCGCGTCGTCGGCTAGCACCACCCGGTCACAGAAGTCACCGAACTCCTCACCGGATTCGCGCTCCTTCGCATAACGCTGAATGATCGGCGTCAGCAGTTCGACCGCTTCGTCGATGGTCACCTTGGGCGAAAGCATCCGATTGAGGCGCGTGCCGTTGTATTTGGCCCCGATATAGAGGGCGTACTTGCCCGGGGCCTTGCCCACGAAACCAATCTCCGCGAGGTACGGCCGGGCGCAGCCATTCGGACAGCCGGTCATGCGCAGGCTCATCGCATCATCGGCCAATCCAGCCGCCTCCAGGATTCCTTCGAATCTTTCGACCACTTCGGGCAGCACGCGCTCGCTCTCGGCCAACGCGAGTCCGCAGGTCGGCAACGCCACGCAGGACATGGCGTTGAGCCGCAGGCGGCTGCGCTCGTTTTCCTTGTCCAGACCGTGCTTCGCAAGAATGGCCTCAATCTGCGGCTTCTGTTCGGGCGTGATCCCGGAGATGGTCACGTTCTGGGTCGGTGTCAGCCGGAAGTCGCCGGTATGCAGGGTGGCGATCTCGCGCAGCGCGGTCTTCATCGGCCAGCCCTCGCGGTCCTTGATCCGGCCGCTGAGAAGGTGCAGCCCATAGAACCACGTGCCATCGACGCCCTCATGCCAGCCGTGCGGATCCTCGATGGTGGTAAAAGCCACCGGTCGTGCCGGCTGGAAAATCACGCCGGAACGCTCCTCCACCTGCGCCTTGAACCAATCCACGCCGCGATCCTCGATCGTGTATTTGAGGCGCGCGTGCTTGCGCTCGGTCCGATCGCCGTAGTCGCGCTGGGTGGTGATGACCGCCCCGCCGACGGCATTGACCTGGTCGCACGTGATAAAGCCCAGGGTATCGGCCAGCCGCGGGTGCGTGGCCTCGTTGCCATGGCTCATGCCAAGGCCGCCACCCACCGTCACGTTGTAGCCCACCAGGCTGTCGTTCTCGACGATGCCGATGAAGCCCAGATCCTGCGAATAAACGTCGACGTCGTTGGACGGCGGGATCGCGAAACCACACTTGAATTTGCGCGGCAGATACGTGTCACCGTAAAGCGGCTCCTCCTCCGGCTCGCCCCCGGCCACCAGCTCCTCGTCGAGCCAGATCTCGTGGTAGGCGCGGGTCTTCGGCAGCGCGTAGTCGGAAAATGCCTTGGCGTGGTCATACATCGCCCCGTGCACCGCGCTGCGTTCGGGGTTGGCCGGGGCCATGACGTTGCGGTTCACGTCGCCGCAGGCGGCAATCGAGTCGAGCAGTACCGTGTGCATCCCCTGCACCAATGGCTTCACCTCGCCCTTCAGGATGCCGTGAAACTGGAAGGTCTGCCGGGTCGTGAGCCTCAGCGACCCATTGGCGTTTTCATCCGCCAGCCGGTCCAGGACCAACCACTGCTCCGGCGTGCAACGTCCACCCGGCAGTCGCACGCGCAGCATGAACGAGAATGCCTTTTCCAGCTTCGCCCGGCGCCGCTCGGTGCGCAGATCACGGTCGTCCTGCAAATAGAGCCCGTGAAACTTGGTCAGCTGCTGATTATCGTCGGAGATCGCGCCGGTGGAGGCATCGAGCAGGTCCTGCGCGATGGTGCCGCGCAGGTGGTTCGACGCGCTCTTGATGCCTTCGTTGGCAGCCAGGGTCTTGGGGGCGGATTCAGGTTCGGAACTCATGAAAAGAGCCAAGCTGGGTGGCGTTGCACGTTGCTTCAAGTAATTTTAGTAAGTTGGGTAATTTGGTTTAGATTTGGGGTAGCGCTGCTTTTTTCATCGTCATCACCGACTCGTCCGGCGCTAAACTGAGGGTGACCATGTTTGGCTTCGTTGCCGCGATCATTCTCACCCTGGGAATCTCCTTTGTGTGCTCCTTGATGGAGTCCCTCATCCTGAGCACCACGGTCTCCGAAATCGAGTCGCTCAAGAAGCGCCGGCCGCGGCGCGGGGCCGCCCTGGAGCAGCTGCGCAACGGTCTCGATGAGACCATTTCAACGATCCTGACCCTCAATACGATCGCCAACACCCTCGGTTCCATCGTGATTGGCGGCCTCGCGATCAAGCTCTTCGGGCAGACGGCCCTCGGCATTGTTTCCGCGCTCATGACCCTGGGCATCCTGTTCATCTCAGAGGTCATTCCCAAGAATCTGGGCGTGGTCTACCGCCGCCAGTTGCAGGCCCATGTGGTCTACGTGTTGCTGGCCATGCGCAACGCCCTCCGCCCGGTCACCTACGTCTGCAACGCCCTCGTCCGTTTCGTGATCCGCACCCCCCCCGAGGCCCCGGACTCGGGCGACGAGATCATTCTGCTGGCCGAGCGGGGCGCTCAGGAAGGCAGTCTCACCGCCAGCGAATCCTCCATCATTGCGAACGCCCTTTCGCTGGATGAGGTCCGGCTGTCCACGATCATGACCCCGCGGGCCGTCATCACCTCGCTGCAGCGCGACACCATCGTGGGCGACGTGTTCGAGAGCTATCCCAACATCCCTTTTGCACGCATCCCGGTACACGGTGACTCGCTCGACGACGTGGTCGGACTCGTCCGACGCCGCGACCTGCTCAAGGCCATCGCCGATGACCAAGAGGACTCGCCGGTCTCTCGGCTCATGCGCGAGATCCACTTTATCCCCGAGACCGCCACCGCCGCGCAGGCGCTGCAACTCTTCCTCAAGACCAACCAGCAATTGTTCGTTGTGGTGGATGAGTTCGGCTCGACCGCCGGCGTCGTCACCATGGAAGACGTGATGGAATACCTCATCGGCCGGGAGATTTTCGAAAAGGATGACGTCGCCGTGGACATGCGCGCCCTCGCCCGGGCACGCCACCGGCGCCAGGCCAAGGACCGGCGCTCCGCGCCGACCCCGGCGGAAGCAACCAACATCGCCCCCTTTGTGCCCGAGCGCGCGCCCACTCCCCCGACCTCAACGGAACCGCCCCCGCAACCTCCCCAGGTCTGATCACCGGCCATGGAAACCACGCATTGGGTCCACGACCTCGATCCGTTCCTTGTCCGGTTCACCGAGAATTTCGGCATCCGCTACTACGGCTTGGCCTACGTGCTGGGCTTCGCGCTGGGCGCCTGGTTGCTGTACCGCGCAGCCAGCCGGGGCCGGCTGCGCGTCCCGCCCGGCTCGATCGCCGACCTCATGAACGGTCTCGTCATCGGCGTGGTGGTCGGCGGCCGCCTCGGCTACTTTCTACTCTATGAGCCGGCCACGCTGCTGCATGATCCCGTGCAGCTGCTGAGGGTATGGAACGGTGGGATGGCGTCACACGGGGGCTTCGTCGGGGTCGCCCTCGGGATGTGGTGGTATGCCCGCAGGATGCAGCGACCCTTTCTCCACGTGGCCGATGCCGTAGTGGCGGTGGCTCCGCTGGGATTGGGACTCGGCCGAATCGCCAATTTCATCAAGGGCGAACTCTGGGGCAAAACCAGCGAGGTCGGCTGGGCGGTCATCTTTCCCGACAGCGCCCCGGCCGGAACCCCGCTGAACCTGATTCCGCCCCGGCATCCCTCCCAACTCTACGAGGCCGCGCTGGAGGGCTTTCTGTTGTTCGCCTTCCTGCAATGGCGCTTCTGGCGCACCAACGCCGTCGAGCGCCCCGGGCGGCTCGCCGGTGAGTTCCTGATCCTGTACGCCATCGCCCGGATCATTTGTGAACAATTCCGGGAACCGGACGCAGGGGTGAGCCTGCTCTTTGGGCTCTCCCGCGGGGCGTTCTATTCCCTGTTCCTGATCATCGCGGGAATCATCGTGATCCTGCAGGCCCGGACGGCATCGATTGAATCCCCTACAAGCGCTGGGCAATGAACCCTAGAGCTGGAGAGTGGCGTTTTCCTGAGGCTGTTATTGCCTCGTTCCGTGCCTCGCTATTCCGCGCTGATCCTGAGCATATTTCTCGTGTTGGGCGGGGCGGCGTCGGCGGCAACGGGAGGCAGTGAGACCAAGCCCCGCAAATGGGTGCGAGGCATCTACGTTGCCGAGACGCCCTTGGCCGAAACTCTGCCCCGCTCGCTGGCATGGAGCCGAGCCAACAACATGGCCCAGCAACACGGTGGCATCGCCCTCGAGGGTCAGGGTGGCTCCATGGAGCCGCTTTACGCGCCCGGCACCATCCTGGTGGTCGCACCTGCGGATTTCGAAACCTTGGCCCGGGGCCAGACCGTGGTCTATCTGAGCAAGCGCCGCACCCAGGTGGCTCACGTGCTGGTGGCCAAGTGTCCCGACGGCTGGCGCGTCGCCGGTCTCGGCAACCGCACCTACGATGACGAAGGCGTGCGTGAGGATAATTTGATGGGCGTCGTCGTAGCAGCCTACGCGCCCGTCGAGGATCGTATCGTCGCCTTGAACCGCTGATCGCGTTCAGGCGATCGCGCCACCGACGGCCGCCAGGTCACGGCGGACCCGCAGCGCCGTTTCTATCGCTCCGGCGATGCCCTCGGTCAATCGTCGCGGCGCCCGCCAGCCGCGGCCGTTGCGCGCGGCCGCCGGCACGTGGATGAACCCACCGCGGCGGCCCTGATGCTCAGGCCGGGCAAGCAGATCCATCAGGCCGTAAAACACATGATTGCAGACAAACGTGCCCGCGCTCTGCGACACCGCGGCCGGCAGCTTCCGCGCCGACAGCTCCGCGACGATCGCCTTCACCGGCAACGTGCTCCAATAGGCGGCGGGGCCGGCGGCGACGATCGGCTGGTCGATCGGCTGCCGGCCGGCATTGTCGGGGATGCGTGCGTCATCGAGATTGATCGCCACCCGCTCGGGGGTGATCGCCGCGCGGGCGGAGGCCAGCCCCAGGCAGACGATCAGCTCCGGATTCACGGTGGTCAGCAATGACTCGAGGCAGCGTAACGAGTCACCAAATACACAGGGCAGCACCGCACCGTGCACCCGCCGCCCGCGCACGCGCCGGCCGTGCAGCGACTCCGCGATCACCTGCGACGGATTGCAGCGATCACCCCCGAAGGGCTCGAATCCCGTGACGAGAACAATGCGGGCAGGTTTTGCCATGATTCAAAAGCGATACACCAGCAGCGCCATGGCCACCACGTTGAACACCCAGAGCGCCGCGGCAAAAGGCGCCTGCACCTTGATCACCGCGTTGCGGTCCTCCAGTTCCAGCAGCATGGCGGGCACCAGATTGAAATTGGCCGCCATCGGTGTCACCAGCGTGCCACAGTAGCCCGACAGCATGCCGATGGCGCCCATGATCGCCGGATTGCCACCGTGGCCATCGACAATGAACGGCAGGCCGATGCCAAGGGTGATGACCGGGAACGCGGCAAAGGCATTGCCCATGATGATGGTGAAGAGCGGCATCGCCACGCAGTAGGCCATCACCGCCACCAGCGGGTGCTGGGTGGGAATCACACGCGCCACCAGGTCAGCGACGACCTCGCCTACGCCGGCGGCGGCAAAGATGCCCCCCAACGCCGCCAGCATTTGCGGCAGGATGAGCGCCCAACCGATCAATTGCAGCAATCGCCCGCCCTCGCCAAAGGCCTCGCCGCTTCGGGCCCCGGTCATCCTGATCGCCGCGACGAGGCCCACCGCGCATCCCAGGCCCAAGGCCACCTGGTTGACCTGCCCGGGCAGCACCAGCTGCCACGTGGCGCCATTGATCCGTCCCAGCGTCAGGCCGCCCAGCACCACGACGATGGGAATCACCGCCGTGGGCCAGAGCAGGCGATTGCCCAGCCGCTCGGCGCTGGCGGCGCGTTCGGCTGAACGTTCCGTTCGGCGGGGTGGCCAGCGCACCTGCTGCGTCGCCGCCAACGCCACCATGATCACCACGGCGAGACCCACCCACTCCGCGGGCACCCAGGGCCCCAGCACGAAACAACCGCCCAGCAGCGCCCAAAATGCCGCCGTGCCCGCCCGTTTCTCTTGTGCCGGATCACGCGCCGCGCGCACCGCCATGGTGCCCAACAGCAAGCCGGCCAGTCCATGGAACCATTCTGCACTCAGCAAAAGGGTCATGGTTTTCCCTCCGGCTTGGCTGCGAGATGCTGCGCCTCGATCAACTTGTCCAAACGATGAAACCGCCACCAGCCCAGCCCGAGCGCCGCCAGTGCGGTGGGAATACCCCAAAGACCCAGCGCCCAAATCGACACGGGCACACCGGCCGCATCAAAGACTCCCTTCATCAGGAGCACCGGGCCGATGGCGACGATGATGTCGTCGGCAAAGAAATTGCCCCAGTTTTCGGAGGCCGCCGCGTGCGCCCGGATCCGCGTGCGCAGCTCAGCTGACAGCTCACCGCAGCGGGCTGTCGCCGCCCCTTCGGCCATGGGTACGATCAAGGGCCGGATCATTGAGGCATGATCGCCGATCTTGATCCCCACGGTGCTGGCGAGCTCCCGCAGGAATTGATACAGCAACATGACGCGCCCGGCCGTGGCATTGCGCAGGCGGCAAATCAGGGTGGCCGCGCGCTCCTGCAGCCCGTAGCGCTCCAGCACTCCGGCCACCGGAATCAGCAGCACCACCGGCAGGGTCATGAACCGGTTGTCGATGAAGTATTGGCCCAGCAACTGCAGCAGTTCGACCGGTCCTATGTCGGCGGCCCAGGCCGTGGCGGAGGCCGCGAGGAGGACAACCAGCAACGGGTTCAGTCGCAGGGCAAAGCCCAGCGCCACCACCCCGATGCCGATCAGTTTGATCATCGCCCGAACGCCTCCACCCTGATGCCGGCGGCCGCCAGCGCCGCGCGCAGGTGACGGGCGAACTCCACCGCGTGCGGCGCGTCCCCATGCAGACAGATCGTCTGCACGTCGACCGGCACCCAGGCGCCACGCTGCGAACGAACCCGCCTCTCCCGCGCCATCGCCATGACCTGCGCCATGGAATCGTCGACCACCGAAATCATGGCCGCCGGGTCACTACGCGGGGTGAGTGATCCATTATCCTGATACGTGCGATCCGCGAACCCCTCGCCCACGACGGCCAGCCCGGCCTCCCGGCCGGCCGTCACCAGGGCGCTGCCGGCCAAGCCGACCAGAATCAGGTTTGTGTCGACGGCGGCCACGCCCGCCGCCACTTCGGCCGCAATCCCTGCGTTGCGCGCGGCCAGGTTGTAGAGGGCACCGTGTGGCTTCACATGACGCAGCGGGGTGATATCCCGCAATCGTTGCACTTGCTGCCGCACCAAGTGCTCGACCTGACCCGGACGCACCGGCAGCTCACGGCGACCAAAGTGCTCCCGATCGGCAAACCCCGGATGCGCCCCGATCGCCACGCCGCGCGCGGCCGCGCGCATCGCCGTCGTCCGCATGGTCGCTTCGTCACCCGCGTGACCACCGCAGGCGATGTTGGCCGAGGTCACCAGCTCCAGCAGTTCGGCATCATGACCGCCGCCTTCGCCAAGATCACAATTCAGATCAATCGTCGCCATGCTTTCGTCGGATCAGCTTTTGGCGCACCCCCTCGCCGAGAAAACCCCAGTCCCTTTCCTCGGCCTCCCGCAGCGCCACCGCCTCAGGCAGTCCCACCTCGACGAACCGGATCCGACTGCGGGGCCGCGCTTGGGCAATGATCCGCAGGTCGACCGAGATCACATTGGCCATTTTCGGATAGCCGCCCAGGGACTGCCGGTCCGCCATCAACACGATCGGGTGACCATTCGCCGGCACTTGGATGGTGCCCGCCGCCACGCCCTCCGACGTCAACTGGCTCGGTTCCGGCGGCTCCACGCGCCGTCCCAGCAGCCGCACGCCCATCCGGTCCGAGTGCGGCGAGACCTCAAACGTCTCCTCGAACAGGGTTCGCCAGGCCGCGGCGCTGAAACGGCCCGCCTGCGGACCGCGCACCACCCGGACCACCCATGGGTCGGAATAGACCGGCAGAAAACGTGGGAATACCGTCCAGCCGGGCTGCGCTCCGACCACATCACTCGGTCTCACGGGCAGACGGTCTCCGGTTCGCAACACCCTCCCGCCAAATCCACCGAAGCTCGCCCGCAAATAGGTACCGCGGCCTCCCAGCACTCGCGGCACATCGAGTCCTCCCGCCACCGCCAGCACGCCTCGACACCCGGCCACGGTTTCGCCCAAGTCCAGCTCCTGACCCGCCGCCACGCTGATGGGGTGCCCGACCGGCCACGCCTTGGCTCCCGCCCCGGTGATGGCGATCACCGTATCGCGCAGGAAGCGTAACCGGGGCCCTTTCAGGGTCCACTCCAGTCCCGCCGCATCCGGAGAATTGCCCACCAGCACATTGGCCAGGCGTAGCGCGTGGGCGTCCATCGCGCCGCCCACCGGTACTCCCTGGTCCTGCCAGCCAGGCCGACCCAGATCCTGCACCATGGTTTGCAGGCCAGCCTGCAGCACTTCCATGGCGTTGCCGTGAAGGCTTTCTGCGACGACCGGCTTCCCGGCGGGTTCCGTCGGTGCGGCCTCGGTCGACTCCACCGGCCGGAACCGGACCCAGTCCCCGATGCGAAACCGGGTCGGCGGATCAGCGGTTGCGTCAAAGAACGTCATGCCGGATCGACCGATCAATTGCCATCCTCCGGGGCTCGCCAACGGGTAGACTCCGGTCTGGTCACCCCCGATGCCCACGCTGCCCGCCGGCACCTCCACCCGGGGCTCGGCCCGCCGGGGGCAATGCAGCGCCTTCTCCAACCCGGCCAGGTAGGGGAATCCCGGCGCAAAGCCCACGGCGTGCACGCGATAGCGGCCCTGGGCGTGGCGGCGCACCACTTCCTCAGGCTCCAAGCCGGTGTACTCCGCCACAGCGGCCAGATCCGGCCCATCCTCCCCCCCGTAGATCACCGGGATCTGCAGATCAAGTCCCTCCACGGGAGGCGCTGCCTCGGGCAACGACTTCCAAATCGCCTCAAGGTCCCGGCGCACCCGGTCAAACTCGGCATTCGCCCGCAAATGCACCGTGACCGTGGTGAAGGCCGGCACCAACTCGCTGATCGCCGCCAGATTGGCCTCATGGATCGCCCGCGCCAGCTGGACCACCCGTTGCAGGGAGGCATCCCCGACGGCTTGGCCGACGGTCAACAACAACGCGGCGTCACCGAGCGCTCGGATGGGCATCCCGGACATACTCGGCATGCCCGGGCACAATTCAAGCCCCGCCGCCCGGGTCTAATCCGGCTCGCGCGTCGGCCTGATAGTTGCCCGGATTGGGTTGAAGTTCCCGCGACAAGGGCGGATACATGCCCTTCATGCGCTCGCGAAACCCCTTCATTCTCTGCGCCGGACTACTGTTGCTCGGCGGCGGTTGTCAGCGCGACGTAGTGCACGCCTACCGTGTGCCGAAGGAGGCCGCCCCGACTCCGACTGCGAGCACCGCGGGAACAACCGCCACCGGGGCCAACCTGGCCTGGCAGGCCCCGGCCCACTGGCAGGAACAACCCGCCGGCGGCATGCGCCAGGGCAGTTTCACCGTGCCCGGCACTGACGGCGCCACCGCCGACCTGTCGATCATCGCCTTTCCGGGCGCCGCCGGCGGTCTCGCCGACAATCTGAATCGCTGGCGCGGCCAGCTCGCGCTCCCGACCTTGCCGGCCGCCGAAGTGGAGGCCGGCGTCCGCCATCTGGACACCCCGGCATTTCACATCGATTTCGTCGACTACGCCGGCAATGCGGACGGCGTGCCCACCCGCATCCTTGGTGCCATCATCGACCACGGAGGGCGCAGCTGGTTCTTCAAGCTGATGGGACCGGATGCACTCGTCGCCGGCGAACGCGAAGCGTTCCTCGCCTTTCTGCAAACCGTTACCGCAGCGCCATGACATGGTCTGACATCTATCGCGCCTTTGTGGGCTTTTTCGTTTCGCTGCGGCTCACCGTCGCGCTGCTCGCACTGTCCATCATTCTCGTGTTCTGGGCCACGCTTGAACAAGCCCAGTTGGGGGTCTGGGGCGTACAGGAAAAATTCTTCCGCTCCCTCATCGTGCTCAGCACGGTGCCCGGCACGCAGATTCCCCTGCCGGTATTCCCCGGCGGCTATTTCATCGGCGGGCTGTTGATGATCAACCTCATCGCCTCGCACGTACACCGCTTCAAGTTCACTTGGAAAAAGTCGGGCATTCAGCTGACGCACTTTGGCCTGATCATCCTGTTGGTGGGGGAGCTGATCACCGGCCTGCTGCAGGAGGATTACTCGATGCGGCTCGGCGAAGGAGAAACGAAGAATTACTCGGAAAGCTTCCGGCGGCACGAGCTGGTCATCGTCGATACGTCCGACCCCGACTATGACAACGTCGTCGCGATTCCGGAGTCGCTGGTAAAGGATGGTGATCCCGTGCAGCACCCGCAGCTGCCGTTCCGAGTGCAGTTCCATGGCTACCTGCCCAACAGCGATCTGCAGTTGACCGCCAATCTGGCGGACTCACAGACCGCGCAGACCATCCCCAACCCCGCCGACCAGGGGGTCGGCCCCCGGATCTCCGTTATCCCGCTGCCCGTCACCTACCGCGACAACGAGCGCAACCTGCCGACGGCCTGGGTGGAGCTGGTCGGGGCCGATGGCCCGCTGGGCACCTGGCTCGTATCCCCGTTACTGCTCGCCCCGCAGGAATTCGAGTACGCCGGGAAGATCTGGCGCATCGGCATGCGCATCGAACGCGAATACAAGCCGTTCGCCCTCACCCTGCTCGAGCTGCGCCACGACGTCTACGCCGGCTCCAGCATTCCCAAGAATTTTTCCTCCCGCGTCCGAATTGAGACCAACGACGGCACCGAGAACCGTGAGGCGTTGATCTACATGAACAACCCGCTGCGCCTGCAGGGCCTGACTTTCTACCAGTACCAGATGGACAGCGCCAACGGCTTCAGCGTGCTGCAGGTCGTGCGCAACCCCGGCCGGGCCCTGCCCTACATCGCCTGCGTGCTCATGGGCCTGGGACTGACCATTCAGTTCGGCATCCATCTGGTCGGTTTCACCACCCGCCGCCGCAAAGCCTGACCCCCACGCCATGAAACGCTTCGTCCCCTACCTCGTGCTGCTGTTCGGCGTGCTCTACCTCGCGTCCAGCCTGCGACCCAAGGAGCCCAGGACCGAGTTCGATCTCAAGGAATTCAGTCTGCTGCCGGTGCTGGCCAATGGCCGGATCAAGCCCCTGGACACCGTGGCCCGCACCAGCCTGCTCACCCTGCAGGCCCGGCAACGGGTGATAGCGCCGGACGACACCGAGCTTTCCACTACCGAATGGCTGCTGGACGTCCTCTTCCGTGCCGAAGCGGCCGACACCTACCGCACGATCGCCATCGACAACCTGGAAGTCCTGTCGCTCATCGGCCAGGACGAGGAGTCGATCAAGCGCACCTACACCGGCGCCAAGCGGGTGATGGCCATCCTGGGCTTCCTGCCCTCGACCCACCGCCGCTTCGCTTTCGAGCAGATCGAGCCCTATCTCAGCGAATTGGATAGCCAGGCGCGGCTCGCCGATGCCGTTGAGGCACCGGCCCGGGATGCCTTCCAGCGCGCCGTTGTGAAGCTGCGCAACAACCTCTACCTCTACCAGCAGCTCAAGCACAGTGTGGTGCTGCCGGGTGACACCCAGTTCCTTTCCCGTATCCAGCGGCTCCAGGACGAGATGGTCGTGGGCGTCGCCGCCGTACGCGCGCGGGCCGGCGGTCAGGAGCACGACGAAGCCCTCGCCGAACGCGTCATGGAGGCCGGCATGATGTTCCAGCGCATGGAACAGGTCGCCTACCTGCTGCCCATCCCGCCGCTCGATGGCAGTCAGAACGATGCCGACTGGCAAAGCACCGGCCAGGCTCTGCTCGGCTCCTTCCAGGACGGTTTGGTCAATCCCTATGCCCTGACCTACGCTGCGCTGGCGGATGCGTGGCGCAACCAGAACGCCGAGCAATTCAACACCCTGGTGCGGCTCTATCAGGAGGACCTGAACGCCAAGTTCGGCCCGCAGGTCGCCAAGGCCGAAGCCGAGGCCACCTTCAACCGGGCCGAACCGTTCTACGCTGCGCTCAAGCTTTACGTGCTGGCCTTCCTGATCGCCATCGTCTCCTGGCTGCGGTGGCCCGACATCCTGCAGCGTTCGGCCAACTGGCTGCTCTTGCTCGCCTTCGTCGCCACCACCGTCGGCCTGGCCGTGCGCATGTGGCTGGAAGGCCGCCCTCCGGTCACCAACCTGTATTCATCCGCGCTGTTCGTCGGTTGGGGCGCCGTAGGCCTGTGCCTCGTGCTTGAGCGTATCTACCGCAATGGTATCGGCTCGACCGCGGGCGGCCTCATCGGCTTCTGCACCCTGCTGATCGCCCATCACCTGTCGCTGTCGGGCGACACCCTGGAGATGATGCGCGCCGTGCTCGATTCCAACTTCTGGTTGGCGACGCATGTCATCATCATCACCATCGGCTATTCGGCCACCTTCCTCGCCGGATTCCTTGCGATGATCTACATCCTGCGCGGGGTCCTGACCAAGTCGCTCGACCGCCAAACGTCCGATGCGCTCAGCCGGATGGTCTACGGCATCGTTTGCTTCGCCACGCTTTTCAGCCTCGTCGGCACCATCCTCGGCGGCATCTGGGCAGATCAATCCTGGGGGCGTTTCTGGGGCTGGGACCCCAAGGAAAACGGCGCACTGCTCATTGTCTTGTGGAACGCCGTCGTGCTGCACGCCCGTTGGGGCGGCCTCGCCCGCACCCGCGGCATCATGGCCCTCGCCGTATTCGGCAACATTGTCACCAGTTGGAGCTGGTTCGGCACCAACATGCTCGGCGTCGGTCTGCACAGCTACGGCTTCATGGACGAGGCCTTCAAGGCGCTGGTCGCCTTCGTGGTCAGCCAACTCGCCCTCATCGCCCTCGCCTACGTGCCGAGCACCAAGTGGCGCAGCCGGGACGCGCTCGCGCGGAAATCCCCGGCCGTAACTCCGGCCTAAAGACCGAACGTCAATTCTCCGGCCGGCGGGGTGGCAATTCCTGCCAACCCGGGGTCACGTCCTCGATGTTCGGCGTGATGTCCGCCGGTTTCCGGCCGCCGGTCCACTCGATCGCCCCGATGAGCATGGCCTGAAATTCAGCGCTGTCCCACACATCCTCGCGGTGGCCCATGCCGTTGTACCACACCCGGCCGGCCCCGTGGGAGCGCGCCCACGCCAACGGGTAATCGCGGCGTTGGTAGTCCGTCCCCTCCATGCCGGCCGTCTGCATGACCAGCAGCACGTGGTTGTTGGGCGAAAACTCCTTGAGCGAATACCATTCCTCCTGCCGTCGAACCTCCGCACCGATACCGCCGAAACCGGGAAACGCCGGGTCAATCACGCGAGCCGTCGCAACCTGCTGCGGGCCGTGGTTGATGAACTCGCCGCCGAGCATCTTCACGTAGGGATCCGACGCCTCGCCGTTGGTTTCGTAACGATGGCCGCGCAATTCCTGCGGCGGGTTGCCGTCGTAGCGCTCGTAGGTGTGAAAGCAATCCGCCCCCGCGTGCACCGCCAAAAATCCGCCGCCGTTGGCGACCCAGTCGAGCAACGCGCGCTTCCCTTCCGCGGTCATCGGCGGATGCCGGTCGGTGCCGGTCATCTCCAAATTTCCGCTGGTGTAGAAGCACACCGCGTCGAACTGCGCGAGGTAGTCCGCCGAGAACACGCTGCCATCCTTGCTGAAGGTGAACGCGATGTCGTTCGCCTTCGCCAGTTTCAGCAGCACGCGCTCCGAGTAGCTCGGCGCGCCATCCGCACCCCACTTCACCACATCGTGCTCCCATCCCGAGGACTTCGTGAAATAGAGCACCTTCAACGGTTCGGCACCGAGACCGGAGACGAAGCCGAACAGGCTGCATCCAAACAACAACCAGGACAGGGAACGACGGGGTTTCATGACCCGCAGCGTGCCGCGATGCCCCGCCACCGCAACGCCAAGTCGTCAGGACGTTGAGCCGCCTTAACTCCGCTCCAGCAACTCGAGCGCATGCGTGCGCGCGGTCGCTGCGGAGCGGCTGCCCAACATGCGCGCCAGTTCCTCCACCCGCGCCTCGCGCTTCTGGTGAATGGGCCGAATGGAAACCTTCACGCGCTCGCCCGACTGATCCTTTTCCACCACGAAATGGGCCGCGCCCTGCGCCGCCACCTGCGGCAGGTGGGTGACGCACAAAACCTGGTGACTCCCGCCGATGGCGGCCATTTGCCGGCCCACCACGCCGCCGATTTCTCCGCCCACGTTGGCGTCGACCTCGTCAAAAACCAGCACCGGCACTGCATCAAGGTCAGCCAGCACCGTTTTCAAGGCCAACATCACCCGCGCCAACTCGCCGCTCGAAGCGATCCGGTTCAACGGCAGCGCCGCCTCCCCCACGTTGGGCGAAAACATGAACTCGACCGTGCAATCTCCCATGGGGCCTGGCTCGTCGAGCGGTTCGATCGCAATGCGAAACTCCGCCTTGGCGAAACCGAGCTGTGCGATGGACTCCGCCGCCACTTTCGCCAGCGCCTGGGCCGCCTTGGTCCGGGTTTTACGCAGCCCGGCGGCCTGCTGGCGCACGACCTTCTCCGCCTCCGCCATCCGGCGATCGAGCTTGGCCAATGCGCCCTCGATGTCGCCCTGGGCCTCAAGCTGCGCCCGCAAGTCCTCACGGGCGGCCGCTACCGCCGCCACGTCGCGGCCATGTTTGCGCTTGGCCTCCAGCCAGGCGTTCATGCGCTCCTGTAGGGCTTCCATTTCCTCCAGCTCAAAATTGAACTGACCGCCCAGGGCGGCGTATTCGCCCGCCAGGTCCGCCAGCTCGATACCCATCGCTTCCAGACGCTCGGCAAGGCCCTTCCCGGCCTCGTCCAGTTCACCGAGTTCCTGTGCGCTGCGCAGCAAGGGACCGAGTTGCGGCGCCAGTCCTTCGTCGCCACTCAACCCGTTTTCCAAACTCTGGGCCAAATCCGCCAATTCATGCGCCTGACTCATCCGGTTGAAATCGCGCTCCAGCGTGGCGATCGCCTCCACATCAAGTTCCAGTGCGTCGAGCCGCTGCAGCTGCGCGCTGAGAAAATCAATCTGGTCCGGCGACAACCGTTCCTGCGTCGCCAGCCGCTGGCGCTCGGCGCGGGCCGCTCCCCAGGTCGCGTAAGCCTGTCCGTACGCCGCCAGGGCGGGTGCATGCTGAGCGTAGAGATCGAGCAACTCCAGTTGGCAGGCCGGCTTCAGCAAACGCCGCGGTTCACTGGGCCCATGAAAATCGATCCACGCCTCGCCCAGGCGTTGCAGCGCGCCGAGCGTCGTCATGCTGCCATTCACGCTGATTTTCGGCGCCCGGGTGCGCGACAGGCTGCGTTTGAGCAACAGTAAGCCCTCCTCACAGGCCGGCAGATCCAGCTCCGCCAAAACCGTGTCGAGGGCCGCCGACTCGGCGAACCACAGCGCCGCCTCGACTTCGCAGGCATCCACCCCTTGCCGGATCACGGTCTTTTCCACCCGTTCTCCGGCCAGCAGGCTCAACGCCCCCAACAGGATGCTCTTGCCGGCGCCGGTTTCGCCCGTCACCGCCGTGAATCCAGGCTCAAGCTCAAGCGACACCGATTCCAGAAGGGCGAGATTGCGGATGACGAGAGTCTGCAGCATGGGGCCGCGTCAGTCAGGCCTTACCGTCTCCGGGATTCAAGTTGGTTTCACAACCCTTTTTCCATCAACGCATTGATTGGAAATGGTGGACCCTACAGAACTCGAATCTGTGACCTCTTCCATGTCAAGGAAGCGCTCTAACCAACTGAGCTAAGGGTCCGTAAAAGTGGAGCCGCGCAGTAAGCAGAACCGAAGAAAGGATCGGCAAGAAAAAAAGCGCGACGAATCGGTCGCTATCGCGGGGGGATGAAGTACGCGGTGGCCGCATGCCGGTCGCGACCGATTTGTGCCCGGAGCGCTTCCACGTCTTCGAACCGCTGTTCCGGTCGCAAAAATGCGCACCACTCGACCCGCAGCTCGGTCCCCTCGCCGAAAGCCGGGGGGGCGAACAAATGCACTTCCAGCCCTGGCGCCAGGTCCGTATCCCCCATCACGGTCGGCCGCACCCCGTAGTTGGCCACGCCGGCCCAGACCTGATCATCGCCGTCTCGGGTGACCCGCACGGCGTAAACGCCTCGTCGCGGCTGACACTCGGGAACCCATGGCAGGTTCAACGTCGGGAAGCCGATTTTCCGGCCGAGCTGCTGGCCCGCGACGACCCGACCACGGCTGTAATAGGTGTAACCCAGCAACGCGTTGGCGGTCTCCATCTCCCCTGCAGTCAGGGCATCACGAATTCGGGTGCTGCTGATGGGCAGACCATCCATGCTGACGCGGGGCGCACTGAATATCCGCACCCCCGCCGCCTGGCCCAGTTGCTGCAGGGTCGTCACATCGCCGGCCCGGCCCCGGCCGAATCGCCAGTTTTCCCCCACATAGATCGCCTGCAGCGCGGGCAGGGACTGCCGTAAATGGGCCACAAAATCCTCCGCCGCGATCGCGGCGTACTCACGCGTGAAGGGCTGGGTGATCACCGCGGAAACTCCGGCCGCCATGAGTCGTTCCGCCTTGAGCCAGGCGGGCGAGAGCAGCGGCACCGCCGCTTCCGGCCGCAGCACGCGGCTGGGGTGTGGATCAAAGGTCAAAGCCGCGGCAATGCCCTCTGCTTGCCGCGCCGAGGCCACGGCCGCCTCCACCACGGCCAGGTGACCCAGGTGCACGCCGTCGAACATGCCGATCGCCAGATGCAACGGTCGGGCCGGCAACGTGCTTGCCGCAGCCAGTCCGTCGATGTGCGCCGGCAGGTTCACAGGGCAATACGCGGCGCGACTGCGTGCACCGGGAGCAGTCGCTTTTCCAGCTCGGGCAACGGCATCGCCAACAGGTCCTCCAACGGCAGCGCCTGTTCCAGCTTCAATTCACCGGAGGCGGTCCGCCGGAGCGACTTCAGGAGCCCGCCGCAGCCGATCTTCTCGCCCAGGTCATGCGCCAGGGTGCGGACGTAGGTCCCTTTGCTGCAATGCACCCGAAAATCAATTTCCGGCGAGGCCCACCGCAACAGGTCGAAAGCCATCACCCGAATGAAGCGCGGCTCACGTTCAATGTCCTCCCCCTTGCGGGCCTTCTTGTAAAGCGGCACGCCATCGATTTTCACGGCGGAGAACATCGGCGGGATCTGGTATTGGTCCCCTTTGAAAGTCGCCATGACCTTGGTGACATCCGCCTCGGTCAACGCCGGCACGGGCCGGGTTTCCAGCACCTCGCCCGCGGCGTCCTGGGTGTTGGTTACGCGGCCGAGCTCGATGGTGCCGGAGTATTCCTTCTCCGTGCTCATCAGATACTGGGACATGCGCGTCGCCTTGCCCACCAGCATGACCAGCAGCCCGGTCGCTGCCGGGTCCAGCGTACCGGCATGACCGATCCGCTTCATGTGCAGCTTGCCGCGCAGGCGCGCGACCACGTCGTGGGACGTGTGATCCGTGGGCTTGTCCACCAGGAGGACGCCCTCGAGTTCTTTTCTGGGTGCGAGCATCAAACTGATTCCGTCGCGCCGTCGACCACCGCGAGCTGGCGCATCAGGGCCTCGACCAGCTTGGGCCGGAACTCCTTGGCGGTCACCCCCTTGACATTGAGTCCCGCGGCACAGGCATGGCCGCCGCCATTGAACAGCGACGCCACCTGATCAACCCGATACTTGGGATCCTGCGCCCGCAGGCTGCCTTTGATACCGTCGGACCGCTCCTCAATGAGCGCCCCGATATCGACGCCGTCGATCGAGCGCGAATAGTCCACCAGTCCCTCCGTGTCCTCCTGGTTCGTGCCCGTGTCCTCGAACACGCCATCCTCCAGCACCCCGACGCAGATGCGACCTTCGCCGTGCATGGTGAACGAGGCAAGGTAGCGCTGCAGCAGCTGGAGCTTGCCGGCAGGTTCGCGTTCGTAGAGCTCATAGCCGGCGGTGACGGGGTTGGCCCCACGACCGACCAGCTCGGCCGCCAGCATGAAGACCTGGTGCGTCGTCGAGGCGAAGCGGAACTGCCCCGTGTCGGTAATGATGCCCGCGTAGAGTCCCTGTGCCATGTTCTCGTCGATCACGATATCGTGATCGAGAAACAACCCGGCCAGGATCTCGCAGGTCGCCGCCGACTGCACCGCCACACAGTTGTGCGCGGCATAGCCGACGTTGGACAGGTGGTGGTCGATGTTGCCGACCGGCTGCGGAAACCGCTCACGCGCCGCCTTGCCCGCCCGGGCGTGGTCCGCGCAGTCGACGTAGATCGCATCGTATTCCCCGGCCGGCAGATCGGCGGGAGTCATGAAGACTTCGTCGCGGGTGATGAACCTCAGCCGGCGCGGCACGGTGTCGGGGTTGACGCAGGTCACCTCCAGCCCACGCTGGCGAAGCATCCGGGCGACGGCGATCTGCGAGCCGATGCAATCGCCATCCGGCCGGGCATGACCGACCACTGCCACCGGCCGCGAGCCGAGGGCCTCGAGCAAGGCGGTGAAGGCCGGCGCCACATCAGGATAATACGGCGCCATCAACGGCTGCCCTCCGGTTTGTCGTCTTCCGCAATCTCATCGAGAATCTCCAGGATCCGGTTCCCTCGTTCCACGGCTTCATCGAGGTGAAACGTCCAATCGGGCGAGAATTTGATCTGCACGCGCTGCGCCAGCTCGCGACGCAGTTCGGCCCGTTTGCGTTCCAGCCAGGCGAACTTGCGCTGGACCGTCTCCTCGTCACCGAAGATGGAGAAGAAGATCTTTCCGGTGCGCAGGTCCGGCGCGACCTGCACGCCGGCGACCGTGATCGTCACCGCCTCCTGCTGATACTTGGTGTGCAGGTAGGCGCCCAGTTCCCGCTGAACCAGCTCGGCGATGCGAATGGTGCGATTGGACATGGGAGTAAATGTTGGACGGAGAACCCGCGGCGGACAATGCCGACGAACACAAACGGAACGGGGCGGATGTCGGTTTACAGCGCGGCGCGAACCTTCTGCACCTCGTAAACCTCGATGACGTCGCCTTCCTCGTAGCCGTTGAATTCATCAACCCGGATACCGCACTCGAGGCCGGCGCGCACTTCGTTGGCGTCGTCCTTGAAGCGCTTGAGGGTATTGATCTGGCCCTCGAAGGCCACGTCCTTGCCGCGGCGTACGCGGGCGTCGGCATTGCGGATGATCTTGCCCTCGGTGACGAGGCAGCCGGCCACGAAGCCCTTGCCCAACGGAAACACCTGGCGGACCTCGGCGGCACCCAGTTTGACCTCCTTGAGTTCGGGATCGAGCAGGTCGGCCATCATGTCGCGGACCGCATCGACGAGTTCGTAAATGATCGCGTAGCTTTCGACCCGCACCCCGTGATGCTTGGCCTGCGGCGTGACGCCGTTTTCGAGACGGGTGTTGAAGGCGATGATCGTCGCGCCCGCGGCGCTGGCCCGCTGCACGTCGGTCTTGGTGACGAGACCCACTTCGCAGGCCACGATCTCGGCGGAAACCTTGTCGCTCTTGATGTCCTCGATCATACCGCGCACGGCCTCGGCGGAACCGTAGACATCGCTCTTGATGACGAGCTTGAGGGTCTTGGCCTGGGTGGCGGCGATGTTGGCGAAAAGCGCCTCGACCGAGACCTCCTTGGGCTCGGCGGCCTTGGTGACGGTCTGCAGCTTGCGCTGGTCGGCCGCCTCCTCGGCAATGCGCTCGGCCTCGCGGGCGTTCTTGACGCTTTCAAAGGTCGCTCCGCTGTCCGGTGTACCGGACCAGCCGATGACGCGCACCGGCGTGGCAGGCGGCGCTTCCTTCACGTTCTTGCCCTGGTCGTCATACATGGCGCGAACCTTGGCCCACTGGCGGCCGCACACGATGGCGTCGCCGATGCGAAGCGTACCGCGCTGGACGATCACGGTCGCGAGCGGACCGCGGCCCACGTCGAGTTGCGACTCCACGATCACCCCGTTGGCCGGAGCCTTCGGGTTGGCTTTCAGCTCCAGCACTTCGGCCTGCAATTGAATCATCTCCAGCAGCTCGTCGATGCCGTCACCCTTCAGCGCGGAAACCGGCACCGTGATCACTTCCCCGCCCCAATCCTCGGGCGCGATGTCACGCTGCTGCATCTGATTTTTCACGTTGTCCAGATTGGCGCCCTTGGCGTCCATCTTGTTGACGGCCACGATGAGGGTGACGCCCGCCTCCTTGATGTATTTCAGCGCCTCGTCGGTCTGGGGCTTGAAACCGTCGTCTGCCGCAATCACCAGGATCGCGATGTCGGTGACCTCGGCGCCACGGGCGCGCATCTTGTTGAAAGCGGCGTGACCCGGCGTATCCAAAAAGGTGATTTTCCGGCCGGAGTGTTCGATCTGGTAGGCACCGATGTGCTGGGTGATGCCACCCGCCTCGCCGGCCACCACGTTGGCCTTGCGGATGGTGTCGAGCAACGAGGTCTTGCCATGGTCGACGTGACCGAGAATGCAGACGACCGGCGGACAGGACACCAGGTTGCGCGCCTCTTCCTCCGCCTCCTGGGCTTCCTGCTTTTCAAGATCCTTGGCCGTGGGCAGCGGCGCCTGGGTCTGACTCTCTCCCCGGTGCTTAACTTCGAGAATGATGTTGTGCTTCTCCGCCAGGGCGATGGCCACCGGTTCATCGATGGTCTGGTTCATGGAGGCGAATATCCCCTCCTCCATCAGTTCGGAGATCAGCTTGAAAGGCTTGAGGCCGAGCACCGCGGCGAATTCGCGCACGATAATCGGCGGCTTGACCTGTACGGTCTTCACATCGCCGGCAGGCGCAGCCTCCGCGGCCGGGGCGGGCGCGGCGCTGGGCGGAGCCGGCGGCTTGCCCGGTGTGGATCCCGGCGTGGATGGGGGCGGTGGTGGCGCGGGCGCAGCAGCCCGGGGAGCCGGCGGTGCGGCCGGGGGGCGCGGGGTGGCGGGCGGTGATGTCGGAGTCCGCGGGGCGGGAGCAGCGGGAGCCGGAGGAGGCGGCGGCGGCGCG
>Ga0181607_10000104_pt1 | contig 63676 bp, 48 predicted proteins | sample 041ome_9_FD_132420 | JGI IMG/M metagenome (GOLD analysis project Ga0181607, IMG submission 132420) | Coastal salt marsh microbial communities from the Groves Creek Marsh, Skidaway Island, Georgia - 041413US metaG (megahit assembly) | ecosystem: Environmental > Aquatic > Marine > Intertidal zone...
CTGTCTCTCTTCTGTTTCAGCATGCTGGGCATCGTCATTGCCGGAAATCTGGCGATGGTGTTCATCTTCTGGGAGCTTGTCGGCATCTGCTCTTGGTTTCTGATCGGCTTCTATTTTGAACGGAAGAGTGCGTCAACGGCGGCAAATAAGGCGTTTATCGTCAATCGCGTTGGTGACTTCGGGATGCTGATCGGCCTGATGGCCTTGTGGGGTGCGCTCGGCACGCTGCACTTCGGCGACACGGTTTCGGTTGATGCGGAGGGACATCAGGTCGTTGAGCCAGGCCTGTTTAGCCTCGTGCGGCCAGCTGAAAACGGCCACGCCCTTCAGGTGCCTGATGGGATGGTGGTTGCCGCAGCTGCCAACCGAGTCGGCAATATCGCATCGACGGTCAGCCCGGAAGACGCTCGTGCTGTGATTGCCGAGCAGGTGTCGGGCTGGCGAGCGATGGGAATGGGCAACTGGCTTCTCGTGGTTGCGGGGCTGGGCATCTTTTGTGGCTGCATGGGAAAGAGTGCCCAGGTGCCGCTACACGTCTGGCTGCCTGACGCCATGGAAGGGCCGACCCCTGTTTCTGCCCTTGTGCATTCGGCAACCATGGTGGCTGCGGGTGTCTACCTCACAGGCCGTTTCTATCCGGTGCTGACGCCGGATGTGCTTGTGGTGATCGCTTACATCGGTGCCATCACGCTGTTTATCGCTGCGACGATCGCCCTGGTCTGCACGGATATTAAACGGGTGCTCGCCTACTCAACGGTGAGCCAACTCGGCTACATGATGCTCGCCCTCGGCGTTGGTGGATGGGTGGCTGGCCTGTTTCATCTGGTGACACACGCCTTCTTCAAGAGCCTGTTGTTTATGTGCTCGGGCTCTGTGATTCACGCCTGTCACACCAATGACATGCGTCGCATGGGCGGCCTTCTGAAGAAGATGCCCTACACAGGTTGGACGATGCTCGTGGGCTGCCTGGCGATCATTGGTGCCGGTGTGCCCTTTGTGATCGGATTCTCGGGCTATTACTCGAAGGACTCGATCCTCGCTCAAGCTCTCCTGTTTCGGCAGATCAACCCGTCGCACGCCATCCTCTGGTATGCCGCCGCTGGCGGTGCTGCGCTGACCGCCTTCTACATGTTCCGGCTGTGGTTTATGACGTTTATCGGCGAGCCCCGGGATCAGGAGGTCGCCGCCCACGTGCATGAGTCGCCGTCGGTGATGACAACGCCGCTGGTCGTGCTCTCGGTGATGGCCGTCGCAGCTGGCTGGTCGCTCGGTTCGCTCGGGGTTGTGAATCTGCTGGAGCAGGCCCGGCCGCTCGGTACGGCAGCGGGCATGACCGGCGGTGGTCTGCTGACCGCTGCCGTGACGGTTCCGGCTGAGGCGGCAAGCCATGCCGAAGCGATCCACGTGACCGCCACCTGGACGGCATTTGCCACTGCCGGTCTGGGCGTGCTGCTGGCAGCTGCGTTCTATGTCTGGCGTGTGGTGAACCCCGCGGTGATCGCGACAACGCTACGGCCTGTGTATGTCTTCCTAGAAAACAAGTGGTACTTCGACGAAATCTACAACTGGATCTTCGTGAAACCCGCCCACGGAATCGCCATGCTGGCTTCGGCCAATGACCGTGGGATTATCGACTCGATTTTGCATCTCGCAGCCTGGTTGTCTCGTCAACTGGCTGCGATTGACGCCTGGATTGACCGCTTCCTGGTCGACGGGCTGATCAACACCCTTGCGAATGTCACCTGGACGATGGGCCTGCGACTGAGGCACGTCCAGACCGGTCGACTCCGCCAATACGTGATGTTCATCGTTGTCGGGACGGTGGCCATCTTCCTCCTGGCAAGCATGATGCTCAGCGCGACCGTCGCGATTCCTTGACCTAATCATCCACACGCAATCATCGATCTACACACTGGCATCGATCTACACACTGGCATCCACACACTGGCTGGAAGCCCCAGCCGCTTGCCATTCCTGAGGCCCGCCTGTTCGGAACTTTTCCATGTCGCAACCAGCCTTCTGGCCACTCACGCTGATTCTCTTCCTGCCAGCGATTGTGGCCTTCGTTCTCTCGTTGCCGATCATCCCCAAGGCTCGCGAAGAGTTGATCCGTTGGATTGCTCTGGCGACCACAGCAGTGGTGTTCGTCATTTCGCTGATGCTGGCGGTGCCTGCGCTGGGTGGTTTTGGCGGTTCGCAGTTTGCCGTGGGTGACCCCGCGATGCAGATGGTCGTGAAGATGCCATGGATTGATGCCTTTGGAATCGAATACCTGCTGGGGGTCGATGGCATCAGCATGCCGCTGGTGGTGTTGACGACGTTTCTCTCGGTGCTGGCCTGTGGGGCGAGCTGGAATATCTCCAAGCATGTGAAGGCCTACTTCGTTCTCTTTCTCCTGCTGGAGACGGGAATGATCGGCGTGTTCATCTCCTTGGACTTCTTCCTCTTCTACGTGTTCTGGGAGGTGATGCTCCTGCCGATGTACTTCCTGATCGGCATCTGGGGTGGTCCTCGTCGTGAATACGCTGCCATCAAGTTCTTCCTCTACACGCTGCTCGGGAGCGTGTTGATGCTCTTGGCGATCCTGATGCTCTACTTCAACAGCGATGTGAAGCTGCTCAGCGACGATCAGTTGATCGCTACGCAGGTGGTCAGCCCACTGCTGGATGAAGCAGGTCAGGCTGAGGCGATTGCGGAAATCAAGGCGGCCGACTCCGCGGTGCACACGTTTAATCTGATGGCGTTGGCTGCGATTGGGCAGCTCCCAGACTCGCCGTTCTCGCAGGTTGAAGTGTTTGGCACCCGTTTGGAGGTGCTGGCGTTCCTGCTGTTGTTGATCGGCTTTGTAATCAAGGTGCCGGTGGTGCCTGTGCATACCTGGCTGCCCGACGCCCACGTCGAGGCCCCCACCCCGATCTCGATGATCCTGGCTGGCGTGCTGCTGAAGCTCGGTGGCTACGGCATCATTCGGATCTGCTATCCGATCTGCCCTGGTGGTGGGCTGGAACTCGCCTGGCTCGTCTGTGGCCTGGGTGTGGTCTCCATGGTGTACGGAGCGTTTGCCGCCCTCGCGCAGAAGGACTTCAAGCGGATGGTGGCCTACAGCTCGGTGAGCCACATGGGCTATGTCATGCTCGGTCTCGGCGTCTGGAGCGCGGTTGCTGGACGTGAATATGCCTGGGAGTCATGGGCTCAGGGTGTGAACGGTGCGATGTTCCAGATGCTCGCCCACGGTATTTCGTCCGCCGGCATGTTCTTCATGGTCGGTGTGCTCTACGACCGGGTGCATCACCGCAACCTGGAAGAGTTTGGCGGCATCTTTGGCCGGATGCCTGTCTATGCGGGCATGGCTGTGGCCGTGTTCTTTGCAGGGCTGGGGCTTCCCGGGCTGTGCGGCTTTATCGGCGAGGTCCTGGTCACCCTTTCTGCCTGGAACTACAGCTACACGTTGGCGGCCATCTCTGCGTTTACTGTGATTCTCACCGCAGGGTACATCCTCTGGGCCATCCAGCGGGTTTACCTCGGGGCTGAGTATCGTGGCCCACACGAAGAGGCTCTAACGCCAATGAACAGCCGTGAACTGGCGATCGCCACGCCTCTGGTGTTCCTGGCAATCGTGTTTGGTGTCTATCCCCAGTCGCTCTTCGATTACGTCACTCCATCGGTGAATCATCAGGTGGAGACGTTGGCTGCGTGGACACGCGATGTTCACGATGCCGATGTTCGCGATGCGAATGGTGAGTCAGACATCGAGCAGACGGCTCATCAGGCTGCTGTTGACCACGTGGCTGACAACTCGGGGGTAACGACACCGTGAATCCAGCCTCGTTCTTAACGCCGGTTCTTCACGACACCCTGCAGGTGTCGCTGCCGCTGTTCCGTACGGAACTTGCCTTGGCGGTGACGGTCGTGCTGGTCTTGCTGGTGCGGATGCTGCCAGGACTGCGTCGGCTCGACTCGGGCGTTGTCGCGCTTGGTGGCATCCTCTTCGCGGCTTGGTATGCCTGGAGTGACTTGCGTGGCCTGCCGGGCTCGCCCTGGATGCCCGACGCCGTCGGACCCGAACGCGTGGAGCTCTTCACTGGCCTGCTCGTCTTCGACCCATTGACGGCTTTTCTGCGGTTTCTGCTGACCGGTTTTCTCGTGTTGTTCGCAGTGTTCACGCGGATCACGGGGATTCCTGACCGGGAAGATTCTGCGGACTTCAACGTGCTCGTGCTGGGGGCCACGCTCGGCATGTGTCTGATGGCCTCGGCGAACCATCTGCTGGCGGTGTTTATGGCCGTTGAGATGGCCAGTGTGCCGAGTTATGCCTTGGCTGGACTGCTTAAGGGGCGTCGCACAAGTTCTGAGGCCGCCTTGAAGTACGCCGTGTATGGGGCGGGAGCTGCCGGTGTGATGCTCTACGGCATCAGCCTGTTGGCAGGTTCCCTCGGGACCTTTCACCTGCCTACGGCGGCGGCTCGTTTGGCTGAAATGGGGATCCTCGGCTTCCCTGAAGGTGCCGCTCTTGTGCTGGCACTCGGCGGGCTGATGGTTGGCGTGGGGCTTGCGTTTAAGCTGTCAGCAGTGCCGTTTCACTTCTGGGCTCCAGACGTGTTTGAAGGGGCATCGGCTGAAGTAGGTGGGTTTCTGTCCGTTGCCAGTAAGGCGGCGGCGGTTGCGTTGCTAGTTCGGGTCGCTCTGGGCTTGAGCTCGCCTGTCGCCCTTGAGGCTGACATGGTGCCTGCGGCGAGCGTTGTGCTCCATCACGCTGACGAAGCAGCAGCCGAGACCGCTGAGGCCGGATCTTCTGCGTCTCAGCGCCGTGTGGCGGCCCAGTTTGCTTCTCTGAAGCAGGACGGTGATGGCCAGGAAGGCGATGCCTCAAACAGCGAGAAGCCGGCCACGGAGGCCGCAGCAACAGAGACCGTGGCTGGGGCGACTTCAGCAGCGGTGATGTCGGTTGATGAGCAGCGAATCGGCTTGGCGTTGCCTCGCTATTTTATCGTTGCACTCATCGCCTTCATGGCAGCGGTGACCTGCACACTGGGCAACCTCGGTGCCTACGGTCAGACCAATATCAAGCGTTTGCTCGCCTACTCGACTATCGCCCATGCAGGCTACCTGATGATGGGGGTCGCGGCTGCGGTTGCACTCGCGGGCAGCAACCCGTCCATGGCCGCGTCTGCTGTGGCAGCTGTGGCTTTCTACCTCGCAACGTACGTGTTTATGAACGTCTCGGCGTTCTTGATCGTGGCCGTGCTGCGAAACCGCCTGCGAAGTGAAGAGATCGCCAGCTACGCAGGCCTTGTGAAGACGAGCCCTGGTCTGGTCGTGCTGATGGGCGTTGTGCTGGTCAGCCTGATTGGGCTTCCACCACTCGCAGGCTTTGTGGGCAAGTTCCTGATTTTTGCTTCGCTCGTGGAGGCAAGTTCGTTGCCTGCAGAAGGCAGCATTCTGTCGGCGTTGCTGATCGTTGGCGGCGTGAACACCGTGCTCAGCCTGTTCTACTATCTACGTGTTCTCAAGGTGATGACCTTCGACCCGCCACCATCTGACCGGCCGCAGCAGAGTGTGGGCTTGGTGTCGCTTTCCGGTGCTGCCATCACCGCATTCGTCGTGCCGATTGTGATCTTTGGTGTGTTCTGGTCGGGCCTTTACACGCTGGCTCATCTGGCCGGTGGCATTGTGTCCTAGGGAAACGGTGTGATCGCTGGCAGGCTCTGAGAGGCCATGCCTGACGAACAGTGGGAGACTTCAGAACAATGCCAGTTCATTCCGCCAATGATGGGACGAGCGACCTGTTGAGCCGCTTGATGCAGCTGCTTGGGCCGTCGCTCGCTCTGTTTGTTGACGATTCTGGAATCTGGTCACGGCCCGGAGCTGAGGAGATCAAACTTGCGATCGCCGATCTCTGCACTGATCTGCGGAGTCTTTTTGAGCGGGCGGGCACGTTGTTGGATGCCGAAGACATTCCGGCACCCCAGGTTGAGTATCCCATCCGCTACACGGCGTTGCATGACGTGAATCTCAGCTACCTGTTGCCTCAGGTGCAGCTCGAGACACGCAACCAGATTGCGACGGTGGAATCCTGGGGTGACCGAACTGGGGATCTCGGAGACCTACTCCGCGAGGTCCAGAGCACGCTCAAGACCCACCTCGATGCGGTTGATCAGCTGGCAGCCAAGCTGGCTGCAGCGAACAAGCCTGCGGCTGCGTCCTAAACCGTTTTTCTGCTGCCGATTCTTCGCCTCCCTCGCGGCCGTTTTCTCGATGCAGTTCTTTGACAGCCACTGCCATCTGGATCCCATGCGGTATGGGGAAGACCTGCCAGCTGTCCTCCAGCGGGCTCGTGCAGCGGGCGTCCAGTTTCTGAACGTGATCGGCACTCGTGCGGCGGACAGCGTGTCTGCAGCGATGCTCGCTGAGAAAGAAGAGGGCGTTACCGCTGCTGCCGGCATCCATCCAAATGATGCTGCTGATGCGGATGACGACGAGTGGGACGCGGTGGTGCGACTTGTCGAATCGGGGCGGGTGCAGTCGGTCGGTGAAACAGGACTCGACTGGTATCGCGATTCAGCGCCACCAGAGCGGCAACGCGAGTTCTTCGACCGTCATATACGTTTGGCACAGCGGGTGGGACTTCCGCTGGTGATCCACACGCGTGAAAGCACAGACGATGTGCTGGCCATGCTCCGTGAGGCGATGCAGCGAGGGCCTCTGACGGCGGTTCTTCATTCATTTACCGGAACCGCGGAGCAGGCGGCTGAGGCCGTGGCGCTCGGGTGCTTTCTCGGCTTTGCAGGTATGGCCACCTTCCGTTCTGGGGGACCCGTTCGCGACGTGGCTGTCAGCGTGCCGCTCGACCGACTCCTCGTCGAGACGGACAGCCCGTTTCTTTCGCCAGAGCCCCTTCGAGGCCGACGAAATGAGCCAGCACACGTGGTGCACACGGCTCGGTGCCTTGCGCTCGCTCGAGGCGAGACGCTTGAGGAGCTCGCCGCGGCGACCACGGCCAATGCACAACGACTATTCTGCCGCTCATAATCTCGGCCGGCCAGCTGCAGTGGGGCAAATCGGTGGAATTGGCAGCCGTCACTCACCGGAAAAATCTGGTAGTGTAGAGCCTTCTGGCCTGCTTTGGCGTAGGCCGCTTCCTGCACTCTGACGGATGGTGTCGATGACGACTTTTCGCAAGCTCAACGTCTCCCGGGTCAAAGACGTCGACGTTGTGATCTTCAAGGACAGCAAGATTCTCGACGAGGAACTGCTCGACGAACTGCGAACCGAACTGCTGGCGGTTGTTGGAAATCGGCCTGCACCTGATGTGTTGCTCGACTTCTCCAACGTCGAGTTTATGTCGAGTGCCATGCTCGGTCTTCTCGGTGTTGTGCATCGCAAGATGAAGAAGGCCGACGGCCGACTGAAGATGTGCTCGATCCGCCCAGAGATCTTTACGGTCTTTAAGCTGACCAACCTCGACAAGCTCTTCAGCATCACCGCAGATGCAGGTGAGGCGATGAAGGCCTTTGAGTAGGCCGCCGGTTGTAGGTGAGCAGCGAGCAGGTCTTGGCGGGAAGGAGCCGACATGAACGCGGTCGACATCGTTGTCGCTGAAGACAGCCGCATCCAGGCCCGGATGCTTCAGAAGGTCTTGGTGGATGCGGGCCATTCGGTGCGGCTCGCTGAGCATGGCGGGGTCGCCCTCGAAATGGTTCGCGAGCGGCGGCCCGATGTGATCATCTCCGACATTGAGATGCCGGAGATGGATGGCTACACCTTCTGTAAGGCGGTGAAGTCTGATCCGGAACTGCGTTCAGTTCCGCTGATTCTGCTCTCCACGCTGTCCGATCCCGTGGACATCATCCGCGGACTCGACGCGGGGGCCGACAACTACGTCACGAAGCCCTACGACCCCGGCTATCTGCTCGCCAGAATGGGCGACCTGCTCGCCACACCTTTGGAGCTAGATTCCGCCGGCGCGGCAACGCTTGATGTCACGCTCGCCGGGCAGACTTTTCAGGTGAAAGCTGGGCGACAGCAGGTGCTGAATCTGCTCGTCTCGACGTTTGAAAACGCGGTGACCAAGAACCAGGAGTTGGTGGTCGCCAATCGCGATCTGTCATTGGCTCGTGACGAACTGCAGCGATCAAACCAGGAGCTGACGACCCTCAACGAGAAGATCTCGCGAATCAATAAGCAGATGACGAGAGATCTCGAAGCTGCGGCTCGTGTGCAACAGTCGCTGCTGCCTGACGACGAAGTGAAGGTGCCGCAGGTAGAACTGGCGTGGCGGTATGTGCCCTGCCAGAGCCTTGCCGGCGACTTTCTCAATGTGTTTCAGTTGGATGCGGAGCATCTTGGGTTGTATGTGGTCGACGTCAGTGGGCATGGGGTGCCATCCTCGTTGATGGCCGTCACGGTTGGCCGGTTTCTGTCGCCAAAGGTGTCGGACTCGTCTCTGCTCGTCCGCCCGGATGGCAACGGGGGCAGCAAGCTCGCCACGCCGTCAGAAGTCGCCTTCCAACTCAACGAACTCTTCCAGGCGGATGAGTTCTCTGGGCTCTATTTCACCATGCTCTACGGCGTGCTGCATGTGCCCTCGGGCAGGTTGCGATATGTCTCCGCGGGACACACTCCCCTGGCCCAGGTTAGTGCTGATGGAACTGCAACGCTCCACGAGATGGCCGGCTTCCCGGTCGGCTTCGTGCCCGATGTGGAGTTTGATGAAGATGCGTTGACGCTCTCGCCGGGTGATCGGCTTTACCTCTACTCTGATGGGGTGCCGGAGGCGATGAACGCAGAGCGAGAACAGTTTGGCGATGAGGCGATGAAGGACGTGTTGTCGAAGGGACAGGGGACTGCTCTCGATGGCACCGTTGCCTCCCTGCTTTCGGCGGTGGAAACATGGTGCGTTCCCAATGGTCCACTCGACGACGTCTCGATTCTTGGCTTGGAGTGGGGCGGCCCCGGTTAGGGCTGCTGTGGCTGCTGCTGCTGCCGTTCATGCGGCTCTGGTGGGAGTCTTGAGCGGGATGTAATAGCTACAGCCGGTCCCCGATTTCCTCTCGTAGCCAATGTCCATGCCGAGCATTGTCTCGGCGCCGCCGAGGAACAGGCCGCCGTCGGACCGAAGCGTCTGCTTCATTCTGGTGAGGACATCGATGCGGGTGGGAACGTCAAAGTAGAGCAAGACGTTTCGCAGCAGAATTAGATCGCAGGGGGGCATGGTCTGCCACGGCTGTGTCAGATTGAGCTGCCGAAACTCCACGAGTGATCGGCAGTTTTGAGCAATACTCCAGCGACCTTGGAGTGGGCGAAAGTAATTGTTTCGCAACACAGGCGTGAGCCCGCGGGAAGTCTCAAGTTCGCTGTAGAGCCCCTCGCGGGCGCGGCTCAGGGCTATCTGCGACAGATCGGACGCAATGATCCGAACTCGCCAGCCGGAGAGGATCGTGGGAAACCGTTCGTGGAGCAGCATGGCCAGGCTGTAAGGCTCTTGGCCGGTGGAGCAGGCTGCTGACCAGATCACGAGCTGCTTCATGACGCCACGGCGTTTGATGACCTCCGGCAGCATACGAGCGATTGTTTCGAAAGGCGCTTTGTCGCGAAAGAATGAGGTCTCGTGGGTCATCATCGCGCAGACAACTTCGTCGACCAGGTGTGGATCACTGGTGTTGCGAAGGAGTGCGACGAGAGCATCGATGTCATCCAGACCCCGCTGCCGTGCTACTGGTCTCAGGCGTGCCTCCACGAGGTACTGCTTCGACTCATCAAGTGAAACACCCGAGACGCGTTTGAGGAGAGTTCGCAGAAAGGCAAACTGCGGCGAACTGATCTTCATGCGGTGTCCTCGAGCGAGTGATGGGGTCAGCGACTTGTGTGACGACGGAGCCGCAGGCCGACTTCAGTCCCCAGCTGTGTCAGCGGAAGCACATTCTCGGCAAGGCCCGCTCGCGCCACCTCTCCCGGCATTCCCCACACGACGCTGGTGAACTCGTCCTGCACCAGCACGGAGCCTCCAGCCTCGACAATCGATCGCGAGCCGGTAAGGCCATCCCTTCCCATGCCTGTGAGCACAACACCTAGCGTGCCGCTGCCCCAGATGGATGCTGCTGTGCGAAACAACACGTCAGCGGCAGGGCGACACGAGTTCTCGGGGGCGGCCTCTGTCAGGCGGATCCGCCCGAAGGCGCCGTCTTTAACCACCTCCATATGCTTGCCGCCGGGTGCCAGAAGGAGATCACCGGCGGCGAGGATCTGACCATCCACCGCTTCCCGCACAGCACACCCCACCAGCCGAGTCAGCCGTTCGGCGAGCTGTGTGGTAAAGAACGCTGGCATGTGCTGCACGATGAGAATCGGAACGGATGCGTGGGGTGCGAAGAGGGGGAGAACCTCAGCCAAGGCAGTCGGTCCTCCTGTTGATACGCCGATGACTACACCGGTCACTCGAGATGAGGGCCGCGGACGAAGTGGCGTTACCTTTGTGGGGACTGATCCTGCTGGAGCAGAGGGCCGTGTGCGGCCGACTAGAGCTTTGATGCGGTCAGCCAGATCCTGACGAATCCGCTTGGCCACTTCATCTGGGCCACCAGTCGGTTTGGTGACGTAGTCATTTGCCCCGGCCAGCAGTGCGTCGAGTGTGGCACGAGCCCCCTTTTCCGTCAGACTGGAGAACATGATCACTGGCAGTCGTGGGTGCAGTCGACGGATCTCGCGGAGGGCGGTGATGCCGTCCATGACTGGCATCTCGACATCCAGCACCACAAGATCGGGCGGCTGGCGACGGACTGTTTCCACACCCGCCTTGCCATCTTCCGCTTTGGCAACGACCTCAATAGCCGGGTCCTCCGAGAGGATCTTCGAGAGGAGGTTGCGGACAGTTGTGGAGTCGTCAACGACGAGGACACGCGTGGCTGCCGCCGACTCAGTCTTTACCTGGGCTGTGAAGCCAAGCGAGGCCAGCTCGCGCGAAAGGGCGGCTGTCGTGAAGGGTTTGGCGAGATAGCCGTCGGCACCTGCCTGACCGGCCTCGGCGACCCTCTGGGGATCATTCTCCGTGGAGATCACCAGGAGTTTGCAGGAGCGGTATCGCGAGTCTGCCCTCAGACGCCGAAGCAGTTCCAGACCGTCCAGCACCGGCATATGCAAGTCGACGGTCACAAGGTCAGGACGATCGCTTGCGGCGAGCGTCTCAAGTGCCTCCTGGCCGTTGGTCGCTTCCTGGCATTCGAACCCCAGTGATCGAAGCACACTGGTGATGATGCTGCGAATCGGTCTCGAATCATCGACGACAAGTGCCCGCACGCTGGTTCCTTCCTCGGCGGAAATGATCTGCCACCGGCTGCATCGTATCGTCTGCTGCCATCCCAGGGATCAGGAACGATATTCGCTCACCAGTTTCTGCAGGCCTTGGGCCATCCGAGAGAGCTCCTGGGAGGAAACCTGTGTGTTCGACGCCCCTTCGGATGTGCTTTGGGCAGCCTGAGCGACCTGCACGATGTTCTCTGCGATTTCGGCCGTGCCGGTGGTGGCCTCGCCGATGTTGCGGCTAATTTCAGCGGTGGTCACCGACTGTTCCTCGACGGCCGCCGCAATGGTCGTCTGCAGATTGTCGATTCGCTCAATGACAGAGCCGATCTCGGAAATCGCGGTCACGGCTCGGTCGGCATCCGCCTGCATCGCTTCAATACGAGTGCCGATATCTTCTGTCGCCTTCGCTGTTTCACGGGCCAAATCCTTGACCTCGTTGGCAACCACGGCGAAGCCTTTGCCTGCCTCTCCTGCACGGGCCGCTTCGATGGTGGCGTTGAGGGCGAGCAGGTTGGTCTGTTCGGCGATCGTGGTGATCACCTTGACAACCTGGCCGATCTGCTGGCTCGACATGCCAAGGGCATTCATGGTCTGAGTTGTGGACCCGGCCATCTCGACAGCCTGACGTGCGACACGGGCGGCCTCCTGTGCACTGCCAGCGATCTCGTGAATGCTCTGGCCAAGGTTCTCAACAGATGACGAAACACCCTTGGTGCTACCGCTCACCTGCTCAGCGGCTGCTGAGACGAGGTTTGCCTGAGCAGTGGTTTCTTCCGCAGCGGCACTCATCTGCTGACTAACGCTCGTCAGTTCTTCTGAGGCACTCGCGAGGGCATGGGTGTTGTCGACGATGCCGTTGACCAACGTTGCCTGCCGTTCAGCCTCTTTCGTGAACCGCCGGGCGATTCCGGTCGACACACCCACGACGCCAATCGTAGTGATTATGAAAATCGTCAGTGCGAAGTTGCGGAGGTTGTTGATGGGCCCAAAGACTTCGGCTTCATCGATTTCAGAAATCAGTGCCCAGCGAACTTCGCTTTCTCCCTGGCTCGACGGATGCACGGTGATGGGGCTCCACGATGCAAGGACACGGCTTCCTCTGTAGTCGAATCCACGGGCAGTGCCGGCTGAGTTGTGGTCAAACACCTCTTGGACAGGCCGGCTATCGACGCGAACCTCAGGATTGATGATGGTCGTCTCGACACCGAGATCACTGAGGAATCGCGAGTCTGTACGGAAGAGACCATCAGGACCGACCGCGTAGGTTTCGCCTGTATCTCCCATCCCGACCGTTTCCGAAATGATCTCGTTGAGCCGGTCGATCGGGAGTTGGAAGATGACGGTGCCAACGAGTTCGCGTCCGTCATAGATGGGGGAGGCGATGAAACTCGCTGGGGCCGAGTAGCTCGGCAGATATGGCCGGAAATCGGCAAACGCCACGGTGTCTTTGCGACCACGGTTGACGGCTTCGGTGAATGCAGAGCCGATGCTACTGCTGGCAAATGCGCCGGTCCGAAGGGAGGTCGCAAAGTCCGTCTCCTTAAACACTGAGTAGACAATGTCACCACTCTCAGCATCGACGAGAAACAGGTCGTAGAGGCCAAACTTCTGCTGGATACTCCGGAAGATCGGGTGGTAGCTCGCATGCGACTGCGAGTAGCGAGAGCCGTCATCGGGGTTATCCAGGCGATCCTTGGAACCGATCGGGTTCTTGTTGCTCGCGAGATAGAGGTGCTGGAGAAGGGCGGCATCCTCATCAAGGCCGTCGACCAGATCTCGCGCGAGGGGAGGCTCCTGACCACGTTCGCGGTAGGCAGCGGCCACGTCGCCCTCGTAGAAGCCGATCAGCTGTTGCCGAGCATCAGCGACGGTCTCAGCCGTCATCTCGTCGTCTGAAGCAACTGCCGCCATCCCACTGGTGAACTCCTTCACGGCGGCGATCGTCATCTGGTCCTCTGAGAGCACTCGGAGTTGGTCTTCGAGCGTTACGAAGTATCGCCGCACCGACTTGGCGGTGATGGTACGGACGGTTTCGAGCTGATTGAGTGCTTGTGACTCAAGTGCCGAGGAGGCTGAGCGGTAGGTGCTGATGCCCATGAAGGCCAGCGGCACAAGCGAGACCGTTAGCAGTGCCAGCAGGAGCCGGTTGGTCAGGAGGCTCTTCCAGGACGAACGGGATTCGACAGTGCTGCGGCCGAGGTCGTCGTTGGTGTTATCGAGCACGATATGGTTCTCCGGGTTCGCTTGGCAGTGCCTCCAGGCACCGACTCGCTAGGGAAGACTAGGTGGATGGTGAGGTGGAAGAGGGAGGCCGTGAACGGGGGGCGGGACGCAACACCTGCCGCACGTCGAGGAGGTACATCAGGCCATCCTCGCCCGCGTAGACAGCCGTCGTCGCATCAGTTGCATCGGTGGCCTGCTGGGCTACGACGGGCTGGAAAGCAGCGATGGGAATCTCGACCACATCAAGAATCTCATCGACAAGGAGGCTGCACCACTCGTGTGTGGCTTGGAGGACGAGATGCACGGTTGCCGGTGGGCGGGCTGGGGTGACGGTGTCTCGCTCTCCAGCATCAGTCGTCGTAAGTCCGAGACGACGTTCCAGGTCGATCACCGGCACGATTCGGCCCCGCAGATTGAGCAGACCTGCCAACGATTCCGGGGCCCGAGGGACTTTGTTGACCCGGCCGTCGCGGAGTACCTCTGCCACATCTGCCGCAGGCACCGCAAAGCGTCGGCCGGCGACGAGAAAGGCCGCGTAGCGACCGACTCCCTCGCCAGGGAGTGGCTGTGTTGGATCAGTGCTGTGGAGGTCTGTGGCCATTGATCAGCAAGACTCACGATGCGAGCGAGGTGGACGTTTCGACGGCGGAGTCACTGAGCAGGTCGAGCAGTTCGGCTGCCTGGCCGGCAACGTCCACCATCTGTCGTTTCCATCGTTTCAACGAGTGTGGCGGGAGACTGTCGTCCTCAAAGCTCTCGATGGAAACCGGAGCGGCATCAGGAATTGCTACGTCCACGATCTCATCCACGACGAGACCGATCGGGCCTGTTGGGGTGTTGAGCACCACGGCCTGGACACGGCCGTCTGCAAGCGGCCGTGTCATGCCGCCAAGGAAGTCATCCAGGTCGACGAGCGGCAGGAAACTACCTGCATGTCGGACAACGGAGCGATCGGTCGTCTGCTCAACGGCGGCTTCGGAAAACCGTTCCAGACGTGAGACGCGACGTGCTGGCAGGGCCACACGGCGGCCGTGGCGTGAGCGACAGACCACAAGGGGGGCGAGGATTGCTTCATCGACGTTCTCGCTGGCGATGTCGCCGAGCTGGTGGGCGTGATCGTCAGCCTGCCGGGTCTGTGCGAGTCGCTCAGGAATATCCGCCACTCTGGCGATCCCGCGGAGATCAAGAATCAGAGTGACTCCCCCGTCGCCCATCACGGTCGCACCAGCATAGAGCCCGATCGGCGCGACCAACGATCCTGCTGGCTTCACGACAATTGTCGTCAGCCCGGCAGCCTCCGCGGTGCCCGCCGCAGACTGCATGTCATCGACAATCACGCCAAACTCATGGTCGTCGACACGGACCCTGACGACGGTGCCGCCGTGACGGGGGTGGCCGTGGGGAGTGGCATCGGTCGGCTCAAGTCCTAAGAGCGAGGCCAGCGAGACCACCGGGAGAAGTTCTCCGCGGAGTCGAATCACTGGAGCCGTTTCGAGGCCTTCGATCACCGCCCCTCGACGATCGCTGCCATCCGTGCCCTTGGTGTTGTCGTTGCCGCGGGCCAGTGGCACCAGTTCGCAGACGGAAGCCTGTGGGATAGCGAGCCGTTGCGGGCCGCAGCGGACGATCAAAGCAGGGATGATGGCGAGTGTGAGAGGAATCCGCACGCGGATGGTGGTGCCCTCGCCAGGCATGCTGCGGACATCGACTGTGCCGCCGATCGCTTCGATGTTGGTCTTCACCACATCCATCCCGACGCCTCTTCCCGAGACGTCGGTGACAGCTGCTGCGGTGGAGAAGCCGGGCTCAAAGATGTACTGCAGTGTCTCCTCATCGGAGAGCTTGTCGGCTGCAGTAGCATCGATCAGTCCGCGAGAGACCGCCTTGCGGCGAATGGCATCGACAGGAATGCCACGGCCATCATCACGGACTTCAACGGTGACTTGGCCGCTCTCATGAAAGGCCCGCAGTGACAGCAGACCCGTCTCGGGCTTGCCTGCTTGGATTCGCTCATGAGGAGGCTCGATCCCATGGTCGACCGCATTGCGGACGAGGTGGGTGAGGGGATCCCGGATGTTCTCGATCAAGGTGCGATCGAGTTCCGTTTCCGCACCATCAATCTCGAGCCGAACGTCTTTGCCGCACGACACGGAGAGATCGCGGACAACGCGGGGAAACCGACTGAAGACTTGAGCGATCGGCTGCATCCGCGTCTTCATCGCGGTTTCTTGGAGCGACGAGGTCACCGCATGCACGCGACGAACGGCGTCTTGAACCTGGGGAATCTCTGCCGCAGCCAGCCGTAGCTGGTTGCGGGCAAGCACGAGTTCACCCACGAGATCGAGGATGGAGCCGAGGAGCCCGACGTCAACACGGACACTCGACTCTGCGGCAGTCGGCTGGCTTCGCTGGGGGCCTGCGGCGTCTGATGATGGAGCCACTTCGGCCGTGCTGACTGGGGGCGGGGTGTTGTCAGAAACGACTGCAGGAGAGGCCGCCGCGGGTTGTTCCGGCGTTGGAGTGACCGCATCGGTTTCACACGGCGCGGTGGGCGGTGGCGTTGGCAGTGCGGCAGTGGATTCTGCCGGTGGTGGTGTGAGCGGCGCTCGGGCGTCTGGCTCCGCTGGCTGAGAGAGTCGCTCGATCTTGACGTCGCTTGCAGATGCCTTGAACTGCTGTGGCGAGACGCGAGGACTGTCATCGCTGGCAGGTAGGCTCTGATCAACAGGAGGATTTCCTGCCGGCCGCGGCCGGGCCCCCGAGGGGGGAGCGGGTTCCCGGCCTTCTGACATCGCGGCGAGCGCATCGGAGAGTTCACGGAAGTCGGCGGTGCCTTCGACACCGGTTTCCTCAATGTTTCGCAGGATCGCCCGGACGGCATCGACCATTGAGAGCAGCGTGCCGGCGATCTCTTCGTTGAGAAGAATCGCGCCATCACGAAGTCTGCCGAGCAGGTGTTCACCGCTGTGGGCGAGCGCCCCGAGTTTTGAGAATCCGAAGAAACCGCTTGTGCCTTTGATCGTGTGGACCGTGCGAAAGATGCTGGCTAACCGATCCGGATCGTCTGGAGTCTCTTCCAACGCGACAAGGTCGCGGTCGAGTTGATCGAGGTTCTCACTCGATTCAACGAGGAACTCCTGTACAAACTCCTGGTTGTCCATCATCCAAGCTCCCGCGTTGCCGCTCGGTGAGGATTCCCGCGGCAGGGCATGTGGCCTCCTCGCCTCCACCCGCAAACTTTTCGCAAGCATACCTCCTTAACGTGCACGGGGTCGGCGGTTGAACGGCTGTCTGTCAGGCTGGTTTTCACAGCGCGTTGGTCGGCATCGGAATGGCTGGTAGGCTCAAAAACTTGAACCCCTGCTACCTTCGTTTTGGAGAGAAATCACCAATGGTTCGCACGCCCAGCACCATGCTGCCTCTCGGCACTCACGCTGCAGATTTTTCGTTGCTGGACGTCAGTGGCCGAACCATGAACTGGAAGGACGTGGCTGGGGAGCACGGCACGGTGGTGATGTTTATCTGCAACCACTGTCCGTTTGTGAAGCATGTCGCCGACGAGCTAGCCCGCCTCGGACACGAGTACATGCCACGGGGAATCGGGCTCGTCGCGATCAGCTCGAACGACGTGTCCACGCATCCAGCTGACTCTCCGGAGCAGATGGTGCATGAGGCAGAGCAGCGGGGGTATCCCTTCCCGTATCTCTACGATGAGACGCAGGAGGTGGCCAAGGAATATCGCGCTGCCTGCACGCCGGACTTTTATCTGTTCGATCGAGACGCGAAACTGGTCTATCGCGGCCAGCTTGATGACAGCCGTCCGGACAGTGGGATACCGGTGACCGCTCGGGACCTACGGGGGGCAATCGATGCAGTCCTCGCCGGTACGTCGGTTGCCGCAGAGCAGACGCCGAGCATCGGATGCAACATCAAATGGAAGGCGGGCAGCGAGCCTGACTACTTCCCGGTCGGCTAAAGTGCCCGCCGGCAGGTTGAGGTTCCAAGGCAGTGAAGACCTTGCCGGCATGTTTCCCAACAGGCGGTGTTTGGCAGAGGGGCCCGCTTTGAAACTCTCGAGTCTAACTAGGAAACTGCTTGGGGCTCGTTAGCTGCGGCCGGGTTCTCCGGCGTTGCCGGCATTCGGCACAGGCCCGCGGCCAGCGAGTTTGCCGATCTCCTGGGTTTCCCCTGGTTCAAGCCGACTGGCTCGGAGATTCTCACGCTGGATCGCCTCGTACACCTCCTGCCGATGCACCGGAACTTCCGCGGGCGCGTTAATACCCAGCCGGACCTTATCTCCCCGGATGTCAACAATCGTGACAACAATGTTGTCGCCAATCATGATGCTTTCGTCGCGTTGTCTGGAGAGTACGAGCATCGGTGGTTCCTTCCTGACCTTTCCTGGCAGCGGCACGCCGGTAAAACCGAGCGACCACTCCGTATTATGCACTCTTTTTTAGGGGTGATCGGTGACCAACAAGCTCATATCGCATCGGAAGGTCGCCACTCGCAACGACTTGACGGCCTGTACGGGCTTCAACGTTGATAACGATTGGTGCTTTCAGATTGAGCGTGAGGCTGCCGTTGTGTTGGGCGACAACGACGAGCAGCTGGGCATCTTTCAGGTTCCGCATTGCCAGCGGTGTCAGCTCACTCCGCGGAATCCTCACCTGGTAGTCCGGGACAAATCGCCGCGGACTCACAACTGCCAAGGCGACGTCACTCCGCGATGTCGATTGCAGCCAGCCGAGGGCATCGTTGCCGGCGTCGGCAAGCAGGGCCCAGCGTTGGCAGTCTTCCAGCCCGGGCAGTCCGCTGGCAAAATGCAGGAGGTCTCCCGTTTCGATGTCGATGCGGCCGAACCGCGTGGTGTTGATTCGCATGGGTCGTGGCACTCCTTTGCCGGGTCTCCCTCACCGGTTCTTGCAGAGAAGCATTCTCTGGTGTCAAACCGGTGTCCCTTCGAACTTCTTCGGAAGAACGGCGACAGATATCCTTTACGGTGGAACGGTCGTTCCACACATAACCTGATCGGATCACTCGGAGGTTCTCGTGGAGCGAAAACGATTGGTGAATCGAGCGAATGTCCATCATGGTTTCCGGTCGCGCCGAGACTTCCGGTTGCGCGGGCCTTTCCGAACGCGGGCAGGCTTTGGCCTCGTCGTTGCCATGCTCTGCCTGAGCCTTGCGTCGTGCGCCGACTACGAGTCTGCGTATGAGCAGAGCGTGCAGAACTATGTCAACGGGCAGGCGAAGGCGGCTGCAGCCGGAAGCAGTGACGCTGCTGAACAGGCGGCCCCGGCCGAGGGTGGCAGTAGCGAGTCGCCGAACTCGTACGGCAGTGGATCTGCACCGAACGGTGGATCCTCTGCTGGCGGTAGTTCACCCGAAGGTTTTCAGACCATTGGCTCTGGGGCCAGCGGCGTGATTTTGCCTGGAGGCTGATGATGAGTGCGTGCGGTCAGCGACCGGGCTCACAGTCACGCATGTCTTGCTGCGGTGCCTGCTGGCACGGTGTTGACTGCAAAGTGTGCGTTTACTGCCACATTGGCTGAGCCTGCCAGGCAGCAAGAGGCGCGAGCAGCATCACAGGAAGCCAGGCTCCGAGAGACGGGCTGATGACATAACTGGTGGCCAACGCGTGACACCCGAGCGTCGTCAGGAGAAACACGGCTGTCAGCACAACGGACAGGCCGACTGCCACAAATACACCTTTCCGGCTCGGGCCCACTACCAGAGGGAGCCCAAGAATCGCGAGGGAGAGGTCGAGCACAGGCTGCACGATACGGGCGTGTACGCGGAGTGGAACATCTGCGGTCACGCCGATCGCCGGATTGCCAATAGCGCGGACCAGGTCGGGTGTTGAGGAATAGAGACTCCAGGTGCTCGAGCCGACGAGTTGTTCAAAGCTCACGTCGCTGGCGACGAAACAGCTGCCCGGGGCGAGCCAATCAGCCTCCTGCTTGGTGTGAATCACCGTTACGCCGCCGAGAGTGAGACCGGGCATCGCGTCGATGGAAGCCGGTTCACTGACGCCTCTGAGTAGATAACCTGCGGGGTGCGAGGCGTCACCAGGGAGCCAGGCCGCCTCGGCTGCATCGATCTGCGCTGCGAAGCCGGCCATGGATGGTGGAAGGAGAAGGCTCGGCTGCTGAATCAGGTGCGTGCTTCGCTGCCAACGCTGACCGCGATAGAGGATCTCGGTGCGATGGTCGTAGCGGGCTTCAAACTGCTGCCAGGCATCGCCCGAAAGGTCTTGTGCGTTTCCAGCCAAGGCATCGCGAATCTGTGGAAGGACGAGTTCGCGATTGGTGGCGGCGACAATGGCCACCATGCCTGCAAACACGATTGCGGGCCGAGCAATCCGCCAACGGGTCACTCCCGCTGCCAGGAGTGCGGTCAACTCGTTGTGTCGCTCCAGCCATGAGAGGGCAAACATCGCGCTCGCTAAGGCGATCACGCCACTGGTCGCATCGAAGAACGAGATCAGCCGAAAGCCGTAGTAACGCCCCAAAACTCTCCAGAGACCACCGGCTTCATCGGCGTGGGCGATGAACTCTTCGATGTTGTTAAATGCGTCGACAACGAACGTCAACCCTGCGAGACTGACGAAGACGATCAGAAAGGAGTTCGCCTGTGCTCTGGTGATGTAGCGGTCGATGAGCATCGCGGCATCTCGGAGCTGCCCGTCGAAGAGCTGCTGGGATGGGAGGCAGCCTGGGCCTCGCGATGTCGTACTGACACCAACGGGCATGGTCAGGAAGGACGGAGACGATAGAGGGCACTGGGCGAGAAGGTCAACCGATCTTCGGAGGTCCGTGGGAGCTGGGAGGAGTTCATTGGAATGAAGCGATTCCGGAGTCTCTCCCGAGCCACTGTAAATCTCCTGTTCCCACCGGAATGCCTGCTCTGCCAGCGGAGCCTCCTGGTCGCGGAGGCGGAGCAGCGGTGTGATGGAGCCAGCGATTTCTGCGCCGCCTGCCTCGCAGGACTGCTCGCTGACCTGCCGCGGTGTCATCGTTGCGGGGCGTCTGTGGATGTTCCCGACGCGGTCGGGCAGACGGTGGGAGAGCGACCGTCAGGGTGTCGTCAGTGTCAGGAAGCCGTGCCGGCATGGCGCGGAGTGGTGGTGTTGTCAGCCTATGGCGAGAGCGTTCGCGATGCGGTGTTGCGAGCGAAGCGACCGGCTGGTGAGCCGCTAGCGATGGCGTTGGGGAGTCGCCTCGGTCGTCGTGTTGAGGAGCACCGAGAGGCCGTCCGGGTGGATGTTGTTGTGCCGGTGCCGATGCACTGGCGACGACGGGCCGTTCGCGGCACCAGTGCCGCTGTGCTGCTTGCTGCCGCGGTTGCCAGCACGCTTCGACTTCCGTCACGGAGGTGGCTGAGGCGTGTGCGAGCAACTCCCGTGCAGAACTCGCTACCTCCCGAACAACGCCACCAGAATGTGCAGTCTGCCTTTCGTGCCGGCCGCCAGGTTCGGGGGCGACGTGTCCTGCTGGTCGACGACGTGATCACGACGGGGGCAACGGCAGCGGCCTGCTCCAGAGCACTGCTCGCCGCTGGCGCCCAGGACGTGTATGTTGCAGCAGTTGCAAAAGCGGATCGCTCAGCCCCGCTCGCCTGCGACGGCCCATGATTGCTGGCAGCTTCAGCTGCCTTTGACGTCTTTGCCTTCAGCCTTCCGGTATCCATGCCTGCCATCGTTCTCGGCACTCGCGGTAGCCTGCTCGCTCGCACGCAGACAGGACATGTCGCTGATCAACTCCGTGCGGTTGGCTGCGATGTGACTATCGAAGTCGTGCAGACGACGGGCGACGTAAAAAGAGATGCACCGATCGCGAGCCTGGGAAGAGAGGGCGTGTTTGTCCACGAGCTGGAGCGAGCCTTGAAAGAGGGTCGGGTCAATGCAGCTGTGCACAGCTGCAAAGACCTGCCGACCTCTGACACGGAGGGGCTGACGGTCGTGGCGATTCCACAGCGGGTGACTCCCTTCGACATGCTGGTCACTGCCGGCAGCGTTCCGCTTGCGGACCTGCCCGCCGGCGCGGTGATCGGCACCTCGAGCATTCGCCGTGCGACCCAGCTGAAGAAACTGCGGCCCGACCTCGAGACCGCACCCCTGCGGGGAAATATCGACACCAGGCTCCAGCGGGTTACATCGGGCGACTACGCCGGCATCATCCTGGCAGCCGCAGGCCTCGAACGAGTTGGATTGGCGGATCGAGGAGCGGAACTTCTGGAGCCCCCCCGGTTTTGGCCGGCAATCGCCCAGGGGGCTCTCGCGATTCAGATTCGGGCCGACGACGAGCCGCTACGAGAAGCATTGGCACTGATCGACGATGCCCATTCGCATCGAGCTATCCAGGCGGAGCGAGCCTGCCTTGCCGCGCTGGCGGGTGGGTGTCTCGCTCCAATTGGAGGCTACGCACGGGAGAAAGGCAACAAGTTGGAACTTACTGCCTGCGTGCTGGAGAATACCCCCACGGGAGTAGAGCGGATCGACGTGACGCGTTCGGTGTCGGTGGAAGCGGCCGATGCTGAGCATGCGATGCAGGCTGCCGCAGAGCTTGGCCAACAGGTTGCGGATGAACTGCGACAGGCTGGTGCAGACGCGATGCTCGAGCGGATGCGAAAGTTGCAGGGGGAGCGTTCGGGGTAGAGCCTCGAAACGTTCGGGGGCGAAACGTGGGCCTGCCTTTCTCGTTCAAGTTTATTGAAGTACGATTAATACTCACCGCGCAGGATTCCGCACCACAGAAGGGGCACGTATGTCAGTGAAGGTAGTGATTGCAGATGATCACGAAGTGGTTCGCAAGGGTCTTGCGGGACTTCTCGCGGGCTCTGATGTCAAAATCGTTGGTGAGGCTGCCAACGGAGACGAGGCGCTGAAGCTGACGAAGAAACTCAAGCCTGACGTTCTCTTGCTCGACATTCGCATGCCGGGCAAGGACGGTCTGGCGACCTTGGAACAAGTCCGAGCCGATGCGCCTGCTGTGCGTGTTGTCATGCTGTCCACGTTTGATAATCCCACCTACGTGGCCAGGGCGGTTGCTGGTGGTGCCCATGATTACATCCTCAAGGGCTCAACCCGTGCGGAGTTGATCAACTCCATCTCGGGTGCAGCAGCGGGTCAGCAGCCGATGAAGGCTGGCGAGCTGCGGCGTGTAGCCACGACGATGGCCAATCGGATTGCTGCCCCCGATCCAGATATCCCGCTGACTCAGCGAGAGACGCAGGTGTTGCGTCACATGGCGCTTGGGCTGTCGAACAAGGAGATCGCTCAGTCGCTGACGATCAGCGTCGAGACGGTCAAGGAGCATGTGCAAAACATTCTCCGGAAGCTCGCGGTTTCTGACCGAACGCAGGCCGCTGTGTGGGCAGTTCGGCACGGGCTTGTCTAGGGTTGAGGTGGCCTTGCTCAAGCGACGTGTCGCCCCTATGAAGCGGGCATGGTTTGTGGTTGGCCTGACTCTCACGCGGTTTCACGCCGGCAGTGTCGCTTCAAGCAGTGTCACCTCAAGCAGCCCTTGCGGTGTTCAGCGGGCACGTGGGTGGGCCTTGTTGAAGGCGTCGAGCAGTCGTGCCGTTGTCACATGTGTGTAGATCTGTGTCGTGACAATGCTCTTGTGGCCGAGCAGTTCTTGAACACTGCGAATATCGGCGCCGTTGTCGAGAAGGTGCGTGGCAAAACTGTGTCGGAGCGTGTGTGGGCTGGCCCGGCCGGTGAGCCCTGCGGCAGCCAGATGCTTCTCAAGCAGACGGGCGACCCCACGCACTGAGAGCCGCTTTCCGAAACGATTGCGAAAGAGTGGCTGAGGGCCAGCGGTGCCTTGAGACTGCGGCAGACCAACACGAGCGTGTAGCCAGGCTCGCAGCGCCTCCGCAGCATGAGAGCCAACGATGCCGAGCCGTTCTCGCCGCCCTTTCCCGCGGACGCGAATCGTGCCGCCGGCGAGGTCGAGATCCTTGTCGTCGAGTCCAGTGAGTTCGCTGACGCGAACCCCCGAGGAATACATCAGTTCCAAGATTGCCCGATCTCGGACGTCCCCCAGGCTCGTGCCTCGTGGTGCCTCAAGCAGCCGCAGGATCTCCTCGTGCGTTAAGAAGGAGGGCAGGGGACGTGTGCGACGAGGACTCTTCACTGGTTTAGCAGGATTGGCAGTCACCCAGCCTTCCCGCTGTCCGAAACGGTAGAAACTCCGCATGCTGGCCAGTTTGCGGGCGACGGTCGAGGCGGCGTAGCCCGATGCGTGGAGAGCTGCTGCGTAACGCCTCAGCAGCACGCTTGAGGCATCTCCGGGGGTGCGGCAGCCCGCAGAGGTGAGAAACTCACAGCACTGGAAAAGATCTTCGCGGTAGCCCTTGAGCGTGTGACGCGAGGCAGACTTCTCTGCCGTCATGTACGTCAAGAATCGCTCCACTGCTGCTGAGAGTCTCGGCTCAATCTCAGCGGTGGTGTGCGACGATCCGGGCATGCTACGCGGCACGGTCGGCTGGAGGAGCGAGCCGGCCGCGAGCGGCCTTCTTGCTGCACTGACGGACCTTTTGTCCTAGTACAGCGGCGTCATACCAGGAAAAACTCAGCTCTGGATTCGCTGCGTAGCGGCCCAGCATCTTGAGCGTCTCCGTCCGGCTGTTGTCATCGAACAGGAAGACGTAGCGTTCGGAGCCCTTCACGAGGGCGATCACATTGATGTCGCGAGCAGCCATCCAACAAGGCCCCGAACGTGGACGAGAGGGTCACGGCTAGCGTGAAGCCAACCACGTGAGGTATCGACCTCGTTGGAAACCTGGGCCAGATCCGAGTCGGTCGCCTCTTCAGCCGGTGCGACCGGAACATCTTGCCACCTGTCGTGCAGCCTTGCGGTTCTTAAAAAAGGTCGCGAAAACCGCGGAGCCCGATCGGTTCGCGAACAAAAAAGGGCTCGCCGCGGGCGGTGTTAATGGTCGAGCCCCACCAGGCTCCCGCAGCATCCACACGATCAAGCACCGTTGGCCTCACACCCTCCGTCGGTAGTTGGCTGGCGTAACAGCCAAGAGACCGCCATTTGCGGTCCCAGGTCGAGGAGACATCAACGACGAATGCGGGCATCCGAACCACCCGAAGATGCACGCACGAGTAGTAGAAAACACGCTCTGGGTGAAAGGGGGCGCCAGTCAGTTCGCATTTCGTCAGCTTGGCCCAGAATCTCGCAGCTTCTGTAAGTCGTGTGGCAGCAACGTGATCAGGATGGGCGTCCACCCAGTAAGGAGCGAACAGCCAGCGGGGCCGCTCTCGCCTGATCACATTTGCGAGAGATGCGCGGGCTTTCAGTGTGGCTCTCAAGCGACGGTTTGGCAGCCCAAGCTGCTCCCGCCAGGGGAGGCCTAACGCGGCAGTTGCCTCAGCCGTTTCGTGAGCTCGGATTTCGACCGAGCCACGCGGGGTGGGCTCCCCATCCGTAAGGTCGAGCACGCCGACGACAAGGCCATCGTCGAGCATCCGACAGATGGTGCCTCCCATGCCGAGTTCCGCGTCATCAGGATGTGGTGCGATCACCAGCGCATCGAGTCCCATGCCATCACTTTCCACGGTGGTCGCATGCGAAACACCCAATGCTCTCTGCGAGTGATACGCGACGCATGACTGCGACCGTTTGCCATGCGGTTCAATCGTGTCCCACAATCCTCACTGGTGCAAAGCCGGGTGGGCTTTTGAGAGCCACTGTGAACGGAACAGGGAGCGACATCATGAAAGAAGACACCTTGTTTGCTGAGGTCTGCGAGCACGCTCGAGGGATTGCGGTGCTCGGGTCAGTGGAGGCGGTCTTGGGCTGGGATGAGCAGACCATGCTTCCGAAGCGGGCCGCTGAACACCGTGGCGTGCAGGCTGCGGCTCTCGCGTCACTGCTACACCACCGTTGGCTTGACCCTGGCTTTGGGGAATCGCTCGCCACGCTGCGGGAGAGCATGCAAGGCCATAGCCATGACCCCGCAGTGCGGTGCACGATCGCCAAACTCTGGGAAGATCGTGAACGTAGGCTTCGGATGCCGCCGCGATTGGTTGAAGAACTGGCATCGGTCGGAGTGGCGGCGCAGCAGGCATGGGTGGAGGCCCGACGCTGCGGAGACTGGTCGCAGCTGCAGCCCTGGCTCGAGAAGATGTTTGCGCTCAAGCGTGAGCAGGCGGCCTGCCGAGCTCCAGAACTGGAGCCGTACGACGCGTTGCTCGACGAATACGAGCCGGGTGGACGATCAGCGGAGATCGCTGAGCGGTTCGCTCGCCTGCGAGAAGGCATTGTGCCGCTGGTTCGTGAGGTTGCTGCAGCGACGACCAGGCCAGACATGTCGGTGCTCGAAGGCTCGTATCCGCAGGCGGCGCAGGAACTGTTTGTGCGGCATGTGGCGGAGCAGATCGGGTTCGATTTCGAGCGAGGTCGGCTCGACACTGCAGCCCATCCCTTCTGCAGTTCGCTGGGGCCGAGTGACTGTCGGATTACGACACGTTGGGATGAAAAAGCCCTGGTGACATCGCTCTACGGGGTTCTGCATGAAGCAGGCCATGGCCTCTACGAACAGGGGCTTCCCGCCGACTGGTTTGGGTTGCCGCCAGGTGAGGCCGCGTCACTCGGGATCCATGAGTCGCAGTCGCGTCTCTGGGAGAACCTCGTTGGCCGATCGAGTGAGTTTTGGCAGTGGTGTTTTCCACTCGCACAGAAGTTCTTCCCAACGGTGTTTGCCGATGTTCGCACAGAACAAGTGCATCAGGCGATGCTGGAAGTAAAGCCGTCGATGATTCGTGTTGAGGCTGATGAGGTGACCTACAACCTGCATGTGATGATGCGGTTTGATCTCGAGCGGGCGGTTGTCAGCGGTGACCTGACACTTGCCGAACTCCCTGCTGCGTGGAATGAACGCTTTGAACACGATTTCGGGCTTGTACCAGCGAGTGATGCGGAAGGCGTCTTGCAGGACATCCACTGGAGCGCTGGCCTTGTGGGATATTTTCCTACGTACACGCTTGGCAACATCTACGCGGCAGAACTGATGGCTGCCGCTGAACACGATCTGCCCAATCTCCGTGCGGGCTTTGCTGCCGGGCAGTTTGCCGAGCTACTGCACTGGCTCTCAGAGCGGGTGCACAAGCATGGTCGGCAGCAGACATCTGACGCGCTTGTCGAACAGGCGATCGGGCGGCCTCCAGCTGAAACTGCGTTACTCGAGAGCCTCCGGCGGCGGTATGGACCTGCTTACGGGCTCTCCTGATCTGAAGAGAGGGATGTTCAGCCTGAGCCGCAGGATTCGGTGGATTACCACCGATGGAGAACTGATAAACTTCAGCTACCTTTTGTATGAGCAGAGCTTGCTCAGCCTGGGGCTCCTCGAGAGCAACCAGTGGTGTGCCGAAAACCTCGTGACTCGGATGCATGATGGCGGAGCAGGACTTCCCAGAGAATGAGAACGCATCGCATGAGACGCCACCACAGCACGGAGGTGGTGAGCGAAACGAGTTGCCGAGCGACCCTCCCGCAGCCGAGGCCGACGACGCGAGCGATGTGATCGATGTGGGGCACGAGAGTGGTGCTTCCGATCAGGAGTCCGAGGCAACAGAGTCCTCCTCCTCTGCAATCCAGATTGGCACCGGACAGTCGGGTATTGTCTCGGAAGACTGGTCGCTTCCCGGCGTGGTTGACGACGTTGCTGGAGACGATGGAGAAGAGCTGCCGAGTGCCGGCGCATTTGAGATTCCCGAGGGGCTGGTGCCTGATCTCGAGGCTGACTTCGGTTCGGTCGATGCCGCCGCGGCAGATGACCAGAGTGCTGATGGCGAGGAACTCGGATCGGAGTTCTCGGAGTTTGCTGACATCGACAACCCGGAGATGGCTGCCGATCTGATCGGTGAGACGTCACAGGACGAACTACCGGGGAGCTGGGATGAAAGCGATGACATTCCAGACGTGGGTGAGGGATCAGCAGACCACGACGACACGAAAGCGTTCGGGTCGGTGGAGAGCCGTCGCGGGTCTCCGGCGGGCGGTCTCCGGCCACGGCAGTTTCGAAAAAAGCAGTCGGCCGGTTCTGTGGTCGGTGTGATCGTGGGAGGCCTGATGGCCGTGCCGATTGTCCTGGTGATTCTTCTCTGGGGCTTTCGCCGAGACGATTTCGGGCTCGTGAAGATGCTGCCTGAGAACCTCTCATTTCTTGTGCCAGCGGAGCTGCAACGTCCGCAACGTCCTCGGCTTCCGCGACTTCCTGAACTGCCCGAAGGCCAGACATTGCCTCCAATGCCGGTGCTGCCTGCGGTTATCGGAGAGAGCGTTGACGTGCTGCCACAGACACCGATCGACGATCCTCTGTTGAGTGCTGCAGATCTTGCGCTCGTTGAGATGGCGACGGCCCGAGCGAATGTGATGCTCGGGAGTGTGCTCGAGCTGCCGCCGGATGCACCAGAAACCATGCAGAAGACAGCTCTTGTGGACTGGTACAAGAGCCTGGCAGCCGTCGGTGAAGAGGCTGTCGCGGCTGAACAAAGATTGGTCGAGGAGGGGCGATCGACCGATGGGATCGATCAGTCGATCGCTCGCACCACTGGACGCATTGCTGAAAACACGGAGGCCTCAGAGCAGCTTAAGGAGTTGGCTCGTCAGTGGCTCCAGGCGAGCAAACGAGATTCTCAAGGAGTCGTGCTGCCCGGAGTTGTGGGCGATGTCGAGCGTGTGGGAGCGATCTGGTCTGTCACGCTGCAGACCGGAGAGGGTGAACAGTCGCTTTCGACCACCGTGCTCTGCCGGCAGCCGCTCCAGGCATCGGCGGGCAGCCGCGTTGTCGCTGTTGGCGTGGTGATCTCCGAGACTGTGGTCTGGGCGGCCGCATGGGGGGGGCTCGAGGCGGATGCCGATCTGACGACCACTCCCAGTGATCCACTGAGTGATCCGCCTGTGACGGAGGAATGATGGCTGACGAACAGGAGGCTTTCACCGTCGCAGCGGTTCGCGGGGCGTTGCAGTCTGAACAGTCGACCGCAACGCAGCATGTTGAGCGGGCGGCGTCGCGGTGGCAGTCAACCCACGACTGGCTTAATGCCCTGGTGCAGCCGCGGTTTGAAGCAGCGGAGAAGGAGGCGGAAGCGATCACGGCTGCGGATCCACGGCCGCTCGCCGGCGTGCCTGTAAGTATCAAGGACTGCTTTCCGCTGGCGGGACTGCGGACCACGCTGGGCATTGAGCCACGCCGAGAGCAGGTCGATCAGCGAGACTGCCAGCTTGTGCAGCAGATCCGGGCGAGCGGTGCAGTGATCGTGGGGAAGGCCAATGTGCCTCAGGCCCTCTATCTGCACGAGAGTGACAACCCTGTATTTGGTCGAACGGTCAATCCAGTCGATCGGCAGCGTGGGCCGGGCGGTTCCAGTGGAGGCGATGCGGCTGCCGTTGCGGCCGGCGTGGTGCCCTTGGCCTTCGGCAACGATCTGGCGGGGAGCATTCGTCAGCCAGCTCATGCCTGCGGGATCGTGGGCTACGTCCCGAGTCGCGGCCGGCTTGGAACAGGCGGTGCCTACAACACGATGCCGTCGCTCCGCGGACTGAGCTCGCGAGCTGGCGTGCTCGCACGAACGGTTGCCGGTGCGGTGGCAGGTGTCGAGGCAGTGGCAGGCTGCTCACTGCGTGAGATGGAGCCTGGCCGATCGCCTGTGGTTGGCTGGTGGGAGACCGCAGGCCCTGTTCCCCCATCGCCAGCAGTGGTCCGCGGCGTGCGACAGGCAGTCGCGTCGCTGCAGGCTGCCAAAATGCAGACCCGGCCAGTGGACGAGAGCCTCTCAGAGATTGCAGGCTGGCTGCATCTCGGCCTTGTGAGCGGTGATGGCGGGGCAGCGATCCAGCGGCTGCTCCAAGGCTCACCGCCTATCCCACAGGTTGCCGAACTGATCCGTCTCGCCGGTCTCCCACGGTGGCAGCGGCCACTCTTGGCTGGTGTCGCCACGTTCGTGGGGCGAAGGATTGAGGCGGCGGCTGTCCGCAAGACCGGGCCGCTCTCACCGGTGGAACAGCAGGTGTTACTCAGAGCGAGGGAAACGCTTGCCCTCCTGGTGAAGGGCTGGCGGCAGACGCACGGGATCGATGCGGTGGTCTGTCCGGTTTCCGCACTCCCAGCCTTACGGCATGGCACGGCAGGTCGGCTGATTCTGGCGGCGTTTCCCTGCTTGTTCGCGATGCTGCTGGACCTGCCGACGGCCACCGTTCCAGTCACCCGTGTGCGGGCGAGCGAGACCACGGGACGCGGGGTATCACTCGATCCTGTCTTGCAGGCGGCAGCGGCAACCGACGCGGGGAGCACTGGCCTCCCGATCGGTGTGCAGGTGATTGCGATCGATGGCCGTGATCAGACTGCCATTCGCGTGATGGCTGCGATCGAGCGTGGCTCAGCCACCCAGTCGTGAGATGATCGACTCCGCCATACGATCGATCGGGAGCACTTCGCACGCAGCACCCGCATCGATGCTCGCTTTGGGCATGCTCCAGACCACGCTCGAGGCCTCATCCTGGGCAACTGTGTGCCAGCCTCGGTTGCGGAGCTTACCCAGCCCGGCCGCCCCATCCTTCCCCATGCCCGTCAGCAGCACGCCAACCCCAGAGCGGCCGCCATGTTCGGCCACACTGGAAAAGAACACATCGACGCTCGGGCGAAAAAAAACATCTCGAGGCTCATCGGAATACTCAAGAGTCTTCTGCTTGGAGTAGATCATGTGATCGTTGGTGCCGGCGACGAGCACGTCGCCCGCATGCAGCGGCTGCCCATGCTCCGCAACCCGCACCGACCGGCCTGTGCGGTCGCCAAGCCATTTTGCAAGCCCCGGTGCAAAGGCGACATCGACATGCTGCACGATAACCACAGCCACATTCCAATCGTGTGGCAAAGGAGTGAGTAGCTCAGAGAGCGCCTTGGGCCCACCGGTGCTTGCACCAATCACCAGCAGACGGGGCGGGGACGTGTGACTGGTCGTGACGGTGGCCTGAGGCCGAGCGGTGGCACCGATAAGCTTGGCGATCGTGCGAATCTTCTCGACGAGTGCACCAGCCCCGCTGACTTCACCGGCAGCTCCGAGGATCGGCGTGTCGACCGCATCGAGAGCCCCGTGGCCCATCGCCTCGTAAACGAGTGAGATGTTTCCACTGACAGTGGCTGTGACGACAAGAATCGCGCAGGGCGAGCCCTTCATGATCTGCCGGGTGGCTTCCACGCCATTGACGTGCGGCATCAGCAGATCCATCAGGATCAGATCTGGTCGATCGCGTCGGGCCATCGCGATGGCCTCAACCCCGTCACCGGCCGTCCAGGCCAGCTCATGGTCAGGCATGCTATCGACCACCCGGCGAAGCGCCTCGCAGGCAGCCCGCATATCGTTGACGATGCCGATCCTCACTGCGTGGGCTCTCCTATCAGGTCAACGATGGTGGTGAGAAATGTCTCGTCATGGAAACTGCTCTTGGTGAGATAGCGATTTGCGCCGGCATCCAGCCCTCGCAGACGATCTTCCTCACGATCCTTGTAGGAGACGATGACCACCGGGATATCTTTTCGAGATGGGTCGGCCTTGATCAGTGACACCAGGCCGATGCCATCCATGCGGGGCATGTCCACATCCGTCACGATCAGATCGTAGTGGACAGAACGGATCGCATTCCAGCCATCCATGCCATCGACCGCGACATCGACTGCGAAGCCACGTGACTGAAGCAGCTGACGCTCAAGCTCACGGACCGTGATCGAGTCATCGACCACCAGCACCCGTTTCCGCTGGCGTTCCTGTTCTGCGAGTCGCTCAAACTCGACGCGGGAAAGGCGTCGGCCCGCCAGCACGTTATCGATCGATCGAACGAGGTCTTCGACGTCGACAATCAGCACAGGGCTGCCATTCTCCAGCAGTGACGCACTGTTGACGTCTGGCACTTTGCCGAGCCGCGGGTCGAGCGGACGCACCTCGAGATCACGTTCGCCGAGATAGGTGTCAACGATCAGCCCAAACTGTTGCCCTCGGTCGCTGACGACCACCACCGGGAGCGGATCGCTCGGTGCACCCGTTGCCGGGATCTCAAGGATCTGCGAGGCGAGAACCAGCCCAATCGAGATCCCGTCACGATCGAAGTACTGCCGACCTTCGACCGTTCGTAGCTCGTCGTGACGGCAGTGGATGATCTGGTCAATGCGGGTCAGCGGAAATGCGTAGGGCTCACCACCAATCTCAACCAGCAGGGCACGGATCACCGACATCGTGATCGGCAGCTGAAGCGTGAAGGTGGTCTGCCAGCCCGGCTGGGTGGCGATGCGAACATTCCCACCAACTGCCTTGACCATGCTCTGTACTACATCAAGCCCAACACCCCGCCCGGAGATCTCGGTCACCATGTCTTTGGTGGAGAAGCCCGGTAGGAATAAGAACTCGAGCAGTTCCATTTCCGAGAGCTGCTCGGCAACGGCGTGAGCGACAAGCCCGCGATCGACGGCCCGACTCCGCAGGGCATCAACATCAATGCCCCGTCCATCGTCGACCAGCGTGATGTTGAGCATGCCGGCGCGGTGGCGGGCTTCCAGGCGGATCGTGCCCACGGGAGGCTTGCCTGCTGCTTCGCGTTCCGGTGGTGTCTCCAGCCCGTGATCAAGGGCGTTGCGGATCAGGTGGGAGAGAGGAGCTTCCAGTTTGTCGAGAATGTCGCGATCGACACCGGTCTGGTCGCCATGAACCTCGAAGCGGATTTGCTTCCCCAACTGGCGGGCCAGATCACGGACCATTCGAGGAAACCCACGGATGCCATCGGCGAGGGGCCGCATGCGGCTCTTGATGACTTCGTGGTGGAGCCGATTCGAGAGGTCTTCGTTCCGCCGGGCAAACGCTTCAAACTCCTCCACCCGGTCAGTGAATCGGGCGAGGTGATCTTCCGACGCAGACCGGACACGCGCGAGGAGTTCCACATCCGCTGCAGGCAGAATCACCTCTCCGGTGCGGAGCCGTTCCTCGAGGGCGGAGAGCTGATCGCAAAGCTCGGTCTGGCGGCCGCGTAGGTGCACCATGGAGTCAACGAATGGCCGAAGCTGGCGTGCCTCAACGAGCGATTCCCCTGCGAGTGCGACGAGCCGAGTCAGGCTCTCGGCCGACACCCGCACGACCCGGTCGGTCTGGTCGATTGGGCGGGTGGCCGGTTTCGCATCCGCGCCGCTTCGTGCATCTGTGGACTCCCGTGGAGCTTCTGCCGGAGCGGCGGTCGACTCTGTACTCGGCGGCGATGAGGGAGTTGGCTCGGGCTTGGAAACCGGTGGTGGTTGAGGAGGAGGTGGGCTCGCGGCTTCGGTCGGTTCAACGACTGCCGGGGACGCTTCGTCTGCTGCCGGTGGGCCGCTTGAGGATCCGCCTTGCGTGGGAAGGGCGGCGAGGTCGCGGACAAGCGACTTGGCACGGTCGCCCCAGGCTGCATCGGCATCGAGGGCATCGTCAGCCTTGGCAATCGAGCTGAGGAAGTCGACGCCAGCGAGGAGCACATCCACATGTTCCGGGCCGACGACAAACTCTCCTTTTCCTGCCAGCACGAAACAGTCTTCGAGGACATGTGCTACTTGCACGGCGGGCTCAAGACCGACGATACGGGCCGCGCCTTTGAGCGAATGCGCAGCCCGCATCATGGCCTCAATCGTCTCCGGAGAGCGCTGTGTCTCTTCAACGGCCAGGATGCCCGCTGACAGGATCGCGGTCTGGCTTTCCGCCTCGAGCCGAAACAGCTCAAGCATCGAGAATCCACTCAGGTCATCGGCCATCGTCCGCCCTTCCTATGCCGAGAGTTCTGCGCGGAGATGTTCCAACAAGCGATCGCCGTCGAGGAAGCCGACAACCGTTTCTCGCCAGTCGACCAACGCCTCTGCATGCCTGCTGCCAGCGTGGCCGACGGTCGACGGAACTGAGCGGAGATGTGATCGCGGGACGGCGTGCACGCCAGCGACCTCGTCCACAGCAATCACCCAACGCTCGTCGCCATCTTCGAGAACGAGAAGTCGACGAGCAGAGCCCTCGCCAGACAGCGACGCGACCGCAGGCTGCGGAATGTTCAGGTCGGGTGTGGTGTCGATGCCCAACAGTTTCGGAAGCGACACACACAGCTGGAGCTGACCGCGGATATTGACGATGCCTTCGAGCATCCCGCCCCGCCGGTGTGGGATCGTGTGCAGCGGCTTCATCTCGGTGACTTCCACAAGTAACGGTGTGGCAAGCGAGAGCCACTCCCGGCCAACCCGGAAAATCAGCATGCTGACGGCATCAGACTCCGTTTCTTCCTCTGGAGTCTGGAGAATCTCGCTCCAGGTCTCGAGATACCCTTCCGGAGGCTCGCGGTCGAAGAAACTGCGGGCCGCTTCGGCGAGCACAGGGCAGTTGCGGCAGTGAATAAAGCCTTCGAGTTCAGGGCAACTCCGGTCTCCAGCGACACCGATCTTTGACCAACACTCATCCATCGGTGGTTCGATGTGTCGCCGGGGATCGCGCAAGCCCGACCCGATCAGGGCGGGGGTGTGCTGGTTTTGGTCTGGAGCGGTCATCGTGAGCCCTTTCGTGCGAAGATCCGCGCGGCGGTGTCACGGTAGAAATCGGCCATCCGCTCATCTCCACGAGAACCGGCAACGAGGGCGAGAGCAAGGGCAGCCTCCTCGTGAACTGGGTCGAGATAGAGTGTCTTATGAAAGCAGCCTTCGGCTCGATCGAGGTCGCCATGGGCTTGGTAGAGCGTGCCAAGCATAAAAAACAGGTCTGGAGAGGGACCGGTATCTCGGGCATACGCTTCACATGCTGCGATCGCTTCGATGTGGCGGCCAGCGTTGGCCAGTTCACCTGCCTTGGTCAACAGGGTGGCCCGCTCCTCTGCGATCGCTTCTCGTGCGGCTAGTGGCGTGGTGGCTGTTGAGTCTGATGTCGAGGTGGCTGTGCGGGGGTGTTCGGCAGTCGACGGGGGAGCTGTTCCGGCGAGGGAGGCCGCACGCGGCCGTGTGGGGGTGCCCGTGCGACGTGGTGTGTTCGGCAGTTGGCCAAAGGCTGCTGCACGTTCCCCGGAAGGCTGCCGGCGGAGGGCGAACATCGAGGTCGCACCCGCGGGAGCCCAGCGTCCGCTCATGATCGGAGGTTCGGCAGCACCGAGCACCAAGGCTCCGTCGGTGGCGAGCAGTCGGTCGATGGTGGCCTCGGCATGGCGACGGGCCTCGCTGGTGAGATAGATCAGCAGGTTGCGACAGAAGATAATGTCGTAGGTTCCCTGGCCAGCGGCAAAACCCTGCTCCAGCAGGTTGCCCCAAGAGAACCGTACCAGCTTGCGAATCTCGGGGTCGATCACTGCCCGACTGCCTTCTTCGCGAAACCAGCGTCGTCGAAACCCCTGTTCGGCATTGCGGAACGCATTCGCTGTGTAACGGCCTTCTTGGGCACGCACCAAGCAGGCATGACTCACGTCGTAGGCATCGATTGTGAAGGATGCTGCAGGCATCCCTGCGTCGAGCAACCGCATGGCAATCGAGTAGGGTTCCTCGCCGCAGGCACAAGGAATGCTCAGAATCCTCAGCGGCTGCCGACCAGGCATCGCGGCGAGCGTGCGGGCAAATGTTTCCAGGAAGGCGAAGGTCTGCTCGTCACGAAAAAACCAGCTTTCGGAGACAACGACCTCTTCGACGAGCAGATCCCGTTGCTGTGGATCGTTTTCAACGAGTGCCTGGAGCGCCGCGAAGTCGGCGGCTCCCGTCGCCTCGAGTCGTCGCTGGCAGGCCCGGCTCAGCGAAGCCGCCCCGAGCGTGGACGGATCCAGCCCTATCCACTCGGCGAGGAGTTCTTCAAGTCCTCTGCGTGAGCCGGTGTCTGGCGAAACATCGCCACCCGTGGCTCGGTTAGGACCGGGCTGAGGTGAGTCGATCGTTCGCATCGGCGTCCTTGGGGCGATCCGGAAAGAGACTGAGGAGCAGGTCGTGAGGAATCACGAACTCTGGGAGGAGCATCTGCACGGCTTGGCCTTCAAGCCGTAGCAGGAGGCCGAGATACGCATCGGCTGCCAGTTCTTTTCCCTCCAGTTCGCCGGCAGTGGTTCCTGTGGAACGGATGGTGACCACGTTTTCAGCCATGATTCCAAACCTGACGAGATGCGACGGCCCTTCTGACAACGCACTCGTGGAGGCATTGATTTCAACAACAATCACTCGGGTGCTCAGGCGACGCGTGAGAGGCGTACCGGTGATGCGGAGGCCAAGATCGACAAGCGGAACGAACCGGCCACGGTAGGTGAAGATGCCAGGGAGATAGTCGGGCAGATGTGGGATCGGACGGGTCGACACCAGCGGCAGCACCTCGACCACTTTTTTCGACTCAATGGCGTAGGCCTGTCCACCGATCGTGAAGGTCAGCAACTGCATCGCATGCATCCGCACTCAGGCGGCTCCTTCAGATCGTGAAACGAGAGACTTCTTCCTTGAGGCCACCAACGGCTTCTCGGAGGTGTGTCGTGGCTTTGTTGAAGTCACCAAGCGAGGTGGCCGTGCGGGAGGCACCATCGGCCAGGCGGACCATCGCTTCGCGGATCTGCTCAGCTCCCTGCGACTGGGCACGCATGCCTTCGGTGACCTGGCCGAAGCGACCTGAAATGCCTTGCACCGCCTCAATGATCTCACTGAGCTTCTCGGCTACCTGGCCAATCTCCTGAACGCCTCCGCGAACTTGTTCAGCGAACTTGTCCATCTCCATCACGCCTGCCGACACGCTGTACTGCATCTCCTTGACCATTCGCTCGATATCGAGCGATGCGACCGCGGTCTGGTCAGCAAGGCGACGAATCTCGCGAGCCACCACGAGGAAGCCCAGGCCATACTCGCCGGCCTTTTCCGCTTCGATCGCAGCGTTGATCGAGAGCAGGTTGGTCTGGTCAGCCACCTTCGTAATCGTGGTCACCGCCAGATTGATGTTGGCTGCTCGCTCGCTGATCACACCCAGCTTGGCACCGAACGAACTCGTGGAATCGGCCAGCTGACGCATGATGGTATCCATGCCTTCGAGATTGCCGCGACCTTCGGCGGCCATGTCGCCTGTGTGGGCGGCCATGTCGTTCACCTCGGTCATTGTCCGCACGAGTTCCTGGCTGGTGACGGAGATCTGCTTCACCGCAGCGACTGCTTGGCTCGTGGAAGCGCCGTAGTCGGTGATCACCTGTTGTTGTTCGGTAGAGGTGGCCTGAATGGCTGTGGCCGTAGAGATCAAAGCAACGGAGGACTGCTGAATGCGGCCGATCAAGCCACGCAGATCAAGTGTCATCCGCTGGATGGCTTCCAGCAGCACGCCAGTTTCGTCGTTCCCAGAACCCGTAACGTCTGCCCGGAGGTCGCCTCCTGCCACCTGCGAGGCGACTGAGACCGCTGTGCGGATCGGCGTTGAAATCGTCCGAGCGACGATGAAAGCCGCGACCGTGACCCCCACGATCGTCGCGAGCGACAGCAGAATGATGGCCGTCCGTTGGAAACTCGCCAATGCAAAGGCCTCGCTCTCATCCTGCTTCACGATTAAGCCCCAGCGAAAACTGGGAAGGTATCGCCAGGCAGCAACTGAACTTACGGTGCGGTAGTCAGTGATGATCCCGTAACCTCGGTTGCCGCGGGCGGCGTCTTGAGCAGCAATGGCCTGGTCGCCTCCAAGCGGAATCTGCATCCGAAACGCGGCGTCACGTGCGTTACGAAGAGGAGCTGTGACCAGAACGGCGTCACCGCGAAGTTCCCCAGTCACGATCTCGCCGGTGGAGCCGAGGCCTGCATAGTCGGCGAGGATGTTCCACACCTGGTCGGGGTAAAAGCCGAGCGCGAGCACACCGATGACCCGCTCGTCATCAAGGATTGGACAGGTCACAAATGCGATCGGCCGGCTTCCGCCATATGACTGAAAACCGGTCAGCTCAGACTGAAGCAGGGTTCGTGAGCGTTCAAAGCCTGCCGTCAGCTCGGACGAAGCGAACTGTCCTGAGAGCACTGAGCGGCCCGTCGCAATCGTGTTGTCGTCGAGCGCGAAGAGCACCCGGCCATCTTGGTCGATCAGTAAGAGCTGCGAGTAGTCAAAGGCACTGGCGGAATACTCAAGAAACTCGCTGAACTCCTCCGCTGCCGCCCGCAGCGCTGTCGACATGATCCCGCTGGACAAACTCCTGGGCCCTTCCGCCACCACCTCTGTCTCGCCGCTTGAAGAAGACGCGTCTGCCACGGGCCCGTTGACAGCCTGTGAGAGCTGCACGATCGCGCTGCTGAAGGTCGGTCCACGTGCCAACGCGGCACCGTCGCGGAGTCGCTCTGCGGCATACCGTTCCATCGCTAACGCCTTATCGTCAGCAATCATCGAGAGCGTGTTGCGGACGGAAGAAGTGAGAGCGTCGGAGGCGATGCGTGCGGTTACCGCGGTCAGCAGTCCGCACGGCACGAGCGCAATGACCAGGAACCAAAACAGGAGCCGGCCTGCAATCGATCGCCTGAACAAGCTACTGCGTACAGGCTTCATCCGCGCGGCCTCCCCGCAGGGGCGGCTTCCGTCGCCGACACCGGTCGTGACCAACGACGTCCCCAAGACTGGTAAAGGTCACGCACAAACTGTTCCCAGTCTGCTCGCGAACGTGTCAGAGGAAACGGCACAGGTCGAACTGCTCGTTGGCTATCCCAGACGATCTCAAACTGGCCATCGGGCCGAATCTGCCCGATGCGGACCGGCAGCCAGGCGTGGTTGGTCTGGCGATCGATTGAGACTACACCTTCCGGCGCGAGTGTGCTCTGGCTCCGCATGCTGCTGCGGACTTGGACCACATCTGACGTGCCTGCCTCTCGAACGGCCTGAGCCCACAGCTTCACCGCCGTGTAGGACGATGCCGTGACGGCACTCGTCGTGTGGTCGCGGCCGTAGCGGGCCTTGAAGTTGCTGACAAAAGCCTGGTTGGCTGGGCTGTCGATGCTCTGGAAATAGTTCCACGCTGCGTAGTCACCCACCATGTCGCCACCTGACATGTTCTGCAGCTCGTTCTCCGCCACAGAAAAGCTGATCACCGGCACATCTTCGCTGCGGATTCCGGCCTGCCGGAGGCGACGAAAGAAGGCGACGGCGGAATCACCTACCACCGAACTGAGCACGACGTCTGGCCGACTACGGACAATCTCTTGGATCACCGCATCGACCCTGTCGGTGCCAAAGGGGACATACATTTCGCTGACAAGTTCGGCACCGAGCCCACGAATCTGGTCGCCTGCGATCGCGTTCACGCACCGCGGCCAGATGTAGTCAGAGCCCACAAGCATGAATCGCTTCGCCTCCAGGTTTGAGGCTGCCCACTGCACGGCCGGGATGATCTGCTGATTTGGTGCGGCGCCGACGTAGATCACGTTGGGCGACTGTTCAAGGCCCTCGTAGGCCATCGGGTAGACCAGGAGGTGGTTGGCTGCTTCCACCACCGGCAAGACCGTCTTGCGGCTCGCGGATGTCCAGCATCCAAAGATCACGTCGACTTTTTGATCATTGATCAGCTCCTGAGCCTTGCGGGCGAACGTCGGCCAGTCTGAGGCACCGTCGGCAATCACCCAGCGGATCGGGCGGCCGAGCAGGCCACCGTCGGCGTTGAGTTCTTCGAGCGCAAGAACCTCCGCATCCACCATCGAGAGCTCGCTGATCGCCATTGGCCCCGTCTGTGAGTGCAGGATGCCAACCACAATCGGCTGGCGATCGAGCAATACGCGATCAACGGTCCACCAGACGGCGAGCAAGCCAAAAAGTGTGGCCAGTCCGCCGAGTATGGGCAGACGCCACCGCTGAAGCATGCCGAGACGCTCGGTGAGTTGGCCGATCCCATGATGCGAGGATCGTGATTCAGCAACGATTGTGGAAGAATGTGGCATCGGCAATGAGGAGGCTTCAGAAAGCGGGGAACGGTCCCCCTCAATCTTGACTCATGACTCGGGTGCTGGACATGCGACTGCCCGCCATTTGCCCCGAGATCTGCCAGGATACTCCAGGAAGGAAGGGAGGTTTGGGGTAAATTCGCGGGTTTTTTGGGGTGTCATCGCCAGGATTGCCTTCGTATGGCAGTCGAGGCTGGTGTCATGTGTTTGCGGTTCGGAGGCCGAGAAGGTAGTATTGACTGCTGGTTTTCATGTGATGCGTGCATCCACCGCTGCGTTCTGTAGACTCTCGTGGCGTCCATGAAAGTGGACAGGAGCATTCAGACGTCATGTGAGCACGAGGCCAATGGCCGAGAGGGTTTAATCCAGACTATTTTACGCTGCAGCGTTTACTGGTACGCATTCGCACGTATTCGAAAAGGACGAGATGGGGCACGCGACAGAAGGCATTGCGATGACGAGCAAGCCGGCTCACGATCGCGGGCGGATCGCACTCGACAAAATTGTCGGTGTGTCTCCGTGGGCGCAGCAACTCCGTCTGGATCTCGCTCGTGTTGCGAAGCATGTCTCGAATGTGCTCATCCTTGGCCCAAGTGGCACAGGGAAAGAGCTGATCGCTCGTGCGATTCATGCCAACGGGCCGAAGGCTGAAAAGGCATTTATCCCCGTCGACTGTGCTGTAACGACGGGCACGCTCTTTGCGAGCCACATGTTTGGGCATGTGAAGGGCTCATTCACCGGGGCTATTTCTTCTTCGCTTGGCTGCTTTCGTGCGGCTGATGGCGGCACGATCTTCCTGGACGAAATCGGGGAGATGGAGCCTGAGATTCAGTCGAAACTCCTGCGTGTGCTGCAGCAGCGGACCGTGGTGCCGGTTGGCAGCCATGAAGAAGTGCCGGTGAATGTGCGTGTGCTCGCTGCAACAAACCGGTCGCTGCAGACCGAAGTTGACGAAGGCCGGTTTCGCGAAGACCTCTTCTACCGCCTGAATGTGGTGGTGATTGAGACGATTCCGCTGAAAGACCGTCCAGAAGACATTCCGCTTATCGCTAGCCGCTATCTTGCGGAACTGTCTGCCCAGCATGGTATGCCTGGCTGTGTGCTGTCAGACGGGGCCGTGGATCTGTTGCAGCAGTACTCATGGCCGGGCAACGTTCGCGAACTGCAAAACGTGATCGAGCGGGCGGTGATGTTCTCGTCTGGTGATGAGATCGAGCCTGATGCGTTCGCGTCTCTCACGACTTCGGGTAATGTTGCGACGGGAGTTGATTTCGCTCGGCATCCTGCTGACACGGCCGCTGAAGAACAGCCATCGGAACTCGAGTTGGCTGCACGCCGAGGTGTCGTCAGTCCAACGCTGCTCTCTGGTGTCTACCGGGTGCCGCAGCGTCCTCGAGTCGAAGACCCGCAGCCGGCGGCTGCTGAGGCGGCATCGCTTGATCGTGAGAGTGTCCTGCCGCCAGTTTCGTCGAGCGGCGAATGGCCAACGCTTGCAGATGTTGAGCGTTTGCATCTGGAACGTACGCTGGCGGCCACGATGCAGAACAGGTCGCTCGCAGCAAAGATGCTCGGGGTCGACCGTTCTGTGCTTCGCCGCAAACTGCAGAAGTACGGCCTTGATTCGCTCGATTAGAGGCTGACGATAGGACTCGTGTGGCTTGTCTAGCCAGCCTTTGCTCGCAACACGAGCCGCTCTTCCGTGCCCTTCTCGGTGTTCGCTTCCTCTGTGTCGGGAATCCTGAGCTTGAGCGTTGGTGTGGACGGGCCACGACGTTCTTGGGCAAAACCTCGAGTGCCTGTGGCAAAGAACTCAGCGAGTTCAGAGGCGGGACCCTCAGGAAACTCCTCTCGGAGCGTGGAAATCACTTCACGCCAGGCGAGCCCATGTCGGTAGATGACACGGTAGGCCGCCTTGAGTTGATTGATATCAGCGGTGGTGTGGCCACTGCGGCGGAGGCCGACCGTGTTGAGGCCAACGATGCACCCGCTGATCCCGTCGACCATCATGTAGGGTGGGATATCTTGGACAACGCGAGCGTGGCCACCGACCATCGCCAGGCGGCCGACGCGGCAGAACTGGTGAACGGCAACGCCGCCGGAAATGAAGGCCTGGTCTGCAACCGTGACGTGGCCTCCCAGCATCGAGCCATTGGCAAAAATCACGTTATTGCCAAGGGTCGCGTCGTGGCCCACGTGTCCGCCAGCCATGATGTAATTGTTGTCACCAACTGTCGTGGTGTGCCCCGGTTTTAAGGCGAGGTGGATCGTGACTCCCTCACGAAACACATTCTCTTTGCCAATCAATGCCGAGCCTGTTTCAACGGGACGAGCCGCATGCTGCGGTGGCCCACCGATGACGGCATGCTCGCAGAACTCGTTGTGGCAGCCGGCTTCAACGCCTGAGCGGATGACGGCCCCTGTTCGCACGATGCAGTGGTCACCGAGCGTGACATCGGCCTCAATTCGAGCGAAGGCGTCGACCTGGACCCCTTCCCCTAGACGGGCTTTGGGATCCACACAAGCCATGGGATGGATGCTCACGGCACGGCCGCCTTCCGGGGTGATGGTCGCAAGAGACAGGAACTGGCTGCGGAGGAATATCGGCTTGTCTTTCTGATCGATTCAATGTCAATTTTGAGGAAACCGTAGATCCTGCGGGGACAACGGCATATTGGTGAGATCCTTGGAGGAATGGTGAAAATGGGTGACGAGACGACAGCACCAGAAGATCGGTATGCAGCTGCAGAGCGGCTCAAGGCGGACGGTAAGCTTGAGGAAGCCGTCACGGCTCTCGAAGCCATTGCGGCGGACCATCCGGACTTCACGCTCGCTTTTTCGGCCATGTCGGCCTGGTGCACCCGTCTCGAGCGGCACGCAGATGCCGTTAAGCACGCTCGGCGAGTCTGTGAACTGGCGCCGACCGATCCATTCAGCTTCACAGCCCTCTCAGTCGCGTGCATGCGGGCGGGGATGATCCCCGAGGCAGAGGATGCGCTTGCCCGCTCGCGGATGCTGCAGGGCGGCTAGACCGGTCGATGGGTGTGCCGAGCTCTCGGGCGGCCTTGATGTCTGGGAGCTGTGCTGTCGAGGCTGTGCGTTGGCGGGAAACGCGTGTTGGGTGTAAGCACGCGGTGCTCTGGAGAACTGATGGAGTGCTGCGGCCAGGGAGGCTACCTAGGCTCCAGCTGGAGCTGCCAGGGCCGCCTCGACCTGCTCGAGACGGCTGCGGTCAGACTGCGACAGGCGATCCGACTCGAGTCCGAGTTCTTTGGCCTGATCGAGCGATCGTCGGGCTGCTGCCAGCTGCTCTGCTGAGAGCTGTGCCTGAGCCAGATGCAGATATTTCGCAGCTGTAGGTGCGAGCACGGCCTCTTCCAAGTCAGCGACTGATTGCTCCACGTCTCCCTGGACGAGCCGGATCAGCCCACGCGTATCGAGCAGGTCTGGGTGTGGGCCGAGGGCTTCAATGGCGGTGGTGATCAGACCGTTTGCTTCGTCGATGGTGTCAGGCTTGGTGAGGTAGAACGCCAGGTTGTTGGCCACAATCGCTTTCTGCGTGGTAGGCAGTTCGTCACGGCCTAGCAGGCCACGATAAATTGTCTCGACCTCGTCGGACTTCCCTTGGAGTTCGCGGAGTTCGGCCTCGAGCAGGGCGATAGTGACTGAGCCAGGATCGAGCCGCTTGGCCTTGGTAAACCATTGATCGAGCCGACTCCCCGTGGCCTCGCTGGGCATGCTGCCTTCATTGCGAGCAATCACCACGCCCGACTGCAGGACCCGCTCCAGGGGCAGCTGATCCCAGGCGGCGTCGAGCAGATCCAGCCCTTCTGCAGTCTGCTTTTGTCGTCCCAGAAACTCTGCACGGCCGAGGACACCGTCCGCCGAGCGGGTGGCGTAGTCCCGCCAGAGCTGATCGGCTGCTTTGGGGAAGCCAAGGTCTTCCATCAGCATCGCGGTGCTTCGCAGTTCTCCGACCCGCTCATCGGGGACTATTTCGGTAGGCATCAGGCCTTTGGCTGCCTCAACGGCGGTGTCTCGGTCGTCCTGTGCAATCGCGAGCTTTGCGGTCAGCGCGAGGGTGATGGGAGCGTCCTGGGCCTGTTGCTGAAGCCGACCCAGCCACATGCTGGCGGTGGTCAGCTCATCATGCGTGATCAGTTTTTCAATCAGCGCTGCGTATACCAACGGCGGTGGGTTCGATGTTCCAAGCAACGAGACGTACGCGTTGCGAGCTTCGTCCCAGCGGCCCAGTTTCTCAAGCAGCTGTGCAGCGAGCAGTTGCTGTTGAATCGATAACGGCTGGAGGTCTTCCAGGGCGTCGAGTCGATCGAGTGCCTGTCGCCAGCAGGCAGGCTCAAGACGTGCCGCCAGGAGCCGAATCTGGAGAGTGATGTCGTCAGGGGTGAGCGTGCTGCCATCGGCTGCGTTTTCATCAATCAGTGACACCGCAGCCTCGAGCTCCGCGTAGGTACCCCTGTCCGCGATGAGCTCGGCCAACGTTCGCCTTCCCCACGCCTGGACAGGACGATCTCTGACCTTCTGGGTAGGTGCGTCAACGATTGACCGCAGTTCTTTCTCTGCGTCGTCGAGCCGTCCACGGCGAATCAGGAAGGAGGCGAGTGCCTGGCCTGCCTGGATCGCATCGCCCTCTTCCGAGCCAACGGCCTCGCGAAGGGTGGCCTCTGCGTCGTCGAACTGGCCGAGCATTTCCTCGCCCTGAGCCTTCACGACTTCCCGATCAGGCGAAGAGAGTGATTCAGTGGCTTTTTGAAGTGCTGTTGCGGCGGCATCGGTCTGCCCAGAATCGGTCAGCAGTGAGAGCAACGAAAGCCAGGCTGTGGGCTGCTTGGGATCAAGCTCCACGGACCGCTGAAAGACCTGAATGGCTCGATCTGTGCTTCCCGCTCGGGTGAGAAGCTGACCAAGCCAGCCGAGATCCTCCACATTGTCGCTGGTGTCTGAGACGGTCTGCTCAGCGATCGCCACCGCCTGCTCAAAGTTGCCGCTGCGGAACTGAATGTCGGCGGTGATCCGCTCGAGCCCCTGCATGTCCTGAGGCCGCAGCAAGGCCATCGCGTCTTCTGCTTCTGAGATGCGATTGGCCATGTGCAAAAGCGAGATCATCCTGCGGAGAATGAGCGTGTTGCCGGGGGCCAGTCGAGCGGCCTGCTTGAGCCGGTCGATCGCCGAATCAAGATCGCGTTCGGCGAGGGCCACGTCGGCAAAACGAAGCTGCACTTCAGCCCAGTTTTGTCGCTCGGTTTCCGCTTCGATCAGGAGAGCGCGGATCTTCAGGAGCGCATCTTTTGCCGAATCGTTGAGGGCTGCCTCGATGCCCGCATCGGCTCGGGCTCCAGCAGCCAAGCGGGTCTCCAGCATCATGGTGGCGGCTTCAGCGACCTTCGCTTCAGCGCTGTCTTCCCCTGCCAGACGAGCAATGGCAAGGCTGGCTTCCTTGGCGAGTTCGACGTCGCTTGCCTGTTCACCAAGTGTGAAGAGGGCGTTCCAGGCAGCGAGATTGTTGGGTTCCTTCTCAAGTAGCGAACGGTACACCCGGACAGCCTCGTCGCCCTGGGCGAGTCTTCCGTAGGCTGTGGCGATCGCGTCGATCACGGCTGAGCGGGCCGCAGCCGGAAGGTCGGCGGCTCGCTTCTCGAGATCGGCAAGTTTGCTGACTGCGTCGTCGGATCCGCTGCTGCCGGCGACCGATGCTTCCATAATCATCACGGTCGAGCTCGCCCGAGCTTCGGCCGGAGCTGCATCAATGACTGCCTGTGCAGCCTCGGGTCCCTCAAACTGCAGAGAGAGCGTCAACAAAGCCCCGAGCAGAGATTCGTTTGCGGCGTCTCGCTCCAGGGCTTCTCGGAGAACGCTGAGCGATTCATCGGCCTGACCTTTCCGCACGAGCACATCAGCCCGCAGGATGGCGATCTGCGCATCGTTGATGCGTGGTGACGCTCCCAGCAGATCGACGAGAGCATCCACCTGCGACCACTCGCGTTCTGTCGACGGCCTGGCGAGTTGCTGATCGATCCGCAGTTGCAGGAGTGGATTCCAGAGTTGCGGAAATGCGGAGACATCCTCGGGTGCCATGGCATTGAAGATCACCTCGTATTCTGAGCGGGCCTGCTCCTTACGGCCCGAGGCAGCCAGGGCTGATGCTGCGCCGATGCGTGCAGCAACTGAGTTGGGGTCGTCGCTGAGCACCCGCTGGTTCGCTTCGAGCTGTCGGTCGAACTGCCCGAGCCTCTCGTAGCACTGACCGAGATAGAGGTCGATCTGACGCACGGTGTCGGAGGTCGAGTTTGCCTTTGGCCGAATCTCTTCCAGCTGTTGTTGGGCCTCCAGCCACTTCTGCTGTGCCATGTCGACGCGTGCCTGAAGCAGTCCCACCGCAGGATTGCCATCGCCGGTGACGCTGGTGAGCTTGGCAACGGTCTGGATGGTGTCGTCCACGTTGCCAACCTGGAGCTGCGTGTCTGCGAGCATCAGCAGCAACGCCACCTGGGTGGGCATCCGCTCAAGCCCTGCCTGAAGAAGGGTGATGGCCTGATCGCGGTCTCCTCGCCGCAGCGCCAGCATCGCCTGTGCGCGGACCACCCGTTCTTCGTCTGGATAGAGCTCAGCGGCCTTCGTGACCGCCTGTTCAGCGTCTTCGAGCGCCCGAATGTCCAGTTTGAGTTCGAACTCCGCCAGCAAGGCCTCAAGATCGTCTGGAGCGACCTCGATCGCCTTGAGAACGTCCTGTGCTGCCGCTTGCATGTCGCCCCGTTGGGCGTGCCAGCCTCGCATCGCCAGCCACGCCCGCGCGTCATCAGCATTGACCTCCACGAGCCGGGCGAGCACTGCTTCGGCCTCGCTCGTGGCACGGAGTTCGTCGTCAAACAGGAGGGCGAGGAGGATGTAGGCGTCGGTGTCTCCCTTAGTCGCTTCTTCGACCGGGAGTGCGAAGGTGCGGGCTGAGCGGTCGTAGCCAAGGCGTTCCGCGAGCACTTCAGCAGCCTCGTCGAATCGGCCCGTTCCCATCAGGGCCCGAGCGAGGAGGACATCGATTTCTCCGGCGGTGAGAACTCGCTTTTCGTCACTGGTGTTATCGCTGGACTCGCTCGCAGCCTCTGGGTTCTCGGCGATGCGATTTCTCAACCACAACAGGTGTTCCCGGGCGTCGCCCGGGCGGTCGATGAAGATCTGAAACTGGGCGAGCCGCTGCCGCAGGTAGAAGTTCTCAGGATCTTTTCGAACGGCGGTTTCTAACGCTGAGTAGGCCTGCGAAAAGGCAGATCGGCCGGCACCAGGAATCTCGGCAACTTCCAGCAGAAGCTCGGCATACATGCTGTAGGCCGTGGCATCGTTTGGCCGCATGCCCACATACCGCGAGAGCAGCTGCAACGCCTCGCTCTTGTTGCCGGCCTCCAGCGAGTCCTCAGCCCGCGTGAACAGTGAGCCTGCGTTTCGCGACACCTGAAAGCGGTTCAAGGCAAAGAGCCCACCACCTCCGAGGAGCACGACGAGCACCAGGACGATCACAAACTTGACGTTGATCTGCCGCATACAGGTTCACCAGCAAAAAATGTTTCGAGAAGTGCGTCGAATCGCCGGACGCACCCCCCATTATGCCGTAATCTTCGCCGTTTTGGCATTGGCTAGGAGTGGAAACCATAACGATTGAAGCGTTCGTGACGATTTGGCCGATAGTGCCGATGAGGGAGTCTGAATGGCTTCCTGCACTCTCTGCCGCGGATGTGCGGTGCGAAAGAGGTGCCGTGCTCTGACCCCGTGCTGGAAGACACTTATGTCACGCTCCTTTCACCTCGCGTTTCGTTCGTCGAAAACTGCTGTTTCTAGCAGGCTCTTGATGGCGTGTGGGGCTCTGCTGGGCGTTGTGGCTGAGCCAGCAGTCGGCCAAACGCCGGGCCAGCGAGTGGCTCCGCCTGCGGTGTTGCCGGCCCAGGTTGCTGCGGCTGAGATTCCTCAGACGACCAGCGCGACTGATGGCACTGTGCATCGAGACGCACAAGTAGTGCCCGCGGGAGCGCATCTGCTGAGGAATCGTCCGAAGGTCTGTCCACAAGGTGGTTGTGGTCCCGGAGGACGCTGTCAGGGAACCTGCGTCGTTCGGCCGGGCCGGTTCGGTTACTACGCCACCCAGTGGCGGTCCTGGCCGGGGGATGCGGGCGTGCAGCAGACGAGCCTGCAGCAGATGACGCCGGTCTCACCACCTGCTTCCGCGATCCCTTCGGTAGATGAAGAGGCGCTGATGCCCAGCAGCCTGATGCCCGAAGAGGAACTGGCCCCACGCGGCTCTGACAGCTTTGGATTTGAAGAGGTGGTTCCGGCTCAGCCGCAGCCTCAACTGCCCGAGCCACTGTCGCCCGAGGGGGAGGCACCACCAGCTGCCGTTACTCCAGAGGAAGCGACAGCACCTGAGGCAGTTCAACAGCCGACGGCTCCCCAACGTCCTTCGCTGTTCGAAGAACCCGCCCCAACCCCGGGAGAGGCGACACCAGAAGCGGACACCAAACCGGCTGATGACGAGAAGCCGCGTGAGTCACTCGACAACCTGTTTGATGACTTCGGTCGCCAGAGCCGTCTGCGGAGCAGCGTCGAACTGCGGCAGCGGTTGGCGATGGCCAATCAGCAGATGGCTCAGCGGAGAGCGGAAAAGCAGACGCGGGTGACTCGAGTGAGTGAGGAGTGGAAGCCGAAGCAGTTTCCAGCAACAGCTTCATCAAGGCCTCTTGGGCAGCCGTCGGCAGCCACCCGGGTAATGCCTGCGTCAGCAGCCCAGGAAGCCGCCAGCAACCCGCTCAGATAGAGCAGCGAATGCGAGAGGAGGGAGTCGAACCCACACACCTTTCGGTACTGGAACCTAAATCCAGCGCGTCTGCCAGTTCCGCCACTCTCGCGTGGACCACCGTTTCTGTAGCATACCGCACCTTTGTGCGACGGCAGAAATGTGCGACGGCAAAGAACATGGCAACCAGACGCTGCAGTGTCAGCCTACTGAGTGTCGGCAGGTTCATGCTCGTCGAGCCAGCGATCGAGGTTGCCCGACCCACGGGCATCCCGCGGCGGCCAGCTGGCGACCACCAGTTCGTGAAACACACCAGGCTCCGTCACGCCGGGGCCTGTTGTGGCGGAGAGACGGGCAAAACAGATTTCCACCCGTCGCACCTGCTGGTCATCGGGATGATCGGCGTTCCAGTGGTTGGCAAGGGCTGCCGCTACGCTCGGCGAAAAGACTCGCATCGTAGGTTTGGGAAGATTCCAGAGAAGCTTGTGCCAGCGATGATTGGGCAGCGATGTGAAGCCACCGGCTGGCCGCTCACGCTCGAGTGGTTGACCACCACGCAGCAGGTCGACCTCTCGACCGTTTTTCAGCACGCCTCGCGCATACGCCCACTGTTCCTGGCGGAGCACGGTGCCAAACATCTCCCAGTCTTGGGGCAGACAGGCGAGGTCGACCGCCGTGCGAATGGGCTGTGGCGGTTCAACAGGAGTGGGCAGAAGCTTGGTGACGGCGTCGGCTATGGCCACAAGCAGCAGACAGGTGGCGAGCATCGATCCGAGCATCCGCACCCCTGTGTGACACAGGCCTCCATGCGGCGGCTGGCCCACGCGGGCTGCCGTCTCGATACCGCCCACCTTCGACACGGGGGTCCCGACAAACGTGCTGCTGTCCCGGCTCGCTGGGAGCCGGCTGCCCAGCCAGTCCCAGACACCTGCGGGAGTGAGAGCCAGCCACGCGGCCAGGCCAATCGAAGAAAACAGTCCCACGGTCATCATCAGAGCGACCGAGGCATGGAACAGCATGAAACCGCCGACGACCGCTGTGCGGATCCAGGTAGGCCGTGGAAAGAGGAGGAACAGGGCTGGACCGCCAAGTTCCAAGGCGAGCACGGCAGGGCCTGCAACCTCGGCCACACCAGGCAGCCCGCCCAGCCATGCCCCCAGCGACGTTCCATGATCATGGATGGAGAGAGCATCACGAACGGCATGCCCGCTCAACCAGGTGGCATTCCATTTGGCGAGTCCTGCGGTGAGGTAAACCACGAGAATCTGCAGCGTGAGAGCGACCGAGGCGATCGACACGTGGGGCGATTCGCGTCTGTCCTTTCGCCTCATGCTGTCGAGGCTCCAGCGTGCACCCAGCGGAAGAAAACAGCCCCACAACAGCAAAGTGGCGAGCCAGAAGTCTCCGGCGTTCGTAGCAGGAGCGGTTCGCCGAATCACGCTCACCACCGCCACCCAGGCGATCAGGCTCGTCAAGCGTGTCTGAAAACCGAGTGCCAGCGCGAGCCCCGCTGCGGCTTCGAGGCCCAGGATAAGGGCGTCCCACCAGCCCGCGTCGATCAGAAAGGCCAGCGACCAGTTGCCCATTGCCGGGTGAAAGGCCCGCAGGGCTGTGTGAGGAAACATCCCCTCGGGCGTGAACATCATCGAGAAGTCACGGCAGCGAAGCAGGGCGTCAGCAACAAGAATCAAGCCGACCGCCATCCGAAAAGCCGCCAGGCTCCGCAGGTCGAGGCAAAACCGCGACGACAGCACCCCCGAGGGGGGGCTGTGGGCGGCGTCAGCTGTGGCGGGCTCGAGCAGCGTCATGGTCACGGGCGGTGGCCGCGATTTTGGCCTGCATGCACGAGAAACGGGCTTTCTTGATGCAACACCGCTGCGAACCTACAACAGCATCGCCGGGATGATCGAGATGGCTTTTCCCGGCAACCCGCGAAACGAGGATCGGTAATGCAGAGTCCCCTTGTCGTGCTCGGTGGTGGCCCCGGTGGTTATGCCGCAGCGTTTCTTGCTGCCGATCTGGGCATGTCGGTGACCCTTGTTGAGCGTGAAGAGAGGCTTGGGGGCACCTGCTTGCTGCGAGGCTGTATTCCCTCCAAGGCCTTGCTGCATGTGGGGCGGGTGCTCTCGGAATCGCGTGAGATGTCTGAGTGGGGAATCGAGTTCCAGCAGCCGGCGATTGACGTTGATCGGCTGCGGGCTCGCAAGGACCAGGTGATTTCGACGCTGACAGGGGGCCTGGGGCAACTGGCCAAGCGTCGAAACGTGACGATCGTTACCGGAGATGCCCGCTTTTCCGGTTCGAACACACTAGAGGTCTCACGTGCCGGTGGTGGGCATGAGACAATTGAGTTCGAAAAGTGCATTCTCGCCAGCGGCTCACGTCCGGCCCGGATCCCGGCTTTTGACCTGCCAACGCCACGGGTGATGGACTCCACCACGGCGCTGGAACTGCAAGAGATCCCTGAGTCTTTGCTCGTCATCGGTGGCGGCTACATCGGTCTCGAGATGGGGACGGTGTATGCCGAACTGGGGGCTCGCGTCTCGGTGGTGGAACTGACCGATGGGCTCCTGCCAGGGGCAGACCGCGACCTCGTGAAGCCGTTGGCCAAGCGGCTGGGGGGGCTTTTCGACCGCATCATGCTGGGCACGAAGGTGGCCAAGCTGGAAGACGTGGGAACAGGAATCGCGGTCACTCTCGAAGGCCCTCAGGGGACGACGACTGAGACCTTCTCCCGGGTGCTGGTCTCGGTCGGGCGACGTCCCAACTCAGACGGTCTTGGGCTGGAAAACACGGGCGTGACCGTTGATGGCAAGGGGTTTGTGGGCGTCGACGGTAGTCAGCAGACGAGTGATCCGGCGATCTATGCGATCGGCGATGTCTGTGGAGAGCCGATGCTCGCCCATCGCGCCAGCCACCAAGGCAAGGTGGCTGTGGAGGCGATCCATGGCGAGCCCGCGGTGTTTGATCCGCGGGCGATTCCGGCGGTGGTGTTTACCGACCCGGAAATCGCGTGGGCGGGGCTGACCGAACAGGAGGCGGCGACTCGCGGCATCGCGGTGGAGGTCAGTAAGTATCCCTGGGCGGCCAGCGGCCGTGCCCAGTCGCTCGGAAGGACTGAGGGTATGACCAAGATCCTGTTCGATCCCGACAGCGAGCGTGTGTTAGGGATCGGGATTGTTGGACCGGGTGCCGGAGAGCTGATTGCCGAGGGCACGTTGGCGATCGAGATGGGCTGTACAGCTGTCGATATCGCTGACACGATCCACGCTCATCCGACGCTCGGAGAGACGGTGGGCTTCTCCGCAGAAGGCCAGTTGGGAACGGCGACCGAGATTTATCGGCCGCGATCGAGGTCCTGAACGACCGTTTGTGACGGTAAAGCGGCCCGACAAAGGCGGGTGGCCGACGGAATCGGTCGGTCTTTACGCTTGAGGAATGTGTCAGAATAATGGGGTCAGGAAAGATTTCCGCCCCCCGGGAGTATGCAATGTCCAGTTCGGAAACCGACCAGTCCAACAGTACTCGAGTGGGCGACGTCGGCTCCGCGTCTGGTGTGGCGACCGCGTCATCAGCGGCGGCCGGAGTTGGTTCGAGTGGTGAGATTCCCGGAGGAGGCCATTCGCCAATGTCGATCGTGCCCGGCGGTCAACCGCAAGTTGTTGACGGAACCAGCGGGATGGACACCGATCCGTCCGAGACCAAAGAGTGGCTCGACTCACTTCGCTATGTGATGGACAGCCGCGGAGGTGATCGCGCGGCCTACCTGCTGCAGGCGATTGAGCAGGAGGCGTATCGGCTGGGTGTGCCGATCCCATTCTCGGCGACCACGCCCTACATCAATACGATCCCAGTCGAAAAACAGCCCGTTTTTCCTGGCAACCGTGAGCTTGAACGACGCATCAAGAGCATCATCCGCTGGAATGCGATGGCGATGGTGGTGCGGGCCAATCGCGAAGATAAGAGCATTGGCGGCCACATCTCGACATTTGCTTCGTCCGCCACCTTGGTTGAAGTGGCGATGAATCACTTCATCCGTGGCCGAGGCGACGACTACTCGGGCGACCAGGTCTATTTTCAAGGGCATGCCTCGCCAGGCATCTACTCCCGGGCGTTCGTCGAGGGACGCATCAGCGAGCGACAGCTGGAGAACTTCCGGCGGGAGTTGGCCGATGGTGGCGGGCTTTCGAGCTATCCACACCCTTGGCTGATGCCCAACTTCTGGGAGTTCCCAACCGTCTCGATGGGCCTCGGGCCGATCATGGCCATCTACCAGGCTCGCTTCAACAAGTATCTCCAAGATCGTGGGATCAAGGATACCAGTAAGCAGCACGTCTGGTCGTTCATCGGCGACGGTGAGACCGACGAGCCGGAAACGCTGGGGGCCATTTCACTTGCAGCTCGTGAGAAGCTCGACAACCTGGTGTTTGTGATCAACTGCAACCTGCAGCGGCTCGATGGGCCGGTTCGTGGAAATGGCAAGATCATCCAGGAGCTTGAAGGCGTCTTCCGCGGTGCGGGCTGGAACGTCATCAAGGTCATTTGGGGTGAAGACTGGGATCCGCTGCTTGATAAGGACGACGAAGGCGTCCTCGTGAAGAGGATGAACGAGGTGATCGACGGGCAGTACCAGAAGTACACCGTCATGCAGGGTGACTACATTCGGGATCACTTCTTTGGTACCGACCCCCGTCTGCTGGAGATGGTAAGCCACCTCTCCGACGAGAAGCTCAAGAAGCTCAAGCGTGGGGGCCACGACCCTGAGAAGGTGTTTGCCGCCTACGCTGCAGCGATGCACTGCGAAGGCAAGCCGACGGTAATTATCGCCAAGACGATCAAGGGATACGGCCTTGGCGAGGTTGGCGAAGGCCGCAACGTCACGCACCAGCAGAAGAAACTCAACGAGGACGAACTGCGAGCCTTCCGGTCGCGGTTTGGAATTCCGATATCGGACGACGAGGTTGCCGAGGCGCCCTTCTACAAGCCGGCTGAAGACTCGCCGGAGATGAAGTATCTCCGCGAGCGTCGCGAAGCGCTCGGTGGTTATGTGCCGGGGCGGCCCGAGAATCCGCCGGTGCTCGAGACACCAAAGCTCGACGACTACCGTTCGTTTATCTCGAAGAGTGCTGGCCGCGAGGTGTCGACGACCACCGGCGTGGTGACGCTGATGGCATCACTCCTGAAGGACAAGACGGTCGGCAAGTACATCGTGCCGATCGTGCCAGATGAGTCTCGAACCTTTGGTATGGATCCGCTGTTTAAGCAGTGCGGAATCTATGCCCACACCGGCCAGCTCTACGAGCCTGTCGACTCGGATCAGCTGCTCTACTACCGCGAAGCCAAGGACGGCCAGATTCTCGAAGAGGGCATCACGGAAGCGGGCAGCATGGCGAGTTTTGTGGCGGCCGGTACGGCCTATGCCAGCCACGGCGTGCCAATGATCCCGATGTTTATCTACTACTCGATGTTTGGCTTCCAGCGGATCGGTGACCTGATCTGGGCGGCCTGCGACTGTCGGGCACGTGGATTCATGGTCGGCGGCACTGCTGGTCGGACCACGCTCAACGGTGAGGGCCTGCAGCATCAGGATGGCCACAGCCACCTGTTTGCGATGGCCTATCCGACGGTGCGGGCGTACGACCCGGCGTTTGTCTATGAGTCGACGGTGATCATGCTCGACGGCCTTGAGCGGATGTATGCCAAGGGCGAAGACTGGATCTACTACATCACCGTCTACAACGAAAACTACGAGATGCCGCCGATGCCGGAAGGCTGCGAGGCGGGCATTCTTAAGGGGATGTACAAGCTCCGCTCGACCAAGGTGGGAAGCGGAACGCCGCTCGCAAATGTGCAGCTGTTCGGCTCGGGTGCGATTCTGCGGGAGGTGATCCGAGCGTCAGAGATGCTCGCCGACCGTTACGGCATCTCCAGCGATGTGTGGAGCGTGACGAGCTGGAAGGAACTGCGCCGGGAAGCTCAGGAGGCACGCCGCTGGAACATGCTGCATCCTGAGGAGCCGCCACGTCGCAGCTACCTCGAGGACTGCCTGGCAGATGTCACGGATGTCTGTGTGGCCGCGAGCGATCACGTTCGGGCGGTGCCCGAACAGCTTGACCCGTGGGTGCCTGGTGGGCTGTTTGCCCTCGGCACCGATGGTTTCGGAAGGAGTGAGACCCGCGAAAGGCTGCGACGACACTTTGAAGTCGACGCAGAGAGCATTGTCGTGGGAACACTCTGGCGGCTTGCCGAGAAGGGCGTGATCGGGATCGATCGCGTGTCGGCTGCCATTCGCGACTTGGGAATCGATCCGGAGAAGATCGACCCTGCGTTCGCGTAGGCCGGCCGTTGATGAACAGAACAGGCTGAGCCGCTGGCTGAATGACGCGCGTGTCGTTCGGCGGCGGTTTGGCAAACCAGCATGAAAGGTAGGGACCGTCCGTTCATGGCAACCCCATTCAATCTTCCGGACTTGGGCGAAAACATCGCATCTGGCGACGTCGTGAGCGTTTTTGTGTCGGCAGGCGATGTGCTTGCCCCCGGGCAGCCGCTGCTCGAAGTTGAGACCGACAAGGCGGTCATCGAAGTTCCCTGCGGACCCGGTGGTCGAGTGGCCGAAGTGCTGGTCAAGAAGGGTGACGCGGTGCAGGTTGGCCAGCCGCTGGTCATGCTTGAATCGGCTGATGCGGCTGCCGCTCCAGCGGCATCTGCTCCGGCAGCCCCAGCTGCAGCTGTCGCACCAGCAGCATCTCCTGCCCCTGCTCCTGCTCCTGCGGCAGCAGCACCTGCCGTGGCACCGGCCCCAGAAACGGCTGCTCCAGCCCCGTCACCTGCTCCAGCCCCTGTGCCAGCGGTGGCCGAGTCCGCGCCAACTGAGCCGGCAGCAAGCCCTGCCGCCCTCGAGCCTGCCGGCCCAGCGGTCCGGAGACTGGCCCGTGAGCTTGGAGTTGAGCTGTCACGCGTGAAGGGAACCGGTCCCCATGGCCGGATTCTTCGGGAAGACGTGGTGGCGGCGGTCCGTGAAGCGGGCAAGAACGTCGGCAGCAAGACGGCAGCGGGCGGATCGGGTGAGCGTGACGACTGGGGCCCCATCCGCCGCGAGGCGATGTCGCGAATGCGGCGGACAATCGCGGCCAATATGGTCCGCAGCGTTCACGAAATCCCGCATTTGACCAACTTTGACGATGCCGACGTGACGGAGCTTGAGCGGCTTCGCAAGGCAAGTTCCAAGGAATACGCGGCCAGTGGCGTGAAGCTGACAGCGTTGGCGTTTGTGATCAAGGCGGTCAGCCTGTCGCTGCGGCAGCACCCTGGCATCAATGCCACGGTCGACATGGAAAACGGACAGCTGATCTACAAGGACTACGTGAATGTTGGCCTGGCAGTCGACACCCCTCGTGGTCTGGTGGTGCCCGTCCTGCGGGATGTCGATGAGATGTCGATTCCGCAGGTGGCAAAGGCGATCGTCAACACGGCCGAGAAGGCCAAGAATGCCAGCTACTCAGTCGATGACCTGCGCGGCGGCACCTTCACGATTTCAAACCTTGGTGCGGTGGGCGGCAGTTACTCGACGCCTATCATTAACTACCCGGAGGTTGCGATCCTGCTGGTGGGCCGCTCGCGGAAGCTGCCCATGGTGCGGGATGACGTGATTGAGCCACGGATGATGATGCCGCTTTCGCTCTCTTATGACCATCGAGTGATCGACGGTGCAATGGCCGCTCGGTTCCTCAATGAGATCATTGGCTATCTTGAGAGCCCAGGCCGGTTGCTGTTGGCGATGTAACGCTGGCGCTATTTCGCTGGCGATGTGTTGGGATCTGAGACGTGAGCAGCATCGACGCGATCGATTCGGCGGGTACGGCGAGTGCCGGCTTCCTCGAAGAACTCTTCGAGCAGTACCAGCAGAATCCAGCTAGTGTCCCACCTGACTGGCAGCGTTTTTTTCAGAGGTTTGCGGCTGGTGCAGGGGAAGTCCGCAACGGCGTTGCAGCCACCAGTACGCCCGCATCGCTCAGCACGCCCGCATTGCCTAGTGCGGCATCTGCAGGAAGTGTCCAGCAGCCGTCCCGCAGTCTGCCACCACTCGCTGCGGCTGGGTCGATTCGTGAGAATGAGCAGCCGGAGGATGATGACCTCGTTGCACCTGACGGGATCCCCACGGGGCATGCCGTGGCCATTGCGAATGGTGCGGTTCGACTTCCAGACGCCCTGCCCGGGGAAGAAGAGCCGCTTCCTCTGCCGGTGGCCGTGAGCAGTCATGGCGAAGATCGTGTCGCGTTTCTGCAAGACCGGGTCGACCAACTGGTGCGTGCCTACCGCGTGCGTGGCCACCTGATGGCTGAGATCGACCCACTGGGCAGACCTCGTCCAGGTCTCCCCGAGCTCGATCCTCACTTCTACCACCTGACTGAAAGTGACCTCGATCGGTCTTTCTCCACAGACACGATTGAAGGGCCGCAGTCGATGTCGCTGAGGCAGATCATCAAGCGGCTGCGAAACACCTACTGTCGATCAATCGGTGTGCAGTTCATGCACATGGACGATCTTCGGGTACGGCAATGGCTGCAGGTGCGGATGGAGGGCACGGAAAACCGCATCCAGCTCGACCGCCGTCAGCAGATGCGAATCTACAAGCAGATGACCACGGCAGCGGTCTTCGAGGAGTTTATCCAGAAGCGATTTCTAGGAGCGAAGAGCTTCTCACTCGAGGGCTCTGAGACGCTGATCCCGCTGCTAGAGATGGCGATCGAGAGGGCGGCCTCGCATGAGATCGATGATGTGGTGCTGGCGATGGCGCATCGCGGCAGGCTGAATGTCTTGGCCAACATCATGGGCAAGAGCCCTCAGCGGATCTTCCGCGAGTTTGCGGATCTTGATCCGGAACTGCATGTCGGCCGGGGCGATGTGAAGTATCACCTCGGCCATTCGACGGATTACCAGGCAGCCAATGGACGGAATGTCCATCTCTCTCTCTGTTTCAATCCGTCACACCTTGAGTTTGTGAACCCAGTAGCCATTGGCCGGATGCGGGCACGGCAGGATCGCTCGGGCGATCTGAGGCGACACAAGGGCATGGTGGTTCTGATTCACGGTGATGCAGCGTTTGCGGGAGAGGGAATCTCTCAGGAGACCCTCAACCTCAGCGAACTCGATGCCTACTGCACCGGTGGCGCACTGCACGTGATCGTCAACAATCAGATTGGCTTTACGACGGGCCCGCGGGAGTCGCGGAGCTGCGTCTATGCCACGGACGTGGCGAAGATGCTGCAGATCCCGATTTTTCATGTGAATGGTGAAGATCCGGAGGCGGTCGCTCAAGTGGTGTCGTTGGCGATGGATTTCCGTCGCGAGTTTCAACGAGATGTCGTGATCGACATGTACTGCTACCGCCGCCGAGGGCACAACGAGGCGGATGAGCCTGCGTTCACGCAGCCTGCCCTCTACCGCGAGATTGAGCGACGGCCGAGCGTGCATGAGAGCTACCTCGAGAAGCTGCTGAAGCTCGGGGAACTGACCGGCGACGAGGCGGACCGGATCGCTGACGAGCACCGTGAGAAACTCGATCGCGAGCTCTCCGTTGCCAAGAGTGATGAGTTTGTCTACCGCGGTGAGCTTGCAGGCGTGTGGGCGTTCTATCTTGGTGGGCGGGAGACAGAGGCTGCCGATGTTGAGACCGGGGTGCAGCAGCAGGTGCTTGATGACCTGCTCGGCAAACTCTGCGAGCTTCCGGAAGGCTTTGAGCCGCATGCCAAGATTGCGAAGTTTCTTGATCAGCGTCGCCGGATGATTCGTGGCGAGATTCCCCTCGACTGGTCTGCAGCAGAATCCTTGGCGCTCGCCAGCCTTGCAGTGCAGGGCATGCGGGTACGGCTGTCAGGCCAAGACAGTCAGCGTGGAACCTTCAGCCACCGTCATGCGGTGATTCATGATGTTGTGACTGACGACACCTACTGTCCGCTTGAGCATGTGTCTCGTGAGCAGGCGACGGTGGAAATCTACAACAGCCCTCTCTCAGAGGCTGGGGTGCTCGGCTTTGAGTATGGCTACAGCCTGGACTGTCCTGATGGACTGGTGATGTGGGAGGCCCAGTTTGGCGACTTCGTCAACGCTGCTCAGGTGGTCATCGATCAGTTCATTGTCAGCGCAGAGGATAAATGGAATCGGCTCTCGGGCCTTGTGATGCTGCTGCCGCATGGATTCGAGGGCATGGGGCCAGAGCACTCCAGCGCACGGCTGGAGCGGTTCTTGATGCTGGCGGCCAAAGACAACATTCAGATTGTCACGCCGACTACCCCAGCGCAGATGTTTCACTGCCTTCGCCGGCAGGTGCTGCGAGTCTGGCGGAAGCCGCTGATCGTGATGACACCCAAGAGCCTGCTGCGGCATCCCGCCTGCACCTCGTCGATGAACGATCTGGCGGAGGGTAGTTTTCAGCGGGTGCTTGCCGATGCGAGTGATGTCGAGCCGAGTTCGATTCGGCGGATTCTTCTCTGCTCAGGGAAGGTGGCCTACGAGCTTGAGAAGCGTCGCAAGGAAGAGGGCCGACGGGATGTGGCCATTGTGCGGGTAGAACAACTCTATCCACTTCCTCGCCGAGCGCTCGAGGAGGCGCTGGCTGGCTACACAGCGGGCACTCCGGCGGTCTGGGTCCAGGAAGAGCCTGAAAACATGGGAGCGTGGCGGTTCTTCCGGATTCATTTCGGTGACCGTCTGCTCGACCGGTTCCCCTTCTCAGGGGTCTGTCGCCAGAGTGCCGCGAGCCCTGCCACGGGCTCGAAACGAAGCCATGATCTTGAACAGCGTGAACTGCTTACGGCTGCCTTCCAGAGTTAGGGCAGTGCGAGCGTCTTCTTCATCCCGCAGCCTTTCGGTGTCGCCATGCCTATTGAGTTAAAAGTTCCCGAGGTTGGTGAATCGATCACCGAGGTACAGATCGGCCCCTGGAAGAAGCAGGAAGGGGATGCCGTGACGCGTGATGAGACGATCGTTGAGATTGAGAGTGACAAGGCAACGGTCGAACTGCCTGCTCCAGCAGCCGGCACGATCACACGCATCCTCAAGGCTGCCGGCGAGCAGGCCACTGTCGGTGAAGTGATTGGACTGATGGAAGAGGGAACCGTAGACGCCGCAGCCAAGGCCGGTGCATCTGAACCCGCTCCTGTGGTCGATGTTCGCCGGAGTGAGAGTCGCACGGTGATCGGCTCTGTTCAGCCGCCTGCTGCGTCTGCGGCGGCGGAGGTGCCACAGCGGGTGATGCCGGCTGCGGCTCGCGTCCTTGGCGAAGCTGGTGTGCCGCTGGAAGGCGTTGTTGGTTCAGGGCCTGGTGGACGGGTGACGAAACAGGATGCGATTTCCGCGACGGTGGCACAGCAGCCAGCCGCAGTGCCAGCACCGCCGTCTGCAGTGCCTGCGACCGTGGTGTCTTCCGCAGCCGCTGGTGTGGCGGGGAGTCGGCAGGAACGCCCAGTTTTGATGAGTCCGATCCGCCGACGGATCGCCGAACGGCTCGTCGAAGCGCAGCAGCAGGCGGCCTTGCTGTCCACCTTCAATGAAGTTGACATGTCGGCGGTGATGGCGCTGCGATCTCGCTACAAAGATGCGTTTCTCAAGCGGCATGGCGTCAAACTCGGCTTCATGTCGTTTTTCGTGAGGGCCGCAGTGGAGGCACTTCGTGAAATACCACAGGTGAACGCGGAGTTCCGTGAACCACACATCGTCTACCGCGACTACTGCGACATCGGGATCGCTGTGGGAGGGGGCAAAGGGCTGGTGGTCCCGGTGATTCGTAACGCTGAGGCTCTCGGCTTTTCTGAGATCGAGTCGACGATCGCCGACTTCGCGGTCCGTGCCGCAGACAACAAGATCAAGCTTGAAGAGCTGCAGGGGGGCACCTTCACGATCTCCAATGGAGGTGTGTATGGCTCCTTGCTTTCGACACCGATTATCAACCCGCCGCAGAGCGGCATTCTTGGATTGCACGCTATCCAAGAGCGGCCGGTGGCTCACGAAGGCCAGGTCGTGATTCGGCCAATGATGTACATGGCTCTGTCGTACGACCATCGATTGGTCGATGGGCGTGAAGCGGTGACATTCCTCAAGCGGATCAAGGAAACGATGGAAGACCCGAGTCGGCTGTTGCTCGAGGTCTAACGACGGTCAGGTGACGGCCGGGTGAGTCGATTTGGGAAGCCGACGCTTTGCGTTGGCACAGATGTTCTCGATGGATAGGTCCCATGCAGACGCATGATCTGGTGGTGATTGGTGGTGGCCCTGCTGGTTATGTCGCAGCGATTCGAGCGGCGCAGCGTGGGCTTTCCGTCGCGGTCGTCGAGAGTGAGGAAAAACTTGGCGGCACCTGTCTGCGGGTGGGCTGCATCCCTTCAAAAGCGCTCCTTGAGTCGAGCCATAAGTTTGAGGAAGTTCGGCACGGGCTCGCTCAGCATGGCATCCATGCCAGCGGCGTGGAGCTCGACCTGGCTGCGATGATGAAGCGGAAGGCGGACGTCGTCTCAACGCTTGCAAAGGGTGTTGAAGCGTTGCTCAAGAAAAACAAGGTCACTCGCTTGCGTGGCTTTGGGACGCTTGCCGGAGCTGGTCGCGTCGAGATCGCATCAGCACGTGGTGAACGTACCGAGGTGGCAGCAGAGCGGGTGTTAATCGCTGTCGGCAGTAAGAGCGTTGTGCTTCCCGGGATTGCCTTTGATGGTGATCGGGTCGGAACGAGCACTGAGGCGCTTTCCTACGAAACCGTTCCGCGGCACCTCGTCGTTATTGGCGGTGGCTACATCGGCCTGGAACTCGGCAGTGTCTGGCGGCGACTCGGTAGCCAGGTGACGGTGCTGGAATATGCTGATCGGATCCTGATGGGAATCGATGGGGAGATCGCTCGCCAGGCTCTTGATATGTTTCGCAAAGAAGGCCTGGAGATTCGTCTCGGCCAAAAGGTCACTTCTGCTCGGGCTGCTGAGGCTGAGTGCGTTGTTGAGGTGGAAGGCAGCGAGCCGATTCACTGCGATCGTGTGCTAGCTGCGACTGGGCGTCGACCAGCGACGGAAGGGCTTGGTCTTGAGTCAGTCGGGATCAAGACCGACCGGCACGGCTTTATTCCGGTCGACGAGCAGTTTCGCACGGTCGCCCCAGGCGTGTGGGCCATCGGTGATTGTGTGCCAGGGCCCATGCTGGCTCATAAGGCGGAAGAGGATGGTGTGGCCGCTGTCGATGGGATGACGGGTGGCTGGTGTCATGTGGACTATCACCTCGTGCCGGCGGTGGTGTTTACCCATCCTGAGATTGCTGCGGTGGGGAAGACCCAAGAACAGCTTGAGGAAGCGGGAATCGCTTTCCGCAAAGGGGTCTTTCCCTTCCGAGCCAATGGCCGAGCCCGAACGATTGCCGAGACGGCCGGTATGGTCAAGCTCCTCGCCGACGCAACTACCGATCGGGTGCTCGGTGTTCACATCATTGGCCCATCAGCCGGTGATCTCGTTGCCGAGGCTGCAGCTTCGATGGCCTTTGGGGCGACGTCGGAAGATATCGCACGGGTCTGCCATGCCCATCCCACCCTGCCAGAGGCACTCAAGGAGGCCGCCCTTGCGGTGAGTGGCCAGGCGATTCATGCCTAAGCGACTCTGGGTGACTCGTGACGGCGGCGGCAGCGATCAGTAACGGAAGGCGAGGCCTGCGTCGGAGAAGAAGTTGGCCGCGTCGCGGGTCAACCCCCAGCCAACTCTCCAGCCGAGTTCCGCGTTGTCTCCAATCACGAGGTGGGTGCCTGGACTGAAGAACGGGCGGTTCACATCATCGAGCAGGCCCTGCGTGAAGGTGCCGAAATACTCAGCATGCACTTCCCATCGATCGGTGAGAGGATAGCGGGCGACAACAGAAGGGCCCCAACGAGAAAACCAGACGATGTCACTCTCGGCGTAGGCATAGCGGAGGGCTGCATCGACACGCCATTTCTCCGGAAACTCCCACCCAAAGACAGCGGTCGCGACCGGTTCGGTCCCAAACTCCTGACCAAACGTGGGCGTGGTGGCCTCGATAATGAAGCAGCTCTGGGGAATCCAGCCATCCTGATCGGTGGTCTCGACCTTGAGACCGTAGAGCACGTTTGATTCGTAGAGCGTGCCCCCGTCGATGGGAAGTTCACCGGCTTCCACGCTGGTCACTACGTTACCCTGCGAGCCGACGGAGTAGTTAAACCCGAGTCGCCACTCAAGCCGCTCCCAGACACCGAGGCGAAAAATCAGCTCGGGGTAGTTGTTTGTCGGCAGGCCTTCACGGTTGTCGATGTAGACCTGTGAGCCTTCGATGAGGGCCCGCCCGGGCTCGACGGCAAAGGTCGAAGGCGTGAAGGCTTCACGATCGGTGTTGAACTCGATCGGCTCCACGGCCTTGGTGACCTGGCAGGCCACCAGCAATCCTGCGGTGATCAACAGTTTCAAAAGACGACATCGCATGGCGTTCAATGCGAGTGGGAGAAGCAGGCTGGACTAACGCGTTTGTTGCGCGTTGGCCGAGGCGCTCCGCCATGCGTTGCTGCCCTCTTCGACCACTTCCGTGGTGACCGCCTTGAGACGCTGGCGATCGACGGTGATCTCAACATTGTTTCCTGATGTCGAGATGTGGATCGCTCCTGCGGCACACAGGCCGGCGACGATCAGTCCAACCACAATCAGCTTTCGCATAGCTGCTGCTCCGAGTGTCATAAAGCCCCGTAGGCCACGCTGAGCCTGCGGACTTTTGAAGGTGGAGGAGCGTCTCAAAAAGCGAGGGGGGCGGCAACGCAGGTTTTCGATCTGATCACAGCGGAGAAGCCCCAGTCGTCGCGTGGCTACAACGCTAGAGTCCGCGAATGAAACGTAGGAGGATTGGGTGGGCTGGGTGGGCCATCTGGCCATGGTCGTAGCCCTCCAGTTCGTAGAGTTCGACGTTCTTGTGCCCAGCTTCCTTGAGCATCCTCCAGAGGTACGCGGTCTCCTCGTAGCGTCCGAGCATCTCCATATCTCGATCGCCCGTGATCAGAACCACGGGAGCCGCGTCGCTGCGGACATGGTAGAGGGGGGCGAGGTCATCAATCAGTGGCTGGGTGCCTGGGATGCCCCGTTCCTTGCGAATTGTGAAATGGGTGATCGCATGCCCGCTGAAGGGCACGATGCCAGCGAGCTGGTTGGCATCGATGTCATGAGCAGCAAGCCATCGTTTGTCGAGGCCGACCATGGCGGCGAGATACCCACCGGCCGAATGGCCACTGACGATGATGCGTTCGGGTGAGCCGCCGTAGCGTCCGATGTTTTGAAAGGTCCAGGCCACGGCCGCGGCGGCGTCTTCGATGTAGGCGGGCGACTTTGCTGCAGGAGCAAGGCGATAGTTCACCGCAACCACGGCGATTCCCTGCTGCTTGAGTTCTTCAGGGATAAAGCGTTCGCCCGCGGACAGGCCGCCACCGTGAAACCAGAC
>Ga0181607_10000105_pt1 | contig 63528 bp, 59 predicted proteins | sample 041ome_9_FD_132420 | JGI IMG/M metagenome (GOLD analysis project Ga0181607, IMG submission 132420) | Coastal salt marsh microbial communities from the Groves Creek Marsh, Skidaway Island, Georgia - 041413US metaG (megahit assembly) | ecosystem: Environmental > Aquatic > Marine > Intertidal zone...
CACCTTCGACAAACCTTCAAAAATAACATGTGTTGATGGAAATATTATCTTTGAGTTATGAGATGACAGATTAATAATATTCTTAGTTCCATTAACCCCAACATCATATACTTTTTTTTCGTGTTCAGGATTTATCTCTTTTTTTGTTGTTGCTACATCTGTTATTCCAGCTAAGTGATAGATTAAGTCAGCATCATAAATTGCTTCTTTTAATTTAGTGTGATCAAGGATATCAATTTGTTTAAATTTTATACCCCATCTTTTAAGCTGGCTTACTCTTTCTGAAAAAAAATTATTATCAATAACGGTAATGTCGAAATTTCTTGATTTTCCAGAATATATCTTTGATAATTCCATACCTATATAACCAAGGCCACCTGTTATGATAATTTTTCTCATAAATTTTAATGCTTATAATTTGTATTCATATTTTAAAACAAATGCTTTTTTATTATTTGATTAGTCTAAACGCTTATTTTTTTTCTATTTGATAAATCTGTATTTTAAAGTATCAAATAAATACTTAAAACCATCGCTTGTTTTTATTTTCTTACCTTCTTTGTAAGATCTTCCTTCATATTTAATTGGAACTTCTATAATTGATCGATTATATTTTAGAAATTTTGACAATATTTCAATTTCAACTGAAAAACCATTTTCTCTTAAAGAAGTCTTTTTATAAAAATCTGTAGGCATCAATTTATAACATGTTGCTACATCTGTAATGGTATAGAGGTTTATTAATGAAAAGAATAATGACATTACCTTATTGGCTAGAATTGTCCTCATATAAACATTTTTTCTTTCTTTCTCTCCGATAAATCTTGAACCAAGGATTAATGAATTAGGATAGTTTTTGCTCTCTTTAAACATTTCGATAATATCTTCTGGAAAGTATTCCAAATCAGCATCATGTATTACAACGTGCGTGGTTTTTATATATTCTTTTAAATGAGCAAGAGCAACCCCTTTACCTTTTTTTTTATTTGTTTTATAAAGAGATATATTTTTATTATTTTTTTCGAGCTTTTTGGCAATATTTGATGATTCATCTGTTGAGTTGTTGTCTACTAAAATAATTTCTTCATATATATTATTGATTAGCAGTCTCTGTACCGATTTCTCTAAATAGTCTTCTTCGTTAAAGAATGGAACAATTACAGATAAATTTATCATAAGTTAATTATATACTTTCTACTATAATTATTAATTCGGGCGCTTAGCTCAGTCTGGCAGAGCGCTTCCCTTACAAGGAAGAAGTCACAGGTTCAAATCCTGTAGCGCCCACAAGGGTTTTAGAAATATATTATAAAAAATTTATTATAAGTCGTGATAATATTCAAAAGATGGAAAACAATTTAGATATAGCAGCGCTGGAAAGTATTACTCATGCTAATAATTATAACGATTATGTTACTGATATATTCGTTTAACAAATAGATAAAAAATACAATATAGTGGATTTTGGAGCAGGTTTTGGACTGTTTACAGAAAGAATAAAAAACCTGGGATTTAATATTTCGGCAATTGAAATAAACAAAATTGCATTAAAAAAATTTAAAAATAAAGGTATTGATAGTTATCAGTCTCTAGGTGAAATACCAGCACCATTTAATTGCATTTTTTCACTCAATGTCTTAGAACACATTGAAGATGATAATTTCATTATTAAAGAATTTTACAAAAAACTACCTATCAATGGAAAGTTAATCTTGTATTTACCTGCTTCAAGTCTTGTTTGGACAAAATTAGATGATTTAGTTAATCACAAAAGAAGATATTCGAAATCAGAAGTTAAAAAACTTTTAACCTCTAATAAATTTAAAGTTGAAAAGATTATTTATGTAGATTTCATAGGATGGGTTGTGTTGCTTTTATCTAAAATTTTTAGATTGAGATTAGATTTTGATGGTAAAAAAATTAAAATTTATGACAGCTATATTTTTAAATCTTTTAAATTTCTTGATTTTTTTACAAAAAATATAATTGGAAAAAATCTCTTTGTAGTATCTACTAAATATTAATAATTATTTATTTTGATCATTCACAGAGCTAGATATTTTTAATTTAACATTATTTCTAAATGAAATAAATCCAAATGCAAAAACACTAATCAAGAGAATTAAAGTTTTCAGATTAAAAGAAAGTAAATTTGGATTATTCCAATGAACAATATTGAACAAATACAAATTGCAAATAATAAAATAACATATTTTATATTTTAATGATTCTAATTGTAGAAACCCAATAATTATTAAGACGAACAATAAATTACCAAGAGAGTACATGTTGAATCTAACTGGAGGGTACCATCCAATTAGTGACCAAAAACCATAAGAAACAGCACCAACTAAAAAAACACGATGTAAAATTGTACTTCTAAATTTATTATAGAAAAGAAAAATTGAAACTAATAATACTGGAATAGTTAAATATTTTAAAAGTTCTATTGAATCATTTGCGTAACAAACAAAATTTTCAGGTATATTTTGACAATACCATTCTTCCTTCGAACCGTTTGAATCCCATGATTTTGTCAGCCTAAGGTCAAATAATTTATCTGGTAATAATATTTTAGAGATCCAGAAACCGATTCCTTCATTAAAGTACTTTGAAAGCCAAATAAATTGCCCATAAAACTCAGTATTTATATCGTATAAGTTTACGGAATTGTAACTTAAAAATTGTTTGTAAAGAAAATTTGGTATGAAAAAAATTACAATTGATATGCCGTTTAATATTAAAACTTTATATCTATTACGGTTTTTATACAAAAAAAATAAATTAATTGCAATTAAACTTATAAAAAAAGACCTATTGAGCAAAAACAAAAAGCCTAACATTAAAGAGTAAAAAAATAATCTTTTAGAATTTTGTAGTTTTTCAAGAAAGTATAAAGAAACTACAAAAACTAAAAAAGTTAATGTATGGTTTGATGGTGTAAACACACCAAATTGTATTAACGGGTTTAGTGATAATAAAACAGTTCCCATTATTATGTCTGTTTTGTTAATGACAAAATACTTAGCTAAAATTTTCATAGTAATAAAAACTGCGGTTACAAAATAAATTAATTGAACTATAAAGTAACTTAGTTCTGGCAATACGGAAATAAAAGAATTTGAATCTTTTACAAAAAAATCTAAGCTTTGATAAATTAAATAACTTGAAATAAGATACAGTGGTCTATTTTGATAGGGGTTGTTTCCTTCACTGATTATATTTTCCAGAGTCAAGACAGTATTTAGATAAATCTTATCATCACATTTATTAAGAGGATACAAAAATTCAAAATTGATTGAATTAAGTTTTAAAGTACTGGTTTTATAAACATCACAAATGAATAGTTCCTGTGGATATAATTGAAAAAAAATAAAATATAAAACAAAAATGAATAAAGAGGAAATAAATATTATTAAAACGATCGAAGTATTTTTATATTTATTCAATCTTTAGTATCACTCCTATTTTGATTCATTGATTTGTAAAAATTACAATAATTTAATTCTAGAGAAAACTCATTAGTTTTTCACAGATAGCCTTAATTGTCCAAAATATAAATGTAAGTAATTATTTGTATTTAATATCTCGTGTTCATCAAATTTATAAGTTACAACATAATCGCTATTACTAAAATCTCTTGAATTAATACCCTCATACGAATTCGTTATTGAATGTTTTCTTAACAACTGATAGTCATATGCTCTTCCAATTGTAAATGGATAATCTTTATACCAAGTTGAAAAATACACACTGTGGTTAGGTATCCAGTCCCATATTCCTCCTCCTAACATATATGAAACAGAGACTTCATCTTTGTTAAGCCTTAATTTTGAATCATTTCCAATAAAATCAACTAATTCAACTTTATAAATAAGTGGTACATCTGCTTCAGTTAACTTATCTCCTTTATAACTTAAAGAGTTGGAAATTAGGTTTATGCTTAATAATGTATTTAAAAAAATAAAAAATATAAAGATTACTTTGTTAATAGGTATGACTTTTTTTATAAATATTTTGTATTCAATGAAAACAAACGGAATCAAAAAACAAATTAATATATAAAATATGTAAAATTGTGACATATTTTCCATTCGTTCAAAAAGTAAATAATTTGGTCCACCTAATATTGGATTTATCAAAACTGATAATGATACAAAGCTTATAAAAAGAGTTAACTTCTTAACTAATAAATTATCTAAATTGTTATCTTTAAATTTTGATATTGAAATAATTCCCAAATTTAAAAATAAGAAGAACATCAAAAACAATACTTTATGATATTCAACATAAATTTTTAAAAGTGTGTGACTAAATTCTGATATAACATCTCTATCTCCTTGCAAAATAAAAAAAGATTTCTGATTTGTCCAAATAGTTAGAAAAGATCCTGGCAATTGTAATACACTATCCGTTAATATATTTAATCTTTCGTATAAACTTAAATTCGAAAAACCAAGTGTCTCTTTAAAATTTATAGCTTTAAAGTAAGGTTTCCATGTCAACAAATAATTTATAACAATAATCAAAGAAGAAAAAATATAAAAAAAAGTTTTTTTAGATACGGCCAAGGGTTTTCTATTAATAGCTAGTGAAAAAAATATAATCAAAATATAAACTATTGAATTTAGTAATCCCGCTAAATACAAAGCTGGTGGAAAAATAGAAATAAGTAATGATATGAATAAATATTCACTTTTTTTGGTATTTAAAAATTTAAGTATAAATATAAAAAAAAGACTATTTAAAAGTATAAGAACCCAATTGTTCCAAAATTCAACTGAAGAACTAGACATTAATGTAGACATTGAAATACAAATAAAAGCAAAATTATTTACATTGAAATTGTTTGTAAGCTCCCTTGTTAAGAAGTAAAAAATAGTTATTTGAATCATTGATAGAAATAAAGTTGAAAACAAGAGAGAGTCAAATAAAGATAAAATTTTTCCAAATAAAAGCATACCATTTGGATTTGGTATCATTTTTGAGCTTAAAAGACCAACAGAAGTTTCGGATAAAGATTTTGTATAAGCCAACCAAATGTTTGTAGCTTGGTCTTCTCTCCATTGAGATATTGATGACCAATAATATCTATAGATTAAAAGAATAGGAATTGAAAAAAAATAGAAAATATAATCTTTGTATCTTTTCATTAAATTTTAGATTACTAGTTTTTACTGGGTTTTTAATAAAAATATATATTTTGTAAATATAGATAACATATAAAGGTGATTAAAAATGTAAAACTTGAACAATTTTTTAAACCTTTTTCATGTGATGGATTAATTCGTTTAGGTAAAGATAATGATGGTGGCTATCTAGTTGAAAAAAATTCAATCTTAAACTCTGATGCACTGTTGTCATTTGGAATTGATCATGACTGGTCGTTTGAGAAAGACTTTAGAAATTACAATAGATCTACAATACATACTTACGATGGATCAGTGGGTCCAAGGTTTTTTGCAAGTAAATTAAAATTAAGAATACTTGGGACATTTAAATATCGTTCAAAAGAATATTTTAAAGTGTCAAAATATTGGTTTTTGTTGCCAATAAGATTTTATAGGTTTTTTAAAATAATAAAAACACAGAATGGTCCTAATCATTACGAAAAATTTATTGGAAAAAGAAAAAATCAGATAAGTTTAAAAGACACAATTAATAATTTGCCATTAAATAAAACTAAAATATTTCTAAAAATAGACATTGAAAATAGTGAGTATGAAATTTTAAATGAAATAATAGAGAACAGTAATTTATTGACTGGTTTAGTGATTGAATTTCACTCTGTAAATAACAATATAAAAACTATCAAAAATTTTATAGAGTCTTTTAATTTAAAGCTAGTCCATATACACATAAACAACTACGGTACCCTAGAAGCTGGCACCCGTCCAAGCGTTATTGAATTAAGCTTTTCAAAATTTTATAAACCTGAAAAAATATTAAGTTTGTTACCACATAAATTAGATCAAAGTAACGACATCAATTCTTGGACTTATATTTTAGATTTTGAAAATTGAATTATAATAGTAAATTAAATATTAGAATCCTTAAGTGACTGAATTAATTACAGCATTTACAATACTGTTTTTCAAATACGCGATTTTTTATATACTTTTACTTTTGACCGGAAGAGCTTTTGTTCTTCTAATCCAGAGAATATTGTTTAAATCATTAAATATTCCCAACAAAATTTTTACAATTAGCCCTATTATTGTTTTTCCCTTAATAGGACTAATATTTTTAGGAAATTTGCTTATTATCTTAAACTTTTTTATTCCCATAAAAAGCTTTTTAGTATACGTTTTATTGGGGTTGTTTATTTTAATAAACTTTGTAAATTTTAAATTTAAACTAATTAATTTTAAAAATATAGGTTTAGATAGCTTATTGTTTTATATAGTTATACCATCATTGTTAATAATTAGTTCTTCTACTACAAATTTTCATTATGATGCTGGGTATTATCATTTAAATCATCAAAACTGGCTAAGAGAGTCAAATTTAATACTTGGAATGGTAAATATCTTCTGGCCTTTTGGTATGTCTTCTATCAGTGAATACATATACTCATTCTTGTGGTTTGATAGTTCTTTTATATTGCTTCACTTTGTAACCATTTATTTCATACATTTTTTGTTTATATTTATTTCATATAATATTTTAAAAAATAAGAATGTTAACTTAAAAGCAGCATCTTTTTTCTTATTAATTTATTCATTTTTAGATAATTTCGGACTCAGTGGAGGGAGAAATGGTTTTCCTTATATTCAGGGCGTTGGGAAACAAGATATCGCAGTGGGTGTATTGTATTGTTTTGTTAGTTTGATTATCTTAAATTTTATAAAACAAAAATCTGTAAATAAATTGGATTTCTCACTTATAACGCTAATTGTTTTTTTTATTTTTGAGTTAAAAGTCAGTGGTGTGATAATTTTCTTTTTATACATTGTCTTTTGTTTGTTTTTATTGAAAAATAAGACTTTCACAATTTCAAGTCTATTTTTTGCACAATTACCAACAATCTTCTTCGGAATAATCTGGACTATTAAGAGCTATCTAACAACAGGATGTATAATTTTTCCACTTGATTTTACCTGTGTCAATGCTTTTAAATGGTACATTCCTGGCTCTACAAAAGCTTATGAGGAAATCTCTACAGTTTCTAGTCTTGCTTATATGGAATACTTTAGAGAAAGTGGTCTAACTTTTTCTAATTGGTTCAATGACTTTTTCTTTTCTGCTACTTATCCGGATTTATCAATCTTTTATAGATCTGTATACATAAATTTTGTAATTGGGCTTTTAGTTATATATTTAATCAAATTAGTTTTTTATGAAAAAGAAAAATCGGATACTTTTTTTAATTCAATTATTTTATTATATTTAATATCTTCATTTCTTTATCTTTTATTTTTTGGACCTATCCCCAGATACGCAATGGGAACTATGTTAACATTTGTAGCGATTTTTGGTTTTTATTCAAAAACTGAAAAATTTGAGCTAAACAAATATATGATTTATATTTTAATTTTTATTTCAGTAGGATTAATCCCAAGGGCAAATTCATATATTGAGTTTATACTTAACCAAACGATTGCAGTTTCAGATCCTAGACTTGAAACATTATACGAAGAAGTACAAATTCACGAAAATTGGATAAAACCTCACAAAGGTGACCGATGTTGGATTAATTTAAGGTGTACGATGCATAGAGAAAATATCATCATATCAGAAGACTCATTTTTTAAAGTAGCTTTTAGAATTAAGTAATGATTAATAAAAATCAAACTTTAATTAACATACCTTCATTTGTTCTAAATGATCTACAAAAAAAGAAATTTAGTTTACTAGGAAAAGTTTATTTAATTTTTAAAGGAAAATTTTTGTCATTTGCTATAAGAAATCTTACAGGAAAATATTTATGCATTATTATTAATTTTTTTTACGGCAAGAATGGTCATATACATTTTGAAAATTCGTTATATTATAAAAAAATCAATGATTTTAATTTTTATTACCCCAACAATAGATTTTTGAGAGTAGTAAATGATGAAAAAATTCTCATTAACATTATAAATCAGTCATATTGCCTAAATTTTATTGACTTTACAAATAATGATTTAGTAATTGACTGTGGAGCAAATGTTGGTGAATTGAAATTAGCAATTAATCAAAGAGTTAAAGATATAGATTATTACGCATTTGAACCTGATGCATTTGTGTTTAAATGCTTAATAAAAAATTATCCTAATGATTCAAAAAACTTATATAATTCTGGACTTTCAAATGAAAATTCTATAAAGAAACTATTCACTGATAGTGAAGGTGGGAATTCATCATTTATTGACTTTGGTTCAGAAGACATAATGGAAGTTCAATGTATAACACTAGATTCATTAAATTTAAAAAAGGAAATTAAACTGTTTAAAGTTGAAGCAGAGGGTTATGAACCTGAAGTTTTACTGGGCTCTGTTAATACATTAAAAAAAGTCGAGTTTGTAGCTGTTGACTTTGGCTCTGAAAGGGGTAAGGGACAATCTAATACTGTAGTTGAAGTTAATAAGATATTATATGAAAATAACTTTAGCTTAGTAAATTTCAGTGACTTTAGAACAGTTGGGTTATATAGAAATAATAAGTATATAAATAATGATTAATCTGATTTATTTTTAAAAATTTCTATTATAAATCCAGTAATTGACAATTGTGCTCCAAAAACAATTAATAAAATTAGGATTTGATCACTTATTATTTGGGGTCTAGCTTCAGCAATCCATAAAAAAATATTATATAGCAAAATTACAAATCCCAGAATTAATGAAACAATTCCAGGTGCAATTAAAACCCTTACTGTCTTTTTATACACATATAAGGCAACTAAATTCGAAATTACAATTATTGGGTATTTTATACCTATAAAAGATCTTCCTCTTTCTCTAGTATTTAAATCAACTCCAACTTCAGCAATTTTTAAATTTCTTAATTTTGCATCTAATAATATTTGTTGGGCTGCATTATAATTTCCTATAATTTTAAAATTTTCAATATATTTTTTACTTAGATACACAAAACCATTAGTTGGGTCTGAAATATTTATTGAAAAAATTTTTAAGAAATATTTAAAAAAAATACTTCCTATTCTTCTAAATTTAGGCATTCTGTAATTCGAGTGTTTATGAAAACGATTTCCATATATTACGTCACAATCCTTATAAAAATCATCTTCTAAAAACTTTTCTAAATCTTGCATATTCATTTGACCATCACTATCAACTTTAAACATCCCAATGGCATCGGAGTTTTTTGTAAAGTTAATTAATTCTTTAATTGCATATCCCAAGCCCTTGTTTTCATTTGAATAGAGAAGTTCCATATTTTCAAACTCATTAATTATATTTCTAGAATTATCTGTTGAACCATCATCAAAAAAAATAATTTCTAATTTAATGCTGTATTTTTTTTCTAATAAAGAACATGTTGTTTTTAAATCTGCAAAAAAGGATTGTAAGTTTTCTTCTTCATTAAAAACTGGGATGCAAATATTTATTGTTTTTGTAGACATATATATATTTTAACTATAGAGTTTTTGTAGAAGAAGAAATATTTTGATAACACAATTTTTAAGATTTCAAGCTAATTCATTACTAAGTGTAACACTAAGGTCTACTGCTATATATATCTTCACCGATTACATGAACTTTAGTTACTCTGTTGTTTTCTGGTTTTCTTTTATAATTGTTACAGTTAACAGCTACTTTATACAGAAAAAATTTGTTTTTAAAAGTAAAAAAACTAATAGCTTTTATAGATATATGATAGTTACGGTTTCTTTAGCAATAATCGAATACATTATTTCTAATCTCTTCAGAGAGATTTTTGATTTAAATGTTACGGCATTTTTAATATCTGGGATTTTAATTTTTATCCTCAGGTTTACATTGAATAAAAAATATGTCTTCTAAAAGAAGAACCTTGCTCGTTTCTTTTTTTTATATTATTTTAATTTTTCTATTTACAAAGATTGACTACAGATTTATTGAAGAATTTACTTGTTGTCAAGATGACCATGACTACTATTCACATGCAGAAACTATAGCTATAGACTTTGATTTTGATTACTCAAACCAATATAAAGGTTTTGAAAATAAAAGATATTACAAAGATGGAGTAATAGCACCAAAAGGCTTTGTTGGTTCTGGACTATTTGCTAGTCCTTTTTTATTAATTGGGCAATTGGTGGAAAATTATATTGACAACAGTTCTCTCGTTTTCAATTACAGAATTTTATTTTATTCTCTATCTGCTATATTTTATTTTTTTCTTAGTATTTATTTAGTAAATTCTTCATTGAAATTACTTAAAGTAAATATAAATTTACATTTTTTATTTTTAGTATTTATGGGTTCAGGAGTTTCATATTATGCCTTCGAAAGATACAGCATGACACATGTCTATGAAGTATTTACAACAAGCTTATTAATCTATATATCAGTAAAGTTTTATACCGAAAAAATAAATTTAAACCTTTACTCATTCTTAATACCATTATTTACTGTTTTAGCATTGAGCGTTCGATGGGTAAATTATCAAATTTTCTTCATTCCCTTTTTGATTAAGTTTTTATTTAAACATAGGTTTAAATACAACAATTATTTATTAAGAAATAAATATTTTTATTTTTCATACATTTTCTCAGTAGGACTTTTCTTAACATTAAATAAATTTATTTATGGCATTATCACTTTTAATCCAGTTCAAGTATATGGAAGTTCGGGTCGTTTAAATACTTTATTAGATTTAGGTATATTTTCAGTGTTAAAACTGGTTTTAACTTCAATGTTTCAAATTCTATTTTCACAAGAATTTGGTATATTTTGGTTTTCTCCAATAATTTATGTTGGGTTAATTGTTTTAATATATTTATTATTTACCTCTGGTACAAAAAAGACTCTAGGTTATTTATTTTTATTAGTAATATATGGAATTCCTTTTAGTATTGTCATTCTGTGGCAGTCTACAGCATCTTCCTACGGTTATAGGTATCTATTTTCCCTTATACCAATTGCAATAATTATTTATGGGAAATTTAAATCGTTTAAAAAAACCAAGACTTTAGACAACTATCTTTTAATTTTTTCTATCTTTGCTGGATTGTCGATTCTATTTTTTGAAACATCTGTGGGAACTTCTTTATCCCAAAATATAAATAGTTTTAATGTTGAGGAAAGGTTCTCGCAACCAAAATATTTACAGAACTATATCTCATCTTTTATGAATTTAAATTCTTACCTTAAAATTTTTACAACCTCATTCTTAGGGGTCGTATGTTTTAAACTTCTTTCAAGTATTTTTCAATTAGAAGCAATTACTAACTTTCTATCTAGACTGAGTTTGCCGGTTGAAAACCCAGATTTTGCATCTTTCTTAGAGAATATAGTAACAATATCATTATTACAGATAATTATATTTAGTATTATTTTAATAATTTTTGTTCTACACTTTCTTTCGAAAATCATTAAAAATAAAGATTTAAAAAATTAAATTTTTATATTCCTTAATAAATAACAGCTAACTAATTAGTTTAAATCGTGAATTTTGATTTAAACTAATCTAAAGAAACAATGATAAAAAATTTAGATCCTAATTTATTTACCTTATTTTTGATCACAACATTTGTTTTGTATGTGTTCTATTTTGATGAAATTAAATTATCAAATTTTATCTCTAGTAAAACTAGCATACAATATAAAAATGATTTAAGTCAAAAGACTAACTTAGTTGTTATATTTTTTATACAATTTGTTTTTGTTGTGTTGTATCAGGGACAATATTTATCTTATGAAACTATAGATTCAGATATACATACTTATCTTCTTGTCGGCAATGATGTGCTGAATGGAAATCTTCCTTATGAAAATCAGTGGGATGATAAAGGTCCATTGCTATATATTATTTATTCAATATTAATTTTTATAAGTAATAAAAATCTTGTAATCTTTAAAATTTTATGTGATGTAATCGTATTAATAATTGCATTTTTAATTGCAAATATTAGCTTAATAATTAATAAAACAAACAAAATAAGTCATGCTTTATTTAATTCAATTCTTTTCATAACTCTTTTATCCCAACCTTGGGGTTCTGCTGAATATTCTGAAATATTTGCACTTTTGTTTTTGTCACTTAGTATATTTATTTTTTTAAAGCACCAAAACAATTTAGGGTTTGTATTTGCTTCAGGAATTGCATTTGGAATAACAACATTAACAAATCAAGGAAGCGGTGTTTTTCTTTTTTTATTTCTTTTCCTAATTTACCAATCTAAAAAATTAGCACATTTAAATCTATTTATTTTAGGTATTTCTATTCCTCATGTAATAATGCTGGGTTTGTATGCTTCAAGGAATCTTCTAGATATTTATTTTTCAACTCTATTTTTTATCCCAATTAATTACAGCTCTCAAAGATTTGATTTTGTTTACGAATTTAGCGTGTATTTGCGAGAGACTCTTTATTTTGATCCATTTTTATATTCGATAATTATTCTACTTTTTGTAATTTCTATTTTTAAATTAATCCAGTTCAAGAATTTAAGTTTTTATGAATTTATTCCATATATTGGTATAATTTTATCTTTAATTTTTTTCTTTTTAGGGTCTACAGGGTATAAACATCACTTAATTTTCTTTTTGTTTTTTTTATCATTAATACCCCTTAGTCTTAATAGAAGCAAAAAAAGTTTTCGGTGGATTTTTGTGTTATTCATTTTGTTTTCTTTTCTGTTTTTTGGAAATAAATCAATTCATAAATCTTTATATAATTTTTATAATTTAGAGGAAATTTATGCTAACTACCCACTAAGACAACTTGCTCAAGAAATAGAAAATGAATTTGAAAATGATTTTAATATTTTTGCTCTTGATCATACCTTGGTTCTTTTTTATCTTAATCTAGAGAATGAAGGATACATCATTCACCCAACAAATTATCTCGAACCATCAATTATTAATCAACTTATTAAAGTTGAGAAAATTCAAGAAAATGAGCTTTCATTTCAAATATCACAAAAACCAAATGTTGTAATTTGCTCACAAGAAATTAGGTCGTTGATAGAAGAGGTAAATTGTGAAGTTACAGACTTTTACAAGGGGTATAGGAAAATTAACACCGATAAATACTTTGAAAACAATTATAGAACTTATTACGATGACCCATACAGAACAATAGATTTATATATTAACAACCAAAAATAGATGTTAGCGTCACTAAACTTTTATTTACCTTTTAAGTAGAACCACCAATAAAATACTGAGAATTCTCAATTTGTTTATTGTAATAAACGTCTCCAGCTTTATTGTCTAGCTTTTGGGCTATGCAAGCGTATCTTGTGTTTTTAACATTGTAATTTTCTTTACTATAACAATTTGAATCAATTATTTTTGAGAATCCAACCATTTTTAGCCAGCTTTTTATAGCACTCCTTGAAGGCAGGTGTGTAATAGTTGTTGTGTTTCTATAGGTTTCTGGATACCAAATTTCTACTACATTTTTATTCCTAAGCATTGTTTTTCTTGTAGTTGCGCTTTCTAGTACTAAAACACCATCTATATTTAATAGGTCGTAAAGCCTTTTGATAAATCTTAATTGTTCCGGATTATGATATAAAACCCCAGTAAAGTAAATTAAATCAAATTTTCCTAAGTCATCATATTCAGATTTTGATAGATAAAGAAAATTTTTAATTATTAACTTTTCGTTTTTTTGTATAGAATCTTTCCATTTTGAATTAAATTCATCTTTATCAGGTAGATCAAACATTATGAATTCTTTTGGTTTCAAATCTCTAAGTCTGTTTGTGTCTTCACCATCTTTTGGGCCAATTTCTAAAATTCTTTTATTGTAAAATTGTTCTTTACCAAATATTTCAAGTAGATGATCGTATAAGTATTTTCTATAAGCATATGTGCCAACAAAATTTTTTTTAAATAAAAATTTTCGAATAATTTTTTTTAAATAATGGATTATTAAATCAAACATAAATTATATAATATATCAATTTAATGAATAGGAAAGTTTAAACTATCTTTTTATTTTATCTGTAACGTACAAAGTGACTGAAGACATAACAAGATAAATGAGTAAAAACAATCTTGAATATCCATATATTCTTAAAACAATGTAAGTTGTAGAAATAGATACTAAATTAATTAAAAAATAAAAATTAAACTTAAAAATATATAAAAGATATATCTCCGTAAATGGTTTGAAAATAAATACCAAAATTAATGTTAATAGTGAAACTAAAGTTGAAATCATAAAATACACACTTAAAATATTTAATTCACCATAAGGCAAAAATAAATAAATATCGTTTAAAAATTGCTCAACGTCAATGTCACTACTGTTAAAAATTACAAATATATTAAGAGCAATTAAAGTAAATAATCTAACAGTGTTCTTTAACATAACCAAATTTTAAACAAATGAATAAATATTGTTAAAATTTTTAAAATTTTGAATTCAATGACTAAAACTTTATGTAAATTGTTTTAACATAAAATATAATGTTAGAAATAGTATTTTCTGGGCTAGTAAAAAATAGCTTAACTACATTGCAGAAAAATATTGATTTTTTGGTTGCATTCAAAGCAAAATATCCTGAATTAAACATAACTTTACTTGTAATGGAAAGTGATTCTGTCGATGGAACTAAAGAATTTTTAAAAACCCTTGATTACGACTGGATAGATTCTTATACAGAAGATAGGTTAGATGAAAAATTTGAATACAGAACAGAAAAAATTGCTTATTGTAGAAATTTTCTTTTGAAAAAAATTAATCTTAAAAATTACAAAAAAGCTATATATATTCCAATTGATTTAGATATAAAAATTTTTGAATATATCGAAATAAAATATTTTTATGACTTAATATTTGAATTTAATAAAAACCCGAATATTGATGCACTATTTCCATATGGTTATCCTTACTACTACGATTTACATGCTTTAAGAGCACATAATTGGAATACCATAAGCCCTTGGGAGTTGGTTAATAAAATAAACAAATTTATTCCAATAGGTAAGTTTTTTCCAAGATATTTTTTTGTTTATAAAAAGCAAAAAAAATATAAAGATATAAAAAAACTGTTGCCAGTTGAAAGTGCTTTTGGGGGTATAGGGCTTTACAAGATTGATAGTAAATTACTTCAAAAAGCTTATTATTCAATAGACGTTAGTCTTGGAAACTATAGCTGCGAACATGTAAATTTTAATAATTTTTTTCATAAGAAATTTATTGATTATAAATGGAGAGTCCCATCACCTGCTGAACACATTGAATTTAAGTTATTAAATAATCGTAAAAAAATTTTTTATATTTCAAATACAATAAAAAGTGATTTCAAAAACTTAATAACATAGAATTTCATATGTCGAGCCAATTATTCTATAAAAAGTTAGGTTAAACTACTAATGGATAACTAAATGAAAAAAATAAAAGTAAGTGTACCCGGTCTGCCATCAAACCTAAGCATACAACAATACATTGGAAACGATGATAATGTTTATGAGGGTTACAAATTTTATTTAAATCAGGAAATAGAAAAACCTGATTATTGGTTTGTTTTGGAAAGCTTAGACAAAGTCTCAGTGAGTTGCTCAATAAATCCAAAAAATATAATATACTTAAACACTGAGACTTCCTACCCAAAAGATTATTTTGCAAAAAATTATATGAAAAGTTACATGAAGCAATTTGCACTTAAGTATGGTTGTTACGGAAACTCCGACTATTCTTATAATGTCAATCTTCCATTTTTACCCTGGTTAATAAATAGCCAAAACAATATCTCAGCATTTACTAATAGTGAAAATGATATAAATTTTTTTAAGAATTTAAAATCTTTAAAAAAAAATAAAAAATTAAGCGTAATTTGTTCTAATAAAACTTATACGGATGATCATATAGCAAGACTAAATTTTGTATACACCCTAAAAGAGTACTTTCAAAACAATTTAGATTGGTTTGGGGTTGGCGTAAACGATATAAGAAATAAATGGGAAGGCATTGCGGAATATAAGTATCATATTGTTTTAGAAAATGATTCAAGAAATAACTTGGTCTCAGAAAAGCTTTATGACAGCTTTCTTGGATTAGCATACCCTTTTTATTACGGAGCTCCAAATTTATCAACATATTTCCCATACAAATCTTTTAGTGAAATTGACATTATGGACTATAAAAAATCTATAAATGTTATTGAAGAGGGTATGAATAAATCTTTGTATGAAAATTGTTTTGATGACATATTAGAATCAAAAGACCTTGTTCTTACAAAATATAACTTTGTTTTTAGAATGCTGGATATTGTAAAAAGTTTAAACACAGACATAAATAATAGATCAGACATAACCTTATATAATGTTGGTTATTTTTGGAATAAAGAAGTTAACTATAAGAATAAAATAAAACATCAAATTAAGAGGCGACTTCGTATCAATGTAAATAATTATTAATTATGAAAAAAAATATTGCAATTGTTCTATTGGCAAATAGGCGTTACTTAATTTACTTTGAAAAAATATATAATGACCTAAGAAATGTGGGAAAATTTACAGGAGATATAATCTTGCTAACTGATTATAAAACTAACTGTAGTAGCGTTAAAAATATTAATGATAATAAATTATTTATTAAGCGCTTCAAAAAAATTAAGTTTCCTTTTCTTATTAATAAACAGCTAAACAAAATAAAGTATGGTAGGAATAAAAGCAAATCTTTTCAGTGGCAAAAGCTTTATTTATTCCACGAATATTTTAAAAAATGGGATCATATCTTTTATTTGGATATAAATATGAAAGTAAAGAATGATATTAACCCGTTAATTAATCTTGAGTTTTCAAATACATTATATGCACCGTATGATGCTTATCCAGATCTTGATTGGAAATTGAAATCTCAATTTGATGAAAAAAATATATATTTTAATACCTTAAGTAAAGAATATGATTTAGAAAACCCTAGATATTTCCAAACAGGAATATTATTTTTCGACACGAATATTATTGAAAAAAATACATTAGAAAATTTACTAATCTTAGTCAAAAAATTTCCAATAAGTAAGAACAATGAGCAAGGAATTCTTAACTTGTATTTTTTATATGATTTTCCTGTATTTGAAAGATTGCCTGTGAAAATAAATGACCACATTACATATAGCTACTGGGATGACGATAATAAAAATGCAATTATCACAAAAAAAAATAGAAATTTATAAACTAAATATAATTTTTGTATTCTTTTGGAATAAAATCATCTAATTTTTTTGAGTGAATATGTAAATTTACCAATTTGAACTCCTTATTTTTAAAGACAACAATTGGTTGTGAGTTCTTCATTTTGACTTTTACTCTTCTTGCTTTTATTTCTAAACCCACATCATGGTCTAGAATTGGTTTTTTTTTCATATACCATTTTTTGGGATCACTGTGGGTTCCACCTAAAAATTGACCATAGCTTGCTGGATCAAATATATTTGATGAGTCAAAATAAGGTAAATCTGGCAATAAATTAAACTTTTCAGGAAATTCTTTATGGATTAAACTGAGTATCTCCATTTCGCTAAGTGGTTTTAAATCATATGAACTGAATAATGACATATTTTTATTGAAATTTTTTAAAATTTCTTCACATAGAAAATTTATAACTTTACAACTAGGAATATATGAATATCCAAATATTAGTCTGCGATTATCTAACTTTGTTATGTTAAGCTGGTCAACAGTAAGTTGCTCTGATATATCCATAAAAGGTTTGTATATAATCACGTCTGAATCGAAATGCACTAACTGGTTTATATTAGTAAATTTCATAAAATCATTTATATAAAAAATTCTAAGTAGAGAGGTGAACCATAAGCTATTTATTTTTTGATCAAAATTAGTATTTTCATAAGGTTTTAAATCGATTAATTCTTGGGTAAGTTTTGATCTAATTTCTCTTGAATTAATAAAAGTTGTGTTTTTAAACTCCGGGTCTTTTTCTCCACAAAAATAAATTTTTGCATTTTTGTCAACACTTAATACAGAGTTAATAGAGGTTTTAACATAATTAGGCAATTCTCCAATGTATACAAAAAAATAGTTCAAATTAAGTTCTTTCAGTATTAATAAAGTATTTGGTAATATCATAATCATAAATTAAAGATTTTTAAACATACCAATTTATTAAATTTTTTAAGTCAAAAAACATTTTTAATCTAAAAATATTGTTTAATTCAAAAATTTCAAAATAAACGTTTCTTTGAAAAATGATTATCATTCAATTGATGATTGCAATAGTAGATATTGGAGGAGGATTTGGAAATCAGTTATTTCAATATAGTTTTGCAACAAAATTAAAAAGTTGTGGATATAAGGTTTATATGAATGACCCGGAGAAAATTAATTATTTTGATGGCAACTCAATAAACCTTGGAAAAAGTGAAAGTATTACTCAAAAAACCTACCAAATGTTAAGTAAAAATAACATATTTAAAAAATATTATTGTAATTATTTTGATAACAATTCTGATTTAAAAAATGTTTTTAATAATACACCCAAAAAATCGGTTCTTTTTTTTAATGGTTATTGGCAAAGGAAAGAATATGTAGTTGGAAATGAAATAGAAATACAAAGTTTGATTAATAATTCTTATGAAAGATTAAAACTACCAGAAATAGAAAAAAACAATCCTGAGAGCGCTTTAATTCATGTAAGAAGAGGTGATTATGTCAAAAATGGAGAAACGCTAAGTTTAGATTATTATGAAAAATCTATAAATTATCTTCTAGACAAAAAAATTAAAAAATTTCATATTTTTACAGATGATAGTAACTGGGTCAAAAAACAGACAATTTTTTCTAAAGCAGCTTATATTGAAGAAACTCCACAAGATCCCAGAAATTATGATAATACTTTTAAAACTTTTTATAAAATGCAAAAATTTCAAAATTTTATAATTGCAAACTCTAGTTTTAGCTGGTGGGCTGCACGATTATCAAATTCAATTAGTACAAAAGTTTTAAGTCCAAAGCCTTTCTATTTAAAGCCAAATAATCAAGACTTGTCTATTTCTGGATGGAAGTATATAGAAAGATAATATGAAAGTTGCAAGGCTGCCAAAAAATTTAAAAATTTTTAAAAAAGTTGATTATCCACCTCATAATATTGGTTTTAATCTGGAAGGGGAAATAACAAAAAGACTCCTGGAGTCTTCAAAAAACATAGAAACTAATTTAAAATTTTTGCCTATTCAATGGACAAATTATTTTATCAAAAATAAATATGGTAAAAATTTATCAGAATTAGAAAAATATAATAACAAAAAATTGAAGAATAAAAAGAATAATTATTTTACAGTAATTCAATACGCTGATGGACACCTTGTTGAAACTGAAAATATATTATTTTTTTCTGCATCTGGTCTGGATAAAAAATTGCTAAATAAGAGTACATCATATATAAAAATTCCTCTAATTGCTGAGGAGCACAGAAAATTAGAAAACAATGTTGATAAAAAATATATTGCTTCATTCATTGGAAGAAACACTCACGATGTAAGAACTCAGATGAAAGATGTGTTAAATAATGAAGAAGGATTTAAAATTAATGTTTTTTCTTCACCTGTAATAAATGAAGAAAATCAGCATATTTTTAAAAACTTGATGGAAAAATCTTATTTTTCACTTTGTCCTAGAGGATATGGTGTTACTTCGTATAGGTTGTTTGAATCCTTTCAATTCAGTACAGTCCCTGTGTACATTAGCGAAGAAAAAGATTATTACTTGCCCTTTGAAGATATAATTGATTGGGAAAAACTATGTGTTTTACAAGACATTAATAGTATTAAACATCTTCCAAAAAGACTCAATGATATTATCAATTCTGGTAAATACAAATCTATGTTGGAATATGGCGCATATTGCAATGATAATTTTTTTAATTACGATTTTATTACTAAATATATTATTGAAAAGATAGAGTCTTTTTAAGACGTGAAAATAATAAAACTTATGTTTTCTTTTTTATATCAATTAAAAAATTACTTTTTAAGATTTTTTTATTTTCTAACTGACTGTAGTGTTTGTAAAAAATTCCATCAAATATACTAAAATTTCTACCAAATTCACTTATAAAATTAATTTTATAATTATGTTCATCAAGAAATAAAATTTGTTTTTCCCATTTTTGATTTATGTGAATATAATCATAAAATAATTTTGTTATTCTATGAGGGCCTGTGAACTCTAAAATTGCTTTTTTTGGATTTAAAAACCTTTTACCAATGAATTTATGATAATTGACTGATATATCGTTAATAACATACTTTATAAAATCCGCTTCTTTTTTGCTTGATATAAACCAGTTGGTTATCATTCTGGATTTTGTAATACTTATTTCCTGTTTGTTAACTTTAAGCTGATCTTCAATTTTGTTGGAACTTATTAGTAGTAAAGTTTCTATATCTTCTTGAAAGAGATTTTCATTTGAAAAATAAAGTAACGATTTAAAATCAAGCCAAGTACCACCTTGATTATACAAGAAACAATATCTAAATATATCCGCCCTCATTTGGTGAAAAGACGCTCTTTTGTAAACTTCAAATATTTTATGTTGGCCCCAATAATGCTTCATGTACTTATTTCTATCTCGGTGGTTAAAATAAACAATTTCATAATCAGATAATAAAGAAAACATTTCATTAAATTCTTTAAGTCTTGAATTAGAAACCCTGTGCGACATTGAACTTAAAATTAATTTTGGCGATTCACTTTTATTTGAAAAATTTTTATAGTTTAAGATTTTAAAATTTAATGAATAAATACTTTTTTTTGGAATTTCTTTTTCTTTCAAAAGATAAATAATATGTTTTAAGTTTTTAATAAAGATTTTAAATATATTTTTAAGCTGATTCATCTAATGAATTATTAATACTTATTTATCACTTCAATTAAAGTTTTTGCTATTTCTTGCTGAATTTTTTTGTTAATATGGCTTCCAATAGGTATATACAAACCATCACGACCAAGCTTTTCAGAAACTGGCAAAGATTCAGGAACATAATTTGTCTTGGTCAGTAAATATTTTTGTAGATGCAATGGCCAAAAAAAAGGTCTAGTTTCTATGTTGTTTTTTAGCAATGATTCAATTACTTTATCTCTAATTTCTGTTTTCTTTAGAGTAATTCCAAAAACCCAAAAATTATTAATAGATTGGTCACTATGTAATAAAGGTAAATTAACTTTGTCTCCATAATTTTCAAACAACTTCAGATAATATTTTCCTTGTTTTATTTTATTTTCAATAACAGAACTCATTTGATCAATTTGAGAAATGCCGAGAGCAGCTTGCATCCCACCAATCCTGTAGTTCCAATAAAGATTTTCGTGATTAAACCTTTCTTTATTTGTAAAATCTAAGTTTCTCATTTGAATTATCTTTTCTTTTATCAAATTAGAATCAGTTAATAAAGCTCCTCCCTCTCCAGTAGTAATGTGTTTGTTTGAGTAAAAACTTAATGTTGAAATAAGGCCAAAAGAACCACATTTAGTACCATCGACTGTTTGGCCATGAGACTCGGCTGAGTCCTCAACTAAGATAATATTATTATCCTTACAAAATTCAGAGATTTTAATAGCATCTGCTGTTAGTCCATAGGTGTGGACCATAAGAACAACTCTGGTTTTATTACTAAATTTATCTTTAACATTATTTAATGACATATTCCATGTTTTTTCATCAACATCACAAAATACTGGGGTGGCTTTAGTTCTTAAAATTGCTGATAAACAAGAAATGATTGTGAATGAAGGAACAATAACTTCATCTCCATCCTGTAAGTCTAAAGCTTGAAATGCCAAATCAAGTGCTACACTTCCATTTGCAACTGAAATTGAATGTTTTCTATCAAATTCAGTTGCAAGTTTTCTTTCAAATTTTTCTACTACAGGACTAGTTCCTGATATATTATTTTCAAATAGAGTTTTTAAAACAGAAAATTTATCACTTAAAGTTAACCGAGGCTCAAATACTTTTATCATTAGAACCTTTTTTTGTCTAAAATTTCGGTATAAGGGCCTTGCTTTGCTTCAACTAATTTAGTACCTTTCTCAACTTCTAAACCGTGTCCTCCTTTTATTAGAGCTATAGTATCTCCGGTTTCTAGATTATATTCGTTAACAAAATCTTTATACTCGTCAAAAATAAAAACTTTTAATTTGCCACTTACAACAAATAAAATTTCTGGGGTTGTTTGAATAGACCTATCTTGATTTAGATGTATGTGATTATCTATTACGGTCTTTTCAGCAAAATTAAAAGAAGCTACTTGCATCTCTTCTTCGTTGGTAGTCAGGAAATTCCTGCCGATTTTAATTTCATTCGCTTTAATTAATATTGCTAAAAGATTATCATTCTTATCATAAATTTTCATAATCAACCTTATTAGATATTCTAGCCGCTTTTATGTATGGTAATCCGAGTTTAATTAACTGAAGTAGAGAGCTGCCAGTTTTTGAAGTACCATACAATCTGGTTCCACAAATATAACCAATTTCAATTACTCTAATATTTTTCTTTTTTAAATAACTCATTAAATAAACAAAATACTCACCATAATTTGAAATTTTGAATACTCTTTTTGGAAAATATTCCTTTCTCCCAACAATAAAACCACTAGTCATGTCTTTGACATTTGTTTTTGAGATAAAAGATAGAGATTTATTAAAAACTGTAGAAAGTACGGTCGCAGTAACTGATTCTTTAGTATTTCTCAAATTAAACATTGAATTAATAAAATTTGAGTTTTCATTTAACATTTTTCCTTTGTAACCACCTCCTTCGGCAAATCTAGAAGCAACAATTACACTATTAACATTTTTATCCAATTCGTTAATCAGTTTTTCAATTGTTTCACCACCCATAGAACCATCCGCGTCTAACCACATAACATTTGTAAATTTAGATTTTTCGATACCTTCCCATATTGAAAGTGGAAGTGATTTTGGACTATTTCTAATAAAGAATTCTATATTTTTATTACTACTACAAAATTTGTGCATTATTTTTTTAGTATTGTCAGTTGAATTATCATCAATAATAATAAGTTGATAGTCTAATAAATTTATTTTCTCTAAAACAGAAACGATCTCTGGAATTAATACTATTAAGTTTTCCTCCTCATTTAATGTAGGCAAGATAATTGAGATATTATTAATATTTTTCACTTTTTGAGAATCACCAATAGTAAGTATCCAATTTTATCTTTTGTAATAGAACTAATAATATTTTGAATTCGTTGAGAAATTGTTATATTTATAAATCCTGCAAATACACCGAAATTGATTATCTTTTTAACCTCAATAGTTTTAAATTTTGTATTGTTCATTATTCTATGAATTCTTCTGTAATCAAATTTGTTTATATTTTGTGATTCATAATCAACTTTTGAATATTTATTAACTATCCAATCTAAAAAACGCATTAAACCTTTGTAGTTAGGAGTTGTAATGAAGACACTACCACCATCTGATAACATAAAATAAATTTTTTCCATTAATTTTAAAATTTCATCGTCCTCTAAATATTCAAGTAATCCAATAATTGATACTGTATCAAAAGAATTTTTATAATTTCTAAAATCAAAATTATCTGTATGGTAAAAATCACTATTTGTTGAATACTTAAGCTTTGCAAATTCAATTTGTTTTTTTGAGATATCAACACCCACTGAATTAACATTTAAATAGTTCCCAACAAATGTTCCAGGTCCACATGCATAATCAAGATGTTTATTGCTATGAGGAATTAATTTTGATACTTTTGAAAACGTGGTGTGGTGCCAATTTGACTGGACACCTTTATTTTTTGATAATCCAGTTTTTAAAACTTTATCGTAATAGCCAGGTATTAATAGCTCATCCCAAAAATTATTCATAGTAACTTATACCCCTTAAATTATATATCTCTAAAAGAATTTGATTAATATAGTTTTGTCTATGCTTTATGTTTCCACAATTTAAATTTAACTTAATTAGAAAAATTTGATTCATAAAGATAATAAATTTATATATTTATATATTTATACGTATATTCTTAAATATAATGAATTTTTTTAAAATACTTAAAAGTGATTACTTAGCCTTTAAAAAACTTTCTAAAAATATAGGTATTAAAAATAAAAAAGCTAAGATTATCTATTCTGTAATATTAAGAAATTTAGCAGCATTTATTGAGATTATAGTTGTTGTTTTATTTTCTTACATTTTAACAGGTGAGGTTCCGCAAGATAACTATCTAGAAAATATAGATTTGGACAAGTTAAAGCTTTACATTCCCTTGTTTGTAATTTTAAGAGTGGGTTTAAATTACCTAGATCATATAAACCAAGAAACACTCATGATTAGTATTTCAAAAAATATGATAACAGATGCTGCAGGGTTTCTATTCCTAAAAGAAAACTTATCATTTTCATATATTAATTATAAAGTTTTTGCAGAAACGAGCAACATAACCAGTATTTATAAAATTTTTATCACAATCATAGGTACATTATTTCAATTAATTACTTTTTCTATTACTTTGTTCTTTTTAAATTTTGAAGTTGGATTAACAATTGTTTTGATATCTGCTCTTTTGTTTTTTCCTATCAAGAAAGTAGTGCTTATGTTCAAATCAAATACTGAACAAAATACACTAAACACCATTGAAACTCACAACAATTTAGACAGAATTCTATCTAATTATTATTTAATAAAACTTTTGAAAAAAGAAAAAAGTGAACTTAAACGTTTTGAAGAAACTGTAAACACAAATGTAGATTTGGGTTTTAAAAACGCTAAATTGCTTTTTTTAAACCATAACATGGTAAGTGCTCTAACTACATTAATTGTTTCCATTGGAGTAATACAGACGTTTGTAAATTTAAATTTGACCTTAGAAATAATCTTTCTATTGATTAGAGGTGCACAATTTATTAGTCAAATAACTTCAATTTACTCTGATTTGCTCTCAAAAAAACATTTCATTAAAAATTATCTGAACGATTTAGCCCCAAAAGAGTTTGAAAAATTGGGGACTTACAATTTGTCACAAGATAAATCTAGCAATTTAATAAAAATAAAAAATGTTGGTTTTAAATATGATGGTTCTACTGAATTTATTTTTGAAAATCTATTTTTAGAGATAGAAAAATATAGTCATAATATAATCATTGGTTCAAATGGTTCTGGAAAAAGCACACTCCTAGGAATCATTTCAAATATATATAAACCAAATTCAGGTGATATTGAAATTTTTTCAGATAAATTTGGATACATTGGACCTACACCTCTAATATTTAAAGATTCTTTGATTAATAACCTCACATATGGTCATGATATCAAAATCTCAAATGAAGAAATTATTTCATCAATATTAGAACTGAAAATTTTTGATGATTTTAAACTTGAGGATTTATTTGTAGAGGTAACAGCAAGTTCATTATCCTCAGGCCAAATGCAAAAAATTTCGTTTATTAGAGCTCTGTTATCAAAACCTGATATTTTATTTTTAGATGAAGCAACATCTAATCTGGACATTGAATCAGTAAAAATAATTAATAACAAGTTAAAAAATTTTGAAGGAACTATTATAAATGTAACTCATAAACCCGATCAGTTTACGGGCGTTCAAAACTATTTTGAAATAAAAGATAAAAAAATTCATAAAATTAAAAATCCAAACTTTATGAATAGTTAAATATTTAAATTAGATATGTTGAAAAAAAAGTATGCAGTAGTTTATATGATGGGTGGTTTTGGAAACCAAATATTTCAATTAACTTTTGCAAAAAGTTTAGAAAATTTAAATTTAATTGTTTATATAGATACAAGCAACTATTTACAAAAAAATAAACGTTTTAATACAGAGGCTCACAACAGAGAATTAGTAATTCCAATTGAAGAATTTGGCTTTAAAAAAGTCCCTTTTAGTCTTAATCTATTATTTTTATTAAACAACAAAATCAGAAAATTTTCATTCAAAAACTACAAGTTCTTCCCAATTGGACGTTACAACGATTCAAATTTTAAAGGTAAATACAAAAAATTTAATCAATTTGTTGGATATTGGCAAAATTTAGAATTATTAGTTAATAATAAGGATTTCCTACTTTCAAAATTAACTAGTTATTATAAAATCTTTCAATTTGAGACACCTCTTAAAAATGGTTCTACAATGCTTCATGTTCGAAGAGGAGATTATGTAAACATGGAAGAAGATTTAAATATAAAATATTATGATGAAGCAATTTGTAAAGCAAAGCAAGATATTAAAAATTTCTACTTTGATATTTTCACAGACGATAAAGACTGGGTTTTAAAAAATGGTACATTCAAAGAAGCAAGGAATATATACTCTTCATCATCATCTGTTGAAGATACGTTGAAAACATTTTTGACTATATTTAAATACGAAAATTTTATTATTAGCAATAGTACATTTTCATTAATTCCAGCTTTGCTGAGTGATAATAAAAACAAAAGAATATACGCACCATCTCCTTGGTTTAAAAATTTAAATAGCACAATTAGTTATCCAAATAATTGGATAACAATAAAAAATATCTAAATTTTTCTTTATATTCAAATATAATTATTGTTATGAACCATCTAGTAAGTGTCATTATTCCATCTTTTAATAGATTTGACTTCCTGCTGAATGCTATAGAAAGTGTCCAAAGCCAAACATATAAAAATTTTGAAATAATAGTTGTAAATGATAATTCTAAAGATGAAAGATATTATAAAAAATCATTTTCAAAAAATGTAAATATTATTCACGTGGAAAATGAAAAAAAAGAACAAAAAGGTCCTGGGAATGTTAGAAATATTGGAATTGAATCCGCAAAAGGAGATTTTGTTGCATTTTTAGACGATGACGATATTTGGATGAAGGACAAATTAGAAATACAGTTAGAAGCTATGCATAGCAAAAGACTAAAATTTTCATCAACAGAAGGGTATTTTGGGGAAGGTGTTTTTAATCCAAAAGAAAACTACCAATTGTATAATAATGAAAAATTTTACAAAAAAATAAAAACTAAATACAAAGGAACAAAATATCTCAAGAAAGGATATCCGGAAATTTGGGACTTTGAATTTTTAAAAATGCATAATTGTGTAATTACATCTAGTGTTATTGTCGAAAAAAGATTGTTGAACACACTCGGAGGATTTAGAAATATTCCTGGAGGTGTAGAAGATTATGATTGTTGGTTAGGCTTACTTAGGCTAACCAATCTTGCATATGTTGATATACCATTATTTTATTATGATGGAAGCCATGGTGATGGCAGAAACTATTAAAGTGATAGAATAGAGCTAATTATACTTCTCATTTTGTCTTGATCATTTTTGTTTTTTAAATTATAAATATTTTTAATTAAATAATTTTCGTTAACCAATAGATCTGAAATTTTTAAATCATAAATTAAAAAAAAGATATTAGAGTTTTTAATTTTATTATTTTTTCTTTCAAGAAAATAATTTAAATCTTCATTAGAAAATATATTTATGATTAATTTTTTACTTATTAAGAATTTTTTTTGTATCTTATTTAGGTCCTTGATATTTAAAACCCAGATAGAATCAGAATGGCTTATCGTATTTGTTGTTATGTCATCTTGTTTCATTAGCCAAGAAATTTTAAATTCTGTTTTTTCAGTTGAATCAAGAAGGTAAACTTTTTTACCGGGGTTTTGATTAACTTTTATTGAAAAAAAACTTTTAGTTTTTGGGGAATAATTAATATTTGAGTCCAAATAAAATAATATACTTAATACTGATTGATCTTGTCTATGGTTATTTCTATCACTATCAGGAGGGGCTATACAATCTTCTATCATCGAGTTTTTATACCACTTTTTTGCTAGATCTTTTGCGAAACTACTAGCAGTATTAAATGCAACCAACCCACCAGTAAGGTTAGCTTTTTTAAATATATATTTTGGAGCATTTAAATATTGCAGTGTTTTAGGATGACACCAGTCAATTAAGTTTCCTGCACTTAAAGGTGAATAAAAATTGTTAAGTAAAACTACTTTTTTTAACCTTTTCAATGATGAGGTTAGAATGTTTCCAGCATCTAACCAAAGAACGATGTCTTTGTTTTCATGTTCTAAAACTTCATTTAATATTGCACTTTTCCATGCATATGCACCAAGCTTTCCAAACTTATCTCTCTCACTTAAAAATTTTGGATATTTTTCAAAATCAAAAGTTTTTAATTCTACGCGATTGGTTTTTTTTAATTCTTCAATATGTGAGGTCATAAGCCCTATATCGTAAACAACTATATTTGTATTTGGCTCGTGGATAATGATTGAATCAATTAATTGAATTAAGCTATCATAAAATTTGTAATCAGATGCAGTAATTATTTTTACATTTGCTCTTTTATTAACCGTCAACAAAAGAGAATAAAGGTAAAAAATAAAATCTTGAAAGTAGTACCAATAATATTCAAGTTTATTTATAGTTTTTTTGTATTTTGTTGAGTTTAATAATTTTTCATATATTTTCATTAAATGCCTTGTTATATACTTTTTTTATTTTTCTTTTATGAAATTTGTATGGCCTTGGCATATGAAAATCAGTAAAATATTCTTCTAAAAATAAATACTTATTTAAATCGCTTTTTAGACTGTTCCTATTTAGTCGATTAAATTTTGTATCTTTGTCAGATAATGTTTTCACCCTGTTTGGAAACTTCATTCTAAATTTTTCAACTTTTTCTCTTAAAATCATTTGATCAAAATACCAACCTTTTTTGTATGGAATATAATCTTTTGGATACCATTTTAACAATTGCTCTTTTATGTCAGAATATGAACTAACTTCAAACAATTCACTCCATGTTTTACCAACGGCAGCATTAAAACAGAGGGCAAGCATGTTTGGTGGACATGCATCTGGCCTATAAATTACAAAATCTAAAGAATCAAATTCTTTAATTGTGTCAAAAAAATATTTCTTTGATAGTGGCATAATATCTAAATCAGACAAAATACAAACATCATTAGGAAATAAAGAAGGTACTAAAAGTCTTGAATTTTGCGCAGCAAAAATAGGATCTATTTCTTTAATATTTAAATTAAGAACTTCATACTGTGGATCAAATTTAATTTTTTTGTTGCTTGTATAAATCAACGTAGGAACTATACCAAGATTTTGCCATGATTTTGAAACAATTGGCCAAAAATCTAAATATTTTTTATGACTTGTTGTTGAAATTATTACCCTATCAATTTTCATATTTTTTAAACACTGACTACTTACTCACAACAAGATTAATTAATTTTCTCAACTTCTTAATATAAAAAAATAATATTTTTATATATCTATTTATTAATTGAAATACCTTATATTTAAGAATTAAATATTCTGAAACTATTTTTGATGCTTTAATTTCAATTGATAATGTCTGATTTTTAGATTTTCCATCTTGTATTAAATTTATCCAATAGTTGTTTTCAAGTTTGTTAAAATCATAATTTTTTTCTTCATAGCTCTCTATAAAGTTATCTAACAAACTAATAGATATTTCTTCATAGTCATTTACAAAGAGTATTGGTAAATCCGTCGAAGTGCTGAATGTATGATGGTATTTTGTAATAGGTATGGTTCCAACGTAAAGAGACTCCCATATCCTATGGGTATCTACTCCATTACCCCATGGAGCTAAAGAAAACTTATATCTTGAAAGTTCTTTATGGTAACTTTCTTTACTCAAATTTGAGTCTTCAATTTTTACCCAATTAAAATTTTTAAACTTACCATAAATCATATCTCTCTCAGAAAAATTAGTATTTGGATTGAAATTTAAATACAACTTTTTTTCTTTTTGCAAAATTTTATTATTTTTAAAATTTTCAAAATCGTCGGGTAGCAAATTTTTTGGTGAGTAGTTGTTTGATAAGCCTAAGGGTATTGGAGTCATTCCTTCGCTTTTAAGTTCTAAGTTGATTGAATACCAATTTTTTATGATACTTGGTTTAGCTCTATAATAAGAGTAATTTATCAAATGGTCAGTTTGATTAGTTACTAATGTTAAATTAAATTCTGGATCTACATTCCTTAATAGAAAGAATAAATCTTTTAAAAAATATGTATTTGTAAAAATAGTTGAATTATTCTCTAGTTTGAATTCATTTAATTTATAAATAATTTGTCTTTTATCATTATAAATTATTGAGTAGTTTTCTAGTTCAAGGTTTTTAAATTCATGATGGGTAACTGCCTCCGAAAAAACAATATCGCAGCTTCTTGCTATTTTATAACTTGTTATATAGTCAAATTTATTTTTGATTTTGCACTCCTATTGTTTAACTTTAACAATTGAGTATAAGAATTTAAATAATAATTTGTAAGGGTACTTTACTCTGAAAAATACGCCGTGATTCAAACTACCAGTAAAATCGCGAAGTGTATTTAATTTCCTACTACTACTTAAATGATAACTGTCTTTGAATAGCTCTCTGTAATAATATTGATAAAACTCAGACTTATTATTTACTATACCTTTCAATGACCATGGTTTAAATTTTCCAACATAATGAATGAATTTTATATTTTCCTTTTCCAATAAATTTAAATTATTATCTCTTTCAAAAGGTTTCATATCCAATGAGAAATTTAAATATTTACTTAATTCTTGATAACTACCATCGAAATAAAGGTTTAGAACATCTTGATCCCAAAATTGAAGCTTTTCTTTGTTATTTTCAGCTAATTCGATTAAATTAATATTCAAGTTTTTAGCAAACCATTCACTAGTTTTAATAATTATCACACCAGCATTAAAATATTTTCCTGATTTTAATTCTAAATTTTTGCTTAATGATTGGGGTTCGGACTTTGCTGCTATAAAATAATTTGAATTGTTTAGTTCTTTAATTGTGGCTTTAATTATATCAATTGGGTCGCTGACACAAACAATATCACTGTCTAAATATATTAAATTTTCAATTTTAGGATCAATGTATTTTTCAATAAAAAATCTATAATACGTTGCTTCCGAAACGTGTGTTCCTTCGATATTAGGAAAACTAAAATTTGGAATATCAAACTTGTCAATCTTTATGCTAGAAAGGTTTGGATGTTTATTAATCCTGCTTAAATATTCAGAGAAAGTTTTTGGATCTTTATGGATTATATAAATATTTATTTTTTCTGATATGTTTTCTAATAATGAAAATATAGAAACGCTAGCTTGTATGTTGTAGTTTTTATCAAAACAATACAAAAAATTTAATTCTTGCATTAACTTAAAACCTACGGTTTGATAATGTTAAATAATTCATTTTCATTATTCTCAAAATCATAAATCATAGATAAAGCCCATAACAACAACAAGGTACCATGCAAGTCAGCAACATTTTCTCCAGATGTAATATTAATTCCATAATACGATGTTTGACTTTTATTTGTAAAATAAGAAAATCCAGACTCACCTTCTTTAAAGTGAGAAAAAATCAACTTTTTTAAAGATTCAAAATAATTTTTAATTTCAATTTTTTTATAATTTGTTTCTAGAGAGCATCTGTACATTACATATACAATATCTACTAAATCACACCCTTCACTAAGCGGTTTTTGTAAAAGACAAAAATCAATTAGTTTTTCTGGTTTATGTATAGGGATACTCAGCCAATCAAGTCCAGTTAAAACTTTCATTGATCCATTAATTAATTCGGAAGAGTTAGGTAGTGGTCCTGAATAATAAAAACCATTTCCAACATTAATTTTTGACATGATATATTGCTCTAATAAATTTTTATTTTCTGCTTTTTGCTCACCTTTTAGTTGAGTTTCAGTAAAAACACACAGACCAGAAAACTGAGCTCCAGCATGCCAGGGTCTGTTCCAATTAAATGAGTCCAAAAAATTATAAATACTACTTTTGTCTTTTGGAAAGTCTTCATAAATATTTGCGTTTCTCTTTCCAACCTGATACAAAGTTGCAATTGCTTGTTTTGTTTCAGCACGAATATTATTTTCTAAAACTTTCCTTGGAGATTCATAGGTATATAAATTTAATGTGGAGAGGCTTTTTTTAACAAAATTTTTTGTTTTATTTAATAAATTAAAAGAATTGTGTTTATTAATAAATTCATTATCAATGAAAGAATTGTTGGGTAATCCATTTATATTTTTTTGAAAAGAATTAATATAATCGATCCATTGATCTTTTTTTTCTATTGTTAAGTTATCCCACTCTTTTGTTATGTAAAGGCATTTTAACGCATAACAACTAAAACCTAATTTTAAATTTTTACCACTTTGAGTCAAGCCAAAATTTGATGGGTAATACAAAAAGTGCTCTGTGTCTTGAAGACTACTTATATAACTGTTAATTTTTTGAACAAATAATTTATCCACAATTTCATTATAAAGAAGTCTGAATTTCTAAAACTGTTCAATTTATTTTCTTTATCATAAAATAAATTTAACAATGTAAAATAGAAAATATCATATTTAGGAGACCGTATAAAAATTTTAGTAGTTGGTAGTAAAGGTCTTGTTGGTCATTCTGTTTCGAATGTTCTAGAGCAAAACAGTACTTTTAATGTTTTTAGGTCAAATAGAGAAGATACAAATTTGTTTTCTCCAGAAGAAACTGAAAAGTTGATTAAGGATACATTGCCCGATGTACTTATAAATGCAGCAGCAAGAGTTGGAGGAATTGTAGCTAATAATACAAAAAGGGTCGAATTTTTAACAGAGAACTTAAAAATTAATTTAAACTTATTAGAAGCATGTATCCCCTTTAAAAATATAAAGATTATAAATTTAGGATCTAGTTGCATTTATCCATTAAATGCGCAAAATCCTATTAAAGAAGACTCATATATGACAGGATTGCTTGAACCAACAAATTCGCCATACGCTATGGCTAAACTCACAGCAATTGAGTTAGGGAGGTCACTTGGTTTACAGGAAGGTCATAAAGTAATTAACTTAATGCCTACAAACCTTTATGGACCAAATGATAATTTTTCTGATACGGGTAGTCATGTAATCCCTGGATTAATCAATAGAATGCACGAAGCAAAACAAAATTCAAGTAAAGAACTGGAAATTTGGGGTTCTGGAAAGCCACTAAGAGAATTTTTATACGTTGATGATTTAGCAAAGGCAATTAATTTTATAATACTAAACAACATAGAAACTGATTTGCTTAATATTGGCTCTGGAGAAGAAACTTCAATTGCGGAACTTGCTGAAATTATTAAAAGAGTTGTAGGTTACAAAGGTAATTTAGTCTTTAATTCAGAAAAACCAGATGGGAATCCTAGAAAACTATTAGACTCCAGCCTAATTAATAAATTAGGCTGGAAAAGTGAAACTTCTTTAAATGATGGCTTAATTCAAACTTATAGTTGGTATAAAAATAATTACAACCTGTTAAGAAAAAAGTAAAGATTTATTTTTTAGGGCTTTCCCATGTAGGTTTTATTAAATTCTCTTTTAACAACACTGACTCTCTTTTTGCAAGCTCAATATCATAGTCAACCATCATTTGAACTAATTCCTCAAAAGAAGTTTTTGGTTTCCATTTAAGTTCTTTTCTGACTTTAGTAGGATCGCCTAGAAGATAACCTACCTCATTTGGCCTATGATATTTTTTAGAAGTTTGTACATGCTCTTCCCAATCAAGACCAACCTTTTCAAATGCAGTTTTTGCGAATTGTTTTACAGTATAAGTCTCACCAGTTGCAACAACCCAGTCATCTGGTATATTATGTTGAAGCATCATCCACATTGCCTCAACATAATCACCTGCAAAACCCCAGTCTCTACTTGCATCTAAATTACCAAGAGTAAGCTTCTCTTGTAAACCTAAATAAATTCTTCCAACTGCTCTAGTTATTTTTCTTGTTACAAATGTTTCACCTCTCATTGGAGACTCATGATTAAATAATATGCCATTAACAGCAAACATTTCATAAGACTCTCTATATAACTTAGTAACATCATGAGCAAAAACCTTCGATGCAGCATAAGGACTTTTGGGATCAAATTTTGAAGTTTCATTTAATTTAATCTTTTCAGCACCACCATACATTTCTGATGATGAAGCTTGGTAAAATTTTATTCTTTTGTCATTGTGACGAATAGATTCTAAAATAGATAGCGATCCTAGAGTTCCTACTTGCGTAGTGTAAACCGGATTTTGAAACGAAACAGCCACATGTGATTGTGCTGCTAAGTTATATACTTCGTCTGGTTGAATTGTATTAATAAGGGTGTTTAATGAAGAGGAATCAAGAAGATCTGAATAATGTAGAGTCAAATCTCCATTAGAAGTATGATCTGAAATTAGCTCCTCAATTCGTGAAGTGTTAAAAGTAGAAGATCTTCTAATTGTTCCATGTACTTTATAATCTTTACTTAATAATAATTTTGTTAAGTAATATCCATCTTGACCTGTAATGCCAGTTATTAATGCTATTTTCATATCTAACATAATATATCAATTTATATTATTTAAAGAAGATTATTTAATTAGTTTTACTTGAAAACCACTATTCATTATATATCCTAAAAACAAATAAAAAACCACCGGATATTGTACGCCTTCCATACTCATGTCTAATGTAGAATTTAAAAGAACAGGTACTAAATAAATAAGAATTGTATAGTTATTAAACTTTTTTTTCCAAAAAACAACTATGAAAAAATAGAATATTAAGAATAATAAAAACTGAAAAAGACCTCCTCTTGCAAAAATATTGACAAAATAATTATGAACATGTTCATTAAGTCCGTCTCTTCCAAGCCTTCCAGGAGCTGATGGATCCAACATGACTGGAATTATCTCGTTATACCCATAGCCCTTTAAAAGAAGTGACTTGTTTTCTAAATCTTCAAAAACATCTTGCCAAATATCTAATCTCCAATCAGTAGTTGGGTCATGAGAATATATTCTTCCATCTTCATAATATAGTGATAAAAATGCTTTTCTTTGTTGGTCTTTTTTTGCAATTTGTTTTATATTTTCTGTAACTGAAAGATCACCTACTAATTGTGGATTTTTACCTATTTGATCAAAATTATAATTTATTTCCGTACCATTCACATTATATGTAGATAATGTAAAAACGATAAAAAAACTAAGTCCGGCTTTAAATAATATTTTTAAATTTTTAATGAAAAAATTAAAGTTATAGATGCTGAAAATAAAAAGAAAAAGAAAACCAGATATAAAAGCTCCTCTGCTCATAAAAAGTAATAAAGGTAATAATAATGCAAATGAAATGTACAAATAATATACATTAATTGAATTATTTTTGATAAATTTTAAATTTAATAAATTAGCAACTAATAAAGAGAGCATAATATCGTGAGCCTTTGTAAATTCAAACTTATCAGAGTTTCTTATAAAAAAGTCAATTACAAAATTTGGATAATATCCTGTTGAAAAAAAATAATGTAAAATTGGTAAAAGTAAAAAAACAAATATCACAATTTTGTTATATCTTTCAACAATAGAATTGTCTTTTAAGAAGTAAAAAGAAAAAATCAGAAAACCAACAGTCCAAATGTATGAACTAATTTTGTATGTATAGGATACAAAAACTTCTGTGTTGTTTATTAATACACTTAAAAAGAATGAAATCAATATCATAGTAAAAACAACCTGAATATTTTGAAAATCTTTTAATGTATATTTTTTATGAAAAAAAATATAATAAAAAGGACTGAACATCACTACAACAAATCCAAATACCACCATTAACTCGCCAAGCCTAAAGCCTAAAATGCCTAAACCAACAAATGGTCTAGTGAAAACTAGCAAGAAAGAAATTAGAACCATCGGAAATAGGTAATATGCTTCTTTTATGTATTTCATTAGCAATTTTTAATTCTAATCAAATTAAATATTTTATTGTTTATAAATTATCAATTGAATAAATAACTTGTTAACCTTAAATAAATTTGAAAAATGAATTATGAGAATTTAACCTACGTTTACAAATCTGGAAGAATTAAAAGGCTTAATGGTAAAGAAACGTACCCCGATGAATTTTTTTATGGTTTAAATTTTTTGAGTAGTAAATTTAAAAATACATCAGTCATAGAACTTGAAGAAAATAAATCTAATATCTTTTTTAAAAATTATTTTAATTTAATACGCTACATTAGCGGTCTTCCGTTTTATTCTGAACAGATTATTAGTCGTAAAAACTTTAAGATACTAAAAAATTCTGATTTAATAGTTTTAACTAATCAAGGATTGGGTTTTTCAGCTCTTCCTCTAATTTTGATTAATAAATTACTTAAGAAACAAGTATCTTGTGTATTTGTAATGGGTTTATACAACCTGAACACCAATAAAAAAATTAAATTATTATTTAGAAAATTTTTGACTTTTATTTTTTTAAAAACTATAGATAAAATAATTTTTCTAAGTCAAGGTGAATATAATTTTTCAGTTCAAAAATATAGTAAGTTAGCAAGTAAGTTTTCAAGTTTACCTTTTTGTATTGATACTGAATTTTGGAACCCAAGTTTAGGTAAAGACAAACTGAAAAACAATATTTTGTTTATTGGAAATGATGGTATGAGGGATTATGATTTTGCAATTGAACTAGCTAAAAATATGGAAAATTATAACTTCACATTTATAACAAATAAAATAGAAAAATCTAATTTGAAATCTAACAATATTGAACTCATAAATGGCTTTTGGAGCGAAGAAACTTTATCAGATATAGAAATAAAAAACATTTATGAAAATAGTTTATTAACTATCATACCAATTGTTGAGACCTTGCAGCCATCTGGTCAAAGTGTTGCCCTCCAGTCTATGTCTCTGGGGGTACCAGTTATTATTACAAAAACTAATGGTTTCTGGGAACCAAAAAAATTCATAGATAAAGAAAATATAATTTTTGTTGAAAAAAATAATATTACACAATGGAAGAATAAGATTAATCATATCTTATCTGATAAAGAGTTTTATGAAAAATTGTCAAAAAGTGCAAAAAAAACAGTAAATGAAAATAATAACTTAAATTTATTTAACAAAAATTTTATTAAAATATTACTTAATTAAATAATTTTTTTTTGATTGAGTATATAAATTTTCTAATTTTACTTTTATTAATTTGTAGATTTCTATTGTCTAAATGGTTATCTTTGTTTCTCAATGCTAACTCAAATATTCTTAAAAAATCTTCACCCATCTTATTGGAATTGTGAGGATATGTTTTAATAAGTTCTACATAGTCTTCATAATTTAGAATCATTTCTTCAAGTTGAGATTCTAAATTATTACTTGTAAATTTAACTCCATACCCTTCACAATATTCAGGAATTCCTCCACTATCAACAAATAATATAGGTAGCCCACATTGTGATGACTCAATATGATGATTGCCTGAAGGTTCGTTAATTGAACCAGTGATATATAAATGGTGTTTTTTAAGTTCTTTTGCAAGGGAATTTCCTGAGAGAGGATCTACGATGTTCGAATTAAGAAAATTTACTTTTTTGGGAATGTTCCCGACGTATGTAAATTCTATTTTCTCTTTCCATTTTTTAGAATTCATCATTTCATCTAATTTTAGATAAGTATCAAAACCTTTATTCCAATTAGCTCCCCAATGATGTGTAACTAATTTAAGCTTTTCTCCTTTTTTCCATGGCTTAAACCCATCCGGATTGAAAATTTCACTATTTGCACCAGCATAAATAACATGATTTTTTTGTGATTCAAGTCCTTGGCTTAAATATAAATTTTTTAACCATTTACTAACAAAAATTGTTTCATCTGCAATCTTGTTTGCATAAATTAGGTACTTATTTACATAATTAGTATTTTTTCTTTCATCACATTCATTGATTCTATGTATGACAATTGTATCGAATTTTTCATATCTGAGATAATTTCTAACATCTATATGTGTAAACGAAGATGATTCAGAAGTTTTTCTTGGTTCGGTAATTAAAATTATATCAATATCATTATCTTTTAAATCATAAACTACTTCATGACCTCTAATTTTAAGAAAATTTGATAGGTTTATAGCAAAGAGGTTTCCTCCACCCCATGGACCATCTTTAATATTTGTTCCAATACTAACTTTCATTTAATAATTTAAACATTTCTTTATATTTTGGAAAAATCTTTTCCATAGACAATTCCATTGAGTTTTTATATGCTACTTCAATATTTGGTTTTGCTGAAAGAAAATTGCTCATGTCAAATATTGAATCTGGAGATAGTATCTCCGGAGCAATTCCAACATCAGTAGATATTATTGGAGTCTTTGTTACTCCACACTCTACTATTGCTTGCGGACCTCCTTCATACCTTGAGGAAACAATATATAGGTCTAAACAATTGTACAATTCATTAAGTATTTCATAATCTACCATTTCAAAATATGTGTATTCTATATTTCTACTCTCAAATTCATTTACTAAATAATTACGTCTTTTCCCTGCAATAATTACATGAACATTATTTTTGAGCTCCAAGTATTTTGTAACTATTTCAACAAATCTGTCGGGTCCTTTAGATAGTTTGGGTTTACTTAAATCACCACCTTCAGAATCTCTTTGAAAAGATCCAATGTAAAACTTGTTTTGATCAAAATTATATTTATTTCTTAACTTTTTTTTATCATCGATTGAGTACCAAATTTTATCATTTACCCAAAAAGGTATGGTGGTAATTTTCTTTTCTGTTAATTTTTTTAATTGGTTTTCTGTATTTTTAGAAATTACATGGTATTCATCAACAAATTTATCTCGAAAGTAAAATTCTTTTTTTTCATTATCGTCAAATTTCTCATTATCAATATGATAAATTGAGCAGAGAGTTTTTTTTCTTTTAAGTAACCTTAAATTAACATTTCTCCAGTTCCATGGAGCAATTAACCATATTATATCTGACCTAAATGGAATTGTTGTAGTTATTGTTTTATTGTGTTGTAACCATTCACTTTTTGTTCTATCTACTATCCAGTTTTCTGAAATTTTATTTAAATAAATTAATAAGTTAATATTTTGCTTCATTTGTTGTAAAGTGTGTATTCTTTATTGTAATAATTAGACTAGGCAATTAAGTAAAAATAAAATATTAATCACAAAATGAAACGAAGAGTATTAATTACAGGAATAACAGGCCAGGATGGGGTTTTCTTATCTAATTTATTACTTAAGTCCAATAACTATGAAATATTAGGTACTTCAAGAACCAATGAAGAAACAATTATGAAGAAAAAGTTAATCTATTTAGGAAATGATCATAGACAATTGGAAAACCTTAAGATATTAAAATGCAATATTCATATTGCTGAAGAAATTGAATCATTAGTAGAGGATTTCAGACCTGAATATGTATATAATTTGATTGGCCCTGGTTCTGTGTCCCAATCAGTTGAGTTTCCTTATGAATCTTCAAGTTCAATAATTTCTTCTTTTAATAATCTGATTAACTCTTTCGTAAAAGTTAATAAATTTCCTAATTTTTTCCAAACATCTAGTTCTGAAATGTTTGACGACAATGGATACGAACCTCTCTCAGAAAATTCAAAGTTTAATCCGAAAACTCCTTATGCTATATCAAAAATGTATTGTCATAACCTATCTGGCTTTTATAAAGAAAAATATGATTGGGATATTTCAATTGGAATATTATTTAATCATGAATCAGAGTTTAGACCAGAAAACTACCTCTTATCAAAAATAATTAATACTGCCTTAAAAATTAAAAATGGAGTAGAAAAAGAATTAGTAATTGGATCAATAGATTTAATACGTGACTGGGGATTTGTTGGAGATGTTGTAGAAGCAATGGTTAAAATTAATGAAAGTACCTTTTCAGATAATTACGTAATTGGAACTGGCAATGCTCATAGTATAAAAGATATGGTGGAAATAGTTTTTAATTATTTTAAATTAGATTTTAATAATTATATTAAGATTGATGAAAGTCTTCTAAGAAACGATGAGCCTATTAGTATTGTTGCAAACCCTTACAAGATTAAACAAAAATTAGATTGGGAATCTAAAACTTCCTTCCAGGACACAATAATGCGGTGCTTAGACTATAACTCAAATTAATTGATTGGGTTATTTCCTTTTCTCACGCATCTTGCATAAAATTGTTGCTTTTCTTTCATTTTGGTAGAAATATTATTCTCCATATTTAAATGATATAAAGGCTCTTTCATTATCCTTATTTTTCCTTCAGCTGAAATGAGGTCCCACATTAGTTTATAGTCCTGAGCATAATAGAAATTTTCATCATAACCTCCAAGTTGTTTAATCAAAGCCTTTTTTATTAATAAAGATCCGTGTATAAAAGGATTTTTGTACTTTATAACAATTTTTTTTGGTAAATAGTAAGAAAATCTTGGTATTAAGTTTCCTTTGTTAATGACTATAGCTCTTGAAGTAACCGCGTCTAATTTATATTTATTCAAAAAATAAACTTGTTTTTCAATCCTTTTTTTATCACTAATATCGTCAGCATCTTGCCGAGCTATAAGATTACCGCTTGACAAATTAATTAATAAATTTAAAGATTTTGTTAAACCAAGGTTGTTTTTATTTCTTTCAAGAAAGATATTGCTAAAACTCTTTGAATAATCTAAACAAATTTTAAAAGTATTATCTGTTGACCCATCATCTAAAATTAGAATCTCAATATTTTTATATGACTGGTCAACTAAACTGTCGAGAGTTTTGCTAATTGTTTCTTGAGAATTATAAGCGCTCAGTAATACAGATACTTTATCCTTATTCATATCATAAATTTCTCAAATTTATTTTGGATCGAATCTTCATTTAAATATGATGATAAAAATTTTTTATTATTGCTTCCAATATCTTTTAAAAAATTTTCATCTAATAGCAACTTTAACTTGGTTAGTAAATCGTCATAATCAAATTGGTTGAATGACAGTTTATAATTGTTTGGAAAAAATTCAGAAATTCCTCCTGTTTTCGGAAAAATTGATGGGACCCCATAGGCAGAAGCTTCACACAAAAGAGTGGGTTGGCCTTCCAATAATTTAGTTGCAGTTACAACTGCTCTTGAATTAGATATAATTTTTAAAGTCTTTTCGTTTGAAAGTTCACCAAGAAAATGAACATTAAGTGATTCAAATTTCAATATTAAATCATTTAAAATTGGCCCATCTCCAATAATTTTTAATTTTAGATTATCATTTTCTAATTTAAGAAAAGTCTCAATAAGTTCGTTTAGACCTTTTTCTGCTGAAATTCTTCCAGCATATACTATATAATCACTCTTTAATTTATATTCAGATTCTAAGTTGTAATTTATAAAATTTGGCAAAAGACATAATTTAGAATTATCTATATTTTTAGTAAGTAAAAATTCTTTATGAAAATTTGTAAGAAGAGCAATATTAACTTTTTTACTTTTTAAAATCTTAAAAAACTTTTTACTGTAGTAAATTAGTGCTGCAGACTTGAAATACGAATCTTTGTAATATTTATTAAATACTCCTGTTTTATTCTTATCTAGGCCACAAGAACTGCATATCATATTATTCTGAAAATGTTTAGATGAAAAAAACGATTGAGTGCATCTATATCTAAAGTTATGAAGCTTTACTAAAGTTGTTTTATTCTTCTTTTCAAGTATTTTAAATATACCAAGTGAAGCTTTGAACCAGGTATTGTGTACATAAACTAAATCAGGATTAAATGTATCCAGTTCGTGTAACAAAATTTTTGAACTTTTTAAATTATTCCTAGTTAAAAATGATAATAAATCAAAAAAAATGTGATTAATTTCATTTTTATAATATATCTCCTTAACTTCATAATGTTCCCTTAAAAAATTTACTTCATTTTTGACAGCTGTGTCCTCTCCCCCTAAATATCTATAATTAGTATGTAAAACTAAAATTTTTTTCATAATACGTCTTATTCCCTAACATTAATTCAATCTTGATACTAAATTAATAATAAATAATGCATGTTGTTCTTTTTTTTACATTTGATATTTCTTTAAAAAATTGGAAAGAATCTGGCCTTCTAGATAGAGAAGTAAAAATTTACAAAAATATTTCCAAAGAAAGTGACATTAAATATACATTTGTTACTTATGGAGATGAGAGTGACTTTACAATTAGTGAATTGTCAGACAAAATAAGTGTCTTACCTGCTTATACAATGATTAATTATTCGAAAAATAAATTTATTAGATTTTTAAAATCATTTTTGTTGCCATTCAAATTAAACAAATCTTTAGATGCAGTTGACGTTATAAAAACTAACCAACTTAATGGATCATGGGTAGCGATTATTTACAAAATATTATCTAGAAAAAGTTTAATTATAAGAACTGGATTTAACGCACATGATTTTGCAATAAGACAAAATAAATCAAAATTGATAGTTTTTGGATATTTATTACTTACACAGTTTGCTCTATATTTTGCAGACATATTTTTAGTTACATCTACTTGTGACAAAAGAAAATTAAATAGTAATTTTTTTCTCACAAACAAAATTAATGTAAGGCCTAATTGGGTTAAACAAAATTCTAATGCGGCAAATAAAGATAGATACAAAGAAAAAATCCTATGTGTTGGAAGGCTGGAAGAACAGAAGAACTATAAAAATTTAATTAGATCTTTCAAAAATTCCAAATATATTTTAGACATTGTTGGAGATGGCACTTTGAAATATGAATTGTTGAATCTTGCAAATGAATTGAATGTAAATATAAATTTACTCGGTCGGATTAATAATGATGAATTACTTTCTCTTTACCCAAAATATAAATTTTTTATTATATCTTCTATTTATGAAGGAAACCCAAAGGTAGTTCTTGAAGCTATGTCTGCTGGTTGTATTGTTTTAGGAAACAAAATTGAAAGTGTAGAAGAAATAATTAATAGCAATGAAAACGGGTTTTTGTTTTCATTCGAAAATGAAAGTCCACTACAAATTATTAATAAATTAAATAAACAACCATCTGACTTACAGACTATTTCCTTAAATGCAGTGAAAAGTATTAAAGAAAATAACTCAATTGAAGTAATCTCAAAACTGGAAATTGAAGATTATAAAAAATTAGTAAAGAATTAAATCACTACCTTTTTCAGTTTTTACAATTCCATAGTGTTTATCATATGTAATCAAACTTTCAATATTGTGAGTTGAATTTACTATTGTAAGGTTTAAGTTTTTTAGTATATTGAAAATTAACTCTTTAGATTCTAAGTCTAAGTTTGCTGTGGATTCATCTAAAATAAGGGTGTCCGGATTCATTATCAAGGCTCTAATGAAAGATATTTTTTGCATTTGTCCAGAAGATAAGGATTTATTTGAAACTTCGAACAGAAGGTTGTTATTTGAAGAATTGTTAAAAACTTTAAATTTTTTCAAATAATCTTCAAGAATTAAATCCTCCACTTTTTCTTCACAACCGTAAATAAGATTATCTCTTAAACTACTGTTTAAAATCATAGGTTTTGCTCCAACATACGCTATCTTTTTTGAATAACATTCAACTTTTCCCTCAGTTGGATAAAAAACTCCAGACAAAAGACCCAACAAAGTGCTTTTCCCAGATCCGTTTTGACCAGTAATTACTACATGACTATTTTTTTCTATTTCAAGATTTAAATTACTAAAAATATTTTCCTGACTATTGAAATACTGGAATCCAACAGACTTAAATTTTATAGCATATTTTTTCCCTTCTATTTCATTTTTGTCAAAGTTTGTCTTAAAATTTTGAACATTCGACATACCTTTATTTTTATCTATATTATGTAACATTTCTAAATGAACATGGCTATTTGTTGTAATGCTAATTGAGCGATTAAAATTCCCAAGGGTTTGAAAGAGTCTTAAAAGAACACCAATAAATTCAATAGTTAAAAAATTAGATACATCAAAAAATGCAATAATGATTGAGAGTATTAGTAAAGTAATTAAATTTGGGAGTATGCTGTTTAAAGTCCCAAACCTAAGATTCATAACCTGTGAATTAAAAAATTTATTTTGAGTTTTTGTATACTCATTAATTTCAAACTTTATTTTATTTAAGATCTTGATTAGATAAAGATTGTCTAAAACTTTTTCAACATTTTTGTTTATTTCTTGCAAGCTTTCATAGGACAAATGTGAATATTTTCTCAACATTTTAATAAAATACCTTGTGGGAAAATAAAGAATTAATATTCCAAATCCAAATACACTTATAACTTCAGTATTTGAATAAAGAAGGTACATTATAAAAACAACGATTTGAGCAAAAAAACTAATTACAGCGGCCAAACTGCCATAAAAAGTTGATACATGAACACTTAAGGTGTTTATATAAAAAAATGCATCTGAAACTGAGTAGTTTCCCTTATCAAATACTTCTTTAATAAAGTAATTTCTTAAATTGACCTGGATATTTAGTTTTAAAACTTCTAAATTCATTCTGTCTAAATATACAAAAACAAATCTTAAAATTACTACTAACGGAAGTAAAATTTTATTATCTGAAAAAAATAACAATACATCGTTAACAAATCCTATTTTTTTGGATGTCGTATCAAGAATAAAAGAAAATATTATGATGATTAACAAATCAAGAAGAACTACAAAGTTTGAAGCAAAAACTGAAAATAATATTCTTATTTTTTTATTCTTTGTATCAGTTACTTTTGAAACAAACAACAGATCGTTATAGAAAGTAACAAATTTTCTCATATGATAATTCTAATAAGGTAATTTTTTAGCTTAATATTTATTAAATTTTTAAAAAACAATAATGTATACGAGAATATTTACTTAAACTAAAGAAAGTAAATGAATATATTTAGTTTTCCTTTAAAAATAATAAAAAGATTTATCTACATTGTTGTTTACAACCCTACAAGAAAAATTTATAGAAAAATTATACGTTATTCAGTTTATACCAATCCAAAATTTTTAAGACTTTCAAGTAAGCCATACATTTCTGGAGATACTTTCAGAAAAATTTCTGATCATATATTTGATGAGACAAAAACTTTAAATGTAAGTAGTGTAAAAAAAAATCAAATTGTTTTTTTAAAAACTGATTTAAAAGACATTTACTTTAAAGAGTTTCATCCAAAAATTCAAAATGAATATCTTTTAATTACCCATAACTCAGACCATAATGTTTTATTAAAGGATATGGATTATTTAGATGAAAAAATTATTCACTGGTTTAGTGTAAATTTATCTTTTAAAGCTCACGATAAAATTTCTTTACTACCTATTGGATTTGAGAATAGAAGGTATCAAAATAATGGTAAATTATCTAATTTAAACTCGGCATACAAACTTAAAGAAGAAAAAACAAAACTTGTGCTAGCTTCATTTAGTATCTCAACTAATTATTACAAAAGAAAAGAGCTGTATGAAATTTCAATTTTGAATAATCTAATTGATAATATGATATTTAATACGCCTAGAGAATACATAAATAATTTAAAGAAATACAAATTTTTACTTTGTCCAGAAGGAAATGGTATTGATACACATAGAATTTGGGAATCACTTCTAGTAAATACGGTACCTATAATGTTAAATTCTAGTTTTTCTAAAAATCTGAGCAGCTTAGGTATTCCAGTCTTTACAGTTGATTCTTGGAACGAATTAAATGAGCTGTCAGAAGCAGAATTAAATAGTGTTTATGAAAAATACAAAAGTTTTGAATTTAATAAATACGTTAAATTTGATTACTGGATAAATACAATTTATTCAAAAAAAACATCTTAACAATATTCTCTATATTCCTTAGGTAAAAATTTTTTAAATCTTTTCGAATGAATGTGTAGATTGCTTAGAGTAAATTCAGTATTTTTGTAAGTAATAATTGGAGTACTGTTTGAAAATCTACAGCTAATTCTTTTAGAGAATATTTCAACTGCAATTGAATCATTAAAATCTAAAAAATCTTTTCCAAAAGTTTTTTTCGGATTTGTATGTGTGCCATCGATATACTGACCATAACCTAAGGGATCAAATAGAATATTAGAGTAATATGGAAATATTGGTAATGTTTTGAACAACTCAGGGTTTTCTAAGTTAACCATACCTAATAGATCCATTTCATTTGGTGGTGTATTTTTATTAAAACCCCATTCATTTTTGACACCTTCAATTAATTTCTTATGGATTGAATTACAAACTTGCTTATAAATTTTATTATTTGGAATAAATGAATATCCAAATATCATCCTATTTAAATTACTTGGAGTAATAAAAAACTTTTCTTCATTAAAGACTTTAGCTATGGCATCATAGGGTTTGTAAATTAAAATATCATTATCAAAATGCACAAGCTGATTCAAGTTCAACTGTGTCTGTATATCATTTAAATAAAATATTCTCAACATAGAGGTTTCCCAAAGTGGATTTTTTTCAAAAATGGTATTTTTGTAAATTTGTAATGACGCAATCTCTTGAGTATTGTTTGAGACAATATCATCCATGTGTATAAAATTAACGTTTTTAAAATTTGCTTTTACATCACTGCAAAAATATATTTCTGCATTTTTATCAACAGATAAGATTGTATTTATTGTGTAATTTATATGATCTGGGATTATTCCTTTTGAAATTAATACATAATTCATTAATATATTTTTTGTTTTTACAAACTTAAGAAAATAATAACATTTAAGTAAATATATTAGTAAATGTTTAAAAATAAGAATTTTCATCTATATTTAGTAATTACAAATAAAAATTTTTTATTAATTTATGAACTTAATATCAATTTATGCAAAGTTTATTCATTATCCAAATTATGCAGTGTAAGAGTATTGAAATAATGATATTAATTGAGAAATAATTTAATAAAAATATAATTTTTTAAAGAAAATAAAGCCTGGGAGAAATTTTGACTTTTAATGTGATATTTAAAATTATCAGGCCTTGATTTTTTCCATTGAGGTAAGGAGACCATATCGTAATTTAAGCAACTATCAAAAGACAACTTTTCTAAATTGGACCATTTTAAAGTTCGTGTGGTATAACTATCATTAAAAAATTTAAGTGCATAATTAAAATATATTTCGTAATCAGCAGAAGAACTTTTTTCTGTAGGGTCAAGTTTTTCAATATAGGTTTTAAAAAAGTCTTTTTTGTGATGGTTTTCTACTAATTCAAACATTGATTTTAAAATGTATTTATTAAACAACATATGGTGACTAATCCCACTGTCTTGATTAAATTTTGTAATCTCTGGATGTAATTTTGACATATGTTCGAAATAAGGAGTATGATTTTCTTTACCTAGTGTAAAAATTCCTTTATCTTCATTAATAAATTTAGTTTTCTTTGTAAAGAATACATCGCTGTCAACAACCAAAATCTTTTCAGAGTAATTTTGTAAATATGGAAAATATAAACATACTAGTTGTTGATATATCCATCCCGCTCTACTTTTATCACGTACCAAATCGGTAATTTGTTTTTTGCTAAATGGAAAAAAATCTTCATTTATATCTTTTGTGTCTTTAATATTAAAATTTTTGTATTCAGAAAATATGTATATATCTTTATAACCTATTACATTTTTTTTTAAGTTTCTAACTGTATAGTTGATAATTTTAAAATCATTCGGCCCAACAGGAATGAATATATCAAAACTCATACTCATAAGATTAGTTAATATTTAAATAATTTATGAAAATTATTTAAATAGAAATCTCTTAAGTGACTAAATATACAATCTTGCTTTTTTTAAAGTTATCAATTTAAAATTGAAAATTTCTTTGAGATTAAATTATTATAACTCTAAATTACTAATCATTTATTTTTAAAATCGCAATAGAAGGGGAATCCTCAAGTAAAAAAATGTAACTATTTTTTTCAAAAGTATACTCAAAGTCTCTAATTCGTTCACCAATATCATAGCTTTCTATACTTTTTGTTAAAGTAAAATCGTCATCAAATTTAATTTCATATAATCTTCTCGCATTTAACGTTCCAACAAAATAATTATTTTCATCGGTAAAAAAGTTAGGTTCAATATCTGATATACCGTGCCCACCTCCAATCTGATTAAAATATATTAAGGGCTCTTCAAAGCCATTGTTTTTATGACTTTTTAGTAATGGGGCTTCAGGAAATAAATCATAAAAATCACCTCTCCAATGAACACCGTATGAGGCAATAGGCCACCCATAATTTATAAATTCTTGATTTGGGTTAATAAGGTTTATTTCATCACCTCCATTGGGTCCATGTTCAGTCTCGAGAATAAAGTCATTATTTTTGGTTACAGTTAAACCTTGGGGGTTTCTTGTTCCTAAAGCTACTACGTTGTAGGTTTTGTCTAATAAATTAATTAATAAAATTTTGCCTAATAAAGATTCTTTGTTTTGCGATCTATCATAATTTCTAAAATCTCCTCGAGAAAAAAGGATTGAATTCATCTTTTCTATATAGAGCATTTTACCACCAGCAAGATGCCCATTGTAGGGATAGGGGTCTACCCCATCAGTTCTTAAGGCACATTCGGAATCTTGAAAAAATGGTTTAAATTTTAAAAACTCAAAATTTAATTCTGCATAAATAATTTCAACATTGACACAATTTTCACTTACTTCGTTAACAAAACTTACATATACTTTATTTTGTAGAATCAGAATATCTTTTGTTGACTCCCAACCTTTTTCATAAATTTTTTCATTATTATTAACTGTTCTAAAATTAGAATCTAAAAATTTAAAATCTATTTCTGAATTGTCTACCTGATTTAACTCAAAGTAGAAAATTTCTCCTGTTCCTGTTAAGTAGAATACAAATTCATCGTATATCGATAAATATCCTATCGACTTCTGTCTTGATGGTTGTCCGCTATTTTTAAAATTGTAATCTTCACAACATAATGTGAATTTTTTTAAAATATATTTATCGTTTAAATTATATAATGCAGTCAATTGTGTACTAAAATTTTCAAATTGATCTTTTACTGAGCTTCCATTGTTTACAAAATTTATATCTTGAATTTGAACATTGGCCTCATTAAAGTTTTTTTGTATCTCAGAATTAGTTTCAACTTTTGAATTATTAACACTAATCAAATAAAAACATAAGGCAGACAGGACAATAAAGCTTAAAGCTATAAAATGTAATTTTTTTTCAATAAATTTGTTTAAGAAAATATAAATAGTTGGAAATAAAAAAACATAAGCTAATAAGTAAAATCTTGAAAAACCGATAATTCTGAGGATTATAAATATAAGAGTGACGGAAAATGTATTAACTACTAAAACATTAATAAAGAGGTTATCTATCTTAAAATAATTTAAAAGTAAAGTTGAAAGAGACGACACTAAAACAGTTAAAAGTAGAATTAAGTAGATTTTATCAATTTGAATATCTGGAATTAATTTATATATATCAGCTTCAAATTCATTAAGTTTTAAATACTGACTAGAAATTAAAACAGAAATCAATAGAAATATATTAGTAATGAATAAGACAGTCTTAAAAATAAATTTTGTAATCATAGAACTAAACAAATATTAGTTTAATTACGATTTTAAAAAAAATGGCTATACTTCAATCTAACTTTCTTTAATTTCAAATAACGTAAAAAAATGACTATTTTGCAGTTTAGAAAAAAGTATACTTTTATCGCATGAATATTTTGATATATAAGCTTTAAAAACTTCTGCACGTTTTGAGTTCATTAAATATTTGCTTTTAGAAAATTTGTCTGAATTACATATTAAATTATACGAGTAAGAGGTTGGTACATTCTCAATCGTATCGTTGTCAATTTCAATATATAATTCTAAAAAGTTATTTAAATCTAACAAATACCCGACACTAGATAAATCATTTGTCTTATTGAGTAATTCTAATTCTTTAATTTTATCCTTAAAAAATTCAGTTTCATAATCATCTGAATCTATAATTTTAACGTTTACTTTGTTTGAATTAATTTCGTAATAAATTTCACTAAAGCCTATAAATATTCTCGGAAAGAGCAAAACTCCGACAACAATAAATATATAAAAAATATTTAAGCTTAATTTTTCTTTGTTAAGTACTACAGCAAAAAAAGTAAATAAAATTATTGGCAAGGCATGATAAATTTCTTGAACATTTATATAGTAAGGAATTATGCCAATTGAATAAATTGTCAAAAGGATAGAAAGTTTGTTCTGGTATAAATTTTTACTGTTAAGAGTTTTTAAAATTCTGCTTAGGTTGTAAAAAAGAATTGGAAAAAAGAAAAAATGCAATGAAAACTTTTTTTCCACAAAAACCTCAAGAAAAATACTTCCATATGTTACAGTTTGGGAAATAAGATTTTGAAAAAAACTTTTGTCATAAACTATATACAAAATAAAAATATTTATAAATAAAAAAATAAAAGTTATTAAATTGTTTTTGATAATTAATCCAATCTCTTTTTTTGCGTAAAAATCAGTTATTAAGTTAGTCACTATAAATGCAAGTAAAAAAGGTACTCCAAAAGAAAAATTGTTTATAACACAAATGCTTATTAGAAATATATACAAGAAATTGTAGAATTTGTTTATTTTGTAATTTGTTTTTGATAAAACATATATTACAAACAATATTGGAAGTAATCTCAGAGAATAGTGCGGTCTAGATAGCAAAGTTGAAGAAATCATTAAACCAATGAAATAAATAGGGAAATCATTTTTACTATAATCTCTTTCTTTAGAGTGAATTATTAAAAGAGTTAATATGATTGAAAAAATTGAAATAATTGATATGAAAATAGAAATATTATAAATTGAGACTTCACTATATAAATATCTGTAAATATATGGGAATAAGTTGTTATACATTGCTGAAAAGTTTATTAGAGGATTTTTGTCATTGAACAACCCGACAATTTCATTAATAGTATAAGCATTATGAAAATAATCATTCTGAGTAAAGTTAGTTACAGTAGATTCAAAAAAAACAATAATCAAAATCAAATAAAATGAAATTTTACTTTTAATCAGTTTTAATTGCTTAATCCTATTCCAATAAATAATTGTAAATGAGAATAGGGCAATGGTTATAAGTTTATATAAAACAAGATAGCCATCTGTAATAATAAATTTTCCAATAAATAAATACTGTTCATAATCTCCAGTTCTCTGAAAATTTGTATAGCTAAATGTATTAGTTAATACATCTGCAGAATAATTTATATCAAAACAAACAAATACAAGAGACAGAATAATTAGGGTTAAGTTATTTGAAACTTTAATTTTTCTAATGCTTTTATGTTCATATACAGTGAGTAAAAAAGTTAAAAATAAAAAAAATAAATAAATTGCTGTGGAAGATTGGAAACTATTCAAAAAAGTAAATTCAAAAAAGATAAAAACAAGTGTTGCGAAAATATATGTGTTGATTTCAGTTTCGTCTTTATTATCACTATATGACTTGGGATTTTTATAAAATAAAAAAAATAACCATAAAATAAATGCCATACCTAAATAATTTAAAATTTGTCGATTTTGTAAAAATGGATACTGTTTTAATATTTTTGATGCTATGTCAAGATATAAAAAGCTAGTTAAGAAAACGTAGATTGAAAGAAATAAAAGATTTAAATAAATTAATTTCTTTTGATTTTTTAATAACATTGCATTTTCTTTTTGTAATTTTCTTTTATATGAAGAATACTATGATTGATTTTAGCTTCTTACTTAAAAATTTTAAAAACGTTTGCATTTATAATTAATTTATGAAAAAAATTCTACTTTTAATTTCTATAACATTTATCTCTTGCTCAACCACAGAAAATATTCCCACGGAAACAGTAAATAAAACAGAAGAAATACAAACACCTATAGAAGATTCGGTTACAGAGTCAACTACATCTACTACTTTAATCGAAAATTTAAAAACCAATCTAAACCTAACTGAATACGAAGATTTTGAAGGATCTAAAACTGAATTAATTTCATTATCAAAAAATAAAATAACTGACATAGAGAATATAAAAGAGAGAAACTTGACTTTAGTTGGAATACAATCAGAAAATTTTATATATAGATTAGATTATGAAAAATCTGAATTAGTAAAATTTTTAAAATTTACTGATTCTATAGACACATCCCTGTCGCCTGAGGCTGGAATGGTGAAAATTCTGGTTATAGAGAATAAGTTTCTTTTAATATCGTACACAAACAGTAGCTTAGAAATATTGGTTAAACAGTACGACCTAGATAGCTTGGGTGAAGAAGGAAATATAATTTATAAAGAAACGATGATTCAAAATGTACATCCTTGCTTAGATATGGTTTATGATAAAAGTACAAATGAAATATATTTCTGCAGGGGAGATTCCTCAATGCAGCTTAATGAAAATTCACAACAAATTCATTTACCAGATGGGAAAATACATAGATTTTTGTTTTCAAAAGATGATGGATTTATATCAAATGGTTTGATAGATATTCAACTTTCTTACCTGAGTGTTTTTCCAAATACTTCTCCAGTTGGAATAGAGTCTATATTTGCTATTGGAGTTAGAAACCCTTATGAATTACACCTTTCTGATGACAATTTGCTATACATACCAGATGTCGGTGGTCAGAATATTGAAGAATTAAATATTATAAATTTAGAAACAGAAATTGGTAGTTTAATTAATTATGGTTGGCCATTTTATAATGGTACAGATAAAACAGATAATGAAAAAATATTAAAAGATTTTATAATATCCGAAGACTCAATAAATGATTTTTTGAATAATCACTTTGTACACTCTCTACCATTCTTGCAATACGATCACACAACATTAACAGAAAGAGGTAGACGGTGCGCAATAATAGGAGGTTCAACATATTTTGGAGATAAGTCTAATGCCTGGAGAAATAAATACTTTTTCGGCGATTACTGTACTGGAGAAGTATTTGCTTTATATGGCGAATATCCAAGTTTTAAAATTTTAAGGTTATTTCAATTAGATGAAAATATTACCTATATAGGAAACGATATTAAAGGGGAGATATTAATTGGTACTGAAAATAATGGAAATGATGAAGAAGAAAAAGGTAAGATTTATAGACTGACTCTACCCTAGTAGCTACTATGTTTCAATAACAATGTCTTCAAATAATCAAAATAAATTATATGAATAGAGAATTAATTAAAAAATTAATATAATTCTCTAGATGGACCATTCAGACCAGTTAAAAATAATTGAAAAGAAAATATTAAAATTGTCAGAACAATATTTTCAAAAAAAATTTTCCAATACAGACTTTATACCATTTATTTCTCAGGTACCTGTTTCTGGAAAAGTATTGAGCTATGAAGATCTAAAATATACAATTTTATCTACTTTAGACATGTGGTACACCTCAGGTGAATATACAAAAAAATTTGAAAAAGAAATTTCTAAAAAGTTGGGAGTAAGACATTGCTTATTTGTTAATAGTGGTTCATCAGCTAATTTGTTAGCTATTACTGCCTTAAAAGAGTATTACAAACTTGACGAAGGCGATGAAATCATTACTTCTGCGGTAGGTTTTCCAACAACTATAAATCCAATAATTCAAAATAATTTAATGCCAGTATTAATTGATGCTGAGGAAGATACTTTAAACATTAATACTGATTTAATCGAAAGCTATATAGGTGATAAAACTAAAGGTATTGTAATCGCACATACCCTAGGAAATCCTTTTCATTTAGAAAAAATTATAGAATTGTGTAAGAAATATGATTTATTTTTAATGGAAGATAATTGTGATGCGTTTGGTTCAAAATTTAATCAGAAATTTACAGGAACATTTGGAGATATTTCTACCCTATCATTTTATCCTGCACATCATATTACTACCGGAGAAGGTGGTGCGGTTATAACGAATAACACAAAACTAAAAAAAATTATGGAATCAATCAGGGACTGGGGTAGGGATTGTTATTGTGCACCGGGAAAAGACAATACCTGCAAAAAAAGATACGAATGGCAGCTTGGTGAACTTCCGAAAGGATATGATCATAAATATATCTACTCTCACATTGGATACAATTTAAAAGCTTCGGATATGCAAGCAGCTCTTGGATTTTCTCAAATAAATAAATTAGATGAATTCATAAAAATAAGACAAAGGAATTATCAATATTTATATGATTCTTTTAAAAGATTTAAAGAATTTAAGCTAATTTCAAATCAAATTAAATCTGAACCAAGCTGGTTTGGGTTCCCTGTTATTTTAAAAAACAACAAAAACTTTACTAGGAATGATCTATTGAAATTTTATGAAGAAAGAAATATAGGCACAAGACTATTGTTTGGTGGAAATCTTAAAAGGCAACCAGCATATAGTAATTTAAATTTTAAATCCAGTACATTATCTGTTGCAGATAATATTATTGAGAATTGCTTCTGGTTAGGAGTATATCCAGGACTTGATCTAGACATGTTAAAATTTGTTGTTGATTCAACTAAAGAATTTTTGGATAGCTTTGATAATTAAAACATTATTAATCCTTGCTGGTGGAAGAGGTACGCGGTTCAAAGAATTAACTGACTCAATTCCAAAACCAATGATTAAAGCCAATGGCTACCCTCTAATTGATTATATTATTAATCATTATGTAAACTTTGGGGTCAACGAAGTTATTATTCTTGCAGGTTACAAAAAAGAAATTATTGAAGATTATTATTTAAAAAAGGTTCCTAAAAATTTTCCCTTGAAATTAAAAATTAAAGTTTTAGATACTGGGATAGACACTGGAACTGCTGGAAGAATAAAAATGGGTATTGAAGCACTTGAAAATCAACATTTTTATTTAACTTATGGTGATGGTATTGCAAATGTTGATATTAAGAGTCTTACAAATTTTCACTTTGAGAATGAAACACTAGGAACTGTAACAGCTGTTAGACCACCAGCAAGGTTTGGAAGCCTAACTATTGAAGGTAACTATGTTACAACTTTTGCAGAAAAAAATCAGGTTGATGAGGGTTACATTAATGGTGGATTTTTTATCTTAAACAAAAATATAAAAAACTACTTAAATTCAGACAGTGAACCCTTTGAACAGGAGCCGCTCAGAAAAATGGCAAGTAACGGTGAACTAAAAGCTTTTAAACATAACGGATACTGGAGACCAGTTGATACTATAAGAGAGTTAGAAATTTTGGAAAAAGATCTAACGAATAAAAATATATTTACATGAATGAATTTTGGAAGAATAAAAAAGTTGTAATTACTGGGCATACTGGATTTAAGGGTGGTTGGGTAAGTCTATTTCTATTTTTGTTAGGTTCTAAAGTTTACGGAATTTCAAACGAAGAAAAAGTTGGTTTTTATAAATTGACAAATTTACACAAAATTTTTGAAAAAGAATTTTTTTTAGATTTATCCAAAGTAGGGGTAGAAGAGCTTTGTGAAATTTTTGAAGAAATTAATCCTGATATTGTATTTCATTTAGCTGCTCAATCTATAGTGTCTATTGGCTTCAAAGATCCTGTAAAAACAGTTGAAACAAATCTTATCGGGACTTTAAATGTTTGCTTAGCGTTGTCGAAATCAAAACCTAAATCTACTTTGATTATTTCCACAACTGACAAGGTTTATAAAAATAGTGATTCAAAAAATTTAGAAAACTACGAACTAGATGGTTCTGATTTTTACAGCTTTTCTAAAGTTGCTGTAGAAAATTTAGTTGAGTTAAATTCCAGATATTCATTATTTGATTTGAATATTGGGGTTGTAAGGTCTGGAAATGTTTTAGGCGGGGGTGATAGAGGCAAAGATAGGTTAATTGTTGATATACTCGAGTCTCATCAAAAAAATAAAATACTAAAAATTAGAAATAAAAACTCCATAAGGCCCTGGCAATATATTTTAGATTCAGCTTACGGCTATTTATTAGTTGCGGAAAATATATACAAGTCTAAGAAATTTAATATTTACAATTTAAATTCTAAAACCAATAACTTACATACTGTTGAAAAATTAATAACTAAATTCCAAAAATACTTTCAAAATAATTTTCAAATACAATACATAGAGAGTAATTTTTATGAAAAAGATGTTCTAACTATAGACTCAAGCAAAGCCAGATCTGAGCTGGAATGGAACACTGAAACAACTTTGGATGAAATTGTATTGTCAGTCGTTAGTTGGGAAAATTATCACTTTGAAAATAAAGATGAAAATTCTATTGAATATTCATCTAATGAAATTAAAAAATTTATAAAAGAAAATCAAATTAACTTTTTTTTACAAAAAAATTAAACATCCTGATAACTGAATCCTTATTATCTAAATACCAATCAACTGTATTGTGAAAATATTGTTGTAATGTTTGTTGATTAATATTTAAATTAGATTTAATACTTTTTGAATTCAGAACTTCTAAATGTGGATTGGTGTTCCAATCTACTTCTACTTTTAATAATTTTTTCTCTAAAAATACTTTATTTAGTAAATTAATTACTTCACCATTTGTGAGAGTAAAAACTTTTTTTTCTGAAATTTGTGAATTTTTAATAAAATCTAGTGCTTCATCTAGGTAGACGTACTCTCTCAAAACCAATTCTGAAGAATTAAGTAAAATTTTTTGATTAACAAAATAACTACCAATACAAAAAGGGATCAGGCGTGAAAAGTTTAAATCACCAGGTCCTATAACATTTGGTAATCTTAAAATTTTTGCATTTATTCCATCGTTTTGTAAATTGGAGTATGCTTTTTCCTGTAACATTTTAATTTTGATATACGGGTGACTTGAATTGTCAGAATAATTTAATAGTCTTGTACTTATTAAAATTAATTCTAAGTCTTTATAATATTCTTTTTTAAGTGAGGTAATAATATTATTGTTTTTCTCAAACATATCGTCTATTTTTTTATCAAAATGGTTTGAATTGCTGCTAACTTTAAAAGTTTTAAAATCATAAATTTTATTTGGAGTATATTGTGAAATTATTTGTGATAAGGCTTCAAATTTATAATTAGTTTTTATTAAGTTTTTATCATGTAAATGCTGACTAAGACCGTAGGCTTCTTCATTAGATTTAATCAAATAATTTAAAAAAGAACTGCCTAAATAACTTCCCGCACCAAAAATTAAACTTTTCATTTTTCAAATTTTTTTAATTTATAGATTGAATTCAAATATGTTAGAAAAAAGAGGAATAGATTTCGTTTTGAATTGCCAAACTCTCGTTTATAAAAAGTTGATGGAACCTCTTTTATCCTTACATTTGGTTGATTTTTTCTAATTTTAATAAGAATTTCTTCAACAATTTCAAAATTGTTCTCAACTAATTTTATATTTTTTAAAATATCAAACTTATAAAGTCTGTAATTGTTTGAAATATCATAAATTTTAAAATTAAAAATATTTTTATATATTAGATTTACGACCTTACTTAAAAATATTAGAAGCAAAGAATTTTCAGTTTTACCACCAGATATGTATCTTGATGCAATTACAATATCGGCTGAATCAGTTGATATAATTTCACTGAACTCTTTAAACATTTCAGGATTGTGTGAATTGTCTGAATCCATAATTATTAACCATTCGGTGGAGCTGTATTCAGAGCTAACAAATTTTATTCCAGATCTTATCGCGTCACCAAAATTATTATTAGGTACTCTGTTTACATAAATAAAATTAAAACTTTCACAAAGTTTTTTGGTTTTTAGATTTTCCACTACAGAATCCACTATAAAAACATTTGTTTCTGTTGAGATAAAATACTTTGAAATAGCTTCCTTAAGTTTAGGCAAGAGTATTGTTAAGTTTTCATATTCATCATAGGAAGGTATTATTATGCTTAATTTACTCATTTTGTTTTTTTAAATAAATTAAATTTTTAGTTAAACCTTCAAATTTATCCACTTTAGGTTTCCAGTTAATCAATTTTTTAATATCTCTTAAATCAGAAACGTAATATTTTTGGTCTGACACTCTAAACTCTTTGTTTTTGATTTGAAAATTCTTGCTAAGACTTGTTTCTAGAAAATCAATTAATTCTAAAATAGAAATTGAATTTTCGTAGCCCCCTCCAATATTAAATTTTTTACCAACAAACTTTTCATTAAATTTAAGCATTAAGACAATTAAATCCAGAAAATCATCTATATGTAATATATCTCTGACTTGCTTTCCAGTACCAGAGATTTCTAAAGTAGAGTTATTTTTCTTGTTAAGAGCTTCACTTGTAAACCACCCGATCCAGCCTTGATTATAGGTTGATATTTGGTGCTCTCCATAAATAGTAGATAATCTCAAAACAATAGTTTTTAAACCAAAGGTTTTTGAATAGTCTATTGCGTATAAATCAGCTGCACCCTTTGAACACCCATATGGTGTTGATAGGTCAATACCGAGTACTGTGTTATAACCATGTTTAAACTTTAATGATTCATATCTCATTTTAAGAGTTTTAAGTTTATCCCAAGAAATATCTCCATAAACTTTATTTGTTGAAGTATAAAAATAAATTGTTTTTTTACTATGTTTTCTAAGAGCCTCTAAAATATTAATACTTCCAATAGTATTAATATTAAAATCTACATAAGGGTCTTTAATTGAATTGTTCATAGCAACTTGTCCAGCAAAATTCAAAACTGCAAAAAATTTATTTTGTTTAATTAATTCTTCAACTTTTAATTTATTTGTAATATCAAGCTTTATAAAAGATATATTGTTTTGATTGTTTAGTAAATTCAGATTTCTTTTGGACTCTGTTCTGAAAAAATTATCGACCACAGTGCAGTAAAATCCTAATTGAGCTAATTTTAAAGCTGTATTTACCCCTATAAATCCTAATCCTCCAGTAATTAATATTTTTTTCATTATTTTAAGAATGTCTTTCTAATTTAAAAATAACAGGTAACAACTCTTTTACTTTAACAAAAATAAATAATCATTATGTGTGCCATCCCAGTTAGGATTTTTATCAAAGGAAAAGTTAGTAAGATTTATTGGCTTACTGTAACCAACTGAGTCTAGTAAGTTTCTTATTGATTCAAATTGTGAGTTATATATTTCAATTAAAACTATTTTTGGTTTGTGTTTTGTGAAGTCAATTCCATTTAAAACTTCAAATTCATAACCCTCGACATCAAGAGATAAGAAGTCTAAATTTTCGATATCTAAATATTCAAGCAATGCGGACAATGTTATGGCATTGGTTGCTAAATTATTTTCTGCTTTACTTCTTTGCTTGAAGTAATCAATAAGATATGTAATGGGTAATTTAAATTTATTAACTGTTCTTTTGTATTTTCTTTTTCTCATTTCAGATCTTCTCTTAGCACTAATCGAAGACATTATGTCAGAATCAAAGTCTCCAATTATAATTTTTGAGTTTTTGTAGTCTTCAAGCGAAACCAAAGCTGAATTCACAGAAATTGTATTAGGTCTGTTTATTAGACATTTTAGATAATTTTCAAATGATGGCTCAACCAATACCCCCTTCCAACCATATTTTTCTAAAAATAAAGTATTACTTTGATATATACCATCGAAAGCCCCCGCTTCCAAAAAAGTACCCTTGATGTCTATTAAGTTATTGTCTTCAAAATAATTTTGAACAATTTCAGCTAAAGGTTTATTAGTATTCATTTAAATTTTTTAAACAACTCAAGAATTATTATAGAAAACTTTAATCTTGATATCCTTTTATAAATACAAACTTTAAAATTTTAAGAAAAAATAAAGAACTAAATTAATTTATTATTAACTGCAAAAAAATTGGAGTATTGAAAGTGTTCTTCAGTTTCTTTGTATCTTTTAATTTGAATTAAGCCATTAGGTCGGATCCTAAAAATGTCAAAGTCATTTGTTTTAAAAAAATAAAAAAAGTTTTGAAAATATGTTTTCGAATCAATATTGCAACCTCCAAATTCAAACTGAATAACTTTAATAGACTTTAAAGATTTTAAAGATCCTTGAAGAGCAAAAAGCTCATGACCTTCGATGTCAAGTTTCAACAAATCAACTGTTTGATTGTCTAATTCTGATCTATAAAACTCATCAAAGCGAATAAATTTTGCTTTTTCTGTTTTATTAATTTCAATATTAAAATGACTCAATTCCCTATTGTATATACTTGAGCGTGAAGAACCCTTCGTATCAGCATATAAAGCAAGTGTTTCATTTTTGTTTGACAATCCTTTGTTAATGATTTTTACATTACCAAAGTTTTCATATTTCAACTTTAAGCTTGAAAAAGCTTCTTGACTAGGTTCAAATAAGTAAAGTTTTTTTATTTCAAAGCTAGAAAGTAACATGTCAGAATAATTGCCAATGTTTGCTCCAACATCTATTGCAATATTTATTTCTTTATTTAAGAATACTTTAAGTTGTTTGACTTCATCTTCCAGTAAAATACCTGAAGAACCCCGCCCTAGAAGATGATTTCCTAATTGTACTGTTTTACTAATAAAAGTAAGCTCACTTGAAATATTTTTTGAGTTATACAATGATAAAATTATTCTTACAATACTGAATACAAATTTGTGTAAATATATCATTAAATTCAAGGCTTTTTAATTAAATAAAATTTTAATTAATATGAACTCACAGTAGCATAACTTATACCCTTTATATAGTTAATCTTTGTGCTTCAATTCTGTTTTTCCAAAAATCAAAATATAAAAAATCTCTAGATTTATTTTTTTTATTATAAAATGAATTTTCCAAGTCAGATAATAATTCACTAGAAGATAATTCATCCCAATCGTTTAATAAAATCATGGGAACCCCTAATTTTATAAAATTTTCATTTACCATGTTATTTTTTACAATCGGAATATTCTCAAAAAACAGTGTCTCCCATAAGCGGTGAGACTCAAAATTATTTCCCTCTGGACAAAGATTATATTTATATTGAGATAAGTTTTTTAAATACTCTAAATTATCATTAAACATCTTTGTGTCTATTAGGTTTATATCTTTGGCTAAACTCATTAATGGTTGTCTTTCACTTTTATTTGTTTCACTATTAAAAGAGCATAAAATTCTGTCTATTTTTTCATCTTGTTTTTGATGGCTATAAACATAATTAAAATTTTTAATATTTCCATTACTCAAATATCTATAATTCTCTAACCCTGCTGGAAGTGGGCTTATTTTGTCATTCATGTTCAAATTTAATTTCATAGCAAACCAATGATGTATATTTTCATCAATAAATGAGAGATCTCTAGCTTCTATGCACGCATCAGAATTATGAGTAATTAAAATATATGGATTTTTAATTTTATTATGGAATTTTGAAAAATATTCTTCCTTTAAATCAGTTTTTAAAAAAACAATATCACCCTTTTTTACTTTTTTAGGTCTTAAGGTTCTAGTTTCATCAAATATGTGGTCTGAATAGTTTCTAAAGGTATCTCCAGATATAAAGGGCTTGCTTGATAATCTCAAAAAAGAAGGATTTTGATTGATTGAATAATAGGATAGTTTTCTCTGCATATTTTTTAAGGGTTTTATATAAAACATAAATTGAATTTTTAAAAGTATTTTTTTTACAAATATTGACATTAAATAAAATTATATAATATTTTTAAATTCTATAACTAGCTTCTTAATATTTTATATGGCGTTACAAAACATCAAGCTCTACTAACGAAATATAGGTATAATTAAACATTTCATTAGGTGACTCTTGTTCAAACAATTTTAATTCTGAAGAAAATGGATTATTTTGTAATTCTTTATAAAGAGGTTTTAAACTTTCGTAATGTTTTGACCAATCAGAATTTGTCCATCTCTGCCTTGAATATCTGTAAGTAGGTTGAATTTCGTAGTGATTCTTAACAATTTTATCAAACAAATCGATATCTGCTGAATTAGGTTTTTTCAATTTTTTTTGGTAGTAATAATATTTAGTCAAAAAGAATGGAAGTGTGTTGTCTTTATAAAACAATTCTTTGTAAATTTTATTGATAATTTTATATCTAGTAAATCTATTCTCTGGTTCATTAAAATTTGGGAACCATTCATTGATTACTTGACCTGATTTATTGAGTATTTTTCTAACAGAATAAGCATCGCCTTCTCCTACAGGATAATTATCTTCAAATACTGCATATTTTATACCCCATGAACTTAAAAATTTTAACCTTTCAATGACATTTGAATGGTCATCGAAATAAACTAAGGTGTTTTTAACATCAACATCTTTAAATGATAATTCTTCTATATCTCCCTCATAATATTGAATATTCTTATTGCTAGAAATATATTCTCTAATATTTAAATCTATATCAATTGAAACTAGATTAATGTTTTCTAATGTATTTTCAATCAACCAAGTAGAATGACCTTTGTAAATTCCTGATTCATAAATATTTTTTAATTTTAATTTTTTTAGAATAATATATAACCCGAATGAATGATTGAACCCCATTCCTCCTATATTATTTTTTATAGGTCTATTTTTGTAAATTTTTACAAATTCGGGAAGAAACGACTCCATTTCTTCATTAGAAATAAATTCTTTCATAACTTATTTTTTATTATACGTTTATTAAATCGATTCAAAAATTAATTTATATAACTTTTTTAATATTTTGTGGCCAGAGGCAGAATCGAACTGCCGACCCCTTGTTTTTCAGATATGGGCAAACCATTTGACCTTATAACTTAATTAGTTTTATAGTTTTTTTAGAACAACAGAATAGTTATGATATAAAATTTCATAAAGATTTGGATTTTTATCAAGAAAATCTAAAACTAATCGCCCTTTGCCCGGAATATAATCAAATTCATTTTTTTGAGTATTGCCAAATAGTTCATATCTTACTGGAGTATCATCTATTGCTACTATTGCTCCTTTTTTCAATTTTTTATTCAATGACAAAAATTCATTTAATCCATGATTCTGAGATGGGCTTGGATTATATATGTCCAAATCAAAACTATCTAAATAAATAAGATCTAGTGAATTCACATATTTTTCTTCTAAGTTATTTATAAACTTTAATGAATCTTCTGAATGAAATTTAACATTACTTGATTCTAAAAAATTATAATATAATTTAATTTCTGGATTTGTGTCAACGGTATCAAATCTTCCACCAAAAATTTTAACATAGCAAGCAAAAAGCATTGAGCTTTTGGTACCGTGTGCAGCGCTTCCCGTCTCTAAAATATTTATGCTTGAACCATTGGTATTTTCTAATAATATTTCAAACATGTCTTTATTAATATGATTTGCATCTGAGTAAGTGTCAAAATGAAAATCTAGTAACTCATCTATGTTATTTATATTTTTTAATCTTTTTTCTAAAAAGTTAATATTATTTATTTTTTTTTCATTTTTATTTTTTAAATAAGATTTTATTTTTTTAATACAATATTTCAAATAATTAAATGGATTTAAGTATTTTTTCATTTGTGGCCAGAGGCAGAATCGAACTGCCGACCCCTTGTTTTTCAGATATGGGCTAACCATTTGACCTTAGTTCATTTTACATTAACTTACTTTAAATATCGC
>Ga0181607_10000111_pt1 | contig 62523 bp, 55 predicted proteins | sample 041ome_9_FD_132420 | JGI IMG/M metagenome (GOLD analysis project Ga0181607, IMG submission 132420) | Coastal salt marsh microbial communities from the Groves Creek Marsh, Skidaway Island, Georgia - 041413US metaG (megahit assembly) | ecosystem: Environmental > Aquatic > Marine > Intertidal zone...
GCAGCGCGCGGGTGTGGCCACCGCCGCCGAAGGTCGCGTCCAGCACCCGCGCACCCGGCCGGGGTGCCAGCAGCTCCAGCACTTCCGCGAGCATGACAGGTTGATGGCCGGGGGTCACGACAGGGAAACGGGTTTCAAAGGCGACCGCGCACATGATGGCTCCTCCAGAGAACATTGCGGTCGGCGGTGCAGAGCGGCCCGACGGGGCGCCGGGTGGGGTCGAAAAGGGTTTCGAGCAGGGCGCGGCGCCGACGGCGCTGCGCGATCCGCTCGTCGGGGGACGGTTCGGCCGACGCACGCGGCTCCCCTGCCGTTTCGTGCAGGTGGGGTGACCCGGGATGGCCCAGCAGACGAGTTGGGGCAGTCAGCATCGTCAGGGGCTCTCGATGGTGTCCAACAAGCCCAGGAAGCCGCCCAGGTCTTCCTCGACCTGGTTGAGCTCTTCCCAACGGGGTTTGGAGTAGAGGTTGAGCTGGTTGCCCATGCGCACGAGGACGAGTTCGTCCTTCTGGCCGGCGAGGCCGGCGTGGCGCAGCAGGGGTTCGTTGAGCGGCAGACGGCCCTGCCCGTCGAAACGGAACTTCACCGTCTTGGCGGCGAACAGCGCCTTCTGGATCTGCGCGGCGCGGTTGCCCATGGGGACCTTTTCCATCGCCGCCTCAAGCTGACGGCTGCGATCCGGGGAAAGCACCGCCAGGGCGCCGTCCTGCTGGGGAATGACCAAGAATTCGGCATCGCTCGGGTACTGGGCACGCCAAGCCGATGGAATCGTCACGCGATTCTTATCGTCGAGCGACCGGGAGGAACTGCCCGGCAAATACTTGTTAGTTGTAGCGTCCACCTAATACCAATTTTTGCCCCAAATCCCCATGAGGCCCCACAAAAACCCAAAAATCTGCACTTACGTCAAGTAAACAGAGTGGGCTGGGCCAAGGTTTTACGGAAAAGTTATTCACACCGTTTCAGGGCATTTCCCGGCCCCCCGCCCCGGTTCGAGCCGGGTTTGCCGCTTTCACGCTGGCTTGGTGGGGCCCGGTGGGGCTAGCAGACAGGGCGCGCATGCACCAACCCACCAACGTTCAACTCATCGGCAATGAGGTCGCCATCGCCTGGAGCGACGGGGCCGAGACCTACTACCCGGCGGAGCTGCTGCGCGCCGCCTCCCCCAGCGCGGAGAACGTCGGCGAACGCGACATCCTCGGCAACCAGTACGGCGGCGACGGCCCCACCCAGTTCCCCGACGTGCAGGTGGAGGGCTGGGAACAGGTCGGCAACTATGCGCTGCGGTTCGATTTCAGCGACGGCCACCGCACCGGGCTGTACAGCTACAGCTACCTGCGCGACCTCGCCAGCAAGGGCGAGTAAGGATCCGCCTCAGTCGGGCGACGCGGTCGCGGCCGGTTCAACCCGGGCCAGCAGGACCGTGACATTGTCCCGGCCTCCGGCCCGATTGGCCGCGGCCACCAGCGACTCCGCGAGGATGCCGGGGTCCGCCCCAGGTTCAGCCAAGGCATCCAGCGTGCGGCGAATTTCAAAATCGCTGACCCCGTCAGTCAGCCCGTCGGTGCAGAGCAGGTAGGCATCCCCCTCCTGCAGATCGGTCTGCACAAAATCGGGCATGACGGTGAAGGCATCGCCGCCCAGGCACTGGTCAATGAGGTGCCGGTGCGGGTGGGCCCGGGCTTCCTGCTCGGTCAGCCGGCCGCTTTGGCGCAGCCGCCCCACCGGGGAATGATCGGGCGTGAGTTCCTCCAGCTCACCCGCGCGACGGCGATAGATCCGGCTGTCGCCCAGCTGGCCGATGAGCGCCTGCGCGCCTTCGGCCCAGATGAACGAGAGCGTCGCGCCCATGCCCCGCCAATCCGGATTGGCCCGGGATACCCCCAAAATGATCTGGTTGGCGGCCGCGACGATGTCGCGGGCCAGCCGCGGATCCACCTGCCCTTGACGCGCCAGTCCGAGCCGGGTGTGCAACTCCATGACGGCCAGACGGCTCGCCACTTCCCCGGCGGCGGCACCGCCCAGACCATCACTCACCGCCAGCAGGGCGCCGTCCGCCAAGCCCAGCGCGCCCTCCCCGGCCGTAACCGGCTCGAGGGGCAACCGCCCGAGGACGGCGGCCAACCAGGCGTCTTCGTTGTTTTCCCGAGTCAGCCCCACGTCGGAGAGACCGGCGTAGCAAACGGTGAGAGCGGATGGCGGAAGGCGGGCGGTGGACAAGCGCATTGGTTGATAGGCGGAGCCTTCCCCAGCGCAACCCGGCAACCGCACGAATATCCGCACCGTTCGTTTCCGCATGGGGACTCGACGCCGCTGGCTCCATGCGGCAAGGTTTTCGGTTCCATGTCCGCTTTCCCCGACCGCACCACCCGCGCCGAGATCGAGCTCGGCGGTACGTTCCAACCGAAATTCGGCCCGGACGGGCTGATCCCGTGCATCACCCAGGACCACGCCACGGGCGAGGTGCTCATGTTCGCGTTTATGAACGCGGAGTCGCTCACCCACACCCTGCGCTCGGGCCAGGCCACCTATTGGAGCCGCTCCCGGCAGAAGCTGTGGAAGAAGGGCGAGGAGTCCGGCAACGTGCAGCTGGTGCGCGAGCTGCGCACCGACTGCGACCAGGACGTGGTGCTGATCAAGGTCGAGCAGGCCGGCGCCGCCAATGCGTCGTGTCACAACGGATACAAGAGTTGCTTTTACCGCCGCCTCACCGCGCTGGACGACCCGGCCTATGCATTGGAGACGACCGCCGAGCCGCTCTTCGATCCGAGGGACGTCTACAAGCGGTAGCCGCAGATCCGGCCTCAGGCGCCGGGGGTCAGCCCGCGTTCGCTGGACGAGGCAAAGGCCAGCACGGTGGCGAACTCCGCCGAGGCGGCGTGCTCGTGGGCCCGCAGGCGCTCCAAGGCCTGACTGCGGTTCAGCCCTTCGCGAAACAGGATGCGAAACACCTGCTTGACCCGGTTCAACTGCTCCGGACTGAAACCGCGGCGCTCCAGCCCGATCTTGTTGATGGCCCGGATGATCGCCGGCTGGCCGTCGGCGATGACGTAGGGGGTCACGTCCTGCACGATCTTGGCGTAGGCACTGATCATGGCGTGGGCCCCGATACGACAGAATTGGTGCACGCCCGACACGGCGCCAAACACAACGTGGTCGTCGACCACACAGTGGCCGGCGATGCCCGTGCTGTTGCTGGCGATGATGTGGCTGCCCAGCACGCAGTCGTGCGCCACATGGCAATGCGCCAGCAGCACGTTGTCATCCCCCAGTCGGGTCATGTCCCCGTCGAAGGTGCCGGAGTGGATCGTGACGTACTCGCGGAAGACATTGCGCGCCCCGATGCGCACGCCGGGATCGCCCCCATCATATTTCAGGTCCTGGGTCTTCCCGCCGATGTTGGCGAAGGGATACACCTCGCAGCCCGCACCCAGCTCGGTGTTGCCCTCGACCGCCGCGTGGTGGTGCAGCCGGGTGCCGTCCCCCAAGCGCACGCGGGCGCCCACGAAGGCCAGCGCGCCGATGTCGACATCGGCACCGAGTTCGGCGCCCTCCTCAACCACCGCGGTGGGGTGTATCCGCGTCGCCATGACTCGGTCAGCCCTCGCCCTCGTCCATGATGGCGAACATCAGCTCCGCGCCGGACACCACCTGGCCGTCGACCGAGCAGGTGCACTCGGCCTGGGCCATCTTTTCGCCGCGCACCTTCACGATCTTGGCGTTGATGATGAGCTGGTCACCCGGTCGCACCGGCCGGCGGAACTTGACCTTGTCGGCGCTCATGAAGAACGCGATCTTGCCCGCCTGACCGCGGCGGAGCATGATGATGCCCGCCGCCTGGGCCATGGCCTCCAGCTGCAGGACGCCGGGCATGACCGGATTATCCGGGAAGTGGCCGGTGAAATAGGGCTCGTTGAAGGTGACGTTCTTCACCGCCACCAGCGCCTCGTCGCCGATGAACTCGATGATGCGGTCGACCATCACGAACGGATAGCGGTGCGGGATGGTGTCGAGGATGCGGCGGATATCGAGCGAGGTCTCGTTCGGCAGCAGGCCCTTCGGCCGGGCCTTGCGGGGCTTCTTGGCCTTGCCTGCCGCCTTCTCGGCGAGCGCGCGGGTGAAGTCGGCGTTGATGGCGTGGCCCGGCCGGGTGGCGACGATGTGCGCCTTGAGCGGCTGACCCAGCAACGTAATGTCGCCGATGATATCCAGAATCTTGTGACGAACGAACTCGTCCTTAAACCGCAGCGGATCCTTCGAGATGATCTTGTCACCCTTGATCACGACCGCGCAGTCGAGCGAGCCGCCCTTGATCTTGCCGAGTTTGAGCAGCTCCTCGATGTCCTCGTAGATCGTGAAGGTCCGGGAGGCGGCGATCTGGGTGATGTAGGTGTCGGGATCGATCTCCAGCGTGAGGTGCTGGGTGTGGATGCCGCGGTCGTCGGCCGAGGTGCAGGTGATCTTCAGGCCGTCGTAGGGCAGCGCGATGATGGAGGAGTTGCCCTTGGTCACGGAAACCGGCTCCTCGAGGGTGAAGGCGGCGCGTTCGGCGTCCTGCTCGATCGGCTCGGCCGAAAGGATCAGGTCGACGAAGGGTTTGGCCGAACCATCCATGATGGGCGGCTCGGAAGCGTTCAGCTCGATGATCGCGTTGTCGATGCCGCAGCCGCTGAGCGCACTGAGCACGTGCTCGACCAGGTTGATCTTGGTGTGGCCCTCCTGAATGGTGGTGTTGCGGACCAGATCCGTGACCTGCGCCACCCGGGGCTTGATCTCGGGGGAGCCGGCAAGGTCGGTGCGGCGAAAAGTGAGGCCGGCTCCGGCGGGGGCGGGTTTGAGCGTGAGTGTGACGGGATCCCCTGTGTGCAGGCCCTTGCCCGTCACCGAGGCCTCACGCGTGATCGTGCGTTGCTTCATGGATTGGCGCGGAGTTTCGGGCGAAGCCTGACGGCAGCGCAAGTCCCGAGATGCCAAGGTGCGGCGGCCTTGACAGGGCTCGCGCGGGACGGTTACGGATCGCCCTTTTCATCCGCGTAAACCCCTGACCTTTTCCCTCGCCATGCCTTCCGCCAACGACGTCCGCCGCGGCCAAGTTGTTAAATACAACGGCACCCCCCACCTGATTCTGGAGACCACCCACCGCACCCCGGGCAATCTGCGCGCCTTCGTCCAGATCAAGATGCGCAACCTGATCTACGGCAAGTCGCTCGACCAGCGCTTCGCGTCTTCCGACGCCATGGAGGTGCTGCAGACCGAGCGCAAAACCCTCGAGTTCAGCTACGCCGACCGCGACACCTTCGCGTTCATGGATCCGGATACCTTTGAAATGATCGAGTTCACCGCGGAGCTGATCGGCGACACCAAGAATTACCTGACGCCGAACGGCAAGGTCGAGGTGCTCTACGTCGACGGCAAGCCGCTGACCATCGACCTGCCGACCTCCGTCATTCTGGAGGTCACCGAGAGCGCCGAGGGCATCAAGGGCGACACCGCCAGCAACGTGCAGAAGCCGGCCACGACCGAGACCGGCCTGGTCGTGCAGGTGCCGCTCTTCATCAAGGAAGGCGACAAGATCAAGGTCAGCACGACGGACGGCTCCTACATGGGTCGCGCCTGAGCGGTCAGCCGGGAGCGCGCGTCAAAGCACGCGCGACCACAGCACCTTGAGGTAGCGTCCGTCCATGGCATTGGACAGGACGGGATGATCGGCGCCCGGCCCCGTCCGGTCGAAAATCTGCAAGCGACGCTGCAGCCGGTGGGCGGCCTTGATCACCAGCTCCTCGAACAGCGCTTCGGGCAAGAGGCCGGAACACGAGCAGGTCACGAACACCCCGCCGGGTTTCACGAGGGAAATGGCGAGCTGGTTGAGGTCCTCGTATTTGCGCCGCCCCTCGGCGGCGCCGGCCGGTTCGCGCGTGAGGATGAACTTGGGCGGATCGCATACCACCACGTCGTATTGCTCGCCATTGGTCTGCATCTGCCGCGCGTAGGCAAACGCATCGGCGTGCACGAAATGGATCCGCGCCTGGTTGAGGTTGGCGTTGCGGCGGGCCTGCGCGATGGCAGCCTCGTCGAGGTCGACGGCGGTCACCTCCGCCGCCCCGCCGGCGACCTTGGCGTTGAGGGAAAAGCCGGCGGTGTAGCAGCACAGATCGAGCACCCGGGCGCCCGCGGTGAACCGCGTGAGCCGGCGGCGGTTGTCGCGCTGGTCACAGAAGAATCCGGTCTTGTGGCCTTCGGCGAAATCGACCTCGTAGCGCACGCCGTGCTCGCGAATCTTCACCTTGGCGGGCGCGGCGGCATTGGTCTCGTTGAAGACCGAGGGGCGGATGCCCTCGAGGCTGCCCAGGTCGTGGTCAACCTGCACCCGGGCAAATTGAGTGCCGGCCAGCTCGTGCAGCCGCGGCAACCAGCCCGGCAGCCGCTGGGCAATGCCCAGGCTCATGACGTCGCACAGCAGCGTGTCACCATAACGATCAATGGTCAGACCGCTGACCCCGTCACCGTCGGAGTTGAGCAGACGATAGGCATCCGTCTCGGCATCAAGCTGGAACAGGTCGCGGCGCAACGCGACCGCACGACGCAGGGCCGTCTCGAAATACTCCTCCCCCGCCGGCTCGGAGCCATGGCGCACGACCCGCAGCGGAATTTTGGCGCGTGGGTTGTAGAGGCCGGTGCCGCAGGGCCGGCCAGCCTTGTCATAGACGGTGACCAGATCGCCCGGCTTCGCCCCCGGGGACACCGCGCCGAGCATGCGCGGGAAGATGGCCGGCTGAAAGGTGAAGAACTTCAGCTGGGCCCACGGCACCGGACGGTCGGCGGGGGCGACAACGGGAATTTCTTCAGCGGGCGGCATGGACGGAAGCGGCGGGAGCAAAGAAAAGGCCGGCGAAAGCGCCGGCCTTGCAAGACTTGTTGATGATCGCGGCCGCTTATGCGACGCGCTCCACCACCAGGGCGGGCGGCGTCGGACGCTTCGGCGCGAGGCGGTAGGCGTTCTTGAAGTACTCGAGCGCCTGCTCGAGCTTCGACTCGTCGTTGTAGTGGATCATCATGAGCGGCTCGCCCTGTTTCACCTGGGTGCCGACCTTCTTGATCTCGGAGACCCCGACGGCGTAGTCGATCTTGGACTTCGGGCCGACCTTGCCGGCGCCGAGCAGGTGCACGCCACGGGCGATCATCGCCGCGTTGATGGTGTGCACGTAGCCGCGCTTCGGGGCGGGCAGCTTGCGAATATGCTTCGCCTGCGGGAATTTGTCGGGGTTGTCGATGTAGCTGGTGTCGCCCCCCTGCATGCCCACGAGCTCCTTGAGCTTTTCCAGGGCCGAGCCGTCCTTGAGGTGACGCTGCACGGTCTGCTTGGCCGACAGGGTCGAGCCCGCGACGCCGGCGAGACGGACGATCTCCATGCCAAGCTTGAGGACGAGCTCCTGCATGTCCTCGGGCCCCTCGCCCTTGAGGAGGCCAATGGCTTCCTTGAGTTCGAGCGCGGTGCCGACGGTGTCACCGAGCGGCTGATTCATGTCGGTGACCAGCGCGACGCAGCGGCGCTTCATCGAGCGGCCGACACGGGTCATGGAACGGGCAAGCTGCTTGGCCTGCTCAAGGTCCTTGATGAAGGAGCCATTGCCCCACTTTACATCGATGACGAGACCCTCGGAGCCCTCGGCGAGCTTCTTGGAAAGCACGGAGCCGGTGATGAGCGGCAGGCTGGGGATCGTGCCAGTGGCTTTGCGCACGTCGTGGAACTTGGCGTCGGCCGGCGCGAGGTGGACGTCCTGCTCGACGATGGCGCCACCGATCTTGCCGAGCTGAGTGACGAAGTCGGGGATGGACAGGCTGTCCTTGAAGCCCGGGACGGCGCCCAGCTTGGTCAGCGTATTGATGATGTAATCGTGTTCATTGCCACACATCATCGGCACCACGACACCGCTGGCCATGGCGAGCGGGACCAGCACAAGGGACGTTTTGTCACCCACGCCGCCGGTGGAATATTTGTCGATTTTCGGCTTCGCGATGTGGGACAGATCGATGACCTCGCCCGAAAGCATCATTTCCTCGGTCAGATCGGCCGTTTCCTGGGCCGACATTTGCTGAAAGTATATGGCCATCAACAGCGCCGAAAGCTGATGGGCGGGCAAATCGCCATCGAGGGTACTGTCGATCAGGTAGCGGATTTCTTCTTGGGAAAACTCGCCGCCATCACGCTTTTTCTCGATCAGGAATTCAAAGGTCGGCTTGATAAACCGACGCGGAGGCAAAGTGCGTTTGGCCATGTGTGATTGTGAATAACTACGGGAAGTTTCTGACGTAAACTTACGATACTGAGACAAACCCTAGCCAAATGTCGAGCCGAAATCACCAACGCTTATAGGCCGCCAAGCGATTTATAGGCTTTTAGTATAACTACTTACGAACGCATTCTGGGCCAGCTTCCGCCCGGTAACCAAGTCGCTCCAGGCCATGATTTACACGCTTGCCGGGCGCTACCCGGGCTCCGTTGAGTGAAAGGGATGCCCGCGCCCTTCAACTTCGCCATCGCCCTCGACCAAGGCCTGCAGGCCGCCGCCCATGCGGCCGGGCTTGATCTTGCGCTGTTTTCCGCGGAGGTGCGCACCGCTGACCCGCGGCACGGCGACTTCCAAGCCAACGGCGCCCTGCCCTACGCCAAGGGGCAGCGGTGTAATCCGCGCGAGATCGCCCAAAAACTGGTGGCCGCACTGCCTGCGGACGTGGCGGATGACTTCGCAGTGGCGATCGCGGGGCCCGGCTTCCTGAACTTCACCCTCAAACCCGCCGCGCTGGACCGGTGGCTGGCCGAGTACGGCACCGAAGCCGCCCTGCGGACCGGCGCCGCCGGTGCGCTGCCGGAAGCGGGTCACACCTGCGTGGTCGACTACAGTTCGCCCAACACGGCCAAGCAGATGCATGTCGGCCATCTGCGCTCGGCCGTGATCGGTGAGGCGATCGCGCGCCTGCTGGCCTTCAGCGGGGCAAAGGTGATTCGCGACAACCACATCGGCGACTGGGGCACCGGCTTCGGTAAACTGATCTGGGCCTACAAACGCCACCTCGATGCCGCCGCCTTGGCAGCCGACCCGCTGGAGGAATTCGAACGCCTCTACAAGGTCGGCAACGCCGCCGCCGATGCCGATGAAGCGGTGTTGGAGGACGCCCGCCAGGAACTGGTCAAACTGCAGGGCGGCGATGCCGAGAATCTGGCTATCTGGCGCCGGATCAACGAAGTCTCCCTCGCCGCCTTCCAAGTCATTTATGACCAGCTCGGTATCCACTTCGACCACACACTCGGCGAGAGTTTCTACAACGACCGCGTCGAGCAGGTTTACCGTGAGCTGACCGAGCTGGGCTTCGCGGTCGAAAGCGAGGGCGCCCTGGTGGTCTTCCATCCGGAACACCCCCGGTTCAAGGAGCAGCCCTTCCTCATCCGTAAACGCGACGGCGCGGCCAACTACGCCAGCACCGACCTCGCCACCATCCTGTATCGGCAGGAGCACTTCGGCGCCGACACGGTGATCTACGTGATCGATTCCCGGCAGTCGGACCACTGCCAGCAACTCTTCCTCACCGCCGGTAAGTGGTTCGAGAAAACCCACCGGCCCCTGCCCCGCCTTGAGCATACCTCGTTCGGCACCGTACTGGGCGAGAACGGCCGGCCGCTGAAAACCCGTTCGGGCGAGAACATCAAGCTGCGTGACCTGCTGGCCGAGGCCACGGAGCGCGCGGCTCGGCTCGTCGCCGAGAAAAGCACCGACCTCAGTCCGACCGAGCAGGCCGAGATCGCCGCGGTGGTCGGCGTAGGCTCGGTGCAATACGCCGATCTCTGCCAGAACCGGTCCAGCGACTACGTATTTTCGTGGGACAAGATGATCTCCCTCGACGGCAACACCGCCGCTTACCTGCTCTACGCCGTCGCCCGCATTCACTCCATCTTTCGCAAGCTCGCACTGACGCCCGGCGACCCGACCGCCCTGGCCGACGCCACGGCGTTGGAGACCCCCACCGAGCTGGCCCTCGCCCGCAAGCTCACCAAGTTTCCCGAGGCGTTGAGCGGCGCGGTGTCGCAGCTGCGGCCGCACGTGCTCTGTCTCTACCTTTACGAACTGGCGGGGGAATTCAGCGCGTTTTACAACGCCGACAAGGTGGCGGTTGAGGACGCCGGCATCCGGACCCGCCGCCTGCGCCTTTGCGCCCGCACCCTGCTGCTCTTGGAAACGGGACTGCACCTGCTCGGGCTGCGCACCGTGACCCGAATGTAAGTCGCCGAATTAGACCGGATTAACCCTATCGCCGGCGACTAAAACAACCTTGCGGCGAACCGGGAGGTCACGCAGCTTCGCGCCCATGGCCACGCAGGAGTTCTACATCCGCAATGCTGACGACACCGAAGCCCGGGGGCCGTTCAATTTCGAACAATTGTCGTCGCTGGCCGAGAACGGCCAAGTCACGGTTGAGACCCTGTATTATGAGGCCGAACGCGAGGAATGGGTCGCCGTGGGTTCCGACCCGGAACTGATGAAGCAACTCTTCCCCGAGAAGAAGAAGCTCACCGTCAAGGCGAAGGAGAAAATCGCCAGCCTCAACACCCAGAGCGAGAGCGCTCCGCCGATCGAGGTCGGCGACATGCTGGCCGCCGCCGAAGGCCGCAGCGCTGACACCAAGGACAAGGCCGACCCGACCGAGATTCTCGCCCGCAACGCCCGCCTCGGTATGTTTGCCTGCACCTTCATGCTGCTGATCAGCGGCCTCGCGCTGCTCGCCCCGTCGATCGACACATTGGTGGCCGGCAACTACGAGCGCCTCCTGCGCCAGCCCTTCGCCGTGCTGGGCGCCATCGATCTGCTGCTCTTCCTCATGATGCTGCTGCAGGCGGTCGCGGTCTATCCGTTCATCCGCTTCCGCGCCATGCTGGGGCTGGGATTTCTCGGCGTCTTTTTCTGGGTGCAGGGGGCGGAGCAAACCGCCATGGCCGCAGTCGCCGGCTGCATCGGCATCTATTTCACCACCGTCTTCACCAATCTCATGGGCGTGTTGCTGGCCGTGGTGCTCGGCCTGGGCGGCATGGGCTATTTCGCCTACTCGGTCCTGATGTCCTGACCGGGCGTCGTGCCTGCCGCGATGAACTGGCTGAAGCAACAGTTCGCCTCCGCGACCCGCCTCTGGAGCCGCGACATCTGGACGGCCGAATCGCTCACCGGTCGCGCCCACGGAGGCCGGTTGCACGCCGCGTTGCGGATCATTTCGATCACGCTCTCCGGCCTCCACGACAACAAGGCCGCCAGCCGCGCCGCCGCGCTTTCGTTCAGTTCCCTGCTCGGTCTCGGGCCGCTCGTCGCCATCGCCATGATGGTCGCGGGGTTCATGTTGAACGAGCAGGACCCCAACCTCGCGGTCAACACGCTCAATCGCCTGATCACGTTCATCGCGCCCCAAATCGAGCAATACGAGGACATCGTGGGCGACGCACCGCCCATCCCGCGCGACCAGCGCAGTGACGTGCTCTCCGCGGCCCGCCCGGGAACGGCCGACGCCGAGCCGGCGGTGACTGACAGTGACGTCGTGCCGGTCCGTCCCGAATTGGTGGAGCTCATCAACGGTTTCGTGGAAAGCTCGCGCAGCGGGGCGGTCGGCGCCCTCGGCGCGCTCACTCTCATTCTGATCGTGCTCCAGCTGTTCACCTCGATCGAGACCGCCTTCAACGAAATCTGGGGCGTGCACCGCGGGCGTTCCTGGCTCACGCGCATTGTCTATTACTGGACCGTGCTCACGCTCGGGGCGGTGCTGTTCTTCGCCGCCCTGACCGGCCTCGGGGCGGGCACGTTCCTGAACGCCTTTGCCGAGTCGATCCCGTTCGGTGCCCAGCTGCTCGGCATGCTGCGGCTGCTGCTGCCGGCCGGATCGATGATGATGCTGATCCTGATCCTGACGCTGTTCTACCGCACGGTGCCGAACACCCATGTCTACTGGTTCCCGGCCGTGGTCGGCGCGCTCGTGGTGGCGCTGCTCATCATCAGCAACAACGTGCTGGCGTTCCTCTATCTCAAGCGCGTCGTGCTGTCGAAGAGTCTCTACGGTTCGCTGGGCATCCTGCCCATCCTCATGTTCGGCATGTTCGTGTTCTGGTTCTTCGTCCTGCTCGGCGGCCAGGTCAGTTACGCCGTGCAGAACGTGCGCTTTCGCAATTCGCAGGTCGCTTGGAACCAGCTCGCCGAAAACATGCGCGAACGACTCTCGCTCGTCGTGCTGCTCACCGTGTGCCGCCGCTTTCAGGCCTGCGCCCCGCCCCCGACCTCCTCGCAACTGGGCGAACTGGTCGGCGTGCCGACCCAATTGCTCAACGAGTGCCTCAATCGCCTCGTGCGCATGAACCTGCTCACCCCGTTGCCCGCCCTGCCCGATCATCCGGCGACCGACCAGCGCTACCAACCCGCCCGACCGCTCGGCAAAACCACCCTGGCCGACTTCAAGCAGGCCGACGACGGCCTCGGCGAAGAGGCCACCGGCCCTGCCCTCGGCCACCTCGAACCCTTGCTCGATCACTACAACCACGAGCTGGAGAACATGACCGGCACCGATCTGTTCACCACCCCGCTGGATAAATTGCTGACGGACCATCCGGTCGACGATCCCTCGCCGGCGCCGTCAAAAACGTGACCGCCCGCGGCGACCGCGAACGCCGTTGACACCCCCCGGTCGCGACCTACCGTCGGCCGTTTTCTCCCCATGATCTCCTGGCTACAGACCAACTTCCAGCGTCACTTTCGCACCCTCTTTCTGGTGCTGCTGGCGGTTCTCATTGTTTCCTTCGTTTTCACCATTGGCGCAGCCCCGGGCATCGGCCGCGGCGACGAACGCGTCCAAGCCCGCACGTTCTTCGATCTCAACCTGAGTTCCCCCGAGGACCAGGCCCGTCTCTTCGGCGACGCCAGCCTGAGCATCAGCCTCCAGCTCGGTTACACCGGCTTCGGCTCGGAACAGGTGCAGGAGTACGCACTGCAGCGCTACGCCGGCATCCACCTGGCCGACCAGCTCCACATCCCCCCGCCCGATAAGACCGAATTGCAGGAGTTCATCCTCACCCTCGGCGCCTTCCGTGGCCCGGACGGTGCCTTCGACGCCGCCGCCTACAATGATTTCCGGGCCCAGTTGCGCGCCGCCGGCCAGTACACCGAGGCCGACGTCGCCCGCGTGCTCGGCGACGATTTCCGCTTCAACGAAATGCAGCGCCTCTTCGGCGGCCCGGGCTACTACTCCGACAGCGAAGTGGCCCTCCAGCTCGAGCGCATCGACACCGAGTGGACCGTGCAGGTGGCGACCATCGACTACAACAGCTTCAATCCGGCCATCAACCCCACCGCCGACCAGCTCCAGGCCTACTTCGACGCCAACAGCTTCCGTTACGACACCGCCCCGGCCATCCGCGTGGCGTACGTCGAATTCCCGGCCGCCCGCTACCTCTCCGAGGTAACGGTGACCGACGCCGCGGTGCGGGCCTACTACGATGCCAACCCGGCCCGGTTCCCCGCCCCGGCACGCGCGGAGGAAGAGGCCGCCCCGGTCATCGGCGACGGCTCGACCGACGCCGACTTCCAAGCCGTGCGCGCCCAGGTTGAAGCCGCCCTCAAGCTTGACCGCGCCCGCCGCATCGCGGTCGACCAGGCCAGCGATCTCACCGTCGAGATCTTCGACGCCAACCTGACCTCCACCGGCATCCCGACCTTCATCGCGGCCTCCTCGCACACCCTGATCGAGGCCACCCCGTTCACCCGCGAGGCCATGCCCGCCTTCCTGGGCAGTGACCCCCGCAACGTCGCGGCGGCCTTCACCCTGTCCGCCGAGCGGCCGTTGTCCGACGCTCTGCCGACGCCCACCGGTGCGGTCGTACTCGTCTGGCAGGAATCGATTCCCGCCGCCCCTTCCCTCTACATCAACGTGGCCGACCAGGTCCGGGCCGACTACCTCGCCCAACAAAAACGCGAACGCTTCGTTGAACTCGGCGCCAGCCTCCGCACCGCCCTCCAGACCCAGCTCGCCAGTGGCCAAAGCTTCGCCGATGCGGCCGCCGCCATTGCCGCCGGCCCGGGCGTGACCATCACCACCAGCGAATTCGCCAATTTCACTCGCCGCACCCCGCCCGCCGACTATCCTCGGACCGCGATCGCCCCGCTCGAGCAGCTCAAGCAGGGGGACGTTTCCCAGATGGTCATCGCCGGTGAGGAGGGCGTGCTGGTGTATGCCGCCCTGCGCCAACTGCCGGCAACCGACGCCAGCAACCCGCGTTTTGCCGAAATCGGCGCCCAAATCGCCGAAAGTAACGCGTCGACGACCGCCAGCGAAATCATCCGCCGCATGGTGGAGCAGGAGCTCGGACCGGCCCAGCCGGCCCTCTGAGCGCCCGAAAGCCGGATTTGGGCGACCCCAAGCGATTTGTGCCCCGATTTGGTCCATCCCGCCTATCCGGCCTCTGGACCGTCCATCCGCAACGCGCTCGCGTCGTTGCTCAACGGCTACTTTTACACATGGCGTGAAACCCGGCGACTTTATTGTCCGTCGCATGTATTAACATCACGACCTACGTCTTCCTCATGCGCCGTTTGATTCCCACCGCCGTAGCCCTCCTGTCCCTCGCCAGCGCGAACGCCGTCTTCGCGCAGGCCCCCGCCGCCTCGCCTGGGGGGCCGGTCTTTACCCTCGAGGAGGCCATCGGCCAGGCCCTCGAAAAGAATTTCGCCATTGAGATCCAGCGCTTCACCACCGACAGCGCGGATGCTGCGGTTGACATCGCGGTCGCCGACTACCGGCCCACCCTGTCCGTCACCGCCTCCACCGGGGTAACCCAACAGGCCGCCCCGAGCAGCACGCTCGACGGCACCACGGCCACCGGCCCCCGTAATGACCGCACCACCATCCGGATGTCCGCCACTCAGCGCACCATCACCGGCGGCACGCTCACGGTCGGCGGCAATCTGCTGCGCAACGAAACCAATTCCCGCAACGCCTTGCTCAACCCGGCCTTCAACAGCGATGTGTCGGTGAGCATCCGCCAGTCGCTCCTGCGCGGCTTCGGCATTGAATACAACCGCGCCTCCATCCAGCGCGCCCGCCTGGGTGTGGAACGCGCCGGCCATGATTTCCGCGGGGCCGTGCTCGACGTCATCCGCAACGTCGAAACCGCCTATTACGAACTCGCCTTCGCCCGCCAGCAGCTCGAGGTGCGGCAGTTCAGCCTCTCCGTGGCCCAGGACCTCCTCAATGAGAACGAGGCCAAGCGCGAGACGGGCGTCGCCACCGACCTCGACGTGCTCCAGGCCCGCGTGGGCGTGGCCAACAGCAACCGCGAGGTGCTGCTAGCCCAGCAGACCGTGCTGGATCGCGAGGACCAGCTGAAGGCCCTCCTCAACGAGACCAATTACGATGGATCCTACGGCACGCTGGAACTGGCGCCGCTCGACGAGTCCGACGAGTCGTTCGCCATGTCCTACAAGCTAGCCCTCGAAAACCGGCCCGACTTCGCCTCCGCCATCGCGGGCATCGAGCAGTTCCGGATCGACGAGCGCAACGCGAAGATCAACCGCCGCCCCACGCTCGATGTCGGCGCCTCCGCCGGCTACAACAGCCTGGCCGGTTCCGCCGGTTCCGCCGTGTCCGATGTCTGGGACGGCGACGGCTACTCCTGGCAGATGGACGTGCAGTTCAGCATGCCGTGGGGTTTCAAGGCCGACAAGGCCCGCCTCGTGCAGGCCCAGGCCAATCTCCATCGCGCCGAGACGCAGTTGCAGCAGCTGGACCAGAACATCGCCGTGCAGGTCCGCGGCGCGGTCCGGGCGGTCGAGACCAATCGCGAAAGCCTGCGCATCAGCAGCCTCGCCACCCAGTTGAGCAGCCAGCAATACGATTTGGAAAAGGCGCGCTTTGACGCCGGTCTGTCCACCTTCCGCCAGGTGCAGGAGGCCCAGGAGGATCTCGACAACGCCCGGGTCAACGAACTCCGGGCCGCCGTCAACCTCCGCAGCGCCAGCGCCGATTTGGCCCGCCTCGAAGGCAGCTCGCTCGAAGTCTACGACCTGGATCTCGATCCGGCGAACTGATACCTAGGCCGTCGCGAACAGCCCTTCGGCCGTCGCCTCGGCCGCGGCGAACGGACGCAGCTCCGCCAACTGATGCCGAAACCAGGTGCGCTGCTTGCGCACCAGGCTCCAGGTGTTGCGGGTGATCTCATCAGCCAGCTGTTCGCTCGTCAGCGCCCCGTCGAGCATCGCCCGCGTCTCGCGGTAGCCGATCGCGCCGGCGGCACTGGGATTGCGTTCGAACCCCGCCGTCCGCAGCCGTTCCACCTCCGCCACCAGCCCGGCCGCCAGCATCGCCTCTACCCGTTGCGCGATCCGGTTCTGCAGGTCGGCGGATTCCCGGGTGAGCAAGACCCCCTGCACGGCCTGATCGCTGAAAGGCCCCGGTTGGGCCGCGAACTCCGTCCTCAGCTCGGCCAGGGTGCGACCGCTGGCTCGGCAGCGTTCAAGGGCGCGGACCACCCGCCGCGGATTGGCCGTATCCAGTGCATCCAAACCGGCCGGGTTCAACGCCCGCAGCTCTGCGACCAACGCCGGCAGCCCTTCATCGGCCAGCCGCTGCTCGATGTCTTCCCGCAGCGCCGCCGGCACCGCGACGTTGTCGCTGACCGGGCCAAAAAACGCCTTCAGGTAAAACCCGCTGCCCCCGGTCACGAGCACCCGCCGCCCGCGCCGACGGATCTCGGCCACGGCCGCGCGTGCCAATTCCACGTAGCGGGCCACATTCATCGGTTCGTCCGGCGCGCAGATATCGATCAAATGATGCGGCACGCGCGCGCGTTCGGCCGGCGTCGGTTTGGCGGTGCCGATGTCCATGCCACGGTAGAACAGCAGTGAATCGCAGGAAATGATCTCCGCCCCGTGCGTCTCCGCCCAGCGCAACGCCAGTTCGGTTTTACCCACCGCCGTGGGTCCCGTGAGGACGTAGAGGGGCGATTGAACGGCCATACCGGATGCCACCAAGGCGTCTCCAGGGATATGTTACAAGGAAGTGATATCGCCACACCTGTGACGTTTTGGCCTCGCCCCACCCCCGCCGGACCGATGCAACGGGCGCAAGTTGCAGCTCGCGCTCGTCACCGAAACCTTCCCGCCGGAGATCAACGGTGTCGCCATGACCCTCGCCCAAGTGGCCGGCGGTCTGGCCGCCCGGGGCCATCGCGTCACCGTCCATCGCCCCGACCAGGCCGCTGCCGAAGGCGCCGTCACGGAAAATCTGCCCTATGACCAGGTACGCTATCCCAGCCTGCCGATCCCAGGTTACCGTTTTCTGCGCTTCGGCCTGCCGGTGCGCGGTCGGCTCCGGCGGGCGTGGGAGCAGGAACGCCCGGATCTCGTGCACATCGCCACCGAGGGCCCGCTGGGCTACGCCGCGCTGCTGGCCGCCAACAGTCGGGGCATTCCGGTCAGCTCGAGCTTCCACACCAATTTTCACCACTACAGCCGCCACTACGGTTTCGCGTGGCTGACCCGGCCGGTGCTCGCCTACCTACGCCACTTTCACAACCGCACCCGCATCACGCTCTCCCCCAGTCCCGACCTCAACGCGGAACTGACTCGCGACGGGTTCAGGGGCGTGAGCCTAATGTCGCGCGGCGTGGACACCGCCGTGTTCAGCCCCGCCCACCGCGATCCGGCCCTGCGCGCCAGCTGGGGCGCAGGGCCGGAGGACCTGGTTGTCATCCACGTGAGCCGGCTCGTCGCGGAAAAGAACTACCCATTGTTGTTCCGCTGCTGGCAACGGATCCGTGAGCGGGTGCCCGCCGCCCGCTTCGTGGTGGTTTCCGACGGCCCCCTCCGTGCCAAGCTGCAACGGCAGTTTCCCGCCGCTCACTTCACCGGCTTCCTCGAGCGCAGCGACCTGGCCCGGCACTACGCCTCGGCGGACCTGTTTGTGTATCCGAGTCTCACCGAGACATTCGGCAACGTGGTGACCGAGGGTCTGGCCTCCGGCCTGCCCGTGGTGGCCTTCGAGTACGCCGCCGCCGCCCGCTACATCGAGAACGGGGCATCGGGATGGCTGGTGCCGTTTGGGGACGCCGACCGGATCATCGAGGCGGCGGGGCAACTCGCCGCCACCCCCGAGCTGCGGCGCCGGCTGGGGATGGCGGCACGCATTGCCGCGGAGGACATCCCCTGGGATCGTGTGCTCGACGCCCTGGAAAACGTCCTTCTCAATGTCGCCGGGTTACCCAAGCCCGTTCGCCCATGACCGCCCCGGTTGCCTCCCGCCGGCCCAAGATCCGCTTCATCTTCAACCCGAAGTCAGGGCACAATGCCCGCAACCCCTACCTGTTGGAGCGCACGCGCGAATTCATTCGTGAACATGACCTCAACGCCGAGGTCGTGCCGACCGAGCGGCCCCGCCACGCCACCGAACTCGCCCGCGAAGCCGTCGCCACCGGCTGCGAAAGGGTGGTCGCCATCGGCGGGGATGGCACGCTCAACGAAGTCGCCGCCGGCCTCACCGGCACCCCCGCCGCCCTGGGCCTGATCCCCTGCGGCTCGGGCAACGGTCTCGGCCGGCACCTCGGCATCCCCAATCCCGGCCGCGGGGCCTATGCCACCCTGCTCAACGGCACGGTGCGGGAAATGGACACCGGGCTGGTCAACGGCATTCCCTTCTTCAACGCGATGGGCGTTGGTTTCGACGCCGAAATCAGCCAGCGCTTCAACCGCCTCACCCGGCGCGGTTTGACCTCCTACGTCACCACCGGTCTGCGGGCCTGGACCTCGTATCAACCCGCTCGTTACACCATCCGCAACGGCACCACCACGGTGGAACTGGATGCGTTCATCGTCGCCGTCGCCAATTCCGACCAATACGGCAACGACTGCTTCATCGCCCCCGGAGCGGCGATCGATGACGGCCTGCTCAATCTGACGGTGCTGCGCGGCGTCAACACCTTCACCGCCGTACCGCTTGCCGTACGGCTCTTCACCAAGCGTATTGACGGCAGCCGGCACGTCACCCGCCTCAGCGGTTCCCATTTCACCATCGAGCGCACCACGGCCGGCCCGATCCATACCGACGGCGAGGTCCATGAGACCGGCACCACCCTCGAGATCCAGGTGCAGCCGCGCAGCCTGCGCATTCTGGTTCCCGCCGCTGCGTGAATTTACGGTGACGAAACGCATCCTCCCCTAGTCGAACCGCCCTCAATCTGCTACCCTCTCCCCGCCCATGACACTCAAACCACTCAAGGTGAAGACGGTCATTATTTCGGACGTGCACCTAGGCACGCTCGACTGTAAGGCACGAGAGGTAAACCACTTCCTGAAGTATGTCCACTGTGAGAAGCTGATTCTGAACGGTGACATCATTGATGGCTGGCGCCTGAAGAAAACCGGCTATTGGCCCAAGTCGCACACCCGCTTCGTTCGACTCGTGTTAAAGAAAATGGAGAAGCGCGACACCGAGGTCGTCTACCTCCGCGGCAACCACGACGACGTGCTGGGCAAGTTCCTGCCGGTCGAATTCGAGGGCCTGAGTATCGTCGAGGACTACGTGCACACCACACCGCGCGGCAACTATCTCGTGCTGCACGGCGATGTCTTCGACACCGTGACCAAGAACTTTGTCTTCCTGGCCTATCTCGGGGACTGGGGCTACCGGTTCTTGATGCGGGTCAACCGGCTCTACAACCACTGGCGGTCCTGGCGAGGCAAGGACTACTACTCGCTGAGCAAAGCGATCAAGGCCCGCGTCAAGCAGGCCGTCAGCCACGTTTCAAGTTTCGAGGACCACATCGCCGAGCTGGCCCGCAGCCGCGAGTGCATCGGCGTCATCTGTGGCCACATCCACACGGCGGCGGACAAGCAGCTGGCAGAGATCCACTACCTGAACAGCGGTGACTGGGTCGAGTCGCTCACCGCCATCCTCGAGCATCAGGACGGCCGCTTTGAGCTGATCGACTTTGACCGCTTCTGCACGATGTATCCTTTCGACAAGGACAGTGTCCACGAGATCGAGTCCATCGATTCGGAGCTACCCCCCGCGCCGGAGCCGGCAAGCCGCGCAGGCTCCGCCGCCTAGTCCGCCGCCGCGACGCGATCCCGCCCGGCCAGCTTGGCCGCGTAGAGCGCCCGGTCCGCCCGCTCGATGAGCTCCCGCACGGTGCCGGCGGCATCCGGCAGAGTCGCCACGCCCGCACTGGCGGTCACCGCCAGCGTTCCTCCGTCTTCCAGCGGCACGGGGGCTTGTCGCACGACCGCCAGCAGGCGTTCCGCCACGGCCATCGCCGCCGGGTGATTGAGCTCAATCAGCACCACCGCCAGCTCCTCCCCGCCGTAGCGGGCCACGCGGTCAACCTCGCGCACTTCAGCCTGAATTCGACGGGCGATCTCCTTCAGCACCGCGTCGCCGGCCGGATGGCCGTGCTGGTCATTCACGGATTTGAAGTGGTCGAGATCCAACAGGACGAGCGACAGCCGCCGATCAAATCGCGTGGCGCGGTCCGTTTCCTCCTCCAGCACGCGGTTCAACTCGCGCCGATTGAGCAAGCCGGTCAACGCATCACGGGTCGCGAGCCGCCGCAACTCCGCCAGGGTCTCGGATAATTTGAGCGCATAGCGAATGGAACGCTCGAGCATCGCGGGGGGAAATTTCCCCTTTCACCAGATAGTCCAGTGCACCGGCATTCATCGCGTCGACATCGACCCGCTCGGAGCTGTCCGCGGTCAAGAAGATGATCGGCACCTCGCAATGGGCCGCACGTGCCTCGCGGATGAGTTCCAAACCGTCCCGCGAGCCCAGCTGGTAGTCCAGCAGGCAGACCGTATGCCTACCTTGCAGCAGCCGCGTTAGACCTTCCTCAAACGATGGCGCCCATTCGAATTCAAAGGGTTCGCCTCGGAAGACCCGCACCTGCTGCTGCACCAAGCGGGCCTGTAGGCGATCGTCATCGATGAGGAGGATCTTGCGAGTCGTCATCCGTCCTCGCTGAGATAGATGGGTATTATACCCTATACAAGGGCCAATTGCCCTCATACGTTACAAACTAGCTACGATGGGCTCTTCGAGGTTCCGGCCGCCAGGTCCGCGACCTTGGCGCCAAGCTTGGCCGCGATCCCGGGACGGTCGTCCAACCCCGCCTTAATGACATTGACCAAGGCCGATCCGACCACCACGCCATCCGCTACGGCAGCGACCTGAGCGACATGGTCGCGTTGGGAAATACCGAAGCCCACCACCACCGGCAGATCGGTATGCGCTTTGATGGCCGCCACCGCCTCGGGGATGTTGCTCGCCACCGCCTCGCGTTCGCCGGTGACGCCCTCGCGGGAGACGTAGTAGATAAATCCGGTCGCGGCCCCGGCCACCACCGGCAGGCGCTCCGGCGGCGTGGTCGGGGCGACGATGAAGACGGTCTTCAAATCGTGAGCCGCACAGGCCTGGGCGAGTTCCCCGGCTTCCTCGGGTGGCAGGTCGAGTGTCAGGAGCGCGTCCACCCCGGCCGCCTTGGCCTTGGCCACATAGGCATCCACCCCATTGGAAAACACCAGGTTATAGTAGGTGTAGAAGACAATCGGCGTGTCCGGATAGTCGGCGCGCAAGGCCGCGACGAGGGCAAAGACCCGCTCCGCGGTCATTCCGCTCTCCAGCGCCCGCTGGGCCGCGAGCTGATTGGTGAGCCCGTCCGCCAGCGGATCGGAAAAAGGCACCCCGAGTTCGAGCACGTCAGTGCCGTGGTCGAGCACCGCCCGGCACGCGGCCAGCGACGTCTCAAAATCAGGGTCGCCCGCGCAGAGATACGCCACGAAGGCGGCGCGGTGGGCGGAGTGAGCGCGGGCGAAGGCGGAGGCGATGCGATCCATGCGAACTCTCATCGCCGCAAAAACCGCGCGCCGGCGCAAAGTGTTTTTGCGCCGGTTGTCGGCTCACTTGAGCACAAAATCCACCATCACGGGCCGATGATCCGAGAGCAACGTACGCACAATGTGGCAGCGCGGGGTGCGCGCCCCGGGCGGCACAAACACGAAATCGAGCAGCCGGGTCGGCAGGGGCGAGGGGAAGGTGCCCCCGCGCCGCGGCAGCAGGGCATAGTCGCCCAGCTCCTGCAGGTGCTGGTGCAGGGCCGCGGTCACGTCGTTGGCCGTCTGCGGGGTATTGAAATCGCCGCACACGATCGGCAGCAGCGGCCACTCCCCGCCGTGCGCGGCCCGTTTCTCCGCCAGAAAATCTGTGAGGATGTCCATCTGCCGGAACCGCTGGTGCCGCGACCGGTAATGCAGGTGCAGGTTCACCACCGGCACGCGGTGGCCGTGCACATCGATCTCGGTGAAGATGAAACCCTTCTCCCCGATCTTCCGCTGCCCGAAGGTCACGGTCTCCGACAGCAGGATCGGATGCTTGGACAGGATGCCGTTGCCATAGGCCAGGTTGAGCAGGCCTTCCCGCCGCGTGTTGATTCCGAACACCGTGAACGGCATGCCGGTGTAGCGGCTCAGAAAGTCGAGCTGGTCAAAATTGCCGGCCCAGCGCGACCGCTCGTCAATTTCCTGCAGGGCAACCACGTCGGGATCGAGCCGCTTCAGCAGGTCGCCGATCCGGGATAGATTGCGTTTGAGCGTATCAGCCCGCGTCGTTCCCTGGATGGGATTCAGCCCCCGCCCATGGGCGATATTGAACGTGACGATCCGAACCCGCTGCATCTGGCGTCACGAAACGTGAACCCCGGTCATCCGCAACGCGGAAAAGGAAACGGCTGAAACCGCCGCCGTCACCAATCCAATCCGCCTCCCTTCCTAGGGCGCTGGCAGGGAGCAATCCCATGGGGATTGAGGGTGGCAGGAGCGGGATTAGTTCTTCGAGCGCAGCTCGATTGCCCGACACCCGCGCGGGGGCAAGTCTCACCCTCTGCTGCCGGAGCCGCTCCCGTTCCGAACGTTGGGAGCACGATGGTGGCAGGGGCGGGATTTGAACCCGCGACCAAAGGCTTATGAGTCCTCTGCTCTACCCCTGAGCTACCCTGCCAGTCAGTGGAGGGCGGAGCGAAGGTTTTGAGACTGGGATTGTCAAGCATCCGGGGTGGGCCGCCGGCCCACCGCCTTACACCAACGGCAGCAGGGTGGCCGCCAGGAGTGTCACTACCCCACCCGTCAGTCCAACCGCGGCCGTCACGACCGTCCACGTCCGCAGGGTTTCGTTGGTGGTTAGGACACTCATTTTGGAAAAAACCCAGAAACCGCTGTTGTTCATCCAGTCACCGACCATGGAGCCGCTGCCAATGGCGCAGGCGAGGTAGACCGGATGACACCCCAGCGTCTCGGCGGTGAACCCCATCGCACCGAACATCGAGGCGGTGGTGATCATGGCCACCGTGCCGGAGCCCTGGGCAAACTTGATGACCGAGGCCACCGCAAAGGCCGAGAGCAGCACCGTGGTCCCGGCCTGCCCGCCACCGCCCACCAGCGCTTCCATCGAATCCTGAATGCCGGCCGCCCTCAACATGCCGCCAAACGCACCGCCAGCCGCCGTGATCAGGATGACGACACCCGCGCTCATCAGCGCCTGCTCGGTGTCCTCCGCCAATTTCGCCAGCGAGCGGCCCCGATATCGCGCAACCATGAACAACGCGATCACGGCCGAGAACAACAGTGCGACGTTGGGATTGCCGAGCACCCCCGTGATCGCCGCCAGCGAACGCCAGCCGTCCGTCATGGTCTCCGCGGGACCACCCACGGCATTGGTGAACGTGTTGGCCGAGATCAAGAGTACGGGCAGCACCACCGGCGCCAGCGCCAGGCCAAGGGGCGGGAGCACACGTTCGGTCTCCGCTTCGGCCGGTTCCTCCTCTTCGCCCGCGTAGGGCCGCATCTCGATCGGCCACTTGCGATCAAGCCATCCGCACACCAACAGGCCGGCCACGCTCATCGGCAGTCCGATCAGTCCGCCCACTAGGATCATCATGCCGAGATCAACCCCCAGGGTGTTGGCCATGAAAAGCGGACCCGGCGTCGGCGGCACCATGGAGTGGGTCACCGCACCACCCGCGACAATGGCGGTGACATACAGCACGTAGTTCTTGCGCCGCTTCCGCCACAGCGACCGGGCCAGCGGCACGAGCAGGTAGAAGACCGTGTCGAAAAACACCGGGATCGACAGCACGTAGCCCGCGCCCAGCAGCGAGGCCGGCGCCCGCTCCTCCCCCAGCGCCTTGGTCAGAGCGCGCACGATCCGCTCGGCGGCGCCGCTGTCGAGCAGGCATTTGCCAATGACCGCCGCCATCGCGATGACGATGCCGATGGCGCCGGCCACACTCCCGAATGCAGTCACCACCCGGGTGATTTTTTCCGGTGCCGCCCCGGGCGACATCAGACTGACCACGAAGGCGGCCACGATCAGGGCGATGAAGGCGTTGACGCGCAGGGCCATGATCAGGCCGATGACCACGGCCACACCGAGGGCGAGAGTGAGAAGGGGATACCAGTCCATGGGGCAGTAAGTTTTGGCCGCAAACAAAGCGCAGAAGGCGCCCTACCGCAGCCGGTGATCGATCAGGGTTTATATTGGCGCATCCAGCGCTGTTTGGCGGTTAACAAATTCAGTCCAGTGGCTGGTGCCGCGGGGTCACGACGATGTCGGGCACCACGGCACGCGGAGGCAATTTCGCGATGGCCACCGCCATGGCGGCGATGTCCTCGGGCTGAAGCATGCGGGCGCGATGTTCGGCGGTCGGTGGCACCGGCCGCTTGTCGACGATGGGCGTCTCCACCTCGCCGGGATGAATGTTGGTCACGCGCACCCCGTCGGGCAGCACCTCATGATTAGTGTAGGTACCAAGCGCGGCCTGGGCGAACTTCGAGGCCGTGTAGGGCAGGCCGGCCAGCTGCAGCGTGCGGAGGCCGGCAATGGAGACGACGTTGAAGATCAGCCCGTTCTTGCGCTCCCGCATGCCCGGCAGCACGGCGTGGAAACTGTTAAAGGCGCCGGTCGTATTGACCGCCATCACCTGATCGTACTCGGCCGGATCAACGTTCGCGAAGGTGCGCTTGGCCACGTTGATGCCCGCGCAATAGACCATGATATCGATCGCGCCCGCCTCGGCCTCGGTCCATTGGACCAGCTCGGCCACTTGCGCACGATCGGTGGCGTCGCAGGCGTGAATCAGGAGTTTGGGGCCGACGTCCGGCAGCTGCCGGGCGGCCTCCAGGTTGGCGACCGTGCGCGCGGCCAGCACGACCTTGCTGCCTTCGCGGGCGAAGGCGGCACCGATGCCGAGGCCGATGCCAGTGCCACCACCGATGACGAGAACGACTTTGTCTTGTAGGGATTCCATGAGATTCAAAAACAGGCTTATTCGACGGTGAGCAGCTCCGCCGCGGGATAGGCCGTGGTCCGGGCTGCAGTCGCCGCGCGCTCGGCGGTGACCGTCGCGACGGTCACGGGCTCGGCACCATGACCCCAGGCCCGGCGCAGATAGCTGAGGATCGCGGCGATCTGGCCGTCTTCCAAGGCCGCCAGTCCAGGCATCTCCGGCAGGATGTCCGGCGGACCATGCGTGACGCCGTTGATGGTGATCGGACCGGCCACCCCGCGCAGCACGAGCCGGGTCAGCCGTCGTTCTGAACCCAGCACCCAGTCCGATCCGGCCAGGGCCGGCGCCATCGGCCGGAGCCCCGCGCCATCCACTCCGTGGCAACCCGCGCAGACCTGATCATACAGCCGCCGGCCGTCGGCCACGAGGGTACGTTCCGCGGCGGTCAGTTCCCGCACCTCAGCGGCATCGGCTGCCCCCGGCACCACCGGTACCGCGGCGATGCCGGCCGCGAGGGCGCGCCCGCGCCAACTGGCGTCTCCCGCCTGGGTGCGCAGCGCCGCGATTTGCGTCGTGTCGCCGGCCCGCACAATCGCGCCCGCCAGTTCCTGCAACAAGGTCGTCCGCCCCGGACCGGGCAGCTGCCAGGCGGAATCCTTCCAGAGCGCTTCAAGCAGCGCCGGCTCCCAGCCGGTCACGCCCGCGAGCACCGCATCGCGGATCAACAGATGCCGTGCCCCGGCGGTGGCCAGGCGGGTCAGCGTGCCGAGTGCGTCCGGCTTGACCAGTTCCCCCGCCACCAACGCCGCATTAAACAGCACCTCGTCCTCGGCCGACGTCGCGATCGCATTGATCGCCGCCAGCAACTCGCGCTGCGCGCCCACGTTGCCGGTGGCCAGGGCGCCCGCGACGCGCAGCGCCGTAGCCTGAACCTTGGGATCCGCATCCGCCACCGCAGCCAGACACGCGGCCCAGACACTCGCCGGGGCCGTGGTCGAGGCCAAGGCGTCATCGGCTGCCAATGCCAGCAGCTTCAGCTCCTTGGCCGGATCGGTGACGGGCGCGGCCTGTGGGGGCGTGACAAAGAGGCCTTCCAGCGTCCACAGCGCGTGAATCCGCGCCAGCGGAGAACCCGTGTTGAGCATCGCAAGCAGCGCCGGCACCACGGACCGGTCACCGCGCTCGACCAACAGGCGCTGCGCGGTGTCGCGAATCCAACCGTTGGCGTGCGCGAGTTGTCCGACCAACTCCCTCGCCGACAGAGCAGACAGGGCCGGAAATGCGGCGGGCTGGCGTTCGTCGGACACGATCCGATAGATGCGACCGAGATGCACGCCCTGGTCGAGCCCGCGGTCGAGAGTTTCCCGACGCAGGTAGTCGGTCATGAAGCGACCGTATTGCACGATCCCGCGGTAGAGATCGACCATCCACAGGGTGCCGTCCGGACCGTTGTAGAGATTCGAAGGACGGAAACGTTCGTCGGTTGAGGCCAGGAACTCGCGGTCCGGGTAGGCGTGGCGGGCGCTGAGGGTGAGCCCGGCATCGGACATCAGGTTGCGCTTGATCAGGTTGACCGCCGGATCGCACACGAAGACATCGCCGACAAAGTCCGCCGGGTAGTTGTCACCCCGGTACACCACCGGGCTGCAGGACGAGGCAAACACGTGCACGTGTCCGGTCGGGCTGAGCACCTCGGGGGAGTAACCGCGGTTGATGGCGGTGTTCATCCGGATCGGGAACACCGTCTGGTCGGTGGCGACGAAGAGGTTGAGCCCGGCGAGGCTGACGTGGTGCGGATTGCGCCCCATGACATTGGGCGGCGCGTAGTCACCGAGCAGCTGGCTGTTGTTCACGTTGTAGAGCAGCCGGCCGTAGTTGTCTTGGGTGAGCCCCCACTGGCCGCGAAACTCGGTCGGCTGCCGCACGAGGGTGTCGCCGATCAGGCGGTAGCGCTGGGCGGATTTGGCGTTGTAGATCCAGTTGTCCAGCGCCGGCATCAGGCCGTTGGGCGCGTGCTCGATGTTGCCGCCCCCGTAGTCGGGATCGACGAGTTCGGTGTGATCGGCCACGCCGTCATTATCGCGGTCGCGGGCAAACCACAGTTGGTAGTCGGACACGTAGAACACCCCGCCCCCCGCCGCGAGCACCGCGCGGGGCGTGATCAGACCGTCGACAAAAACCGTCGCTTCGTCAAAACGACCATCACCATCGGTGTCGACGAGGCGTTTAATCCGGCCGTGGGGATCGCGCTCCCCCGTGCCGTCGATGTCGACCATGAAGGTGCGCATCTCCACCACAAAGGCACGACCATCGGCATCAAAGGACAGCGCCACCGGGTCCTGCACCATCGGTTCGCTGGCGGCGAGCTCGAGGTGAAACCCGTCAACCAGCTGGATTGTATCCATCGCGTCGGTCGGCCCCAGTACCGGCGAAGGCGGCTGGTCGGGCAGATTCGCGATCCGCTCCTGCGCGATGCCGATGGCGCCGCTCATGTTGGTGCGGGGCAGCACGGTCTCGATGCCAGCGGTCAATTCCGCCTCGTCGAGCCGACCGTTCGCATCGCCATCCCACGCGTCGCCCCAACCGGCGAGGGTGCGCTGCCATTCAGCCCGACTCCACGTCTGGTCATGGTCGCCGTCGACCGCGTCGAAAAAACCCATCGCCGCGGTCATTCGGCCGACATTGCGACCGCCCGACGCGGCCGGCGCACTGGTCGAGAAGATCGGCTCAAAACGTTCGAGAAACTCCGCCGCCCGCACCCTGCCCGTCCCATCGGGATCGAGCAGATCGAACCAGGCTTCGCCAACCGCCGTCAGCTCGGCCGGACCCAGTTGGCCGTCGGGCTCGCGGTCGCCGCCGGAAAGCAATCGGGTGGCCAGCGTGGCAGACGGGGAAGGCGGCGGACGAAAACCACCGGGAGCCTGGGCCAACGCGGAGGTCAGGCATCCCGCGGCCATCAGCAAGAGAGCAGCTTGCGCGTGGGGTCGGGTCATGTTCGGAGGGTAACGTTGGGGCGGGCGGAGGGTTCGATTGCCCACCGGCAAACGCAAACCGAATCACGTCGTCACACCCCGGGTTTCGTCTTGTCCGTTAATACGCCGCACCTAGCGTCAGGTCATGGCCCCTCCCCCTACCCCTCCGGGCCGGTTGCTGCTGCTCAGTGCGCTGGTGTTGACCGGCGCCACCGGGTTGCTCGCCGGCGATCTGACCTTCGTCCGCCACGAGATCAACTCCGAGTCCACCTACGAAGCATGCGCCGTGATGGACGTGAATGGCGACGGTCAGCTCGATGTCGTTTCCGGCGGCTGGTGGTATGAGGCGCCCACCTGGACCGCTCATTACGTGCGCGACGTCGAGAAGCTCGGCCGCCCGTTGCGCTGGGATGGGTATTCGCACCTCGAATTCGACGTGAACAACGACGGCTGGCTCGACATCATCAATGTGAATTGGCGCAGCCGGTCCATTTATTGGATCCAGCACCCGGGCGAAAAACTCGGCCCCTGGAGCAAGCACCTGGTCGAGGAGCCCGGTTTCATGGAAACGGGACGGCTCTACGACATCGACGGTGACGGCCAAGTCGACGACCTCCTCCCCAGCGGCGCTCGCTTTGCCGCGTGGTGGGAGATCAAAACCGGTGCGCCCGGCGAGGCCGCCGCATGGGTCCGCCATGACCTGCCCAACGAGGTAGCCGGCCACGGCATCGGCTTTGGCGACATCAACGGCGATGGCCGGGGCGATGTCATCGGCCGCGAAGGCTGGCTCGAGGCCCCCGAGGACCGGCGCAACGGCGAGTGGACCTGGCATCCCGAGTTCGACCTGACCCAGGGGTCGATCCCGATCATCGTGGCCGACGTCAACGGCGACGGGGTCAGCGACCTCATGTGGTCCATGGGCCACAACTACGGCGTGTACTGGCTGGAGCAGGGTGAATCGAACGGTGCCCGCACATGGACCAAGCATCTGGTCGACGATTCCTGGTCCGTCGGCCACAGCCCGCTGTGGGTGGACATGGACAACAACGGCACGCCGGAGTTTGTCGTCGGCAAGCGTTACCGCGCCCATGAACTGGTCGATCCCGGCGCGGAGGATCCGCTGGTCATCTACCGCTATGAATTCGATCGCGCAGCCGGCCAGTTCAACCGCTACGTCATCCAGGAACTCGGCGGACCGGCCGGCGGCGGCCTCGATCCGCGTGCCGTCGACCTCGACGGTGACGGCGACCTCGACCTCGTGGTCCCGGGACGCAGCGGCCTCTACTGGTTCGAAAACCAGCTGAAGTGACCTGAACCGGCAGGGACGACTCGCCGAGGCGTCCGCGTCACCATCGGGCATCAGGGTATCGTCTGCGACCAAGGACATCGGCGGACGTCTCGGCGAGACGTCCCTACCCCGTCGCAGTCACCCCTCAAAGGCTGGCGCAGAAACGCGTCAGTCGCTCAAGCCCCTTGGCGAGGATCTCGTCGGAGGTCGCGTAGCTGATGCGCAGGAACCCTTCGGCGCCGAAGGCGCTGCCGTGCACGGCGGCCACTTTTTCGGTCTCTAGCAGGCGGGTGCAGAACTGCTCGTCCGGAATGCCGAAGCTCGAAATGTTCGGGAACAGGTAGAAGGCGCCCTGCGAGAGCAGGCAGCTCACGCCGGGAATCTTGTTCAACTCGGTGTGGACAAATTTCCGGCGGCGGTCGAAGGCCACCAGCATGTCGTCGAGTGCGGCCCGGGTTTTCTCCGGCTCGGTGTAGGCGGCGAGCGCCCCCCATTGGGCAAACGTGGTCGCGTTGGAAGTCATCTGGCTTTGCAGCTCCGCCACCGCCTTGGCGATCGGCGCAGGGGCGACCAGCGTGCCCAGCCGCCAGCCGGTCATGGAAAAGGTCTTGGCGAAACCGGACACGATGATGGTGCGCTCCCGCGCGGCGTCCGAGAAGGTCGCCGGCGAAACGTGGGTGACGCCGTCGTAGAGCAGGTGCTCGTAGATCTCGTCCGACATCAGGTAGAGGTTGTGCTTCACCGCCACGGCGGTGAGGGCCTCAAGTTCCTCGCGGGTGTAGACGGCCCCGGTCGGGTTCGACGGGGAATTGAGAATGAGCATGCGCGAACGCGGCGTGATGGCCGCCGCCAGCATGTCAGGGGTGAGCTTGAAGCCGGTGGCATCCGTCGCGAGCACCACCTTCGGTTCGGCGCCGGCGAGCTTCACCATTTCCGGGTAGCTCACCCAATACGGCGCCGGGATGATGACCTCGTCACCCGGCGAGCAGACCGCCAGGCAGGTGAGGTAGCAGGAGAACTTGCCGCCCGGGCTGACCACCACCTGCGCCGGCTGGGTCGGCAGGCCGTAGACGTCGGCGTACTTCTGCGCGATGGCCTTGCGCAGGGGCGGGATGCCCGGCGTGGGCGCGTACTTGGTTTTCCCCTGCGCCAGCGCCTGCACGGCGGCGGCCTTGATGTGCTCGGGGGTGTCGAAGTCCGGTTCACCGGCGGCGAAACCGCAGACATCCTCGCCAGCGGCCATGAGGGCTTTCGCCTTCGCATCAACGGCGAGGGTCGGCGAAGGCGACACGTTGCGGGCCCAGGTGGAGAGAGGCGCGGGGGCGTTGTTCATGGTCAAAACGGTCCGACCAAACCGGCCCGAAAATGGAAAAGCAAGCCCCGCCACGGCGTCGGCTTGCTTCGGAGGGTCGGCGGAAGCCGGCGCGGCTTACTTGGCCTTCTTCTTGCCCTTGGCCGTCTTGGTCTTGGCTGGCTTGGCAATCGACAGATCGTCGAGCGAAGCGCGCAGGAGTTCACCGACGCTGACCTTCTTTTTGCGCGACTGGCCGGCGAGCAACTTCTTCATGTCGGCGGGAAGGCGCACGGAAATTTGACGGTGCTCTTCGCGGGTGGATTCGTAACGGTCGAAGTTGAATTTCGCGATCGCTAGGCGCACCACCTCGCTGGTTGAGGCCAGTCCGAGCCGGGACTGCGCCTTGGTGATTTTGTCGATTAAAGATACCGGCAGATCAAAGGTGAGGGGTGAAGCGGGGTTGGGGGATTTCTTAGCCATGGCGAAAGGGAGATTCTGCCTAGATCGAGTGAAGCGGACGCTCGTAGAAACTCCAACCTTGGCCTGCCTAGCAACGCTAAACTTATCCCACGGCCCGGTTTGACGAACCGGCCACGACCATTCGGGTCATGCGGACGGGCTGTCCGCAGAGTCAGGATACACGATGGGACACGGTTACCACTCAGGCCGCGGCAAACAGCGCCGCCAGGTCCGCGCACATTTCCGGACTGCCGGCGACGTAGAAAATGCGGGGCATGGCCAAATCGAACCGGCGCAACGGGAGCGGATTGTTCGCCAGAAATCTCACCTCGCCGCCCGTGGCACGGACGAGCGGTATCGCCGCAGCGATGTCCCAAATCTTGACGTTGTGATCCACCGTGCCGTCGAGAATCCCCGCCGCCACGTAGGCCAGGTGCAGGGCGCTGCTGCCGAGCCCGCGGATCTTGCAGCGCTGCACCAGCGCCTCGGCATGACCGGGATATTGTTCCGGGTCGTGGGGGCTGTGAAACCCGATGAAGGCCCGGCGCGACAAACGCGCCCCGGAAATCCGGATCGGCTCCTCCCCCACCCAGGCACCGAATCCCGGCCCGCCGTGCATGATACTGCGACGGGGAAAGTCGTAGATCACTCCGTAGATCGGCTCCCCTGCGTGCAGCAACGCCAGCACGATCGCGCATTGCGGCAGACCGGTGGCGAAGTTGTTGGTGCCGTCGATCGGGTCGAGGACCCACGAATACGCGCTGGTCACCTCCAGGGGGTGGTCGATCAGCAGCTCCTCGCTGAACCCCTGGTCCTCCGGAAACTCCGCCGCCAGTCGCGCCAAAATGTTGGCTGAGATCGCATGGTCGGCAGCGGTGACGCGGCTGCCGTCCTTCTTCCACTCGCTGGCCACCTGTCCGAACTCCCGGTCAAACAACTCACGTTGGCTGGCCACTGCGGCCTGGGCGGCTTCAATGCGACGCAGCAACTGGGGATCGTTGGTATCAACCATAGGCTCCGGACCATGGCCGGGCCCGCCGGGGCCGTGCAAGCCTCCCGGCTCAATCGGGCCGCCTAGGCGTAATCGTACAGGTTCGCATCGCGGCGCGGCGCGGCGCGGCGCACGCGGTAGCGGTATTTGCCTTCGGTGGTTTCCTTTTCGGGTCCCCCGGGCGGGCCGCCCATCCCCATTCCCATGTCATCGCCGTAAGGATCGCCCTCGCCGCCCCCTTCGTAACCAAAGGCTTCCTCCAACGAATCCGGATCCGCTCCTTCCTCCAGTTTGCGGACGACCTCCTCCATTTCGCCGTCGAGCTTCTCGCCCGTCATTTCCGCCATCCGTCGCATCATCCGCCCCATCGCCTTGGGGTCGTTTTCGTCGACGTGGGCGAACTCGCTTTCCATCGCCGCCATGGCGGACTCCATGCGGGCGTCATCGGCATCTCCCCCGGCATCGGCCGCCGGGGCCGGCGGCGCCTCGTCGGACTTGCCGCCCTTGGTGATGGCAAAGCCGGAGACCATTTTCACCATCTTGAACCGGGGATTGTCCGGACACGACGGAATGCTCTCAGCCTGCGCGAGGGTCTTGGCGAAGAATTGATAGACCGTGTGATTGTTGGGGCAGTAATACTCGTAGATCGGCATGGTCGCAGCCGGGTAGTTTAAACGTCCTGCCCGCTTGGCAAGCCCCCGAATCAATCAAGCGGCAGCCAGACCACCGTGTCCGGGTAGAACGCCTGCCAGGCGAACCAATACAGGCTCACCACCGGAATGCGCTCGCCGTTGGAGCCGTCCACCACCACCGGCTCCTGGTGCTCGGCATCGTAACTGATCTTTACCATGCGGGCGCCGACGTAGTCGTAGAGGTCGCCCTCGAACGTCTTGAGCGACTCCAACGGCCAGCACTTGGCCATCCCGCCCATCGCCAGTCCGATCACCCGCTCCTTGGTTTCAAAATCATCGCGATTGATGTCGAACGGGAACTGGGTTTCGCGCTGCTCGGAATAATCGCCGTAGGGCCAGTCGCCGCCGTAGTCACGGTCATGCCCGGTGTCTTTTGACAACACCGATCCATCGGGAAACGTCGTCTTCCAAACCGACCACTTCAACCGCCGGGAAGCGATCGGGGTCAGCTCCACGTCACTGGCGTCACCGCTCACCCCGGTCATGCGCAGCTGGGACCACAGGCATTCCGTCCCGCGGTCGTACATCAGCAGCCCGCTGTTGTAGAGCAGACCCGATACGCCGAAGGTGCGGGCCACGCCCGCCGCATCCTGCCCCGGGTCAAACGCCACTGCCGATCCCGTCAAAGCGCTGTAGGTCACCACCAACGGCTGTGTCCCCAGGGTGTCATTGATGATTTCGTGCCACACCAGGATCCGCAGCGGATAAGCCCGCGTTTCATCTCCGACGGTGACACTCAACACCTCGTCGTCATCGGTCAGCCAGTCGACCGTGGCCGCCGGCACAAATGCCGGCGCGTCCAGCGCGGGAATGAAATCGCGCTCGGGTCCGGCCCGCTTGATGTGCACCGCTGGGATGGTCGTGCTAACCACACTGAAGCCGTTGATCGTGACGTTACTCTGGGCGGCTCCCACCGCCGCGATCAGAGTCGCCAACACTCCCCCCACGAATCCGCGGCCCGACCGAATTCTGGAAACGCCACCAAAGCCTTGGAAATCACGCATGGGCAGTATCTTCCTAATCGAGTCATTTCGGAGGCGATGTAAAAAAATTGGGAATAACCCCTAGCCGGCCAAGGTGCGTTTGGGCTTTCTTCGGCCGCTCGCTCCCGCCTCCAATTGATGTCCGTGGCGCACGGCATCGCCCCCGGTGCGAGCGTTCAATTGATCGACCAGTCCCGCCAGGCGCCGCCGCTTTTCGTCGATCTGATTGAAGATGCCCAATTGCTCCGGCGAATCATCGACCCCGGAGAATTTCACGCTGATCAGCCGCAACGCTCGGCGCTCGCGCCAGGCCGTTTTCAACAGCGGTTCCACCAGCCCGTAAAAGGCCGATTCCAGGTCGCTCGCCCCGGGCAGACTTTGACCGGCGGATGCCTGGGTGAAGTCGCCGTAGCGCACCTTGAGCGTGAGCGTCCGCACCCGTTTCCCATCCTGCCGGATCTTTGGCATGAGATGGTCGATCATGCCCTTCGCGATCGCCACGATCTCGGCGCGGTCTGTGATGTCGCGGCCAAAGGTTTCCTGCTGCGAGTAGCTCTTGGCGTCGTCCCGCTCGACCTCCACCACCCGCTCGTCCCGCCCGGCGCACTGGTCCCGGAAGGCCCGCCAGTCGTCACCGAAGATCGCCGCCGCCTCGCTTTCCGACAACGCCAGCACATCCCCCACCCGCTCGATTCCCCGCGCCCGCAACTTCGGCGCTGTCACCTTGCCGACTCCGGGCATGACGCCGATGTCCAACGGCGCCAGATACGCCGCCTCCCCGCCCGGTGGCACCACCACGAATCCGCGCGGCTTGTGCGCCTTGCTGGCAATCTGGGCCACGAGACGGTTGGTCGCGATGCCCATCGATACCGGAATGGTCAGCTCGTCCCAGATCCGCTGCTGCAACCCGCGCACCGTCGTCTCCACTTCCGCCGCCGTCTTGATCCCGCACGCGCCCAGATCAAGGTAGCCTTCGTCGATGGAGTTGCGCTGCACGAACGGCGTGAGGGTTTCGCACAGATCGAACATCCTGCGCGACACCCCGCCGTAATCGCCTTCGTGCGGCAGCAGAATCAAGTCCGGACAGACCTTCAGCGCCCGCTGGGTCGGCATTGGGGTGTAGACTCCCACCGCCCGCGCCTCGTAGCTGGCCGAGGAAATGATGCCGCGTTGGCGTCCGCCCACCGCCACTTTCCGACCCCGCAGCTCAGGCCGGAGTGCCAGCTCGACCGACACGAAAAACGCGTCGGCATCGAGGTGGACGATGGTGGCAAGCGGCACGTCTGCACCCAACCTCCGCGGGGGGCCCGGCGTCAAGACACCGGGTCCACCTCCCCTTTAAAGCTTCACCAGATCCCGCAGCTCTCCGTGCTGGAGGGCAATAAGCCGCTGGATCGGCTCGGCATCCACCGTGGCCGAGGCGATGACCATTTCCTGGCCGTCACTGACCGCGATGCAGACTTCCAAGGCGTCGCCCTCTGCCAAGTCACGGGGCACAAAGATCAGCACGAGGTCCTCGCCATCGGCGACCGTGACCACCTGCACCCAGTCGCGGTCGGCCATGGCCGCGACGGACCGACGGATCATGGCGACCCGCTGGGTCGCGGTCTGGGAATGTTTGAGGGTGTAGATGCCCACGCTGCCCCGGCGCACCGCATCGAGCGCCAGATGCGCCTCCGGCGGCACGTCGTCGACAAACTGCAGCACCGTGCGGCCGAGGCCCAACAGAGCCGGACCAACGCTGAGCTCGATCTTGCGCTCGAGCGCCCCGTCGCTGGCGACATTCACCGCCTGGCGCAGGCCGCGGGCCTCGCGGGCGAGCATCAGCACACTCGCGGCCTGGACCACGGCCACCACCATGAACGCGGCCAGGATGATGAGCACCCAGTGGAGGGTCCGGAAGCCGGACGCGCGCGGCGCGGCCGGCGGCGGAACGGAGGCAGGAGCGTTCATGGCGGGGTTTCTCCGGGATCAGGGTTAATCAGACCTCGCGGAGGTTCAGCTCGCGCAGCGGCTCGATGTTCAGGCGTTCACCCAGTTCGGCGATCTGGTCGAGATCGATGTCTCCGACCACGTTGACCAGCACGGCCTCGTTGTCGCTGCTGAGCACGGTCACCACCACGCCGTGGAGAGCGTCACCGGCCGCCTGCTTGATGAAGACGGCGACGTCATCGTTGCCATCCTGCACGGTGACCACGCGGGTCCAGCCGGCGCCGTCGAGTTGGGTGCGCAGGGCGGCCACACGGGCGCGGGTGGATTCGCGCCCTTCACGGCCCAGGCCGAGGACATTGACGCGGACGCGCTCGAGGCTGCCGATCAGGTCGGCCACCGCGGGTTCCTCGTGGCGGGCGAACGCGGCGGCGAGCTTGAGCAGTGCGCCGTTGAGATCGACCTGAACGAAGGTTTCACCCTCTTCGGCATCGAAGTGGCCGAAATCGACGTAACCCGGGGATTCGGCGTGCAGGGGCAGGAGAGACAGGAACGCGGCACTGGCCGCGGCAACGAGATGGCGAACTTTGAATTTCATGGGAATTGGGATTGGAGGTTCGTGGCGACGAAGGTCGCTGTTCTGTCCCCATAACCCGGCTCACTGCACCGCGGTTGCAGAAAAGTTTTCGTTCAGGCTCCCACCGGGCCGAGCCCGCCCCAGCCAAGCACCACCACGCCGGCCGCGCGCGAGGCGGCCAGATCGACGGTGGCCCGCAATTCCCAGTCGTTGGCCTCGGCCGGGTCGACCAGCACCTGCGCGACCAGCCAGTGCACGCCATCCTCGGTCACATGGGTATGCCCCGCCGCCCGGCCCGCCGGGTCGAGCCGGAAGCGTTCCCGGGCCGCCGCATGGGCCGCAAAGGCATCCTCCAGCTGCAGCGGCGCCACGGTGCCGGCCGGCGCCGAAAACGCGGCGGCCGCCGCCTCCCAGTCTCCCGCCGCCGCATGCTGCAGCACCCCATGCAGGGCCAGACGCACGAGCCGGCGGAACTCAGCCTCCGGGCGGGTGATGTCGCGCTGAGCCGGCGCCGCCGGTTTGTCCGGCGCATCCTCCGCCACAAACGCCGGATCCCGCAGCCGCTCCCATTCCTCCAACAGGCTGGAGTCGACCCCGCGGATCAGCTCCCGAAAATACACCTCAAGTTCGCGCACCGGCTCCGTCTTGGCTGCGTCGGGCACGGTCTGGCTGAGCACCTTCCAAACCTGCGAGAGATGCCGCAGCAGCAGCCCTTCGCTGCGCTGCAGCCCGTAGCGCCGCACGTAGTCGGCAAACGACGCATAAAGCTCGAACATCTCCCGCGCGATCGACTTGGGCCGGACGTTCTCCTCCTCGACCCAGGGATGGGCGGCCGCGAAGGCGTTGAAACTGTCGTAGAGAAACTCCCGCAGCGGCTTCGGATGCTCGATCGCGTCGAGTTTCTCCATCCGCTCCTCGTAGCTCACGCCGGCCTCCTTCAACTCCGCCAGCGCGTCCGTCTTCAGCCGGTCGATCTGTTTGCGCAGAATGGCATCGGGATCCTCCACGATCGCCTCGCACAACGTGAGCACGTCGAGCGCGTAGTCCGGCGCCGCCGGGTCAAGCTGCGGCAGGGTGTCGATCAGGTAGAGCGAAAGGGCCTGGTGCAGGGAGAAGTCGTCCTGCAATTCCACATTCACGGCCAGCTTGCGCCCGGTCGGGGTGGGCGGTGTCCAGGCCACGATGCCTCGCTCGAGGAGTCCGCGAAACAGCTGCCAGGCCCGCCGGCGCAACGCTTTCTTACGATGCGGCGTCTCATGACAGTCATCAATCAACCGCCGCAGGGCCCGGCACCCATCCTCGTCGCGCGACAGCACGAGCATGAGCATGCCGTGCGAGATACTGAACTGCGACGTAAGCTGCTCGCTGGGGGCGGAGAGCAACTTCTCGTAGGTGCGCTCGTCCCAGCTGACCGCGCCGGGCGGCGGGCTGCGCTTGACGACCTTCTTCTTGCCGCCGCCCGCCGCCGCCTTGGCTTCGGCGCGCTTGTTTTCGATCACATGCTCGGGCGCCTGCACGATGACGTAGCCCACGTCGTCAAAACCGCGGCGCCCCGCCCGGCCGGCCACCTGCCGGAAGTCCCGCACGCTCAGGATGGCGGCCTTGCGGCCGTCGTATTTCCACAGCTGGGTGAAGACCACGGTGCGGATCGGCACGTTGATGCCGACCCCCAGCGTATCCGTGCCGCAGATCAGCTTGAGCAACCCCTGCTGCGCGAGCCGTTCGACCAGGATGCGATACTTCGGCAGCAGGCCGGCATGGTGCACGCCGATGCCGTGGCGCAGCCAGCGCTTCATGTCCTTGCCGTACGGACTGTTGAACTTCACGTCCTCCAGCGCCGTCGCGAGGGCGGCCTTCTCGTCCTTCGAGGTGACATTGAGGCTCATCCAACCCTGCGCCGCCTCCGAGGCCGCCCGCTGGGTGAAATAAACGAGGTAGACCGGAGCCTGCCCCGCTTCCACCAGCGTCCCCACCCGCTCGACCAGCGGGGTCTCCGAATACTCAAACTCCAGCGGCACCGGCCGGCGGTCACTGCGCACCGTGACGGATTCGACGCCGTTGACCCGGGTCATCGCCCGCTCGAAGCCGGTCGTGTCGCCCAGGGTGGCGGACATCAGCAGGAAGCGGCTTTGCGGCAGCGTCAGCAGCGGGGCCTGCCAGGCATGCCCGCGTTCGGCGTCACCGTAGTAGTGAAACTCGTCCATGATCACCGCCCGGACCTCCGCCTGTTCGCCTCGCGCCAGCGCGATGTTGGCCAGGATCTCGGCGGTGCAGCACAGAATCGGGGCGCGCGGGTTCACCGAGGCGTCGCCGGTCATCATGCCGACGTTTTCCGGCCCGAAGTCGCGACACAGCGCGAGGAACTTCTCGTTGACCAGCGCCTTGATCGGGCAGGTGTAGACCGACACCTCGCCGGCGCAGAACGCCCGGTAGTGAAACGCCAGCGCAACCAGCGACTTGCCGGAGCCGGTCGGCGTGTTGAGCACGACGTTGTGGCCGGCAAAGAGCTCGAGGATGGCCTCCTCCTGCTCCGGGTAGAGCTCCAGCCCGCGCTCCGCCATGGCGGTGAGGAAGCCGTCGAGCACCTGGTCGGCGTCGAAAGGTCCGGGCGGCGGATGCAGGGGTGCGGGGGAACTCATGGGCGGCGGTCGGGCCATGCCGCCCGCCGCGCGCCGTCAGGTCGAATGAATTTTCCGCCGCGAGGGCGGCGGGCCTCAGCGGCCGATCTCGCGATCGGCGGCCGCGCGGCGGCGCAGGTTGGCCTTTTCCTGGTCGGTCAGGAGTGCGCCCATGTTGACGTCGGGATTCCGTTCGGCGCGGGCCTGCAGGATCTCCATTTCGTCGTTGGTCATGAGCCGCATGTAGTCATCGAGGGAGTAGCCGTACTGGTCCCGCACCGGCTGCGCGCTGGCGGTGCCACGCTCAAAGCGGCGGTTGGACTCCGCGCGGTCCTTGGAGGCGCCGGCGGCGGCACCCGCCATGCCGCCCGCGGCGGCGCCGATGGCGGCACCCGCCGCCGTTTCACCGGACTGGTGGCCAATGATGGCACCGATGATGCCGCCCGCCACGGCGCCGACCTCGGTGCCCCGACGTTCGTGAGTGCCCGGGGCCGCACAGCCAGCCGCGAACGAAATTAATACCGCAATTACCAATGCAGACGTGGTTTTCATGACAGAGAGGTTGATAGACTCCGGTAAGACGCCGCGGGTTCACGGAAAATTCATCCGCGGCGGCAATAAGCCGCACTTTTAGCAATGAACGTCGGTCGTCGCGGACGTCAGAATCGCTCCACCCGCGACGGGGCGGCCGGCGCCCGCGTCAGCTCCGCGGGGTCGAAGAGCGCCGGTATGAATTCCACCGCCAACGCCGCCCCCACAACCTCAAACTGCACCTTGTCACGGGTGGCTTCGTTGCGGAGCTCAATGGTCTTGACCATCCACTGGTCACCGAGGCGCTTGAAACCGAGCACCGTCAACTTGCGCCGGGGTTGCTCATCCGGATCCAGCACGACCGCCTGCACCAGGGCGTGGAACGCCGTGTCGAGGTGCAGCCGGACCCCCCCGACCTCGGGATGCGCCGCCGCGAAGTCCTCGGGCGGATAAACCAGGAACTTGTGTACCGTGCGGCCGCGCAGCTTGGTGATCCCCTCGTAGACCGCGTCAGGCCAGTAAAGGAACGGCATCTGCAGATCGAAAACGGAGATGTCGGTGTCAGCCACCGGATCGAGCAACGTGTCCGGCCCCACCGGCTCAACTTCGCCATTGCCGCCGGGTTGGAAGCGCCAGGCTGCGGCCGCGGGACCGTTCTGCAGCAACAGCCGTTCGGCCGGATTGCCCTCCGGGTCACGCAGGCTGAGCCGGCTCACCGGGCCCGTCAGGTTGCGCGAGCCCCAAAGTTGCCCGGACAGCACGGCCCTGTCGCCGCGGCGCGGGAGCACGGTGAGGGCGAACTCCAGGTAGTAATCGCCCGGCAGGCCCATCCCGCGAAACTCGTCCAGGATCGCCTGCCCTTCTCCCTGGTCCGGCTCCTGCACGGTCACATAGCGTGGCAGCAGCCGGTTGCCCCGTGGCTGGCCTGAGACCGTCGCTGCGGAGAGCACCGCGAAAAAAAGGCAGACCGCGATCACGGTCTGCCGGGGAAAGTTTGGGCGTCTGCGCATGGGGCGCGCCCCGCAAGTCAGGGTTGATCGGTCGCGGCCTCTTCGGTGGGAGCCGGCTGAATCGTGTCCATGGGGGCCGGCAGGGTCGCCGGGGCGGCCGGGGCATCCATCTCCGGCAGGGCGTCCGTAGCCGCCGCCGTGGCGGCGGTGCGCTGGTGGATGTGGGCCAGGTAAAGCCCGAGACTCAGCACGAAAAACGCGATCGCGACGTTGCGGGTCGCCTTGGTCAGCACATTGCCGGTGTCGGCACCAAAGGTGGCCTCGGCCGCGCCGCCGCCCAGGGCAGCACCCATGCCGCCGTCGTTCTTGGACTTCTGCATGAGGACGAGCAGGACCAGGAAAACGGACAAAATGATCAGGATGAACGTAAAGATGCCGATGAGAATGTTCATGGAAAACGGTTAGATGAGCAGTTCGCCGCCGGCATTGTCAATGCCCGGTCCTGAGGGGTGGGACGCCTGTTTCCGGACCCGGTTCCCTCGCCTCAGGCCTCAACGCCCAGCTTTTCCAGAAGCCGCTGCAGGTCGTCGTTGTCGTTGTAGCGAATGACGATCTGGCCGCGCTTACCGCTGTGGCGCAAGGCGACCCGGGCCCCCAGATGAGAGGTGAGCTTCTTCTCGATGCCGGCCAGGGCGGCGCGCTCGGCGGCACTGCCGGCGACCGGTTTGCCCGGACGGGTGGTCTTGGCGACCGCCTTCCTGCCCGCCACCAATTGCTCGGTCGCACGGACACTGAAACCGTCCTCGATGACGCGACGGGCGACGACGGCGCGCTCGGCGCCGCTCTCGATGCCCAGCAGCACCTTGGCGTGGCCCACGCTGAGCAGCCCCTTGGCCACAAAGCCCTGCAGCTCACCATCAAGATTGAGCAGGCGCAGGCTGTTGGCGACGGTGGCACGGCCCTTCCCCACCCGCTCGGAGGTCTGCTCCTGCGTCAGGTCGAAGTCACGGATGAGGCTGGCGTAACCGTAAGCCTCTTCAATCGGGTTCAGGCCCTCACGCTGGAGATTCTCGATAAGGCCCAGCGCTGCGGACGAGGCATCGCTGGCCTCGACCACGCGGGCGGAAATCGTCGGCAACTTGAGCTTCTGGTAGGCGCGCCAGCGGCGTTCGCCGGCAATGAGCTCGTAGGCGTCGCCCTTGCGACGGACGACGATCGGCTGCAGCAGGCCCTCGGCCTTGATGCTTTCGGCCAACTCCTCGAGGTGCTCCGGCAGGATCTCGCGGCGGGCCTGGTAGGGGCTGGGTTTGACCTTCTCGACCGCGACGTCGATGAAGCCGGGCGCGCCGGCCGGGACATCGGCGGGAGGCGCCGGTTTCTTGCCGTCGCCGGACTCAAGCGGCCCGACTGTTTTGGCGGCGGCCGCGGAGGTGGGGGACTTCGAGGAGGCGGCGGCGATCAGGCCACCGAGTCCGCGACCGAGTCGTGATTTGGAGGCGGCCATGGTTACGGCGATTCGGTGCTGGGGATGAAGAGCGCCTGCCCCACCTGGATCTTAGTCGGATCGGTGATCCGGTTGGCGTTCTGGATGTCCTTGACGGTCGATTTGAACCGGGTGGCGATGCTGGAAAGGGTGTCACCTCGCTGAATCGTGTAGGTCAGGCCCTGCTTGGGGAAATCGTCGCTGAACTCGGTCTTGATCGCGGGCCGCGCCGCCATGCCCTTGGCCACGGAATCGATGGCGGCGTTGGTCTGCGCCGCGAGTTCCTTGATCGCCGAAACCGCCTGGTCACGGGAGGCGCTGTCGCCGGTGCGGATGGCGCGGTTGAGGTCCGCGACGGCCTCGTTGAGCTGCGCCACGGTGGCGTAGGTGGTGTCGAGGCCGTTGGTGGCGGATCGAAGCTGGGCGTTCTCGCGTTCGAGTTGCTCGACCCGCAGGGCCATCGCACCGACCTGCGCGGCGAGGATGCGCACATCTTCGTGCAGACCCGCGACCTGGGACCCCAGTTGTTGCGGCGTGGATTGGGCAGGCAGCAGGGCTCCACTGCCGAACGCCAACATCCCGAACAAGAAAGCTTTCCTCATGACCGGCCAGCTTGGACAAAACCCTCCTGAAAACAAGCGGCTTGTCGCCTCTCGCGCTCAGGTGCGCACCAGGTCCGGCATCGGCGCCGACGCCACCGTCGTCCCCACCGGCACGCTGAAGCCACGCAGGAAGTCCGCCGCAGGCAGCATCCGGCCGCCGGGACGTTGCAAGCGGAGCAGGTTCAAACCGCCCTGTCCGGTCGCGATGACCAAGCGCTCGTCCGCCTCCAACACCGTGCCCGGCGCGGCCGAAATCGTGCCTTCCGTCGCTTCCGCCAAGCCGAGTTTGACGACCTCGCCGGCCAGTTCGATCCGGCAGGACGGCCAGGGAAACAGGCCGTTGATCCGCGCGGCCAAAACCGCTGCGGGGGCGGTCAGGTCGAGTCCACCGTCATCCTTGGTCAGGCGGCGGCAGAAAGTCGCCTCCGCCGGGTCCTGCTCGACGAACTCCAAAGTGCCGTCACGCAGGCGGCCCAGATTGCGCGCCACCACGGCAACCGTGGCCTGCGCCAGCTTGGCCTCGACGGCCATCGCGGTGTCGTGCGGCGCAATGGCCACCCGTTCGACGTCGGCCACCGGCCCGGCATCCAACTCGGGCACGATGCGCATGAGTGAGACGCCGGTTTCGCGATCACCCCTGGCCACAGCGGACTGAATCGGCGACGCGCCGCGGTAGCGCGGCAGGATCGAGGTGTGCAGGTTGAGCGTGCCGAGGCGCGGGGTGTCGATGAAGGCAGGTATCAGGATGTGCCCGTAGGCCATGACCAGCGCGACATCCGCCCCGTCAGCCGCGAGTTCGACCGCCGAGACCGCGGTCAGCTTTTCCGGTTGGCGCACCGGCAGGCCGCGGGCGAGCGCCCATTGTTTGATCGCGTTGGCGACCACGCGTTGCCCCCGCCCCACCGGACGGTCGGGCTGCGTGTAAATATGCGTAATACGAACATTCGCCTCTCCCTCCGCGGCCAGCCACTCCAGCAGCGGCAGCGCGATGGGATCGGACCCCATGAACACGAGTTTCAGGGGCTCAGTCTTCAAGAGTCGCAAAATCGTCGTCGTCGTCCGCGGGACGGCTGGGCTTGGGCTTGCGCAACGGGCCCTGGCCACCGCGGTCGCGGTGGCGCTCCTTGCCCTTCAGGTCGAACAGCATCGGGCAGCCGTGCAGGTCGAACTCGTTTACCAGCCCCGCCTCGAGGAAGCGGCGGTAGCTTTCCGGCAATTTCTCCTCGCGGTTGCAGAACATCCGGAAGCGAAACGGCCGGTTGCCGGTCTGGGTGGAGTAATAGACCCGGAAACGGCGGCCGCCCACCCGGGGCGGCGGCGTGCGCGTGGTGAGCAATTCCAGCGCGGTGTTGAGCCGCGAGGTCGGCACCTTGGTGTCGAGCAGGCGATGGATCTTGAGCGCGCCGTTGAGCATGCGGTCGATCTCGAATTCGCTCTGCGCCGACACAAAGATCACCGGTGAACCGGGCGTGAAGAACAGGCGCTCGAACAGGGCCTTCTCGTATTTCTCCCGGTAGTCGCGCTCGTTCTTGTAGTGGCGGGTGGAGTCGTCGTTCTTTTTGAACGCCTCCAGCACGAGGTCCCACTTGTTGACGACGATGACGATGGGCTTGTGCTCCTTCACCGCCTCGCCGGCGATGGCCTTGTCCTGCTGCGTCACGCCGTCGAGGGCGTCGAGCACCATGAAGATCACGTCGGCCCGCTGGATCGCGTCGAGCGACCGCAGACGCGAAAAATACTCCACCGGGCTGGCCAGCTTGGTCTGCGCCTTGATGCCGGCGGTGTCGATCAGGCGGAACTCGCGGTCCTTGCCGTTGCGGTCGCGATAGACAAACGGCAGCTCCACCGCGTCACGGGTCGTACCAGGCGTCGCGCTGACGATCAGCCGGTCGCTCTTCAGCAGCCGGTTGCTCAGCGACGATTTGCCGACATTGGGCCGGCCGATGAAGCACACGCAGAGCTCGTCGGCCGAGGTCTTGCGGGAAGTGCGCGTCTCGACCGCCTCCGTCACCTCGGGCGCGGGTCCGAGCCGTTTCACGATTTCGTCGTGCAGCTCGAAGCAGTTGCGACCGTGTTCGGCCGAAACCCGGATCGGTTCGCCCAGGCCCAGCTGGTAAGCCTCGGCCAGGTCGAGCTTGTCGTCGCCGAAGTCGGCCTTGTTGACCACCAGCAGCACGTCCTTCTTGGATCGGCGCAGGGTGCGGCCGATGCGTTCGTCGAGCGCGGTCATGCCCTCAAGGCCGTCGACCACGAACAGAATCAGGTCGGCGGCGGCGATGGCGAACTCGACCTGACGTTCCGAGGCCGCGATCAGCTCCGCCGTGCTCTCGCCGCCGACCAGCCCCAGACCGCCGGTGTCCAGTAGCGTGAAGGCGCCGTCGGTCACGGGGGTCGAGACCACGTCGCGCGTGATGCCCGGCTGGTCGTGCACGATGGAAATGCGGCGGCCCGCCAGGCGGTTGAACAACCGGCTCTTGCCCACGTTGGGGCGACCCACAATGGCGACGGCGCGAGGCATGCGTGTGATAGGGCGTTAGTTGCTGCCCGCCTTATTTACAAAGCGCTCGATCCGATCGCACGCCAAAATCAGGTCTTCGTAGCCGGTGGCGAAGCAGGCGCGCACGTGACCCTGGCCGCCCGGGCCGAAGGCAGTGCCCGGCACGACCGCGACCTTCTGCTGCTCGAGCAGGCCGACGGAGAAGGCCTTCTCGTCAAGACCGGTCGCGCCGACCTGCGGGAAGGCGTAGAACGAACCGCGCGGCGAATGGCAGGTCAGCCCGATTTCGTTGAAGCGGCGCACCACGAGGTCGCGGCGGCGATGATACTGTTCGCGCATCTTGGCGACGGCGTCCTCGCCGTGGCGCAGCGCCTCGAGGGCGCCTTCCTGGGCGATGATCGAGGCGCACATCATGGCGTATTGGTGGACCTTCATCATCGCATCGATGAGGACGGCTGGCCCGCAGGCGTAGCCGATGCGCCAGCCGGTCATGGCAAAGGCCTTGGAAAACCCGTGCAGGAAAATCGTGCGCTCGGCCATGCCGGGCAGCGAGGCGATGCTGACGTGTTCGCCCTCAAAGGTGAGTTCGGAGTAGATCTCGTCACTCAGCACCAGCAGATCCTTGGCACGGGCGAAGGCGGCGATCTTCTCCAGCTGGTCGCGCGTGCAGGTGCCGCCGGTCGGGTTGCACGGCAGATTGAGCATGAGGATCTTCGCCCCCGGCTGCCACGCGGCCTCGAGGGCCTCGGCGGTCAGGGCGAAATTATCCTTGGCGTACGTCGGCACCGCGATCGCCTCGCCGTGCGCCAGCGCAATGCTGGGATGGTAGGAAACGTAACAGGGCTGATGATACATCACCTTGTCGCCCGGGTTGACGAAGGCCCGGAATGCCAGATCGAGCGCCTCGGACACGCCGACGGTCACGATCACCTGGTCGTCCGGCCGGTAGGCGACGCCGAAGTGCTTGGCGACGTAGGTCGAGATCTCGCGGCGCAGCTCGGGCATGCCGAGGTTGGACGTGTAGTACGTGCGCCCCTTTTCGAGCGCGTAGATGGCGGCCTCGCGGATGTGCCAGGGCGTGGTGAAGTCGGGCTCGCCGACACCGAGGGAGATGACGTCCTGGCCCTTCAGCTTGGCAACAAGTTCGAAAAAGTCGCGGATGCCGCTCTTGGGCAGCGAGGAGACGTGTCCCGCCACCCATTTGTTGGGATTGGCCTCTTGCATGGTGGGAGGTCGGCGCGTCAGGGCGCGACGTTGAGACGGGTGCTGGCTTCCTCGCCGTTCTCGAGCAGGAATCCCTGGTCCTTGTAGCAGCGCAGCAGGAAGTGGGTGGCGGTGGAGAGCACGCCCGCGACCGTCGACAGTTTCTCGGACACGAAGGCGGCCACCTTTTGGAGGGACTTGGCGCGCACGATCACGAGCAGGTCGTAGCCGCCCGAGACCAGCATGCAGGTGTGCACCTCGTCGAACCGGCTGATGCGCTCGGCCAGACGATTGAACCCGCCGTCGCGCTCCGGGGTGATGCGCACCTCAATCACGGCCTCAACGGAGGCCTCGGCGGCTGCCTCGCGCGAAAGATCGAGCACCGGACGCCAGCCGAGGAAGATTTTATCTTTTTTCAGCTGTTCCAGGTGCTGTTCGACTTCGGCCACGGTCAGACCCGCAACCTGCGCCATTTGCGCGGTCGTGAGGCTGCCGCCTTCGAGTAACAGCTTGAGAACAGGATTCATAGGGACGGGCACCTTCTCAGAGTCGCCCGGTGTTAATCCACACAAATCTTCGACCGAGAGGGGACCAGCGCCACCCGCCGCCGGCCGGCACAGGTTTTGGCTGTATTCGCGGCCCATCCTGCGTTCAGTTGTTCCTTCCGCATGTTCGAGACCCTCAGCGACAAACTTTCCTCCACCCTTCGCAACCTCCGCGGCGTGGGCCGCCTCACGGAGGACAACATGGCCGACGCCCTCAAGGAGGTGCGCACGGCGCTGCTCTCGGCCGACGTGCACTTCAAGGTCGCCCGCGAGTTCGTCGAGCGCGTCCGCGAACAAGTCGTCGGCCAGGATGTACTGAAGGGGGTCACCCCGGGCCAGCAGATCGTCAAAATCATCCACGACGAGCTCGAGCGTCTGCTCGGCGAGGGCGAAACCCAGCTCAACCCCAAGCGCCCGCTCAAGGTGCTCATGGTCGGGCTCCATGGCTCGGGTAAGACCACCTCCACCGCCAAGCTCGGTCGCCTACTCAAGAAACGCGGCTACCACGCGCCCCACGTCGTGGCCTGCGACGTCTACCGCCCCGCCGCCATCGACCAGCTCGAGATCCTGGCCCAGGCCAACGAACTGGGCTTCACCTGTGACCGCGGCTCCACCGACGTGCCGGCCATCGGCGCCGCCGGACTCGCCGCCGGCAAAGCGGCCAACGCCGATGCCATCATTTTCGACACCGCCGGCCGCCTGCAGATCGACGAAGAGCTCATCGCCGAGGTGAAGCGCCTGCGCGAACGCGTCGTGCCCGACGAGGTGCTGCTGGTTGCCGACGGCGCGCTCGGCCAGGAAGCGGTCAATGTCGCCAAGGCCTTCCACGAGGCGCTCAACCTCACCGGCCTGATCCTGACCAAGATGGACGGCGACGCGCGCGGCGGCGCCGCGCTCTCAATCAAGTCCATCACCGGCGTGCCGATCAAGTTCGCGGGCCATGGCGAGAAGACCGAGGACTTCGAGATCTTCCATCCCGACCGCCTCGCCTCGCGCATCCTCGGCATGGGCGACGTGGTGTCGCTGGTCGAGAAGGCGCAGGAGAACATCGACGAAAAGGAAGCCGAGCGCATGGCGGAGAAGCTGCGCAAGGCGGACTTCAATCTGGAGGACTTTCTCGCCCAAATGCAGCAGGTGAAGAAGATGGGCTCGATGGAGAGCCTGCTCGGCATGATGCCCGGCATGAACGGCATGAAGCTCGACGACCGGGCCGACAAGCAGATGGGGCGCACCGAGGCCATCATCCAGTCGATGACCGTGCAGGAACGCCGCAAACCCCAGCTCCTCAACGGCAGCCGGCGCATGCGCATCGCCAACGGCGCCGGCGTCAAGGTCGTCGAGGTCAATCAGCTACTGAAGCAGTTCCAGCAGATGCAGAAGATGATGAAGATGATGAAGGGCGCCAAGGGCCGGAAGATGATGAAGCGCATGGAAGCCATGGGCGGCGCCGGCGGGATGCCGGGCATGCCCGGACTTCCCGGCACAGGCGGTGGCGGCGGGATGCCGAAACTCGGAAAGTGGTAGGGAGCGGCCCGCCTAGGCGCCAGCCGCGGCGTCAGCTTCGCGCTGGGCCTGCATCGCGACTTCCATTTCCTGCTCCACGGCCGGCGTGATCTTGTAGAAAAAGACCGCCGCGCCCGCGAGGACCGCGAAGCCGGCCGGGATCCAGCTCATGATCAGGCGAAGGCCCTCGATCGTCTCGGGCGACTGATCGACGTTGGCCACGAAACCGAAGGCGTTGAGCAGCAGCAGGCCGATGGCCGGCCCGATCGACCAGCCGATCTTCTGCGAGAAGGTGCCCGCGGAAAACAGCAGGCCGGTGGAGCGCTGCCCGAGCTTCCAGGCACCGTAGTCAGCTGTGTCGGCGATCATTGCCCAGAACAGTGGCATGAGCGGCGCGCCGATGCCCGAACTCACCAGCTGGTGAATGATGATGAATGTGAGGTTGTCGGCCGGCACGAAGTAGAAGAGGCCTATCAGCACCGCACAGGCGAAGTTGATGATGATGAAGGCGCGCCGTTTGCCGCCAAGGAAGGCGGCGATCTGCTTGGTGAACAGCACGCCGACCAGCTGCACGATGTTGCTGGTGAGGTGGAAATAGCCGCCCCACTCCGTGTGGCCGGAGACATACTTGAAGTAGTGGATCGCCACCCCTCCGCGCACCGCGATCCAAATGATGGTCAGGATGCTGATGACGATCATGCAGACCCACGGCCCGTTTTTGACCAGAGCCTTCAGGTCGGCGGCGACGTGGGTGCGCTGCGCAGGCGGTGGTTTCACGCGCTCCCGGGAGGTCTTGAATGTGATGAAGAACGCGACCGCCGCGATGACCGCGTAGATGCTGACCGCCAGCGTGAAGCCGAGGCGCTCGTTGCCGCCGCCCAACACTTTGACGAGACCCAGCATGGTACCACTCACGACCGCCGTGCCGGCAAACGCCCCCACGAAGCGGAACGAGGAGAGGACCGTGCGTTCTTCGGACTTGGCCGTCATCACCCCCATCAAGGCGCCGTAGGGGATGTTGATCATGGTGTAGACCATGGTCAGCGCCGTGTAGGTGATGTAGGCGTAGATCAGCCGGCCCGAGTCGCTCAGATCGAAGGCCGTGAACGTCAGCACGCCGATGATCATGTAGGGCGGGATCATCCACAGCAGCCACGGACGGAATTTGCCCATCTTCGAATTCGTCCGGTCGGCGATCAAACCCATGATGGGGTCGTTGATCCAGTCCCAGGTCCGCGTGACAAAAATCATCGTGGCCGCCGCCGCCGCTCCAATGACCATTACGTCCGTGTAGTAATAGGTCAGGAAATTCATGAAGATGCCGAAATACAGGCACGACGCGAAATCACCGAAGGCGTAGCCGATTTTCTCAGGCATCCCGAGCTTGGCGGCCGGGTCCGAGACAGGGGTTGAGCGGGTGCTCATGGGGGTTCCGCGAGTCCGGCCCCGGACCCCGTTAACAGCAACATGAATTTCTCGTCTAGCCGTCCAGCCGGTTGACTAGCTCCAGGGCAAACAACACCCCGAAGAGCAGCAACGAGGCCGCCAGCGCCAGGTTGGTCGGCCAACGGTTGCGATACTCCCCCACCCAGGCCCGGCGGTTGTTCATGACCAGCAGGGTGCTCGCCAAAAACGGCATGAAGAACGCCCCGGCCACCGCATAGAGCACCACCACGAAGAGCGGTTGCTGCAGCCGCTGCATGAGCAGCGGCGGGCCGGCCAGAAACGCCAGCCACCAGGTGTAGGCGGCATCCTGGACCTGCGCCGGCCCCGCCTTGCGCCGCAACGCCCGCCACCAGTCGGCGAACAGATACGGCACGCCTTCCCAGACGCCGAGCAACGACGAGAACACCGCGCACCAGAACCCGATCAGGAACATGAGTCGCCCCGTTTCGCCCAGCACCTCTCCCAATCGATCGGCCAGGGCCAGCACCAGCGCCGACCCTGACGCATCGGCCGGCTGGGCCCCCGCCGCGAGGATGATCATCGCCAGGCCAAACAACCCCGTGAGGCCGTAGGCCACCCCCAGGTCCAACCGCGCCGCCGCCTGCATCGCGCCACCCGACCAGCCCTTTTCCCGCATCCAGTAGCCGTAGCAGAGCAACGTCACGCTGCCACCGACTCCGCCCATCACTCCGAGCAAAAACAACCCCGACCCCGCCGGCAGCGAGGGCACCAGCAGTCCCGCCGCCACGGCACTCCAATCCGGCCGGATCAAGGCCGCGCACAGCATGACCGCCACGCACATGCCGGCGATCAGTCCCTGCATGACCCGTTCGAAGACCTTGAAACGCCCCCACCGCACGATCAGGTAGCCCGCCGCCGCATGCCCCGCGCACCAGATCGGCACGCCGCCGGGCAATGCCGGCAGCAACGCCTTGGCCGCCACCCCGCAGGCCGAGCCCAGCGCCGCCGCCACCAGGAAGCTCCAAACCGCGAGAAAGCCGCCAAAATACCATGAGACCACCCGCGGCAGTCGCGTTGCCCAACCGGCGATGACGGTCTCGCCCGTCGCCAGTTGCCAGCGGGCGATTCCCTCGTTGAGCACCCACTTGGCCGCCGCCCCCAGCAGCACGATCCACAGCACCGCCAGGCCAAACCGTCGCCCGGCCACCGCCGCGGCGATCAGGTCGCCCGCACCAACCCCCGTGGCCGCCACCAGCAGGCCGGGGCCGATCAAACGCCACCGCGATGGGCTGGATGCGGCTTCGCTCACGCCGACTCCCCGGTCCGGGCCCGATGAATCGCCAACACCAGCGCCCGCAGCTTGGCGTAGTCCTTCAATCCGGGGGCCGCCTCGACCCCGCTGTTGATGTCAACAAACCCGGCCCCGCTCTCCGCCAACGCAGCGGCGATGTTGTCCGGCGACAGGCCTCCGGCCAGCACCCAGGTGTGGTCCGGGTGCGCCGCCCGCAGCGCGGCAAACCGCGGCCAGTCGCCAATCCGGCCGGTGCCGCCGAATCCATCCGGTCGATACGTATCGACCAGCACGGTCTGCGCGGCCGCCAGCACGGCGGCGGGCAGCTCGGCCCCGGGCGGCAGTTTCGGCGCCAGCCACAGCCGATCGCGCCCCACCTCCAGCGACCATGCGTTAATCACCTCCGGTGACAGGTCCGCCCGGTGGTGAATCTGAAACCGGTCAAAATTCGCCGCCAGCGCCGCGGCCAGCTGCTCGGACGACGGCTCCACCATGACGGCGACCCGCCGGCGACCCTCCGGGAGGCGCGCCGCCATGTCGCGATATTGGCTCAGCGGCAGATAACGCGGCGACTCCGGGTGCAGGATGAACCCGAGGTGATCCGCTCCCACACGATCGGCAAATTCCGCGTCGACCAGCGAGGTGAGGCCACAAACCTTGAGTCGGATGCCATCAATCATGGGGTGAATGCATTTGGCGGTCCGGCGTACGCTGCGGCGAGCGGAAAACCGGGCGCGACAACCGGGGACAATACGGTCAGGGTGCCTCGATGCGCCACCTGCTCGTCGCCTCCCCCGTCCTGGTCCTGATGTTCCTGACCGGGTGCGGCCGCTCCGGCACCCGGGTCGAGACGGCATTCGCCGAGCGGGCGATCCACGTGGGCAATGGCATCGAACCATCGACCCTCGACCCGCACATCAACACCGGTTCGCCAGAGAGCTACATTCTGAGCGAGCTCTATGAACCGCTGGTCGAGCGCGGCGATGACGGCGTGACGCTGGTGCCCGCGGCCGCCGCGAGTTGGGAGGTCTCGGACGACGGGCTGACCTATACCTTTCATCTCGAAACGGACCGACGCTGGTCCAACGGCGACCCGGTGACCGCCGATGACTTCCTCCACTCCTTCCGGCGCCTGGTCGATCCGCGGCTCGCCGCCGAATTCGCCGTGCGCGGCTCGAGCGTACGCGGCGTGCCGGAGTATCTGCGTGGTGAATTGACCGACCCGGAGCAGCTCGGCTTCGCGGCCCCCGACCCGCACACGTTCGTGATCACCTTGTCGGCCCCCAACATCGTTTTCCTCCACAACCTGATCGGCTACCCATGGGTGCCGGTCCATTTGCCGACGCTCGACGCCACGGGCGGACGCGGGCGGGAAAACGCGGCCTGGACCCGGCCGGGCGTCATGGTTTCCAACGGGCCGATGGTCCTGGCGGAGTGGACTCCCAACTCGCAGGTCGTGCTCGAGCCCAATCCGTATTATCCGCACCGCGACGAAGTGTGGCCCGCATCAATCCACTACTACCCGTTCGAAAACCTCGACACCGAGGAGCGGGCCTACCGCGCCGGTCAGTTGCACGCCACGGAATCCCTGCCCGCCACCAAGGTCCGCACTTACGAGGCCGCCGGCGACCCAGCGTTGCAGGCGACCCCGCGCCTCGGCATCAGCTACGCGATCTTCAATACGGCCCAGCCGCCGTTCGATGACCCCCGGGTCCGACGGGCGTTCTCGGCCGCGGTCGACCGGGAGGCGCTCATCCGGTCCGAGTTTCCCGGCGGCTACACCCCAGCCTACGGGCTCAGCCAGCCCGGCATGGGCGGCTACAAACCGGTCGACTTCCTCACCGCGGGGCCGGATGAAGCCCGCGCCCTGCTGGCCGCCGCCGGCTACCCCGGAGGCCGGGGCTTTCCCGAGGTGACCTACCTCTACAACACCAGTGATCGCAACCGGGCGGTCGCCGAGATCCTGCAGCAGATGTGGGTCCGCGAACTGGGAGTGTCGGTGCAACTCTACAACCAGGAGTGGAAGGTCTTCCTCGACAGCCGGGCTGGCGGGGACTTCGACATCGCCCGCGCCGGGTGGTATCCCTTCGCCAACGAACCCACCGACTACTTCGAGCTCTTCCTCACCGACAGCAGCTACAACGACTCCAACTGGGGCGATGCCCGCTTCGATGCCCTCTACGCCGAGGCGCTGCGTACCCCGGATACCGCGGCCCGCCACGCGCTCTACCACGAGATGGACCGGATCATCCTCCGCGACTCCCCGCTGATTCCGCTCAATTTCAGCAGTAAGGTCAGGTTGGTGCACCCGACGGTCCAAAACTGGATCAACAACCTCGTGGACACCCGGCATCTCACGCGGGTGTTTCTCACCCCCGCCCCGGGCGAGACCCGCTGACCACGCTCAGAACGCGTTGATCGACGCGATCACGTGGTCGATCTCGGCGTCGGTGAGTTCGGGAAAGATCGGCAGGCTGAGGCACGTACGGGCCGTGGTCTCCGCGACCGGCAGGGCGCCTTCGGCCGGGCCGATGCCGGCATAGCACGGCTGTTGGTGGAGCGCCCGTGGGTAAATCAGGTCGGTGGCCACGCCGGCGGCCGCCAGATGCTCCCGGAGCGCATCGCGTCGCGGATGCAGGATCGTGAACTGATGATAAACCGAGTCGCCCCAAGGGGCCGGCTGCGGCGTCACGGTATCGGTCAACTTTATACCCTCCCGGTAGCGGGCCGCCACCGCCCGCCGGTTTTCCGTCCAAGCGGCGAGATGGCGCAATTTGACGCGCAGTGCCGCCGCCTGCAGGCCTTCCATGCGGTAGTTATAACCCACCGCATCGTGCCGATAGCGCACGTTGGAGCCGTGTACCCGGAGCAGACGCACATGCTCCAGCACAGCCGGATCCGGCGACACCACCGCGCCGCCCTCGCCCACGCCCCCCAGGTTCTTGGTCGGATAAAAACTGAACGTGCCCACCTGCCCCATCGAGCCGACCGGCCGGCCGCGATAGGTTGCCAAGTGCGCCTGCGCACAGTCCTCGATGACCGGCAGACCGCGCGCAGCCGCGAGTTGCAGGATCGGGTCCATGTCCGCCGCCTGACCGAAAAGATGGACCACAACGATTGCCTTGGTCGCCGGCGTCAGCGCCGCCTCGATCGTGGCCGCCGTGGCATTGAACGTCGCCGGATCGATGTCGCAAAAAACTGGCCGGGCACCGACGTAGCTCGCCGTCCAGGCACTGGCGATAAAGGTGAACGCCGGCACCACGACGTCATCGCCGGGACCGAGCCCAAGAGCCTGGGCGGCCAGATGCAGCGCCGCGGTCCCGTTGCTGACGCCCACCGCGTCCGTCACGCCGCTCGCCGCCGCAAACTCGGCCTCAAAGGCGGTGACATCCGCGCCGAGACAAAAGCGGCTGTGATCGTAGGTGTCGGCGAATGCCGCCAGCACCTCGTCGCGCAGAGCCTGATGGGATCGGGAGAGATCGAGAAAGGGAACTTTCATGAGTTCGACGGCGCGACCGTGGCCGCCCGCGCAGTGGGTCGCAAGCCCGCGACGTCAGTCCGTCAGTCGTGCCACCAATGCCGTGACCAGGGCATCCAAGCCGGGCTCAGCCGCCTCGAAATCGACGGTCAGCCCGACTTTGCGCAGCGACTCCGAGGTCTGCGGTCCCATGCTGCCGGCCAACGGTCGCGTGGCACCGTCGACGAGCGCGAGATCGGCCGCCTGATCGGCGAAGGCCTCGACCGCCGATGAGCTGGCGAACAGCACCGCGTCGGCGCCGCGTTGCCGGAAATCCTCGGCCGCGGCATTGTCACCCAGCGCCACCTTCTCAGTGCGGTAGAGCGGCAGGCAGTCGACGATGGCATGGCCCTCCTGCTCCAGCCGTTGCACCAGGGTGTCGCGGTTCAGGTTGCCGGTCACGACGATGACCTTGGCGCTTTCGAGACTGTTTGTGGCGATGAGGGCATCGGCCAGGGCGTCGGCCGTTGCGACCTCGGGCTGGCACTCGACCTTGACGTGGTAATGCTCGATCGCACGCACGGTCGCCTCGCCCACGCCGGCGAAGCGCAGCAGGCCCAGGTTGCGGATCTCGTCGTAGGCCTTGAAGAACTGCTCGAAAAACACCCGGACCCCACGGGCACTGGTGAAGACGACCCAGTCATAGCTGCCCAGCTCCGAAAAAATCTCGATCAGCGCATCACGGTTCACCTCTGGCACAACCTGGATGAGCGGGAGCTCCAGGACTTCCGCCCCTAGGTGCTCGAGTTTCTCCCGCAGCGCGCTGTTGCCGTCGCGGGTGCGGGTGATCGCAATGCGCCGCCCGAAGAGCGGCAGGTGCTCGAACCAATCGACCGCCTGCTGGTGCGTCACCACCTCGCCGACAAAGATGATCGCCGGGGCCTTGAGGCCGGCGGACTCAACGGCATCGGCCAACTCGGCCACCTTGGCCGTGACGCTGCGTTGCCGGCCAAGGGAAGCCCACTGGACGACCGCCGCCGGCGTGTCCGGAGCCATGCCACCGGCCTCCAGCTGGGTCATGATTTCGCGCAGCCGGCCCATGCCCATGTAGATGGCCAGGGTGGTGTTCTTGAGCGCCCCGAGCCGGGGCCAGTCGACCTGCAGCTCGTGTTTGTCGGGATCCTCATGCCCGGTTACGAGCACGAGGGAGGAACTCGTGTTGCGCTGCGTGAGCGGGATGCCTGCATAGGCCCCGGCGGCCAGTACCGCGGTGACCCCGGGCACGACCTCGAAACGGATGCCGGCGGCGGCCAGGGTGCGGGCCTCCTCCCCGCCCCGGCCGAACACATAGGGATCGCCGCCTTTCAGGCGAACGACGCATTTGCCACCCGCCGCCCGGTCGACGAGCAGTTTTTCAATGTCGGCCTGCGGGACCGCATGAAACCCGGCTTTTTTGCCCACATAGATCACCTCGCAATCAGCCCGGCACCAATCGACCAGGTCGGGATGCACCAGGTAGTCGTAAACCAACACATCGGCACCGCCGATCAGCTCGCGCGCCCGCAACGTGACCAGCCCAAGGTCTCCCGGACCCGCGCCCACGAGGTATACCATGCCGTTTTCAGCCATCGCTCACGCCTCTCAGATTACGCCGGTCACGCCAAGCCTGAGCAAATAGTGGCGCCGGTTTCTGCCATCCTGCATTGCATTTTGCGCTATCTGACAAGGAAAGGGTTCGTTCGATAAAACACATGTCATTGTAAGTAAGCATTTAGTGTGATTATAGGACGTCGAATCTATAGTTCTAAGGGCTTGTATCGCCTAAATAAAAACCCCTAAATGCAACCGTGCATTCGTGCCCTACAACCCCTGGCCGTAATTCGACTGACCTTGGCGTGCACCTTGTGCGGGGTCGGGGTTAGCGGTTTGCATGCCCAGCTTGTGCCGGGAGATGTCGACGTGTGGTGGGACGGCGGTGGCAACGACAACAACTGGGACACCAATGCCAATTGGAATCCCACCGGAGACCCCGGCACCGCGGAAATCGCCGGTTTTGATGGAGATAACGCCGACAGCGAGTACTCGATTTCGCTCAATGGCGCAAACCGCACCGTTTCCGGGCTCTACTTCGCCGATTCGACCAGTGACCAGGCCTTCACCTTCACGGAAACGGCCAATGAACAGCTCCGGTTGGGAGCTGATGGCATCACCAATGCCGATCAAGTCACCCAGGTCTTCGACAGCCGGGTGCGCCTGCAGAGCAACCAAACCTGGCATCTGCTCGAAGCCTCCGGCGGTCTGCTGCTCAACAATATCCTGATCCTGCGCCGTGACTTGGAGCTATTGGGCAACGGCACCATGATTCTCGCCGGCTCCGGCACGCTTGAGATCACGGACGACTTCACTTTCGACGGCACCCTCCAGATGAGCACCGGTACCCTGCTGCTCAGCAACACCGGTACCGTCTTCGATCTCGGCACCCTTCACATCACCGGCAACTCCATCATCGACTTCACCGACGCTGACATCACCACGCTCAACCTGGGCGAACTCGTGATCGACATGGGCGCGACCATCTCGGTGCTGGGCTGGACCTACGACGTCGACTTCTGGTCGGCCGATGTCTGGGGCGGCGCCCTGCGCGACACCCAGGCGTTGGATCCCACCACCCGCGTGACCTTCAACGGCTACACCGCCGCCGAGACCATCTGGTTGACCGAAGGCGACGAAATTACCGTGCCGGAGCCCTCCACCTACGGCGCGATATTCATGGGTGCCGGCCTCGCCGGTTTCCTCCGGCACCGCCGTCGGCAGAACTCCCGCCGGTAGCTCTGCTCAGGATCCCGTTTCCGGAGACAAAAACTCGCCGTCGCGCATCGGCCGCACGTAATCGCAGCGCTTGGCGATCTCGTTGTTATGGGTCACCAGCACGATGGCTTGGCCGTTTTCCTTCGCCAGCCTGGTGAGCAGGTCAAAAACGATGCTAGAATTTTTCTGGTCCAGGTTGCCGGTCGGCTCGTCGGCGAGAATAATGGAGGGTTCGTTCGCCAAGGCGCGGGCGACCGCCACCCGCTGCTGCTCACCGCCGGAGAGCTGGGTGCCTAAACGGTGGGTCTTCTCGCCCAAACCGACTGAGCTTAGCAACTCGCGGGCACGTTGCGTCATCTGCTCATTCGTAAGGCGACCTGCCTTGCGCATCGGCATCATCACATTTTCAAGGGCCGTGAACTCGAGCATGAGAAAGTGAAACTGGAAAACGAACCCAATGTGACGATTCCGGGCCGCCGTCCGCTCGGCATCGCCGCTGTTCGACATTAGCTCTCCATCGAGCCAGATCTGTCCGCCGTCGGTGCGATCGAGCAGGCCGAGTTGATACAGCAAGGTCGATTTGCCGCAGCCGGAGGGTCCGACGATGGCGTAGACGTTGCCGCGGTAGGCTTCGAAAGACACCCCGCGCAGAACATGTACGCGGCCCTCGCCCTCGCCCAGATAGCGATGGAGTCCCTCGCAACGCAGCACCACTTCCTGCTTGTAGGCCGTACTCATTGCGCGGTCCCCCGAATTACGTCACCCGGTTCTAGGCGCGCTGCCCGGCGCGCCGGCACCACGCTGGCCATCATGACCATGACGACAGCCGTTGTCACTGCAGCGACGTAGTGCCACATCGACCAAGCAACGATGAATGTGTCCGTGGCAAAAATCCCTCGTATGCGCACGCGCATGTTGGACACCGCATAGGTGCCACCCGCTCCCACCAAGCATCCCAGCAACGCGCCGATAATCAGCACGATCACAGCCTGCCAAAGAAAGATTCGCAAGACGTCCTCACGCGTGAAGCCCATGGACCTCAGGATCGCGATATCCTTGGTTTTCTCCATCACGATCATCGCCAATGTATTGAACATAGCGAGGCCGGCAATCAGGGTGAACACTGATACGGTGATCGCACTTGATAAGCGCAAAGCCCTGAACACTTCCAACCAAGTTCTTTCCCTTTCCTGCCAACTAGTCGCGCTATGAGCGAGAGTGGACTCCATGAGCAGGGCATCATAAGGAGCACGGTCAGGGTCAAATAGCCCTATCTGCAGGTAGCTGGCCCCGCTGGTTTGCTTCAAGAGTGAACGCGCTTCGCCGATAGGCATGTATATACGCGCCTCGTCAATATCACCAACCCCGGTTTCAAATAGCGTGGTTACAGTATAACGGCGCCTCTGATCACGTGATTGCAGGGTCAGCGAATCTCCCGGTTCGAGACGAAGCCGTTCGGCCAGAATACTGCCAACCAGCAAACCTTGCGGAGTAACCCGATAGTCTGCCAGCGATCCTCCAACTATCTGGTCCTCCAAATCCGAAACTGCCACATGGTCATCCAAGGCAATTCCAAATACTTTAGCGTCAGCTTCTGAAAATGCGCTTTCTACCACCACCGAGCCCGTCAGGACCTGAGAGATGCCGGATACATTTCCGAATGGACGGAGTGCATTGATGAGCAGTTGGGGCTCATCAATGCCCTGAATCAGCTTCTTCCCTTCACGGTTACTGATAATCATGCTGCTCTCACCGGCATCCGTGCCGGCTGCATACATGGCCCCCAAAGTATCCTGAAATTTATTATCAATCCGAATCGCCCCATTGGTCCCGAGGATGGTTCGGATGAAGAAGTTCTCAAATCCGCTGGTGGTAGCCTGGGTCACGATAAACAGCCCCACTCCTAGCACAATGCAGGACAGACTCATCAGCATGGCGCGCTTCTTGGCGGTCAGAAACCTGAGCGCTATCAGGAAATTTGGAGACATGGGCAGACTTATCCGCGCTCCTCGATATCAACCCGGTCGCCCTCGCGATAGAGATCGAGATTGTCGGTAATCACATATTCATGCTCCTCGATTCCGGCCAGAATCTCAACTTCGTTAAGACTTTCATAACCAGTCTCTACGGATCGCAATGCAACCACCCCGTCTTCCACCACCAGAACTTTATTTCCGATCAAGGCACGGCGCGGAATGATAATAGCGCCTTCACGATCGCCAGTCACAATACTCACCTCGCCCGTAAGCCCTGGCACCAGCTTATCCCGCTCAATATCAACAGATACATGAACGATATAACGCTGGGTCTCCGGGTCCGCCGAAGGTAAAATTTTCGTAACCGTTGCATTGTACTGCTGAGCACCATAACCCAGCAGTCGCACGGAAGCTTTCTGACCCAGTTTTATATCCGAAAAATTCTCCTCGCTCACACGTGCCTCCACGGTGCGACTCGTAGATATTAATTGCGCAATTGAGGAATTGTTACTTACCAGATCTCCAGGCCGGGCAAATACTGCGGAGACCACACATTCAAAAGGAGCTAAGATTTTCATCTTGGCTAAATCACGACGCATTTGAGCAAGATTGTTCTCTAATGTGTCTATATCCAATTGATTATTCACCTTCTCACGTTTGAGGCGCTGCTCAATCTGAGTAACCATCCGAGCTTGTTTTCGAAATTCAGCCGCGGACATCTGACCGCTCTCCATCAGGCGCCGAGATACCTCCAAATCCTCCTTGGCTGATTCCAGCTCCAGCTCAATCGCCGATCCAACCGCGATGGTTGCCTTAGCCGCCTCATAGCGAGTTTCTACTCTTTCAATATCTAGCTCTAGATCGCCAGCATCGATCTGAACCAAAAATTCCCCCTCGGCAAACGACTTTCCGGGATCGAGTTCCGAGTTCACCACCCGGCCACTCACCTCACTTTTAAGGTTCATCTCGAATTCGGCCCGCACTGTGACGTTGCCCGGAACGGCGCGCACTGCTTTGCCCACCCATGCCTTGCGAACCACCGCAGTGGGCCGGTCTTTAAATTGTACCGCGGCAAATACGGCCACTAACAATAGTAGGAAAAATGCTATTTTTTTCATCACCAAGTAAGAGGGATACGGTCCATTGCCGGATCTTCTTCCACGTAGCCCAAGAATGAACTCACTTCGGCCCAATAATCCTGCCTAGCTCTTTGCGCATCGATTTGCCGATCCAACAAGGCCTCTTCAGCGTTACGAACGCGCCGCGCAGAGGCGTCTCCCCTGCTCGCTTGCTCACGAATGTAGCCATACTCGCTTCGAGCCGATTCAAAACGGCGATCCGCCAAATCCACTGCCATAGCCATTATTTTCAGGTCGCGACCAAATTTGCGCACGCGATCAAAAATCGCATCACGGTTAAGTTGCATATCTATCTTTGCAGCCTCATAACGGTGACTCGCCGCTAGCAGGTCTCCTTTGCGGTCAAAGCCATCAAAAATAGCCCAACTACCACTGATGCCAACATAGCTTGACTGACGCGTACGAATTTCACTGACCACCGAGCCTACAATATATTCGTCTTGGGAAAAACCCGCAATGGCGTCAAAAGTAGGGCGTAGCCGCACTTTAGTATTCTGGAGTCTATTTTGGCTGATCTCCAGTCGCTTTATGACTGCCCGCATGGCTTCATTGTCAGGCATTTCCTGGGCAAGAAATTTGGCAGCGTACGATGCTAGTATCGTGGCATCGGACTCCACGTCTAACTCTGGATATGTATCAGGAATTTCTTCATATGTAAGAACATCCGTTCCGGTAAGACGGGCTAGGGAGGACCGGTACTGTTCCAAAGAAGCGACCGCCTCCTCCCAGTCTATAAGTTCCTCATCACGGTGAAATTCGGCATTAATAACGTCAGCTTCCGAGGCACCCGCGCTCGTGAGCTGCCGACGAGTCCTTTCCAATCTTTCCTCCGCTTCATCCAGCCTCATTTGAGCCAAGGCCATTTGCTGCTTCCTGATAATTAATAATAAATAAGTTCCTCTAATTTCGTGAACTACTCCCAGATAAGCCCGCCGGTATCTACCTTCTGCAAGATCGTGCAGAAGCTTGGCGTTGCGTACATCGCGGCTGATCGCCCCCCAGTAGAATACGGGCTGTGAGATGCGTAGGTCGTAGTTGCCTTTGTTATCGGTCTGGACGACTCCAGCATTATCGTTACGCTGCTCACGTGAGCGCACAAATTGCCCCCATGCCCGCAGGGAAGGCAGTCGGCCGGATTTGCCAGCTATCAAATCACCATCCTCTGCATCCGACTCCGCATAATGCATAAGCATCTGCGGCGATTGTTGCATGGCTGTTTCAATAATATCCTGAAGGGCCGGTAAGTAATCCTCAGGTACAGGAACCTGCGGTTGAGCACGGAGTATATGCGCCCCAACCGATGCCAGTAAAACGACTGTGATCCGAACAGCTTGCCGGTGAATTAAAAAAATATACATTACTTATTGTTAAAGCGAAAAGCTATGGGGGGGGGCCCGGACCGGGTCAAAAGGTTCCCCCCCCTAACGTGGTTATCACTTACGTTGCGGTCGGTTCATGCAAGCCCAAACTCAGACCACCGCATACAGAGCGGACACCTAGTAACACAAATTACTGCGTACTTGCTGGTAATAGCAGGACGCACAATTATCTAATAGGGACAGGCGCTTCTCAACAAAACCCATGATGGAGGGCATCCTCACGACCGGTGCGATGAGAACCCGCCCCCCGATAACCGAAAACATTTTCATTTGACATAAATAAGCGCCGCCTCAGGCGATTGCCTCAGCAACCAAGTTCATCCACTTGAACGCAAGATATGAGCCAACTAAGTTCAACCAAATCCGTCTATGTCGGCATGAGTGCCGATTTAATCCACCCCGGCCACTTGAATGTGATCAAGCATGCCGCGAGCCTGGGCGAAGTCACTGTTGGCGTACTGACAGACCGGGCCATCGCCAGTTATAAGCGACTCCCCTACATGGCGTTTGAGCAGAGAAAGGCAGTCGTGGAGAACCTCAAAGGCGTGCATCGGGTCGTGCCCCAGGAGACCTTGGATTATGAGCCGAACCTCCGGGCGCTCAA
>Ga0181607_10000113_pt1 | contig 62104 bp, 57 predicted proteins | sample 041ome_9_FD_132420 | JGI IMG/M metagenome (GOLD analysis project Ga0181607, IMG submission 132420) | Coastal salt marsh microbial communities from the Groves Creek Marsh, Skidaway Island, Georgia - 041413US metaG (megahit assembly) | ecosystem: Environmental > Aquatic > Marine > Intertidal zone...
CCAGGAATGGAACAGCCACTGAAATATTGGGTGCCAAGCATAGCGCCTTCCGGTTTTGCGCTGTATCAGGGTGATGCCTTTCCGGATTGGCGTGGCGATTTATTCATCGGCGCGCTCGTTAATAATGAAGTCAGACGGGTCGATCTGGAAGACGGTCAATTGGTGGCAGAAGAGTCGCTGTTTGCAGAGTTGGATGCCAGAATTCGGGACGTCAGAGTGGGTCCCGATGGCTATTTGTATCTGTTGACCGATAGCGCGACGGGCAAGCTCATCAGGGTTAAGCCCTAACGGCCGCAGCAGACCGCGCCATCAATCCGTCTGGATATCATGAGATCATCTAATCGCGAGATTGCGATGAAGCCTGCCGCAGACGCAGACATGCGGCAGGCTATAGTTGGTTAAAAGTTCGTTAAAAGTTCGTTAAATACTCGAGCTTGCTCGATTAACACAGTCAACATTGGGAAAAACTATGACGATATATCAGCTGATGGTGAATGGCGAAGTTCGTGAAGTTGAAGCCAGTCCTGAGATGCCTCTGTTGTGGTTGTTGCGTGACAAATTGAAGCTCACCGGGACTAAGTATGGCTGTGGTATCGCTCAGTGTGGAGCCTGTACTGTGCATCTCGATGGTGTGCCGGTACGCTCCTGTGTCTTGCCGGTTGCCGCTGTAGCAGGCCCAATTGTCACTATCGAGGGGCTCGCCCAAGGCGGCACCCTGCATCCGCTGCAGAGCGCCTGGATTGAGCAGGATGTTCCTCAGTGTGGCTATTGCCAGGCGGGGCAGATCATGAGCGCGGCCGCGTTGTTGGCGGCTAACCAGCAACCGACAGACGCTGACATTGATGAAGCGATGGCAGGCAATTATTGTCGCTGTGGCACCTATATCAGAATTCGAGCGGCGATTCATTCAGCCGCTAAATTCTATGATGCAAGCCAGACTGAGCGAGTGATGCCAAGCACTGAGCCTGGCATTGAATCTGACGCGACGACAGGAGCCGCAGAATGAACCCTATTGAAATAAGTCGTCGTGGATTTCTCAAGGCCTCGGCACTGGCGAGTGGCGGACTGATGCTGACGTTGACCCTGCCGTTGCCGGTCTTTGGGCAAGAATTGGGCACGCTGGTCGGCTCAAAAGAGTTAAACGTGTATGATCAGATTGCCTCCGATGGCAAGATCACGATCTATTCGGCGACGCCAGAGATGGGGCAAGGTATAAAAACGGCACTGCCGATGATTATTGCCGAAGAAATGGGCGCTAAATGGGAAGACGTCGTGGTGCTGCAGGCACCCATTGATCCAGCCAGATTTGGTATGCAGGGTGCAGGCGGATCAACCTCGATTCCTCGAAACTTCGACATGATGCGGCAAATGGGTGCCTCTGCGCGAGAGATGCTCATAGGTGCAGCCTCTGAATCCCTCGAAGTTGAACGTCAGGAGCTTGTGGCACGAGAGAGCCGAGTGACACATACCTCAGGTCAGAGCCTATCTTTTGGTGAATTGGCGGCACTGGCAGTTCGCCAACCGGTTCCCGATCCGGCCACTTTGTCCTTCAAGGACCCACGTGCCTATACCATTATCGGCTCTGCCATCAGTGGCGTAGACAACCTCGAGATAGCGATAGGTCAAGCCGACTTTGGTATAGATACAGATGTTCCTGGCATGAAGTACGCCAGTTATACCCGTTGCCCAAGAGTCGGCGGATCAGTGGTGAGTTTTAATGAAAAGGAAATCCGAGCCTTACCCGGTGTTATAGATGCCTTTATCATTGAACCCGATGCTCGCTCAGGTTTGGCTTCTCGCGCTTTCCTGCAGGGGCTGGCGACGCTGCGTGGCGGAGTCGCCATTGTTGGTGATGACACCTGGGCGGTCTTTTCGGCGAAAGCTAAGCTGCAAGTGCAATGGGATGAGTCTGCTGCGTCCCAGGATGACTGGTTAGAGATGATAGACCAGGCAAAACTAGCAGCCAGCAAAGGTGACGGCAAGGTAAGCCTGGAAGGCCCTGACGTTGATGCGCAGTTCGCAGACAGTAACAATCAGGTGCACGAAGCCTTCTACCAGTTCCCTTATGTCGCGCATGTATGCATGGAACCTATGAATTGTACAGCAGACTTCAAAAAGGGCAGTGGCAGCCAGCGAGATACTCTGTCTGTCTGGGTTCCTAGCCAGTTTCCGGGCCAGGTGAAAGAAATAGCAGAGAATATGCTGGGCATTAAACCAGACGATGTGAAGGTCACGCTGACTCGAATGGGCGGAGCTTTTGGACGTCGCGCAGTACACGACTTTGCCGCGGAGGCGATGGCCATTTCAAAACGTGCGGGATTACCAGTGAAACTGACCTGGACTCGGACTGACGATATCCACAACGACTTTTTTCGAGTTGGCGGGTTTGAGAATATGAAAGGGGCTTTAGACGCGAAGGGTACGCTCAAAGCCTGGAATCAGCATTACATAGGTTTTGCCCATGAAGGCAAGCCAGTGATCGGTTCGGGTCTTCGAGGCAACGAATTTTCTATGGTTGCACTGAACAATGCACGGGTAAGCCAGACTATGTTACCGGTCAACACGCCTTGTGGCGCTTGGCGAGCGCCCGGGTCCAATACCAATGCTTTTGTTGAGCAGAGCTTTATTCACGAACTGGCCACGCTCGCCGGGCGCGACCATCTTGAGTTTCTGCTGGAACTCATGGGCGAGCGCCGTTGGATCAAGCCTGGAGATATCAATGCGCTGAACACAGGGCGCGCTATTGACGTGATTAATTTGGCGGCGGCTAAAGCAGGCTGGGGCAAAACCCTGCCAGCGGGCACCGGGCAGGGGCTAGCATTTTACTTCTGCCATGCCGCACATGTGGCAGAAGTCGCGGAAGTGACGGTGGATGCCAATCAAAATTTTCGAGTTAACAAAGTCACTGTGGCTGTAGACGTAGGCCCGATCATCAACATGAGTGGTGCCATAAGTCAGGTTCAGGGCTCTGTTATTGATGGTCTTAGCACTATGGCGCTGCAGCAGATCACGATGCGGAATGGCATAATTCAGCAGAATAATTTCGATGACTACTCGGTGATGCGAATTGCCGCCACGCCGGAAATAGAGGTGCATTTTATTCAAAGTGATAACCCGTCAACCGGATTGGGCGAGCCTGCGTTACCGCCTTTGGCGCCAGCGATCACCAATGCAATTTATGCGGCTGTTGGCGTCCGCCTAAGATCCATGCCACTTAGCGAGCAGGGCTTCAAGCTGGTCTAATCGTGCTAGTGCTGGCGAGTGCTGATGGTACTGGATGGTACTGGATGGCACTGATCAGTACTGATAGCGCGATGATGCATGTCATGGTGTGGGTCCTGGTGCGCGGGCGCCGACGCCCGGGACGGTAATCCCTGTTACGTGGCGCGTGCTCGGCTAGGCGCCTCTAATCTGAGTATACGCTGGGTGCTTAGCTGTCGAAGCATAGCTGTCAAACAATAGCTGTCAAAGAAGGAAGGCAAGGGTGAGCTGAGCCTGGCTCTAGGGGCACTACTCAGAAACTCAGGCTTTGCTGCTATCGTCTATCTCGCGCTGCAATAGGGCGATTTCTTCGCGCAAATCCTCGTATTCCTTTAGCTTACGCTTCAAAAAACGAGCGGTCAGTCGAGTCTTTTCCGCGACGCCGGCGGGCGTAAGAATATAGGCGTAGCCGAGTTTTCGTTCTGCGCGGGCGAAATTACCAATCTTGATCAGCCCTTTTTCTGCGAGCGCTTTGAGGCAGTAGTTGACCCCGCCAAGGCTGACTCCCAGTTCATTGGCGATCTGGCGCTGGCTGGCTGACGGATTATCTTCAACCACGCGCATCACACGCAGCTTAAGTTCGTCACGGCTGTTGGCTGGCGCATTCGTCGTCATAAGTTGCAGGGTTTCTTCAATTGAGTGTGTCGCTGATATCAGGCGCAGCTAGTCGGCATGCTGGTGTTTCTTCAGCGAATGTTCAGTTCATGAACAAGATACTGTCATACTGGTTGAAATAAAACCAGCGAAATGACCTTGCTGCGTATTTATTGATCAGATTGCGCAATTCCAAGCCGGCGTGGCGCAGGCATCTTCAGGCAAAACTTCGACGTAGCCGCGGTTTGCTGTCATTCGGTTCTGGCCAGATCTTCCGGCGCAAACCGTACCCTTTGTGCTTGCCCCATAATCGTCATTAGTACATCAATCCGTTTTGCGGAGACGCGAGAGGCGAGCCCTTCGAAACCCGCGAATGGACCCTTGGTAATACGTACTGGGTCGCCGGGCTTGAGCCCACCGTCAGCGGCGCTGGCGAGCAGCATGACCTCAGCCTGGCGCAGACGCTCGATCACAGCAGGCTGTATGATGGCGATCTCTTGAGCGAAACGGACCAGGCTGATGACGCCCGGTGTCGATCTGATCGGTGCAATGGATTGGTCAGGATGGATGCCGCAAAAGCAATAACCGGGGAACATGGGCATAGTGCCTATCGGTTTACCCAGCTTGTCGCATTTTGCGACCAGCGGCAGGTAGATGGCAAAGTCCTGCTCGGCAAGGCGGGCGGCGGCATAATCCTCTCTTCTCGGCTTGGTCATGACCACGGACCAGGATACGCTGTCGTTCATCAATTATTGCACCTTCCCTTAGAGTTTGAAGTCGGCGTCCGCTGCCATCGCACAAGCGTCATTATGCTAGCTTGGTACGGGTGAAGCAAACTCAGAAGCCTTGCGCTGTCGTGCGGTTGAGTTGCGCCGGCGAGCAATACCGGCGGCGACATCATCGTTTGTGGGTGTACACTGTCAATTTAGCCGAGGAGACCAACATGCTATCGCAACTGGAGCAACTCAAGCGAGTGACCACTGTGGTCGCCGATACAGGCGATATCGAATCCATCAAGCAATACCAACCTCAGGATGCCACGACCAATCCCTCTTTGTTATTGAGTGCTGCACAGATGCCCCAGTATCAATATCTGGTCAAGGAGGCCATCGCTCGAGGTAAGCAGGAAGGTGGCTCAAGCTGGCTCGATACCGCCATGGATCGCCTGGCGATCAATTTTGGTGTAGAGCTGCTGCGACATATTCCGGGGCGAGTCTCTACCGAAGTGGATGCCAACCTGTCATTTGATACCTTGGCAACGTTGGATAAGGCACGGCGGATCATAGGTCTTTACCAAGCGGCGGGCATTGATCGGTCTCGAGTGCTGATCAAGATCGCTGCGACCTGGGAGGGTATCAGGGCCGCTCAAGTGCTCGAAGCGGAGGGTATCAACTGTAACTTGACGTTACTGTTCGGGTTCGCTCAGGCGGTTGCTTGTGCGCAGGCCGGTGTCTACCTGATATCGCCGTTTGTGGGTCGGATACTCGACTGGCATAAAGCCCATACAGGACAAGAGTATACCGCCGAGCAGGATCCTGGTGTCTTGTCTGTTCGGCGAATTTACGAGTATTACAAGAAATTCGACTATCCAACGGTGGTGATGGGCGCGAGCTTTCGAAATCGGGAAGAGGTGCTGGCGCTGAGTGGTTGCGATCGACTGACAATCAGCCCAGGGTTGCTTGAACAGCTGGACTCAAGTCACGAGCCAGTGCCAACTCGACTAGAGGCCGATGCAGCCAGGCAGCTGCCGATCGAAAAGGTCACTATCGACGAACGCAGCTTCCGTTGGCTTATGAACGAAGATGCCATGGCCACGGATAAGCTGAGCGAGGGGATTCGCAAGTTCAATGCTGACTATTTGTCGTTACGCGCGTATGTGGCGACGCAAGGCTGAAGCAGATTCATGTCTGATGACGGATATCTGATGGCTGCGCCCCTCTCAGGAAACCTGGATTTAGGGTGGAGGATGTCCTGGCTTGGGGCTAATATCAGCGAGTGATTGCCGAAGCCTGGCGAAAGTCTTGCGCCCATCCAATTGAAAAGTGACACCCCATGCAAATGTTCGAATTGAAGCGCCTCGCGGCTTTACTCAACCTGGTTACGCCAGGCTTGACCAGCAAAGAGACCAGTCTATCTGTCACGTCTGGACGCTAAGGGACAGTCATCATGATCGAAGTTCTGCTCCTCGCTATTGCACTGAGCATGGATGCTTTTGCCGTCTCGATTGGCCTCGGCGCCAAGTCTAAAACCAGCTCGGTCCGTCTGGCACTGCTGGCCGGCGCTTATTTTGGCGCCTTTCAGGCGCTGATGCCGTTGCTGGGCTATTGGGGTGGTCGTGGGCTGCTGGGCTGGCTCGAGGCTTTTGCCCCTTGGGTTGCCTTTACTTTGTTAGCAATGGTGGGCGGTAAGATGATCTATGAGTCCTTTGCTGAAAGGGCTGTGGCGCCTGCTCCAGGCGATACCCAACCTGTTTCTCACAGGCTGCTGCTACTGCTGGCAGTGGCGACCAGTATCGATGCAATGGCAGCTGGTTTTGCGTTGCCGCTGCTTGATTTTGAGCCACTGCTGGCCTGCGCCCTGATTGGTATGACAACCTGGCTGTTCAGTTGTGTTGGCGTTTTTGTTGGCGAAAAAAGTGGGACTGTGCTTGAGAGCAAGGCGGAAATCCTGGGTGGTGTCGTGCTGATCTTGATCGGCTTTAAAATCTTGTTAGATTGAGCCAAGCAATAGTTTGCGATTAGATCGCATGAATCTTTTGGCAAACCAGAATTTTTACTTTGAGTGGATTGGCGCTTTGCCGGTTGCTACCGAAAAGCGAATGATCAATACGGTAGTTAGTGAGGCTATTTTTGCGGAGTTTCGATTAACTGATACTGAGGTGATAGGCACCGTCACTGCTAAGATATAGTGACTCGACAGAAGGGCGCAAAATGTTGAGTGAGTCCTGGCTTGGTCGCGGTTTCTTGCTTCTACTGTTTATAGAAGCTGGCTTTAGAAGCTGGAGAGAGATATAGAGGCTGGAAATAGGGTCTGGCGATAGTTGCTCGCTATAGGGTTCTGCCTGGTTCTTGCGCTACTATTGTTAAAAAAATTTGGGCAAAACTTAGTAATTTTCGGATCTATGTTGTATGGAAAAAGAACGGACTTTGGCGGCGGCTGGTTACACTCATCGCCTGGCAACAATAGAAGACATACCCAGCATTATCCAGCTGATGCAGCGAGCGATTGTGGTAAATATGAAGCCCTTTCTTTCAGCGGCGGAGATCGAGGCAGCAAAGGAGACCATGGGTGTTGATCGAAGTCTGATCATTGATGGGACCTATTTCCTGATTGAGTCACAGACGCAGGATCGCAGGGTGTTGGTGGGCTGCGGTGGTTGGGGTAAACGGCGAACACTTTATGGGGGTGATCATTCTGCCGGCCGAAATGACAGCCTGAGTGATCCTGATACCGAAGCGGCCCGAATTCGCGCCATGTACACCGACCCCGACTGGGTTCGTCGAGGCGTTGGCAGTCTGCTACTGCAGCTGGGCGAGCAGGCTGCGCGAGAAGCCGGATTTAAGACCATAGAGTTGGGTTCGACAAAAGCGGGAGAGCCCCTGTATCGAGCGCGAGGCTATATTGAGACCAATCGTATTGTGCATGTCGCCGCAAACGGCGCAGATAATCTGGTCATTACAATGCGCAAGGTACTATAACCAGGGTGATTTTAAGCGGCGAAAACGCTGGCTTAAATACGGGACTGATCCCTTGGGGGGTCTTGATGATGTTGAAGGCGATCCGGCAGACTGTTTGACGACAGGCTACAGGGTGACTGCCGGACGCAAATCTATTGAACGTTGGGTTGGCAATATTTTAAGGAGATGAAAGCCATGATCCTCTGGCGTACTTTGTTGGTAGCGATGCTGTTGACCATTTCAATTTACACAACATTTGTCGTGGCTGAGCATGGTCTTGGGTTATTCGATATTTTCTTCGCAGACATGTTTGCCATGGGCTGGCCCGGTCAATTCAATCTTGATTTCATGTGTATGTTGATCTTGTCAGGTCTCTGGGTCGCGTGGCGGCACCATTTTTCCGCCGCCGGTTTGGGGCTGGGTGTATTGGGGTTTCTGGGTGGTGCGCCGTTTCTCAGTGCCTACCTGTTACTGCAGAGTTTTCGGGCAAAGGGTGACATGGCTGAAATACTCCTGGGTAAAGCGCGCTCAACAGCGATGATGAAAAGGGATCTGTAACATCGCCTGGTTGACGGTACGCGCGCCGACCGATGGCAGCTATCTGCTTCACTCAGTGCCATCTGCCCTTGCGACCTGCAAGTGAACTCACGCACCAAGACCGCGCGGCAAAACTGTTTGCTTGCCGATAAGCGATGGTGAGTCTGTTAAAGAGGAATGTCATGACCGCCTATCTCATTGTCGATACAAAAATTACAAATCCACAGGCTTTTGAGGAGTACAAGCTGAGGGCAAAACCCATCGCAGAAAAATTTGGTGGTATTTATCGAGCGCGAGGCGGGGCGATGGATGTGCGAGAGACACAATTGTGGTCACCGAGCCGAATGGTGCTGATTGAATTTCCGACGATGGAGGCCGCGCAGGCTTTTGTTGACTCTAAAGAGTATGCACCGGTGATGCTGCTACGTCAGGATAATGCGCAATGTACCCTGTTTTTGTTAGAGGGGTGCTAGCCAGTTGTCGAGGCTGTCGGGTTCTTCCCTCCTCTGGTTTCGATAGCAAGTTTAGAGGCATGACTCAGACGGAGCAGATCCAAGCTTGAATGTGGCGGATAGGGAGGGCTTATTGAACAGGCCGAGCTTAACCAAACTGAGCTTAACCAGGCAGAGCTTAAGCAGGAAGAGCGGTTTGCGGCTGGGTGCCTGCCCAATTGTCACCGTGACTGAGGGCAACCAGACGGCTCAGCTCCGTCAGGCTGCGACCTGACTCCTGCTGCAGGTCGTTGAAAAACTGCTGCGCCTGGTTTAATGCTGATTTTGTCGTGATGCCGGTAGTAATGATGTTGGCCTCTCTTAAATAAGCCTCCACGTCGCGGGTCAAGAGAAACGTGTCTTTGCCAACGGCGCGTAAAGCATAGGGACCAATATTGCCACCCAGGCGGCTACCGTGTTTTTTCAGATACGACCATAATCCAATGATGTTAGTGGCTGGCCAGTCGGCGACAAAGGTGGCAAAGCTGCACTGATGGTGACGGCGAGTCAGATCGATCATTTGGGCGTTTTCTCGAATTGCCCAGACTTTTCGGTAGTTGCGAATAATGCGCTTGTCCTGCGCTCTTTGTTCCAGCATCTCGTCTGGCATCAACAGTAGCTTGTCGACGTCAAAGCCCCAGAACAACAGTTCGAAGTTAGCCCACTTAGCTTCCACGACTCGCCAGACAAAACCAGACTGAAAGACCTTCTTCGTGAGCTCAGACAGGTAGATGGCATCAGGCTGCTTTTTCAGCCAGGCATCCTTCAAGGGTCGGGTCAATAACAACTCTAGCTGCGCCTCACTGCCTTTGCGACGACAGGCCAGCTCATATAGGTTTTGATAGCGCGCCATTGTGCTTTTACCGGCTAACCGGGAATGCCAAGCTGGGCTCTGACATACTGACCGATCGCTTTGTAGTCGGCTTTGCCATTTGCCGCTCGCCCCAATCGGTCGATGGTAAACACCTGTTTAGGACACTTGTAGGCGGCCAGGGACTGGCGCACATAAGCCCTGACTTCAGCTTCGTCGAGGATAACGTCGTCAACCAACTCGACAGCCGCCATCACGGCCTGTCCCCATTTTTCGTCTGGTACGCCCACCACAAGCGCATCCCTGATGCTCGGATGAGTTTTCAGTACTTCCTCGACTTCTTCCGGGTAAACCTTCTCTCCGGCCGTGTTAATGCAGACACTGCCACGTCCCAACAAAGTGATGGTGCCGTCTGCAGCCACCTGACACCAGTCACCGGGAATGGAATAACGCACACCGTTTATTTCCGGGAAAGTCTTCGCAGACTTTTCCGGATCCTTGTAGTAACCCCTGGGAATACCGCCACAGCGCGCGACAAAACCCGGTTCGTCGCTGCCGGGGACTATCTCTCGGTGATCTTCAGAAAATACGCGAGTGAATTCACCGACGGCAAATTTGGCGACCGCAACGCCCTGATCTGCGGTCGTGACAGATTGACCAAAACCAATCGCTTCAGACGCACCGAAGGAATCAACCAGCATCATCCCTTGATGATGCCGCAGCAGTCCCTGTTTGATTTCGGGACTCCACATGACGCCAGAGGAGATAATGACCTGTAAGCTGCTTAAGTCATGCGCGCCAGGGTTCTTATCCAGAGCCTGTAGTAATGGACGGCCAAAAGCGTCGCCGACGATGGCCATCGAAGTTACGCTTTGCTCGTCGACCGTTTGCCAGACTTGAACCGGGTCGAAGTGGGCGCTACCGATGGTGACGACGGTGCCACCTCGAGAGAGAGTCCCCAGTGATGTGAGTAAGCCGGTGCCGTGCATTTGCGGGCAAACCGGCATGCCGCGGTTGGGGGTAGTGGCTGCGAGGATATTAGTCACATGCTCGGCAAGATCCACCGGTGCTGCGATCCCCTGGTCAACAACGGCACCAGCGCCACCGGCGATCCAGATGTCTTCGTGGGCCCACATAACACCCTTTGGCATGCCAGTAGTGCCGCCAGTATAAATAAACAACATGTCATCGCCCTGGCGCTTCAGATCCAATGGGCTACCATCGCCACTGTTTGCCAGCTCCTCATAGGCCTTGAGTTGGCCACTTCCGGTGGCGTCGTTTAAATCGCTGCCTGACTGACCATCAGCAACCTGAACCCACAGGAGTACATTTGGCAGTCTGCGTCTGAGAACCTCGACCTGCGCGGCAAACTCAGCGGCGAAGACAACCACCCGAGCGTCGGAGTTATCGATGATGTACCAAAGCTCATCCTCCACGTACCGAAAGTTGACATTGACATGGGTTAGTCGAGCCTTGAAGCAGCTCGCCAGTGTTTCCATATAGGCTGAGTGGTTGCGCATATAAAATGCGACTTTGTCGCCCGGCACTGCGCCCGCTTGCAGGAACTGTCGGCCCAGGTTGTTTGAACGTTGGTCCAGTTGCTGCCAGGTGATCAGCTGTCCATCATGAATTAGCGCAGGTTGGTCTTGCGGGACCGCTGCGGCGATAGCTTCAAACATGTCCCCGTAATTCCAGACCATGATGGATCTCCTGTTGAGGGTTCTCGAAAAGGCTAGGGTAAGACAGTCAGGGACAGCTTGTACAGTACTGATGTGTTGCAAGATAGCGCCAATTCAACTCGACTCAACTCTTTGTTGAAACCAACTGGACATTGCTTAACACCAGGCAGCGCGCTCGGGACACCGAGCGCTCGTACCAGTAGTTGCGGCTTTTTAATGAGGCAGCTGGTTAAAAATTCACTCTGTCGGTGATGGCACCATCAACGTTCAGGTTGATGCCAGTCGTGAAGCTTGAGCGCGGGCTGGCGAGAAACACGACAGCATTGGCAACGTCAAAGGCGGTTGCCATGCGGCCTGTCGGATTTCTTGCCATGGCTCCATTAAACATTTCCGGGTTATGTTTTTCTATGGTCTGCCAGATACCACCATCAAAATAAACCGTGCCGGGAGAGACGATATTGGCCCGTATTTTCTGTGCTGCGTTCTGTTTCGCGTAACCTTTGATGAAATGCACCATGGCCGCCTTGACCGCGCCGTAGGAGGACGCGACTGCTGCGGTGGTGCTGGATACAGAGCCGACGGCGATCACGGCCGCATCACCATGCTGCTGGGCCGCGGCTTGAAGGAAACTCTGTCCCGCCTCAAGCATATCCACGAGTCCAAACACATCAACATTGATATTTTTCATCCAGGAGTCCCGGTCGATACCTTGCGCCATGGCGCCGACGTTCGAAACCAGAATATCCAAGCCGCCTAACTGCGCGCCAGCCTCTAACACCCAGGCCTTCAATTCGCCTTCAGCCATGATATCCACCTGCTTACCCACAGCCTTAATACCCTTGGCATTCAGGTCCTTCAGCGCCTGTTCAATCTCGTCTGAGTTGCGCGCACAGATGGCGATATTACAGCCTTCATCGGCAAAAGTGTCTGCGATGGCTCGACCTATGCCGCGTGTAGAGCCGGTCACGAATACATTGCGGCCTTTGAGTCCTAAATCCATCTTGTTTCTCCAAAAGTGGCTGTTGAGGCTTGCCGAAATGAGCAAGTCTCGCTGAGTGTCAGTGTTGGTCAAAATGCCATGTCGGACGCGGTTTGACAAATGATTCCTCAACTAGCTCCGCGTTAAAGAGCGTTGGCATGTACCCAAGCGATCTCGGATAAGCGTTCAAAATTCGTCAGTGAAGCCGTTGTTCAGGCGTTGTTCAGGCGTTTTTTAAGGCATGGTGTTCAGTCTTGTTTCAGTATTTGCGCTGTCTCTCAGGTCACGGTTTGAGAAGAGAGTTGTAGCGGTATTTATGGACGCTGAACGGGTCTGAGTTTGCAGTGATATGGCCGAAGTGGCTGGGCTCAAGGACAGCTTGATGGATTGAGGCTTAGTTGCTCAGAGGAGCTTGGAGGTTATCTGATCGCGCAGGTTGTCGAATCGTGGCGGTAGACGTGCGTTGGGGTCAGGTAACTGGTATAAACTCGGGTATGCGGGTTTCATTCACTGGCGAGGGGATGGCGATGGAAATTAAGAAAATCGATGAGCGGTTCTCGGTATCAGCGCAGTTGTCGATAGACGATCTGGATGCGTTGTCAGCCGACAAGGTTGAGATACTCGTGTGTAATCGACCTGACCATGAGGCGGCAGATCAGCCGACCTTTGCGGAGATAGAGGCAGCTGCCAAGGAACGGGGGATGGAGGCAGTGCAGCTGGCTTTTAAGCCGGCTGAGTTGCGCCATGATCAAGTCGTGGAATTTGGTCAGCTGTTGAACTCGGGTAAAAAAATTCATGGTTACTGCCGTACAGGTAATCGCTCCACCAATATCTGGGCGGCGAGTCAAGTGAATCTGGGACATTCTCTGGCAGCTGTTGCCAGTGAGGCTGCGGTGACGGGTTTTGATGTCACCGGTTTTCTGCAGCAAGCCGAGTCCAGCGGGGTGGTTCAGCGCCCGGACTATGACGTTGTGATCGTTGGTGCTGGCTCGGCCGGCATCGCGGTGGCTGCAAGTCTGAAAAAACGTGAGCCGCGACTCAGAATAGTCCTGATCGACCCCTCGAATGAGCACTATTATCAGCCTGGCTGGACCCTGGTGGGTGCCGGCGTCTTCAATCAGAAGTCTACTCAGCGAAAGATGCGCAGTCTTATTCCGTCAGGGGTCAGCTGGTTGCAGCAGACCGTGGTCGCCTTTGATCCTGAAAATAATCGAGTGAGCCTTGAAAATGGTGAGAAGGTCCGATACCAACAGCTGGTGGTATGCCCGGGCCTGAAGCTTGACTGGTCGGCGGTAGAGGGGCTTGATGCGGCTCTGGGTAAAAATGGCGTGACTTCAAACTATCGCTATGATCTGGCGCCCTATACCTGGGAACTGGTGAACTCCCTCAAGCGTGGCAAGGCCGTGTTCACTCAGCCATCCATGCCCATCAAGTGTGCCGGCGCCCCGCAAAAAGCACTTTATCTTTCCGCGGATGCCTGGCGGCGAGAGGGTGTGCTCAAGGATATCAGTATCGATTTCTACAACGCCGGTGCCGTATTATTCGGGGTCCAGCATTATGTGCCGGCTTTGATGAAATATATCGAGAAATACCGTGCCAGGCTGCATTTCAAACAAACTCTGGTACGAGTTGATGGCCCGCAGCAAAAGGCCTGGTTTGCCAGTGTCGATGATGCGGGCGTCAAACACGAAACCTGCGTTGAATTCGATATGTTGCATGTTTGCCCGCCCCAGTGCGCCCCCGATTTTGTCAGAAACAGCTCGCTCGCCGATGCCAACGGCTGGCTCGATGTGGATCAGGCAACCCTGCGTCATCAGCGTTTCACTAATATCTGGGGCCTGGGGGACGTTACGAATGCGCCGAATGCCAAGACTATGGCTGCCGCGCGCAAACAGGTCCCGGTCGTTGCGGATAACCTTGTCAGTGCAATGAAGTCTCAAGTCCTGACTGGCCGTTATGACGGCTATGGATCCTGTCCTTTGACCGTAGAGCGGGGCAAGATCGTCTTGGCCGAGTTTGGTTATGGTGGCAAGCTGCTGCCGACATTCCCCGCTTGGTTGAACAACGGCGCGCAGCCGACCCGGTTTGCCTGGTTCCTGAAGGCCCGCGCTTTACCCGCTGTTTATTGGCACCTCATGCTCAAAGGACGCGAGTGGCTGGTATAGGTGAGCCGATGCTGAAGTTATCCACCCTGTTAGCAGCCGTACCGATTGTTGGATCCCTGCGAGGCTACAACCGTGAGTCGATGGTCAGTGATCTCATTGCGGGACTGGTTGTGACCATGATGCTGATTCCCCAGTCTCTAGCCTATGCCTTACTCGCTGGTGTGCCACCTGAGGTGGGACTGTATGCGAGTATCCTGCCATTGGTCGCCTACGCCATTTTCGGCAGCAGCCGAACCCTGTCGGTGGGTCCGGTGGCTATCGCCTCACTGATGACGGCGGTCGCGCTGGGGCAGGTCGCGGAAGCAGGCACCGAAGACTATGTCAGCGCGGCTGTCCTGTTGGCGTTTTTATCTGGCGCTTTTCTGATTCTTCTGGGTGTGTTGCGCCTTGGCTTTCTCGCCAATTTCCTGTCACACACGGTGGTATCAGGTTTTATCACGGCGTCCGGGATTCTGATTGTGCTCAGTCAACTCAAGCACCTGGTGGGTGTCAAGGCGCAGGGCGATACCTTTTTCGACCTTTCACTGTCTTTGCTTCAGCATTTGTCCAATGCTAATTATTACGCCCTTGTGGTGGGCGTTGGAGTGGTCTGTTTCCTATTTTGGGCGCGGCATGGCGCAGTCAATTTGATGAATCAGTTGGGCCTGTCTTTGAACGCAGCACAGATGGTCGCAAAGGCTGCTCCGGTAGTTGGTATTCTCGTGACTATTGCCTCGGCAGTCGCGTTTGACCTGCAAGCCAAAGGTGTTGCCCTTGTCGGTGCGGTACCCGCCGGATTGCCAGAGTTGCATCTGCCTGTGTTTTCGCTAGCGATGCTGGAACTGCTGATTCTGCCAGCCATGGCTATCTCGATTATCGGCTATGTTGAGTCGATTTCGGTGGGCAAAACCTTGGGTGCGAAGCGTGGACAGAGGATCGATAGTAATCAGGAATTAGTCGGTCTGGGTGCTGCTAATTTGGCGTCCTCTTTGTCTGGCGGTTTTCCTGTCACGGGTGGCTTCTCCCGCTCTGTGGTCAATTTTGATGCAGGTGCCCGCACTCAGATTGCCGGCATACTCGCGGCGCTGGGTATTGCTTTGGCCTCCCTGTTTTTGACGCCCGTACTCTATTATCTGCCACAGGCGACTTTGGCGGCGACCATCATTGTCGCGGTGACAGCACTGATCGATTTTTCGATTCTCAGGAAAACCTGGGCCCTGTCGAAAGGTGATTTTTATGCTGTCGCACTGACGATTCTGGGAACTCTTGGGTTCGGTGTTGAAGCTGGTGTTGCGGCCGGCGTGCTGGTGTCTCTGTGCCTTTATCTTTATCGCACATCGAAACCCCATATAGCGGAGGTTGGCCTGATCGAAGGTACCGAACATTTTCGGAATATTCTGCGACACAAGGTCTCAACCCGACCTGAAATATTATCACTGCGAGTCGACGAGAATCTGTTTTTTGCCAACGCCGGCTATCTAGAGGAATATATTGATGCGGCCCTGCAGAATAGTCCTCAGGTTCGGCATCTGGTGCTCATGTGCAGTGCTTGTAATACGATCGACTATTCTGCGCTCGAGGTTCTAGAGGCGATCAATACGCACCTGCGAGATCTGGATATCAAGTTTCATTTGTCTGAGGTCAAGGGTCCAGTCATGGACCAGATCAAAGACACAGGCTTTCTCAAACACCTCACCGGCAACATTTACCTGAGTCAGTATCAAGCCTATATGGACCTTTCTGGCTCACCTTCGTCGACGGCTGACCAGTCTGCATAAATGTGTCATAAGCCAGCGGATGCATTTATCTCAGCGAACTAGTCCAGGACACCGATCCTGCGCTGCAGTGCCTTCGCCTTGACGCCTATTCGCCACGCCTATTGATCTGCTCACGGTAGTGCAAACATGCGCAAGTTATAATCAGTACCCTGGTGGCACGCAGCCTGTTGTGTTCATGATCGAAAAACAGGAATGCAAGCGAGGCAAATGATTGCTGCAGAAAATCAAATTAAGTGAGTGAATCAGGGTGCCGGCTGGCGACAGAGGCAGAGCTGACGGCTGAATACATTGATGCTGAATCGACAGGAAGGCGATCTATGGCGACTGCAGATATTGGCCTGATTGGGCTGGGGATAATGGGCCAGAACCTGGCGCTCAATATGAACGATCATGGCTTTACGGTAGCCGTGTTCAATCGTACCGCGAGCCGGGTCAAAGACTTTCTGAGCGGCCGTGCCGCAGGTACTCGAGTGCTAGGCACTGCTACCCTTGAAAACCTGATCCAGCAGCTGCGATTGCCGCGGCGAGTGATGCTGATGGTTAATGCCGGTGAACCGGTGGACACGCTGATTGCACGACTGCTACCCCTCCTGAGTCCCGGTGATATTTTGATTGATGGTGGTAACGAACTGTTTACCAATACCAGTCGCCGCACCGCTGAACTCGCCAATCAGGGCGTTCTCTATATCGGCGCAGGTATCTCCGGCGGTGAGGAAGGTGCGCGGCATGGTCCTAGTATCATGCCAGGCGGCAATCCTGCCGCCTGGCCCAGGGTTAAGGGTCTGTTTCAGGCCATTGCGGCGCACGTGGATAATCAACCCTGCTGTGACTGGATCGGTGAGGGTGGGGCAGGCCACTACGTCAAGATGGTGCACAACGGCATTGAGTATGGGGATATGCAACTGATCTGCGAGGCCTATGACTTCATGGGGCGTGGCATGGGCCTTGATCAGGCGCAGATGTCTGCGGTGTTTGGCCGCTGGAATAAGGGCGTGCTCGACTCCTATTTGATTGAGATCACCGCAAATATCCTGAGTTTTGTCGATGACGAAGGTCCAACCCTGGCGCGTATTCTCGATCGTGCCGGTCAGAAGGGTACCGGCAAATGGGTGGGGATTAATGCGCTGGAGCTGGGTATTCCTTTGACGTTGATTGGTGAGGCGGTATTTGCTCGATGTCTGTCGGCGATGAAGGATGAGCGGCTGACGGCGGCTGAGTTTTTGCCCGGTCCTGACTCAGTGTTTGAAGATGACGCTACCGAATTTACGGCTTATCTGCAGGATGCCCTGTACGCGGCAAAAATCATTTCTTACGCGCAAGGATACCGGCTGATGCGCACGGCCGCCGCTGAATATGGCTGGCAGCTGAACTATGGGTCTATCTCACTGCTGTGGCGCGGTGGCTGCATTATTCGCAGTGCCTTTCTCAACGACATCAAGCAAGCATTTGATCAAAACCCGGCGCTGGAGAATCTGTTGCTGGATGAATTCTTTCGCGCCGCGATCAACCAGGCTCAGGTGGGCTGGCGTAAGGTGGTCGGCAAGGCTGCCGAGCTTGGCATTCCAATGCCGGCAATGTCGGCGGCATTGGCCTATTACGATGGTTACCGTAGCGCCAGCCTGCCGGCTAATCTGTTACAAGCCCAACGAGACTACTTTGGTGCTCATACCTATGAGCGAATAGACCGCCCCAGGGGCGAGATGTTTCATACGGATTGGGTAAAAACGTGACAAGAGCTGACGCCGCCAATCCGCGCAAGCGCAGTTTGGCGGCATTGATTTGAATGCCTTCGATCAGGGGTCAGCTTTTGAATTGTGGTGCGCGCTTCTCCAGATTCGCCATAACCGCCTCGACCTGATTGGGTCTGCCGATTAACTTGTCTTGTTCGCGAGATTCTGCCAACAGTATGTCTTGTGGACTCTGGAACGGCGCATTATTCAAAATTCGCTTGGCGGCACGCACGGCTTCGGGGTTTCTGGCAGCAATCTCAGCGGCTGTCTGCAGTGCAGCTTCGATGGGATTGGCAATGACTCGAGTCACGAGGCCTAGGGCTTGGGCTTCTTCCGCCTCGATGATGCGGTTCGTATAGGTCAATTCACGCAAGACATCGTCTCGAAGCAAGTGGGGCAGGTAAGGCGTAGCGCCCATATCAGGCACCAGGCCCCAGCGCATTTCCATGATGCAGATCTTAGTGCCTGGTGCGGCAAAGCGCATGTCTGCGCCAATGCTGATCTGACAACCGCCACCAAAGACCACGCCGTGCAGGGCAGCGATCACAGGAACAGGTAATTCACGCCAGACCCAGCTGGTATATTGAGCGCGGTTGGCCAAACCGTGGGTGCGGCGCTCGAGCCTGCCAAGGTTATCGGTCGCTGACTCTGACTTGGCTGTCGCGTCATTCGGCTTTCCCGACGCCATATTGGCGAAATTGCCCATGTCGAGTCCGGCGCAGAAGGCGCGACCCTCACCCGACAAGACCACAGCGCGAATGTCTCTATTCGATTTGAGCTGCTCACCGGCGTCGTTGATCGCCTCGAACATGGCATCATCAAGAGCGTTCATCTTGTCCGGGCGATTCAGGCGGACATGGGCTATGTGGTCTTGAATGTCAATAAGGACTCGGTTTTCCATGTGGTTCTCCAGATTGCTCAATGGCGATTCAAAGGTATCAGCCGAGCATTAAACGTTTTCTTTGCAAGAAAGTACAGGTGCCAGCGGGTTTTGGTAAGCTGGTGGTGCGCTCGCTTTTCGGTGAAGAATTTCCTATGCTGACCAGCCAATGGTTTCAGTGGAGGCTGACTATGGACTACCCCCTGTCTGGATTGCGAGTACTGGATTTATCCCGTGTTCTATCGGGTCCGTTTGCCGGCCGAATGCTCAGCGATCTGGGTGCCGAGGTGGTCAAGGTAGAGCCGCCGGAGGGTGATGTGACCCGGCATTGGGGGCGGGTAGTGGGTGGTGTGCCTGGCTACTACCATCAGCAGAATGCAGGTAAACGCAATATCTGCATTGATCTGCGGGCAGAGGGTGCTGTGCAGCTGGTTTGTGATCTGGTGGCGCAGGCTGACATTCTCATCGAAAACTATCGCCCCGATGTCATGCAACGGTTGGGCATAGGCTACGACACGCTGAAGGCCATCAACCCGCGGCTGATCATGTTATCGATTTCCGGCTTTGGTCATCAGGGATCGGAGCTGCGCCGGCCAGCTTATGCGCCTGTGGTGCATGCGGAGATTGGTCTGCTGCATCGCCATGCGAAGCGCAGTGGCGCGCCCTATAGCGATTTGCCCTTGTCTGTCGCTGACACCAATGCCTCGCTGCACGGACTGGTTGGCCTGTTAGCAGCGGTGATCATGCGCCAGCGGACCGGGCTCGGCCAGCATATCGATATTGCCATGGCAGATGCCTCGACCGCGACCGATGACCAACTCCAGTATGATCTGGAAGATTCGCATGACACGGCGCCTTTGCCGAATGAGGTCTGGGACTCACCACTCGGCCCCGTTTTACTCTCTACCGATTTTCGGCTGCTTTGGAAACTGCTGACCACCAGCCAGGGTGTCACGGATCCGACCACCGCGGATATGGCGCTGGTGGAAAAGGTAAGAGGTAGAAAAGACGCTGCTCGTACTTTCTTTCAAGGTCTGACCGATGGAGAGGATTTTCGCAGGGTCATGAACGAAATGAATATTGCATGGGGGCTGGTGCGCGACCCTGCAAATATTCGCAGTCAAGCGACCATACATGAGCGTGTTAGCATAGTTCAGGTTGATGATCGGGCCGGCGGTACTCGACCCACGACGCAATCGCCTTATCGATTCTCTGCAGCCAAGAGTGGCGTGCGTGGTGGCGCACCACACCGCGGCGAGCATAACGTGGCGGTGTTGGCTGATTGGTTGGCCATGGATAAGCGTACTGTCACAGGGCTGATTAATCGTGGAGTGTTACTGGCGGATGAGACCCTCGTTGGCAATGATCAGTAGGCGCGCAGCAGGTGGTTACTGACGGACAATTTGGGTGTTGGCTGCGCGCTTTGCGCGACACAGACAAGCCCGATTCTGGTCGCTGATCCGCCATTGACTAATTTTATCTGGCGCGTGTCTGGCACCTATCGTGCAGTTAACTGGCACTTAATCTGGCACTTAATCTGGTACTTAATCTGGTACTTAATCTGGTACTTAATCTGGCACTGAAGATAGGCGCAGCGAGTCGCAATCAGATATCGATCATTTTGACGTTATTGATGTAGGCGCAGGCATTTCAGGCTTTCGGGCGGCTTATCACTAAAGCATCGGTGCCCAGACGAGAGCTTTCTGGTGGTGGAGGGCTTGGAGACTTTTGCGGGTACCTGGCAGCTACAACTTGCCTTCGTCCCTGATGGTGACCTCTTTCGAGGCATTGCTTGCGGCAAGGTGACCATGGTGACAGATGAGATTGACCGTTTCACCGAAAAAGGCGTTTTGTTGAAATCCGGTGAAGAACTGGAAGCCGATATCATCGTGACCGCAACCGTTTTTAACCTGAGTGTTCTCGGCGGCATTCATTTTGCGGTGGACGAGCAGATGATCGATTTTGCCGATACAGTGACCTATCGTGGCATGGTGTTCACCGGTGTGCCCAATATGGTGTGGATTTTCGGTTACTTTCGAGCCAGTTGGACGCTGCGAGTGGATATTATCGCCGACTTCGTTTGTCGCCTGCTGAATTTCATGGCAAGCAAAGGCTATCAATCAGTCGTGCCGGTATTGCGACCGAAAGATGCAGATATGCCCTTGCTGTCCTGGATCGATCTGACTGACTTCAACCCGGGATATCTGATGCGGTCAATCCACCTGATGCCCAAGCGGGGTGACAAGCCGCAGTGGCAGCACACTCAGGATTACTCGCGTGAGAAGGACGAGCTACCGAATATTGATCTTGAGGATTCGGTCTTCAAATACGAATAGTCTCGGCATCGGCAGCAAATGCAACAGCGGCGTAAGCCCTCAAGACTTTCAATAACTCTCGTCGCGACTTTCAGTAACTCCGTCGCGACTTTCAATAACTCCGTCGCGACGCTTTCAAGGGCTGGCGGGTTGGGGGCTGTTAGGCTATCTTTGATTAAGATTTCACTCGAGGCCAGGCGATGCAGACTCATTTTGATAACGGCAGCTTTTGGTTCGATTCTCTGCATGAGTCCTTGCTGCCGACGCCTGTTGCGAGTCTTCCGGCGTACGTGGATGTTGCCATCGTGGGTGCAGGCTATACAGGTCTTTGGACCGCTTACTACCTGAGTCAGCTCGCGCCATCTCTGTCAATTGCCGTCTTTGAAGCCAGCACTGTTGGTTTTGGTGCCAGTGGCCGCAATGGTGGCTGGTGTATGGGAACGGCGATGGGGGTCGATCAATTGCTCGCTCGGCCGTCCACGGTAGCCAAAGGCCTAGCGGTAGCTCGTGCGATGCAACAGACGGTCGATGAGATCGGCAGAGTCTGCCAGCAGGAAGGGATCGATTGTCACTTTAAAAAAGGCGGCACACTGACCGTTGCAACTCGGCCCTTCGATGTACCCATGATGCAGCAGAGTATTAAAACCCACCGCTCCCTTGGTTTTGATGCCGAGGATTTTGTCTGGCTGGACCCCCGTGAGTCAAAGCTGCGGCTTAACATGCAGCCAAATTATGGTGCGCTGTTTACACCCCATTGTGCCAGCATTCACCCGGCACGGCTGGTGAAAGGACTGGGTCGCGTGTTGCGTGACAGGGGCGTCAGCATCTATGAGCAAACAGTCGTCAGGCGTATCAATAAGCAGGAGCTTGTCACTAGCCGAGGAGTGGTGAAGGCCGGCAGAATTTTGCGAGCAACCGAAGGGTATACAGAATCTATCCAGGGGCATCAACGACAGCTGTTACCCCTCTACTCCATGATGGTTGCAACTGAGCCCCTGTCAGCCAGCGTCTGGGACGATATTGGCCTTCGGGCGCGCGAAACCTTTGGTGATGCCCGCCGGGTTACTATCTATGGGCAGAGAACCCAGGATGACCGACTCGCTTTTGGTGGCCGTGCTGGCTATTACTTCGGATCTCAACGTAAGGCCATTATTGACCCGCAAGACCCTGTCCTCGATCATGTGGCTCGCACCCTGAAAGAATTGTTTCCTGTGCTGCAGGCTGCTCGCATTACCCATCGTTGGGGTGGTCTCATGGGGGTCCAAAGACATTGGCGACCATTCGTCACGTATGATGCTGTCACCGGTATCGGTAGTGCTGGCGGCTATGTAGGCGAGGGTGTCGGAGCCTCGAATCTGGCGGCTCGCATCCTCTCTGATCTCGCACTTGGCCGTGATACGCCGCTGACGAAGTTAGCCTGGGTGGATGATGTCGCTCGGCGCTGGGAGCCCGAGCCTTTGCGTTGGCTGGGTGCCGGTGCGATTCAATGGTTTGGCGATCGCGCAGATAGGCAAGAGTTTCGAACAGGCAAACCTTCGCGATTTTGGGGCGGCTTGTTTAATCAGTTTGTTGGATAGTTTTGTCGACTTTTCTGGCACCTGGGTTATAAATAGCCTTTGAAAGACCAAAAGATGCACCCTAACAGATCAGTTAGCGGTATTGTTGATGGATGAAAGCTGGTGGTCAATCCATTTTTAAGCCACTAGTAGTTGACTCGGATTTTCCTTATCATCGAGAAAAACTCAGGAGAGACAGGCATGTTGAATCGCGTGGTATTACTCGCATTACTCGCGGCGCTCGCTAGCTGCAATCAGCCGAAAGAAACTGAAGTCTCAGCGGTAGCCGAGTCTGGTGCGATCATGGATGCAGAGGCAGAAGCGCTGCCAGAGCTGCCGACCCACTGGCTCAATGATAAGCCGATTGGGCGAGGGCTGGGAGCAGTAACCCAGGCTGATTTGGAAAAGGGCCTTGCGGATAGCGAGAATTGGCTGCTGTACGGGGGCGACTATGATAACCATCGGCATAGCCCCGTGACCGATCTGAACCCTGATACTGTCAAGAATCTGGAAGTTGCCTGGGCCTTTCCAACGGGTACGCTGGGTCAGTTTGAAGCCAGTCCAACGATTTATGACGGTATCATGTATGTCAGCTCTTCCTACAATCGTGTATTCGCCCTGAACCCGGAAACCGGCGAGCTGTTTTGGCGTTACGATCATATCTACCCTGAAGACCTTCGGTTGTGTTGTGGGCCGGTTAACCGGGGCGTGGCCATCGCCGGGGATTTAGTCTTGATGGCGACCCTGGATGCGCAGCTGATCGCGTTTAATCGACTGACGGGTGCGATTGCCTGGCAGACTGAAATTGCACCTTATGCGCTTGGGTATAGCGCGACCTCTATGCCAATGGTTGTCAACGACCTCGCGATCATTGGTATCGCGGGTGGTGAATTTGGTGTTCGAGGCTTCTTTGATGCCTATGACGTGAAATCCGGCAAACGGGTCTGGCGTCACTATACAGTGCCAGGTGAGGGTGAACCCGGTGTTGAAACCTGGGCAGGTGAGTCCTGGAAAACCGGCGGTGCGCCTGCCTGGACCAGTGGCGCCTATGACCCTGAAACTAATACGCTCTACTGGACCACAGGTAATCCAGCGCCGGATTGGAATGGCGATAAGCGAGCGGGCGATAACTTGTTTTCCAATAGCATTCTGGCTCTGGAACCCGAGACAGGTAAGCAAAAATGGTACTTCCAGTTCACGCCGCATGACGTTTGGGACTATGACGGAAACACGCAGATATTTCTCGTCGATATTCGCCGGGATGGCCGTGATGTGAAGGCTATAGTTCAAGCTAACCGGAATGGCTATTTCTATATTCTCGATCGTGAAACCGGCACCTTTATCGATGCCAAGCCCTATGTCGAACAGGTTAACTGGGCGACAATAGATGAAACCGGTCGGCCTATAGTCAACCCGGCCGCGATGCCCTCAGAGGACAATGATTTCAGAACCTGTCCAAGCAATCTGGGTGGAATGAATGGCGCTTGGACTGCGGCGCTGAATGCACAGTTGGGTCTTGCCTATATACCCAGCATTGAAGCTTGCCAGTCCTATCAGAAGGGTCTGGATATCTACATTCCGGGCCAGGCCTACATGGCCGGTATGCCAACTTTGACGGACGTTGAGGCAGGTACCTCCTATGGACACCTGTCGGCAGTTGACTATCACACGGGTGAAGTCCGTTGGCGTTATCGGGATGCTGATCCGATGATGGGTGGTGTTGCCTCCACGGCCGGTGGCGTGATCTTTACCGGTAATCAGGCGGGTTATGCGCTTGCACTTAATAGTCGTACTGGTGAGGAGCTTTGGAAGTTCAAGATGGGCGGCGGTGTCCGCAGTCAGCCGGTGGTTTACCAGGTGAAGGGTAAGAGTTATGTGGCTGTGGGTTCAGGTAACTGGAATACGTTCGCTGCCTTCAGTGGTGGTCCGATCAATATTCCCGAAGGCGGTCACCTGTTCGTATTTGCTTTGAAATAGTTACTGCGCGACGCTAGGGCGATGTTTGTGACAGGAAACAGATTGATGATCAAAACACTGGCACTCACAGGTTTGTTGGGACTGTTTATGCTTTCGTCAGGTTGCGAGCCCGCCTCGCCGGCGACCGCGCTGCTGAATGATCCGGCAGCGCTGAAGCGCGGTAAGCTGATCTACACGGGATCCTGTGGAGGCTATTGCCATAATGGGGGAGCGAGTGATGCACCGAATCTGACGGACTGTAACTGGCTCCACGGCGGCAGTGACCAGGAAGTCTTCGATACCATTTCTCGTGGTGTCGACGGTACACGTATGATTGGTTTCGCTGGCAAGCTGCCTGACGGAGATGGCGACATCTGGAATCTGGTGGCCTATTTGAAGTCTGAGCGAAAGTGTTGAACTTAAAGCGTCCATAACTGCTCGCGAGTGCAAACCAACGGGCTCAGGTTTTAGAGGTCAAGCTACTTGATAAGGATGCAGAGATGAAAACCTTATATGTCGTTCGAAACAATGCCGTGGCCGGTCGAGAGCAGGAATTTAATGACTGGTATAACCAGGTGCATCTGCAGGAAGTCTTGAAAATTGACGGGTTCCTGTCAGCGCAACGCTATCGTCTGAACGAGGTTCAATTGTATCCAGATCAGGCTTTTGGCTATATGGCAGTGTATGAAATAGACAGCGAAGATGTGGCAGGGACCCTTGAGCATCTTCGAGCCGCTACCTGGATGAATGTGAGTGATGCCATCGATTTAAAAAATATGGATATTTCTATCTTCTCAACCGTTGGTGAACAACTGTTTTCAAGCTAATGGTCGAAGCCGTTTAATAGCGCTGCACCAGTTCCAGAAAAGTACCGTCAGGATCCTTAAAGCAGAAGAATCGACTGCCATGATTGGCATCAATGGCGACTGTCGCTGGAGTCGAAAGAATCTCTACGCCTTGATTCTTTAAAAAAATGTAGTCTGCATCCAGATCTGAGCTGCGTAGCGCCAGTCGGCTGATGCCAAGATGATACAAATGGGGGTAGGGTGCCCCTGGGTCGCGAGGTTCACGCCATTCCAACAGGTCAATCACCAGTGCCGGCTCTGAACCTTTCAGGGCGAGCAGGGCGCCGTTGACTGAATAGGGGGGCATGCCGACAGCAGCTGCGACCTCCGCTGTATTGGTTTCTGGTACTCGCCAGACTTCCTCAAAACCAAGCATTTCATAAAATTTTTTAGACGCCGCGTAGTCGCTGCAATTGATATTAACGTGCACCATACCTTCGATGTTCATGACAGACTCCTGCCTTTAAAGGACGATATATAAGTAGGATCAGACGACGGTATCGCCATTATCGATGACCATTTCGCTGCCATTAATGTGTTTCGACTCGTCGGACAGCAGGTAAACGATCATATGGGCGACATCATTCGGCTCGCCGATACCCATAGCCAGTCGTTGTTGTTCTGGATTCTTTTGTGCCGGTAGATCGACGCCTACCAGGGTCTTGAGCGCATGATGGACCATCGGTGTGCTAATGCTGCCAGGATGTACGGAGTTGCAGCGAATGCCCAGCTTCTGTTGCTTGCAATGGATGGCAATGGACTTTGTCATAGCACGAATGCCGCCTTTAGCCGCTGAGTAGGCCAGATAGGCGGGAATGCCTACCAGTGCAGCGGTCGATGACATATTGACGATTGATCCGCCGCCGGACGCCTTCATCATCTTGATCGCAGCCTGGCAGCCCCAGAAGGTGCCATCCAGGTGAACCCCCATGGTTTGTCGCCAAACCGCAGTGCTGGTGGTCTCGATATTGGCAATGATGCCGATGCCAGCATTGTTAACGAGGCCGTCCAAACGACCATAGTGTGCGCGAGTGAAGTCCATCAATGCCGCCCAGGAGTCTTCATCTGAAACATCCTGCTGAAAGAACTTAGCGCCAATTTCCTCAGCCAAAGCCTCGCCCGCCGCGACATTGATATCTGTTAGGATTAATTGCGCACCTTCGCGACTCAGCATGCGTGCGTCAGCGGCACCCAGACCGGAGGCGGCGCCAGTGATGATCACGACCTTGCTATCGACTCTGCCCATCTCTTTGCTCCTCTGCTGACAATCAGTCTTGGCTACAACTTGATTCCATAGTACTGAAGACTGACAACCAGGGCCCAATAGGCCAGAACTGTCAGTCCCATGGAAAGCATCAGGCTGGTGTAAAAATGCAGACCCTGCTTCAGCAATAGTGGTAACGCTATGAACAGGACCAACGACGGCAAGACTAGCCAGAAGACGCTGGTCGCAAGGTTGCTGACCTTTTCTACGTCCTTGGTATCCAGGTACAGCCAGACCATCGCCAGAACCGAAACCAGGGGAATAGACGCGAGCAGCGCGGCGGCCAACGAGCTGCGTTTCGCTATCTCAGAGATGGCGACTATCAGTATCGTTGTGATGGCGACTTTAGTGATAGTGTAAATCAATGCATGCTCCTTGCTATTTTGCGTGGTCAGCTTGGTGTGACTCGTTGATCGATCGATTCTACTGCCTGAGTTTGCGGTGTCTAGGTCTCGCTAGGGTTCTAACGGCTGGGGTTGTTGTTTAGTGGCGATCAGGCAGCCGATAACAATCAGCGCTGTGCCTGACAAGGTCACGGTCGTGATGGTCTCGGCGAATACCAGCCAGCCCAGCAGGGCAGCCCAGATGAAGGCGGTGTATTCTACCGTGATCAAATGGGTCGCTTCCGCTCTCGCGTAGGCCCAGGAGATCAGCAGCAGAGAGATAATACCCAGGAATGCTGCGCCCGCCAGAGCAGGAATCAGGGTCGACGACGGCGAAATTGCCCAAAAGGGTGCAAACAGGAGGTACACGAAAACCATGGTAGCATTTTGAAAGAATGCGATTTCGAAAGGCTTGGCCACCATCGCCTGTTGTCGCTGAAGAATTAAGTTGTAGGCGTAGAGAACAGCCGAGATCAGGATTGCTGCCATTCCCTTGCCAACCTCATCGCTGTAGTTACCGCCAAGTTTGCCGCTGACGATCACGCCGGCACCCGCAAGTCCAAGCATCGAAGCCATAATAGTCTTGTTGTTCATTTTCTCATTCAACAGTAAGACGGCCAGGTATAGTGCAATCAGGGGCGCGATGAAAGACAAGCCGATAGCCTCGGCGAGGGGTACGTAAACCAGGCCCCAAAAAAACAGAAAGGCCATCATGGCGGTAATGACTCCGCGCCAGACGTGCAAGCGAATGACAGAGCTCGATGGCCAGCGTGCTCGACTCCAGATCGCCAGGACCGTGGCTATCAGCAAAGCCGCAAGGGTTCGCCAGAGCATGGCGTTATAAGTGCCCATCTCGATAGCCAGGCCCTTCATCACAGCGTCCATGGCCGCAAAAGTGGCGATGCCGAGGGTCGCGACCGCAAACGGCAGCGCCGGTGCATTGGCTGTAGGGTTCATGATGAGGGTGCTCGTTGACTGTGTAGCGGCTGCATGGTTAAACGCCGGAGTGATTAAAGAATGTAGGCATCACCCGATGCGCGTACCGTGATTTCGCTGATGTTAACGCCCCACGGCTGATTGATCACGGCGATGATCTGGTCTGCAAGATATTCGGGTTCAAGGGCATAGTACTCAATGCTGTTGACATCAGTATTCTCGATGGGTAATTCGCTATTCTGCAGCGCCTCCCGTAGCTGCATATAACTCGGCGCATTCTGGCCAAGGATGCCAATCACAGCAGCAGGATTGATGATGCCGGCTCCCAGTCCTGTTGCAGGAACCCCCGTGGGTTTGACGACCGTCACCTTGATTCTGCCTTGTGATTCGACGCGTAAAGAGTCAGATAGAAAGTTAACAGCGGCTTTGGTCGCGCCATAAACACCAGCGCCCACGACGGGAAAATTACTGTAGATCGAGGACAGGTTGACGATGTGCCCGCGACCTTGGTTGATCATAGGATCATGGGCGGCCATGATGCCATGCATGACCCCCTTGAAGTTGATGTCGATACAACGATTCCAGGCGGCGGCGGCGAGCGCATGATCGGCGTGAAACGCGAGCGGCATGATCCCGGCATTGTTCACCCAAACATCGATGCGACCATAGTTATCCAGCGCATGGTTAGCCAGCGCCTGCATCTGCTCGAATTGAGTAACATCTGTCACCAGACTGGTGGCAACGCCGCCAGCGGCCTTAATCGTATTTTCGGTCACGACCAATTCCGCCTGATTGATATCCGCGCAGATCACCTTTGCGCCGAGGGCAGCAGCTTTCTGACTGACCAGTCGGCCGAAGCCGCTGGCAGCACCGGTGATAACGATAACCTTGTCGACGATGTGCTCGCTCATGATATTCCTGCCTGTCAATGGGGTATTCTTCTCATCCACAATTCTGATTACTGCTCGCTCACGGCATAAAGAATATCGACGTAAGCCTTCTCAATATCCGCCAAACCCTTGACGCCTATGCCAGGCGCTGGCTCAATCAGCAAGAACTCATTTGGCGCATGGGCGCCATTGCCGTAGCCAAGGCCAGCTGGCACCAATGGCAGCCCCAGTCGGTCTGTAAACTGATAAAAGGGTGCGCTACCCGGAATCCGCGGTTGTATCGCCAGTCCTGGCGTGTACTTGTTGTAGACGCTGATCGTTGCCTCTACCAGGGGTGCCGAGACAGAAGTCTGAGCCGCAGGGTAACCGGAGAGTTTGCGAATCTTAATATCCTGAAAGCCTGCCGCGTCCAGATGGGCTCGAATCTTGGCCAGCGCTTCGTCGGGATCCAGACCCACTGGCAGGCGTGAGTCCATCTTGGCCGTTGCCATGTGGGGCAGAATGGTTTTGGTGCCCTCGCCGGTATAACCGGACCAGAGACCATCGACGTTCAGAGACGGCAGATACAAAGACTCAACGATGGCGTCGCGACCCTCAAGATCATCGAGCCATCGAGCAACCCCGAGAGCCTCCTTGATTCGCGCCTCGTCATACTGTGCCGCAGCGCCGTTGATCAGGGCCTGCTCCTCAGCGGTTGGTGGCCGAATCCCGTCATAGTAGCCAGGTACCAGTATAGTGTTCCCGTCTGGCGTTGTAAGACTGGCGATAGCCTGGATCAGACGCAGGGTCGGCGAGTCGACGATGGCCTTGTAGGAGCCATGAATCTCTGCAGTCTGGGGGCCGCCCCATGCGCCACCTTTGGATTCGAGCTCAAAATAGACAATACCCTTGACGCCCAGCAGCATGCTGGCGTTGCCGTCGGGTCTTTGTACGGCCATCGGAAACAGAACGCCATCTGCCTGGCGCATGCGAGCCTCATAAGCGTCAACGATTTGAGGGTAATGCGGTGAGCCCAGTTCTTCTTCTCCCTCAGCCGCGATCATCAGGTTTACTGGTAGGGTGCCGGTAACCGCGATGATGGACTCGAGGGCATTCAGGAAGGCTCGCTCTGGACCTTTTTGGTTCACGGCACCTCGGGCTCTGATCACTTTGCCGTATTCATGATCGACGATTTCGGCATCGAAAGGCGGGCTTTCCCAGTCATCCGGATCAACCGGCTGAACGTCATACATCATGTAGACCAATAAGGTTTTCTCGGCACCTGCGTCATAGTAGCCCCAGACACCAGGATGACCATCGGTGGGTACCAAGGTGGTCTCTTGAAAGCCCAAGTCAGCAAGGTCTGTACGAACCATCTCGGCCATGGCCAGAATGCCTGTGTTTTGGGCGCTAATGGAGGGCTGTCGCAACCAACGTTGTAGTGCACGCGTATGAGCGGGTAAGGCGCCGTCGATATGGGCATAAATAGCTTCGTGGTGACCTGTGTAGGCGGGTATTGCTGCCGGATCAAAGGTTTTGTCTGTATCAATCGTAAAAGTTGGACGCTGCGGGTTTCGCTCGGTTACCGGTTTCCGAATAGTGCTATCCGTTTGTCCGGCTTGGATTTCTGACTTCCCCTGGTGGCTCGCTGCCGAAACTGACAGCGGCAAGAATAATAATGCGGAACCAATGGGTAGAAGACAGGCTGCCAGGGTTGGCAACAGCGAGTGGCGTCTTGGTGATTTCATAGAGTAGGTTCCAACGATTAAGGATGAATGGGGCTGGGACGATTAAGCTGAAAATGGCGCCGTCAGGCCTCGTTGCTTTAGCAAGGGTGCAACGGCTGGCTCACGGCCACGAAAGGCCTTGTAAAGCCCCATGGCATCAGCGCTACCGCCGCGCTCAAGTACGTTTTGCCTAAATGCGAGGGCGGTGGCCGGGTCAAATATGCCGTTTTCTTTGAAGGCCTCAAAACCGTCGGCATCCAGGACCTCTGCCCAGATGTAAGCGTAATAACCGGCAGAATAAGCATCGCCGGCAAAGATATGCTGAAAGTAGCTGGAATGGTAGCGGGGGCCGATGGCAGAGATAAGGTTCACCGCCTGCATCGCCTGCGCTTCGAACTCGTCAACGCCCAGTTGGGGGGGTGTTTCGAGACTTGACCAGGCCATGTCCAGATAGGCTGCCGCGAGATACTCGGTGGTGGCAAAGCCCTGATTGAAAGTGTCGGACGCGAGTAGCTTCTCGATTAAAGCGTCTTCGATGGGCGCATTGGTGTCCAGGTGTCTGGCGTAAGTGCGCAGCACACTGGGTTCAATGGCCCAATGTTCCATGATTTGTGATGGCAGTTCGACAAAGTCCTGCTTTACATTGGTGCCAGACTGACTCGCATATCGCACCTGGCTTAGCAACCCGTGGAGGCCATGACCGAACTCATGGAATAGCGTCCGCACCTCGTCCATGGTTAACAGGCAGGGTGATGACTTGGGAAAGTTGCAGCAATTGACCACAATAGGCCTAACAGAGGCGTCCAGGTTGGATTGGGACCGAAATTCGCTCATCCAGGCGCCACCCCGTTTAGATGGGCGCATAAAATAATCCACCAGAAACAAACCGATCAGTGATCCATCCGCATCCTTCACCTCATAACTCAGAACGTCTGGATGATAAACCGGAACATGCGTCACCTGCTCAAAAGTCAAACCAAACAAGCGGTTCGCAACGTCGAACGCGCCGGCCTGAACATTCTCTAACTTGAAATAAGGTTTCGTTTGATTTTCGTCAAAGGCGTAACGTTCACGGCGCACCTTCTCGGTGTAGTACCACCAGTCCCAGGGTGCCAGTTCGAAGTTGCCGCCAAGTGTCTGAATCATGGTTTGCAGATCCTTGGCTTCCTGTTTGACTTTTTCCTGAGTGGGCAGCCAAATCTGATCCAGCAATGCCCTGACAGCATCAGGCGTCTTTGCCATTCGGTTATCAAGCATGTAGTGAGCGTGGCTTGCATAGCCGAGCAGTTGAGCGCGTTGCAGGCGCAGAGCCGCTATACGACTGACCAGTTGCTGATTGTTATTTGCGTTATCGTTTGCGCCATTGCGAATATAGGCTCGGTACATTTTCTCACGCAAATCCCGAGACTCGGCGAACTGTAACAGAGGGGTGATAGAGGACCGTGATACCGTAAAGACATAGCTTCCAGCCTTGCCGCGCTGATCAGCCTCCGCTTTGGCCGCTTGCAATACAGATTGAGGCAGGCCGGCAACATCCTCGTCGGCCTCAATTACCAGTTCAAAGTCGTTAGTGTCCTTTAGAACATTCTGACTGAAGCGAGTTTGTAACTCGGCGAGGGTTTCATCCAGCACCTGTACCTGGCCTCGAGCCTGATCCTTCAAAGCGGCACCTGCACGTACAAAGCGGATGTAAGTATCCTTGCACAACTTGATTTGGTCGGGTTCCAGGTCAATGTCACTGAGCCTTGAGTAGACCTGCTTGACGCGCGCAAACAAGGCTTGGTTATTCAGCATTTGACTCTCGTGGGCCGCGTGGCGGGACGACAGTTTCAGTTCCAGGGCCTGTAGCTCTGCATTGGTATTCGAGGAGCTCAAGTTGAAGAAAACCTTGCCGGCTCTTTCCAGCAGTGCGCCTGATCGCTCCAGCGCCTCTATGGTGTTGGCGAAATCTGCCGCTGCCGAATTTTGCGTAATGCGATCTAGCTCTGCATTCTGTAAGGCGAAGCCTTGCTCAAATGCTTCAAGGTAGTGTGAGTTCTTGATGAGGTCAAAAGGTGGGATTCCAAATGGTGTGTCCCAGTCCTGAAAAAATGGATTGCTCATATGGCTGCTCTTTAGTGAGTGATGTCCTCAGTGGGCTCAATGCTTTTATTGAATGATACCATTAAGGCGTAAATTCCTGATTTCGTCATCGGCTAGCTTGAGTACGTGAGACAAGATTTCGTCCGTATGCTGTCCCAGTTTTGGTGATAGCTGGGAAGTTGAGATGTCGATATTGGCCAATTTGAACGGCGCATTTTGAATCTTAAAGATGCCATCTTCATCCTGTTGTTCGGTAAAAGCCTGTCTGAATAGTACCTGAGGATGATCGAACAGGTCCTCGGGGGTGTTGTACAGACTGCAAGGGACGCCAAATTTATTCAGCGCCGACTCGCAGGCCTGGGCGGATCTGGATTTCGACCACTGCTGAATCTCCTCGACAAAGACCTTGGTGTTTTTGAAATGCTCGCCATTGGCGAAACGCGGATCTGTGAGTAAGTCGACGCGGTCGATGGCTTCGCAGAGCCGGCGCATATTTTTGCTCGAGACGATGCATATCATGACGAAACCGTCGCTGGTACGAATGGGATGAAAGCCATTACTGCTTGGCGCGTTTGGTATCTGCGCCAGTTGTACTTGGCCAGGAATCAGGCTCATCATAGATTCCAGCATGGAGACATCAATAAAATCACCCTGACCGCTGCGCTCGCGGCCGAGTAGCGCAGTTTGAATGGCGCCAAAGGCGAAAGAGCCAGTCAGCATATCAGCGATCATGATACTCGAGACCGAGGGTTCTGCGTTTGCCTGCTGCTGAGTGCGCATATGTGCGACATCGAAACCACTTGCAGCATGCGCGATAGGGGCGTAAGCCGCGCGTTGGGCGAAGGGACCCTGTTGGCCAAATCCGGAAATAGAACAATAGACAAGGGTCGGGTTGAGCGCTTTCACGGTGCCATAGTCCAAGCCGAATTTCTGCATCACGCCTGGTCGAAAGTTTTCTATGACCACGTCGGTATCGATCAGCAGCTGGCGAGTGATCTCCTGGGCCTCAACTCGTCTCAGATCAAGCGCGATGCTGCGTTTGCCGGCGTTGAAATGGCTGAAGACTCGAGTGGTGCCGTTTGGACCACGAATCATGTCGCCGCTACCGAGAGTTTCGATCTTGATGACATCGGCACCGCAATCCGACAGCAGTCTCGCGCAGATAGGTCCGGCATAGACAGCAGAAAAGTCGAGCACCTTGAGGTGGGATAGGGGTTTAGATTGGGTCATTCTGGTCTCCACGAGTGTCTCACTGTAACTCAGTTGCAGGGTCAGCAGCTATGCCATTCTTGCGCTTTTTCCAGCATCCGAAAAGCCTTGCAGTTGGCTTGCGGGGCCTCATTGAAGCGCCGCAGGCTTCAGGATAATGGCGGATTTATCTGGTAAAAACTTGACTTGTGGCCGTAGCGATAGTGCAGGAATTTCCTTTAATAGTTGATTCTGGAGACGTAGGTCTCACCACTCACTCGCACTGATGACGGTTGCACGGAGGCTATTCATGAGCAGCAAATTCACCAAAGCCAGTCATGGCGTGGAACAGGGAGCAGAGGTGGGCGGCTCGCCACAATCGAATCGCAGTAGCCGTCATCAGGTTTCTGCAACGAGTCCAGCGACGAGCCACGCAACAGAGCTGATAAGGTCAATCCTCGCAAATTACAAAGGTCCTGTTGCCGCTCGAGTCGCTGACGGACCTGTGGTTAGCGGTCAGGTTGAACCCGCTTGTACGATGGTTTTCAATAGTCCCGGTGCGCTTCGAGACTTGATTCTGTATCGCGATCTTCTGCGCCTGGGCGGTGATTTCCTCACCGGTGCCGTTGACGTGGAGGGCGATATGGAATCGCTATTTTCCATTACGCCCTATCTGACGAATCTGGACCTGTCCTGGCAGGCTAAGTTGACCAGCTTGGCGAAGGCCTGGCGTTTGCCGGCAGACAAAATCTCTACTACGGCCGATGTGCATCGTTATCAATATCGGCAACAGCAAAACTCCCAGGCGAGCATTGCCCACCATTACGATGTCAGTAACGATTTCTATAAGCTCTGGCTGGATCCGGAGATGGTTTACTCCTGCGCTTACTTTCGCGACGCTGATCAGTCTCTTGCAGCAGCTCAGGCTGACAAACTGGACTATCTGTGTCGCAAGCTACGACTAATGAAAGGTCAGTCGTTACTGGACATAGGTTGTGGTTGGGGTGCGTTGATCCTCTGGGCTGCGCGCCATTACGGTGTTCGAGCCCATGGGATTACTCTGAGCGATGCGCAGTACCGGTTCGCACAGGAGCGAGTCAAAGCAATGGGACTCGAAAACCAGGTGAAGGTTGAGTTGCGAGATTATCGCGACCTGCCTGATCTGCCAAATTACGATCGCATCGTCAGCGTCGGTATGTTTGAGCATGTGGGCATCGACAATCTTGGTGCCTACTTCAAGACGGTTAAACGCGTGCTTAAACCCGGTGGCTTGTTTCTGAATCATGGCATCACCAACGAGAACGGTTGGCGTCGTACTGTCACCAGTCAGTTTGTTAATCGATATGTATTCCCTGACGGTGAGTTGACCCGAGTCAGTGATGTCACGGGTGTCATGGAGCAATCGCAATTCGAGATTCTTGATGTCGAAAGTTTGCGTCGCCACTACACACTAACCTTGCGCCATTGGCTGGCGAGTCTGGAGGCTCAACATGACGCGGCGGTCGCCGCTTCCAGTGAGGCGACCTATCGGCTATGGCGCCTCTATATGGCTGGCGCTGCGTATTTCTTCAACGAAGGTAGCCTGAATATCTATCAAATCCTGGCAGGTCATGCGCACCAGCCTCTGACTATTCCATTGCGTCGCGCCGATCTTTATCGCATGCAGACTGTTGATCAAGGGGATCAGTCGTCATCTTCTTAGTCCTCATCTTCTTGGAGGTAGAGTTGAGGTCGAACAGGACTCGTCGAACCGACTGAGGGCTAGCGTTCCTTCGCGTAAATCTCGCGAAGGATCCGTCGCCATTGGGCATACTGATTTTCAAGGGGGCCCTGAAGCTCAATGACACTGCCTTCTAACATCGAGATAGTCGGGTGAATTTCAGCTTTGAAAGAATCGGCCAATTCTCTCAGCTCATCCTCATTCATTTTGAATTCTTTGTAGGTATGATAAATATCCTGAGTCGCATCCCAGGCGCCAGATTGCCGGCGGCTGCTGACGGTACCAGTCGCTTTAATCTGGTTGTTATAGGCCAATAACTCGTAACTGTAGGTCTGCCAGTAGGGATAGACCGATTGCAGCTTGGTGTAAAACCCATTGAAATGCTCATCCATCAGGTCGGTAAACCGATATTCTGCCTCTCGGATTTTTCTCACTCGAAGGTACATTGGATCGTCAAGGGCCGGTAGGCCCGTGACCTTGATGACGCCGTCGGCGTTCTTGCTAAGGTAATGCCCAAAGGCCTCGGGTGCGAGGGCGTTGGCATACCGCAATAATGAGGCGCGCACTATCCAGGTGGCATCAGCGGGCGAAAGGGCTTGGCGGGCTCGAAAAAGGTCGTTAGCGATACGGTTGAACAGTGGCTGGAATGGATCCTGGCGTTGCCGCTCGTCCATCGCATAGGTCGCTGCCTGGGCCTGTTCAGTGTAGCGGTTATCCAGCCAAGTGATACCGCGACTGTCAACGACCTTGACGCTGAGTGCCAAGTCCAAAGCCGTCGAAGTCAGTATGGTGACGTCGACGTGCAGTTCCGCCGCTACCTCCATACTGGGTATGTCGGGCCCAACCCGCACGGCGCCCCAGTGTCCCGATTCGATCAAGCTGTTCCGTAGAACAACTGGCAGGTAATTAGCTTCCGCCTCATGAATGGGTGCGTAGATTCGACTGATTCGGCCAGCGCCACTCTTGCCTGAGTCGGCATTTTGATTTTTGAATACGGCAATACTGACATTCAGGTAGGGCAGTGCTGGGCTTGTGGCCATGATCAACGCCTCAGCCTCACTCACCGGCTGTGGTATCTCTCGCTGTGGCGTTGAACACGCAGCGAGCAGGCACACCAGAGTTAAGGTTACAAATCTACTCATCTCGGCGCTCGGCTTCCTCCCTGCTGAGCCGACAGACTTTCTTTTTTTCCAGGCTATATTCGCAGGCATAAAGGCCTTCGCCCGGTGGAAAGAGCATGTAGACGCGGTTTAAGCTAAAAGACTGGCCGAGTCTGGACGACACCAGCGTGGTTGAGACCATGAGACGTTTGCTCTCAATCGTCTGACTGCCTTTGGCCAGGCTGTAACGATTGATCACCGTCAGTCCCTCAGGCAATTGGGTGGCAAAGACCAGTTGTCCGTTACTGTCTAGTCCGCAGGATTCCTGGCCAATGGCCGAGGTGTTCACCGGGGCGAGAAAGTCGCAGGTGAGTGCATAATCGCCGCTGCGTTTGATGGCGATATACTCTTCCGTCTGATCAATGGTCAGAACGGTCGATTGACTGCTTGCGTCGGCCAGACTGCCCAGTTGAATCACTGCAGACAGGTCTTGCAGGGCGCTGCCTTTTGCGGGTCGCGCGCCATTCCGGTCACTTTTCATTTTTTGCTGTTGTTCGTATTGACTGTGGGCTATCTCGTAGAGGTAGCTGAGCCGGTCCTGCGGGTTTTCGGTATGTTCGTAGTCGATCTCCCACGAGCCAGAAAAGTCGGCCAGTGGTGCCGACTTTAGACTTGGCACTTCAGGTTGTTGGTTCGTGCAGCCTGTCAGCATTACGAAGCTAAGAAGTCCAGCGGTGATGGCATTTCTCATGGCAGAATGGCGGGCCTTGAAAGATGAGGCTAAGGGAGAAGTAAGGGTCATCGGCACCTGAAGCCCCGATGACCATGGATGACTCCGCTTTATAGTTCTAACAGGCTTTTCAGCGCTGTTGTTGCAAGGAAATCAGTTGCAAGGAAATCAGTTGCAAGGAAATCAGTTGCAAGGAGATCAGTTGCAAGGAGATCAGTTGCCAGCAACACAGCTAGTCACCAGGGTCAGTCGAGCCAGCAGGTCAACCTCAGGACGAACACTCGCCTAGGCCGCCTTTGCCATTCTTCCCGGAGCCGAGAAAAATTGATCAATTAATGGTTTGAAGCTCTCCAATGAATCAACTTCATACGCTGGGTCAAATGCAGCCTGGTCCCACTCATCCGTGAATTGCTCGGCTTTGGCAAACCAAGGCTCGTCCTTGAACTGTAATCGCAGATCTCGAGCCTTGCCCTGATAATGGTAATAGTGCTCACCCTGGAAGTCTTGGTGGGTACGAATGATGTGGTAGGCATCGTCACTGACATAAGCCTTGATAATTTCGGCGCATATCTGACCGTGGTTGATGACGCTGATGGTTTTACCGATATCGTGCAGTAGGCTTAACAGCACCATCTCGTCGCTGGCGCCTGCCCTGCGAGCCATGGTAGCGGTCTGCAAAGAGTGGTGCAGTTGATCAGTGGCGAAGCCGAGCGACACGCCTTCCAGCGATGCCAACATGCCATAGATTCGGTTGGGCATATCCTTGATGTGTGGCGCATGCTCCTGGCCAATATGATCCCAGTCAGCCTTGGTCCCTTGATCCATTCGTGTAAACATCGGAGGTCTCCGGTAATTGCGTTTAAAAACAGCATGATAGTGGGGAAAGCCAATAGGGTCAATTGGATCGGCTAGCCCAAGACCTCCACGCGCTTGGTGAAGATGGAGCGGTCATCTCGGTATTTTGAGGAGAATCGCTGGCATATTTTGCTTAAACTCGGTATAAAAATCCGCAGTAGTTGTAAGCCCTTGTCGCAAAGGATTACGATCTCTTATTCGCGCAATAAAAGGAGCATGAAAAAACAATGAGATATGAAACTCCAACAACAACAAAAGAGGCAGCTACGCTTCTTTACAAGGAGAAGGGCCAGGCCCATGTCCTTGCAGGAGGCACAGATCTTCTGGTTCGTCTGAAGATGGGTACGATCGAGCCGGATCTCGTGGTCGACATCAAACATATTCCAGCTATGCAAGCGATCAGTAAGAGTGCTACCGGGTTCAAAATCGGCGCGGCGGTTTGTGGTGCAGCAATAGGTGAACATGCGGCGCTGAAAAAAGCCTGGCCTGGCGTCGTTGAGGCCGCTAATCTCATCGGCTCTGATCAGGTTCAAGGTCGTTGTACTGTGGTCGGCAATTTGTGTAACGGGTCACCTGCGGCAGACAGCGTACCTGCTATGATCGCCGCTGGTGCAAAAGCGGTTGTGGTTGGCAAGGACAAGCGACGTACAGTCGCGGTCGAAAAAATAGTCACAGGTCCCGGTAAAACCTCATTGGCAAAAGGCGAGGTGATCGAGGCGATTACTTTGCCGGCTCGGCCGTCTAACTCCGGGGATGCTTATCTTCGATTCATTCCGCGAACAGAAATGGACATAGCGGTCGTCAGTGCGGGCGTAAATCTGACGTTGCAGCGCGGCATCGTTAAGTCAGCTCGCGTGGTACTGGGTGCCGTTGCGCCGACAGCAGTGCTCGTTACTAATGCAGCAAAAGCGATCATAGGCACCAAACTCGACGAAGCCGCATTAGAGAAGCTGGCTGCAGCCTGTTCCGCCGCCTGTAATCCTATTGATGACAAGCGTGGCACTATCGAATACAGAACCAAGGTGGCCGGTGTCCTGGCTAAACGCGCCGCTAAAATTGCATACCAACGTGCTGGAGGTACCTTATGACTGGCGTACTCGTCTCGACAACAATTAATGGCGATCCAGTCCAGTTCGCCTGCCCAACCGATGAAGTTTTGCTTGATTCGCTGCGCAATCGGGTCGGCCTGACAGGTGCGAAAGAAGGGTGTGGTACGGGCGATTGTGGCTCCTGCTCTATTACCCTTGATGGTCGGCTTGTCTGTGCCTGCCTGGTCCTGGGGGTTGAGGCGAACGGCCGCGAGATTGGTACGGTTGAAGGCCTGGTTGAGAACGGCAAACTGCATCCCTTGCAGGAAAAATTTATTGAGCATGCAGCCCTGCAATGCGGCATCTGCACCCCAGGTTTTCTGGTGGCAGCCAAGGCGCTGTTGACGAAGAATCCGAATCCCAGTGAGGAACAAATTCGCTATGCGCTAGCGGGTAATCTCTGCCGCTGCACGGGATACGACAAGATAGTCCGAGCCGTGCAGGCAGCCGCGAAAGAAATGCGCAAAAAATGAGTGTTGTTGTTGATGCTTAATGTTTCGTTGAGCGCCTTGGCGCCGCGACAAACAGCAGACCGACGATAACCCAGGCAAACATTAAAGACAGGAATTTGATATGGGACATGACACGAATTACCAAGATCGTGACTTTAAAATTGTAGGAACTCGCGTTAAACGACCAGATGGTATCGACAAGGTCACAGGCCGCGCCAAGTATGGTGCGGATACTTTCGCACCGGGACAGTTGGTTGCTAAGGTGCTGCGCTCACCCCACGCTCACGCTTTGATTAAAAAAATCGATATCTCCAAGGCGGAAAAGCTACCTGGCGTTAAGGCCGTCATCACCAGTGCCGATTTGCCTGACCTAACGGGTAGCAATCGAAGCATGACGGATATTTTAGAAAATTGTATGGCTCGAGGTCGTGCCCTGTACCATGGTCACGCCGTGGCGGCGGTTGCAGCAATTGATGAGCAGACGGCCAAACAGGCGCTGAAACTGATCAAGGTCACCTACAAGCAGTTACCACATGTCACTGACCTGGACGAGGCGATGCTGCCGGGTGCGCCAATCATCCAGGATTTCGTCAAACAAGACGGCCAGCCTTCGAATATTGCGGGTATTTCTACTTTTGGTCACGGTGATGTGGATGCAGGCTTTGCCGAGGCAGACGTCATCGTTGAGAAGAGTTACAAGACCGAGCAGACTCACCAGGGTTATATCGAGCCGCATGCCTGTCTGGCGAGCGTCAATCCAGATGGTTCTGGCGAGCTATGGGTCACGACACAAGGGCACTTTAGTTTTCGAGTGGTATGCTCGACCTTGCTCGGCCTGGACATGGCGAAGTTGAAAGTGACCGCTTCAGAAATCGGCGGCGGCTTTGGTGGAAAGACCCATGTCTGGACTGAACCTCTGGCACTGGCCTTATCCCGCAAAGCCAACCGACCAGTCAAACTCGTGATGACCAGAGACGAGGTTTTCAAGGCGTCGGGACCGACGTCGTCAACCTCTATGGATATCAAAATTGGCGCCAAGAAAGATGGTACCATTACCGCTGCCACGGCAGTATTGCGCTATCAGGACGGTGCCTTTCCAGGTATCTGGGGCATGTTGGGTGCCATGACAGCCTACGCCTGCTATGACCTGAAAAATGTCAAAACTGTCGGCCATGATATTTTAGTGAATCGACCCAAGGTGGCAGCTTATCGAGCGCCATCAGCGCCGATGGCGGCGTTCGGTGTTGAAAGCACAATGGATCTGGTAGCCAATGAAATTGGTATGAGTCCTCTGGATTTTCGCATCAAAAATGCAGCAAAAGAGGGCACCAAAGCGTCCTACGGACCCGTTTATGGCCCGATTGGAATTGGGCCGACGCTGGAAGCGGTGAAGAATCACCCGCATATGCGCGCTAAGCTGAAGAAGAACCAAGGGCGCGGCATGGCCTGCGGCTTCTGGTTTAACTTTGGTGGCCAGACTTGCGTCGACCTCAATGTCGGTCCGGATGGCACAGTCTCTCTGACCATCGGTACTATCGATGTTGGCGGATCCCGCGCTTCTCTGTCTCTGATCGTCGCTGAGGAGTTGGGTATTCCCTATGATCAGGTGCGGACCAATGTTGGTGATACCGCGTCTCTGGGTCATAACGACACGACGGAAGGCAGCCGCGGCACCTTCTCTTCTGGTATGGCAGCGATATTTGCCGCTCGAGAAGCCATCGGTGTGCTGCGTGCCAGAGCGGCAAAGATGTGGGACATTCCAGTTGAAGATGTGGTCTGGGCGAATGGTACTGCGACAGCAGTGGGTGATAAGCACAGCAATCTGCCGCCGTTGAGCCTGAAACAAATCGCCGCTAAGGCGCCCTCCACGGGCGGTCCTATCGCCGGTCACAACGAAGTGGTGGCAGATAATGCTGGTGTTTCCTTTGCTAGCCATATCTGCGACGTCGAGGTTGATCCCGAGACAGGTGGGACCAAGATCCTTCGCTACACAGTTGTTCAGGATGCTGGCAAGGCAATTCACCCCGATTATGTGGAAGGACAATTTCAGGGTGGTGCAGCGCAAGGGATAGGTTGGGCGCTGAATGAAGAATATATCTATGGCGCTGATGGCTGTCTGCAGAATACGGGATTCCTGGATTACCGGATTCCGGTATGTTCAGATCTGCCGTTTATAGACACTCAGATTCTGGAGATCCCAAACCCGAACCACCCCTATGGTGTTCGAGGTGTAGGTGAGACCTCAATCGTGCCACCGTTGGCTGCAATTGGTAATGCCGTGTCTCATGCTGCTGGTGTTCGCATGACGCACATTCCCATGTCAGCGCCGCGTATTCTCAAGGCGATTGAAGAAGCCAAGGCTTAGAGCGAGTTTCGAGTCGTTTGCATTGGTTCAGCACAGGTCAGGTTCGCACAGAATCCTGACCTGCGTTTTTATGCTATTTGTTTTTGTGTTGAATAGCGGCTCAACGGATGGAGAGTCTGGATGCCCACAATCAGTTTGACTTCATCCCTGCGCGATGCAGTCGGTGGGGCTGAGACACTAGAGATTCAGGCAGAAACCATTGGTGAACTGTTTGCAAAGCTAGCCGAACGTTATCCGCGAATGGCGGCACAGATCGACGCAGGTATCGCTGTTTCTATTGACGGTCAAATCTATCGTGACAACTGGAACACTAAAATCCCCAGGGATGCCGTAGAGGTATTTTTATTGCCTAGAATCCAGGGAGGCTAGACGCGCAATTAAGGTGCGCTCGTCTTAGGTGGCTTGCACTCACCAGAATGCTTGCTGTTGACAGGGCACTCAAAAATCAATCTCAAACCGATTCCATGAATCAGGAAAGCGGCGCATCACACTGACTCTGGCTCGAGGCGCTCATGTCGAGACGACCATTCTAGAAAGGTATTCCAGAGGCCAGAGTACAGAGAATTAGAGTACAGAGAATAGAGTACAGGTTTTTTTCGATGCCGCTTATCTCGTTTTTCAGCATGTCTAGGTGTTCAGCATGTCTAGTTGTTTAGCATGGATGTGGAGGTTAACACCCAAGGATGACTAGGATGATATTAATAGAAACTCCTTAATATAATCGAAGGACCGTATCGATGAGTCTCAATGGCAAGGTTGTTTTAATCACAGGTGCTGGACGGGGTATCGGGCTTGGTATCGCCAAATGTTTCGTCCAGCAAGGGGCGTCAGTGATAGTCACCGATCTGGATGGCGCCATGACTCGTGCGGCAGAGTTGGAGTTGGGCGAAAACGCTATGGGCCTGGTTGCCGATGCAGCGAGTCAGGAAGCCATGCGTGACGCGGTGAGTCAGTTGATGGCACGCTATGGCAAGCTGGATGTGCTCGTCAACAATGCCGGTATCGGTGGGCCGACGACGCAATTTGATGAAATCTCGGCATCTGATTCGGCTTTTTTGAGCATGAGCGATGCGGTTTGGGATGAGCAGTTGATGTTTAATTTGCGCACGGCATTTTCCTCCTCCAATGCCGTTGTTCCGCACCTGTCACAGGGTGGTTCTATCGTTAATATTGCCTCAATCGCCGCTCTGGGACCGACGACTTCTCTTCCGGCCTATGGTGCTGCCAAGGCTGGCGTTGTGCATCTGACCAAGACGTTAGCGATGGAACTTGCGCCCCGTAGAATTCGAGTCAATTGTATCTGTCCAGGGCTATTATGGACCCGCGCCTGGGAGTTGCTAACGACTCAGATGCAGGCTAATCAACCTGAGCTTGCCAATATGTCGTTGCGCCAGATTTTCGAGACGGTCGTAGCTGAGATGACGCCCTTGGGTGGCGAGCAAACGCCGGAAGACATCGGCAATCTGGCGGTCTTTTATGCCTCAGACAAGGCCCGCATGATCACCGGTCAGGTAGTTGCCGTAGATGGCGGAATATCAACCAAGTAAAGCCCTTCCCGGTTGTCTTAGATTCACGTTCGGCTCAGCGAATTTTCGCCAGTTCCTTGAGCACCTCAGCACCCAGTGCAACTTCCTCGGCGGGCGCTTGCGCACAGACCTTCAAGTTGAACAGCCGGCAACCCGCGTCAATATAAGGCGCTAGCTGTTCGGCAACCTGCGCCGGAGTGCCGAAGGGCGTGTAGCGTTCGAACTGTTCAAAAGGAACATGATAGAACTTCTCCATAGCCTGCTTCACTACGCTTCGAGCCTTTACCGGATCCTTATCGACACCGATCCAGGGTTGATAGCCATGACACCACTGGGGCTTGGGTCGGTTGGCCGCCTCTGCGTATTCGTCAATCAAGCCCACCGCTTCGGCGTAGCGCTTTGACGAGCACCAAACGCCGATCCAGCCGTCTGCATAGATAGCGGCGCGGCGCAGGGCAGCATTAGAGCGGCCGCCAACAATGATTGGAATTTGTTGACGTGGCCTGGGCTTGATGCGAGCCTGTTCGATCGTAAAATGCTTACCGTGAAATGTCAGTGTCTCTTCATTCATCAGGCCGCGAATGATGGCGAGTGATTCGTTGGTCCTAGCGCCGCGCGTCGCCGGGTCAACTCCGCAAATTTCAATTTCGTGGCGATCTTCACCGCCAATGCCAATGCCAAATGTCATGCGCCCCGGCGCTACTCGAGCCATTGTGGCGAGCTGGCGGGCAACGGGCAAGGGGTGGCGCAGGGGTAACAAATAGATACTGATCATCACGCCGATGGTGGGATGCAGTTGTGACAGAGCGGCGACCTCAACGAATCCGTCAGTCCCTGAGCCATCTCGAAATGAAACATGATCGGCCATGAACAAATGATCAAAGCCACCATCGTTAATCTGGGCGATAGTATCTCTGCGGCTTTGAAGATCCAGGTCCCAAAGGGTGCTGGGTGTGGCCAGGCCGAATTTTAAGTTCAAGGGGCTCTCCTTCAAGGTTGAGCTGTCTGCGTTAAAGTTTGACCGAGTGGCGCAGCAGAATCGATTCTGCTATGAGGTTTCGCCTTCGATCCATCAGAGACCAGCGCCAATTTCATCCAGGCCAAGCAAAACTCGCCCGGCCATTTCCATCACTGGCTCGCCGACCATCATGTGTTGAGACGCGACATGTACGTCGCGAAAATGTTGCTGCAGGCAAGAAGTTTCATAGACAGAAGAGCCCCCGAGTACCGTATACATACGGTCAATAACCTCTATCGCGGTAGTCACCGCGTGGACGTTGGCCGCACGTATCGCTCGGCGATGGTCCAGAGTCTCGTCGTCATTCTGGGCATTGATCCAGGCTGCATCAATGGTCTGATAGAACCAGGCACGGGCGGCTAACAGTTTTGTATCAGCGACGGCGAGATCCTTGTGCAAGGCAGTGCGCATCGCGAGAGTGCGTCGACTGCCCTGAGGAGTTTTTGCCTGAGCGACGTTAATCACCTCAAGTATCGCGCTTCGTGCCATCCCCAGGCAGATTGCGCCAATCGGAACTCCCAGCAAGGCAAAGCGTGGAAAGCGATAAATCGGTCGAGTCGCATAGTCTGTGTATTCGATGCTGGTCGAGAGGCGCTCTTGCGGGACCCAGACATTGTCAGCAACATAGTCACTGGAACCAGAGCCGCGAAGTCCCGAGACATGCCAATTATCATGAATCTGGATTTCATGAGGTTGAAAAAAGACGCGAGTCAGGGGTGCATCCCGAACCATGAGTTGACCATCGTTGTCGATTTCGTGAATCCCGCCCGAGATCCATGCCGCATTGTGGCATCCTGAACCCCAGCGCCAATGGCCGTTAATGAGGTAGCCTGAAGCGCCATTGCGTTTCTCAAACAGTGCCGTGCCACTGTCGGCAAACACACCGCTGGTAATCACATTTGGGTTATCCAGCATCCTGCTGAGTTGAATAGGCGGCAAGGCGCCGAGCAGGTATTGGGAGGTACTGCCAATGAACACGCACCAGGCAGTAGAGCCATTAGCGCTCGCCAGGGTTTCACAGACGCGACAGAGTCCCTCCGGGCTCATACCCAGGCCACCCAAGTCTGGAGGTGTGACCAGGCGATAGAAGCCCATCCGCGCCATGCGCTCCGCAAGCTCCTGAGGCAGAGCTCTCAGACCGTCGATCTCTTGGCCACGTTGAGCTAGCTCAGCACACAGACCCTGTGCGGTTTCGATGATTTCAAGTTCCTGAGTGTTCAGCATGCTATGTCCTTCCTGGATGACGAGTCCAGTGTAGCGAATCTGTTTGGCTTATGCGCCGTCGAGTTGCAGTCTCAAGTGCTGTGTTCTGGCTATAATCATGGCGGTGACCACGCCACAGACAGCAAGACTCCAGACAATTACGGTACCGGGCGGCAGATCAAACAGCATCGCCACTAGCAGTCCCAGCGCATAAGCGATAATACCCATTGAATAGCCAGTCGCCAGGCGCCGCCAGCCCTGCAGTTGGCGGCTGGCCAGGGCAGGAACGATCAGCGTGGCAAACACGAGATAAACCCCGACGAGTTGCACAGACGCGGTGACCGTGACAGCAAATAAGGCATAGAACATGAAGGAGTTCAGTCGCCCTGGCTTAAACCACAAAGCCAGGACGCCAAAGTAGACCACCGCGACAGGCCAAAGCATGGCCGGCGTCACCCAGAGTATTTGACCCACCAGAATCTCCTTCAGGTGTTCACCGCCGTGAGGATTCTCGGCCAGCATCAGAATGCTGGCTGTTGCCGCGAGGACAAACAGCACGCCGATAAAGGCTTCCTGGACCTCAGGGAATTTTTGCTCTATCCAGAACAGCAGAAAAGTCGCCATAAAAGCCGCGCTAATAGCCGAAAGTTGAGTGGCGATGCCGTAAAACGCCCAGTCCATCGTGCCTGCCACGACGACCCCCAGTCCGGCAACCTGAGCGATGGCCAGGTCGATGAAGATAATGCCGCGGCTGAGTACCTGCTGGCCCAGTGGCACATGGGTGCTGAGTACCAGGAGACCCGCCAGCATGGCGGGTCCGAGGATCGTCAGATCGATGAGTTCAGTGTTCATTGTTGTTCCGCTAAGCGTGACAAGCTGATATCAAACAAGTCAAACAGGTTCTCGGCAACAGAACCGCCACCGACGGAGTAGGGTAACACGTGGATAGGCAGGTCGGTACGCGCCGATAACCAGGCTGCTGGTTTCGGATCTTCATAAGGGGCTCGGAGCAGGTACCTCGGAGGTTGTGCTGCTACCAGTTTTAACAAACTCGCCAGATGCGAACTGCTGGGTGGTATGCCGGGTTTGGCCTCCAGGGTCGCTAGGCGTTCCAAGCCAAGGAAGTTTTCCAGATAGGCGAAACTCGTGTGGTGAGTGATGACTCGAGTGCCCTGGAGTGACTTGGCCTGGTCCCGCCAAATCGCCATGGCGACCTGCCAGCGATCCTGAAAATCTGCGCCCAGGCGTTCGTACTCGGCGGTGTTGGCCGGATCCAGGCTGATCAGACGCTGAGTTAGGGCCTTGGCAATAATGCGGATATTACGTGGATCCAGGTGCACATGGGGATTCCCCTGCGGGTGCACATCGCCCTGAGACCGATCAATCCGTGTTGGTACCTCCAGCCGGCGAACGAAGGAGGACGCCTCGAAGTAGCCATCCTGACCGGGTTGAATGCGCGCATTATTTGAACGTTTCAGCAACAGGGGCAACCAGCCGACCTCCAGGTCGGCGCCAGAACAAATCAACAGGTCAGTGTTGCGGATCGCGGCGATCAGGCTCGGTTTCGCCTGCAATCTGTGGGGGTCCTGATTGACATTCAGCGCCACATCTATGGTATTGAGGTTGCCGCCGAGTTCCTTGCTTAAGGACGCCCATTCCGGTTCACAAGCAAAAAGGTTGAGGGCCGCGGCGGAGTTGGAATAACCGAGAGTAGCCAGCACAACCAAGCGGAGAATAATCTGGTTCATGGTTCGATTTCCTAGAACTGGTGAGCGCCATGGGCGCCGAGGCTGACGATATACTGCAGGACCCAGCGACTGTCGTTATCGAGCCCGGTGCTGTTGCTGTACTGGAGCCGTATTCGGCTGAATTCACTGTTGACCCAGGAAAGGATCAGGCTGTCTCGATCGATGGCACCAAGGTCTCGGGTTGACAGGGATGAAGTCAGTGGAGCAGGCAGGATCAGTTGATTGTCAGCCCGAGCACTGCCATGACGGTAGCCGGCAATCCACTGGCGTTTGAACTGCCAAGTGCCTTGCAGATACCAGCCGGACTGGTTGCCACTGTAGGGGTTAGCGTTCAGCTCGCCGGCTTCGCGCCGTGAAAAGTATTCACCCTGCAGCTTGAAGTTTTGGCTGACAGAATTTCCCAGGGGCGACCATTTCCAGACAAAGTTGAGATTTGTGAGCCTGGAGTCGCCTGAGAATTGTTCGGCGTTATCATCGTTGGGATCGACTGGTCGGTCGATCACCGACGCATGGATATAGCCGAGTCCGGCTTTCCAGCTGCTGCTCACGCCTAGATCGCCGCCGGTAGCGGCAAACAGCGTCCAGCTGCCGGTGCCGTCATGGGCGGCGCCGGCAGCTGGAAAAGACTCTCCGCGGAACAGTTCTGCACCCAACTCGATAAAGCGTGAGGTGGGCAGTGTCCAGCTGAGGCGCAGCCCATCATCTTTGTATTGTCCGCCCATGAAGACTTCATAAGCCAGTGGGCGATCAGTAAAGTCATCTGAGTGGGCGTGAAAAGCGTTGAGATAACCTACGCCTGAAAAAAACCGACCTGCTGTCAGGTTCAGGCCGCCTGGCAGGAACAGGCTCTGGATATAGGCTTCTTCGAGCTCGACCTCGGTCTCGGCGCCGTCGGCTGCGACGGCCAGTGTCAGGTTGCCGAAGAACTTGTCGTCAATGTTGGCATTCAGATTCAGTTCGCTCTCGCCTAAAGACAAGCCGTCATTCACCGGGCCGGCTTCATCAGGCAGACTGAAACCGGGCACTGTATAATCATCGTCATTGTTACGGGTGCCAACGGTACCCACCAGTACCAGGCCAATAGCGGGATTGAAGTCGTTTGCCGAACGGCTTGTGACGACAGGAGCCAATGCCGCCTCCTCGGCAATTTCCAGTGTAGTTTCGGTCTTTGCCTCAGCCAGCGTCAGGCGGCGTTCAAGATCCTTGATGCGGTTCTCATAGTCACTCCTGAGTTCGCTCAGTGCCTGTCGCAGGGCTATGATGTCGTCGTGGCTACTGCTTTCGGCAACGGCTGGCGCAGCCAGGGATATCAAAAAGGTGATTAAAAAGGCCCTTAAGTAATAGATTTTCATTTTTTCTCCGGGCCTGAACTCGGCAACTAAGCGGTTGCTGGTTCATGCCATTCATTGTTAGGTGCTTGCTCAAAGACTGAGGCCTCGAGAAGGATCAGCCTGCCGGTGCTTATGACGGCAGGTGAAAGGGGTGTTAAACAATGAATGAGACCGGTGGAGCGCGTGCGCAATGGCCTAGCGGGGCGATGAAGGGAACGGTTTCTGGTTGCTGCTCAAACTGAAGCAACGCGCCTATATAAAAATCTGACTGGGCTGTCGAATTCAGGTCCGCAGCCAGATTCGCCTGGCTTAGGCAGATGGCGCAGGCAGTATCTTCGAATAGTTGATCGTGATAATGAGCCTGAGTGAGAAAACTGACGGACAACAAGAGGCACCCGGCAAGGGTGGCGATGGATCTCTTGTGTTGGAAAAACCTCAGCATTCACCCTTTCCTAAAGCTTTCTAAGGACAACTAAAATCCAATGTTGGACTGGCTCAAAGCCTCCTCTTAGGCGTATGGTAAACAACTTCTGAGCGCGCGGATAGCATTAATCTAGCACTTTGCTCTTCTCGTCGGCCAGTCACTGAGATTGTCGAGGCTCAACGAAGAAGCGCAATTTACTGGCGCATCATCAGGCCGCATTCACGGTGTTCCTCGCCCTTGGTCGGGTCGAAGTAATCATGATTGTCCGGCAAGTCTCGCTCCAAAATATAGTTTTCCACCTCGTCCCCTGTCAGATGAAACATGGGCGCGACGCGAACTGTTCCATGACTGCCAAAGGTAAAAATATGCAGGTCCTGACGAAAGGCATTCTGGTCATGGCGAATGCCGTTCAGCCAGATGTCTGGCTTGAGGTCTTCCATGGCGCGATCAAAGGGTTCGAGTTTGACGATGCGAGAAAACAGATCATGGCCGGGCGTGTCGAGCTCCGGTATCGGGCCGTACACGGCCGTATAATGTGCCGCAGACATTTTGGGTGAGTAAACCTGCAAATTGAGATTCAGGTGGTTCGTGACTCGGCTGATGTGGCGATAGGTTTCAGGTGTATTGAAGCCGTGGTCGACCCAGATGACGGGTATGTTTGGCTTGAATTGTGTGACGAGATGGAGGAAGGCGATAGCCATCGGCCGAAAGTTGGTAAAGACAATCGGGTTCTTGGCTTGTGCGATCGAAAATTCCATGATTTGGCTAGGTTTGCTGTTTTTGAACTGTGCATTCAGCGAAATCAAGTCAGCACCTGCGTGAAAAGTCAGGCCGAGTGATGAGGTCTTTTTAAGACTAAGGTTATCCAAACTCATGGGCAGGGGACTCCTGGATAAAACGGGTAAAAATTTGGCAAATGATCTGCCAAGTAACGCGACAGACGGAGCAAAAAACCCTGCTGAACCCAGCATTGCCAGCAAGGCTGTCGGCAAAGTCTGTTTGCAAAGTCTGTCTACAAATGCGGCGCGTTTTGAAGCGGCAAGTGTAAAGAGGAACCAGCAAGCTGAAAAATACTATAAATTTATTTGCTTATGCCTTTTTGTGTATTGTCAGCTTCCCTATTCCCAGCGAGGAGTTGCTGGTGTGAAAATGTTATACACTGAGTTTTTGTCTTAATGGCTGAGACAGTCATGCCGAAGTGCTGGCGGATCGTCTTTAGCTGAATTGTCGAGTTTAAATGGTGAGGGAATAATGCTGCTGAAAGATCAGATTGATACTGCTCGCGAACAGTCAATGTCAGGTCTGGATGTACCTTGGCTGCTGGAGCAATGGGCGCAACGTCAGCCGAACAAACCTTGTCTCATATGGGCGCCATTTAGTGATGACGAGCAGCAGTTGACCTATTCCGAGCTTTATACACAAGCGCGTCGGCTCGCCATGGGACTGCATCTGCGTGGCGTCGAAGCCGGCGACTTTGTGATTATTCATCTCGATAACTCGCCAGAGTTTGTCGTCAGCTGGTTCGCCTGTGCTCTATTGGGTGCCGTCGCGGTATCGACCAACACTCACTCAGTTGCGAGAGACCTTGCGTATTTCGCTCAGCATACTCAAGCAGTCTGTGCAATCACTCAGCCGTGTTTCGCTCGGTTGGTTAAGGAAGCCTGCGTCGATTTGAGGATGGTCGTGGTGACTGATCACGATGCTGGATTGGTCGACCCGCAATTCAGCGATGCTTGTGAGGATGTTCAAGGTATACGCTACAGGGATCTGTTTGCCGACGGTAAACTGCCTAGCTTGCCTTGCGAATCAGGCAGAAGTCTCAGTGTGCAATTCACATCTGGAACGACTTCTCGGCCTAAGGCCGTCCTCTGGACTCATGCGAATGGTCTTTGGGCCGGCAAGGTGTCTGCTATTCATATGCGCTTGCAACGTGACGATATTACCCTGGTGTATATGCCGTTGTTTCATACCAATGCTCAGGGCTATTCAATGCTCGCGACCTACTGGTCCGGTGGCACCATGGTTCTTCAACCCAAGTTCTCTGCTTCAAGATTTTGGCCCGTGTGTTTAAAACACCGAGTGACTTGGGTATCAATGATTCCGTTCGCGTTCAAGGCGCTGATGCAGCAGCCAGTGCCCGAACATCAGATGCGGTTTTGGGGTGGCCCCGCCAGTTTGCCCGCGATAGGGGCGCATTTCGGCGTTGAAACGATTGGCTGGTGGGGTATGACCGAAACCCTGACCCAGGGGATCGTCACCGACGTTGACCATCCGGGTCCCCACGGCAGCTTAGGTCGAGCAGCGCCAGAATATGAAATCCAGATTCGACATGCTTCGGGCAGAAATGCCCTTGCCGGTGAAAAGGGACTGTTGTTTATTCGCGGTGTTCGCGGCGTCTCCTTATTCAAGGAGTACTATCGCAATGACGAAGCGAACGACGCGGCATTTGATATCAATGGATGGTTCAATACCGGTGATCTGGTGCGCAGTGATGCTGATGGCTGGCTTTATTTCAGTGATCGCGAGAAAGATATGCTTAAAGTCGGCGCCGAGAATGTTGCGGCTTCAGAAATAGAGAGCGTCATTATGCAGACGGGTCTGGTGGACGAATGCGCGGTAGTGGCACAGAAGCATTATATGTTGGATGAAGTGCCGGTCGTGTTCGTTATCCCCAGCGCCAAGGGTCTGAACCTCACGCAAGAGGCGCTCACGCGGGGTATTATTGACCACTGCATGCTGAATTTGGCAGATTTTAAGGTGGTCAGAGACGTCCACTTGGTCAGTTCTCTGCCTCGTTCAACCCTGGAAAAAATTGCCAAAAATGAATTACGTGCTCGGCTCGCACCCATCACAGCGCCTTGACGCGCGGCGCGCGTCGTTGCAGCGAGGGCCTGAAGAGGTCCGCCGCTGGCCGCGGCTATTGAGACGCGGGTCGCCAATTACCATGAAACCCGAGTGGCACACGGTGATCTAGCTGGGCTGTCGCCAGAGGGCCAGCAGTAATATTTTCAGCGTCCAGGATGAGAAGATGGCTCTTGTCGATGCTGGCATCATAGACGTTCGCCAACAAATAGCCTGCGCCTTCTGGTGCGTCATGGGCACTGGGTACGAATACGGCTTCTGACGGTGTCATGTGTTCTCCAAGGTCGAGAGTTTGCCGTTGCCCCGTTTGATGATCAACCCTTGTTATGGCATTCAGCGATGAGGGTTTTGCTGCGCTGGCACCGGTGCATAGCATATATCCATAGCGGTATTCGAGACCGCTGTAACGCTCATCCAACCGACCAAACTCACAGGCAACGTCATCCAGTTGCTCGACTTTGTAAGTGTCTGTAGGCAAGTCCAGGTCGATATGCCAACGAGTGAGCTTGGCTAAGGCTAAAGCCGGATCCGATCTCGAGCCGTCAGCATTGGGGAACAAGGGAGCAACCCCATATTGGGAGACGTCACAGGTAATTTTGTTGCCGACGTTGAAGGCATTCATAGGGTGAAACACATAGGATGGATCACCATCGAACCAGCGAATAGCCTCGACGCTGCCACTACGAGGCATAACACCAATCTTATTACGTTTTTCAGGTTCCCAGGCGAAGGGTGGCTTACCCTGTAGGGCGCGGTCCAGTGACGCCGTTAGAGGCATGATCGGAAAAATCACAAAGTCTCGGGTGACAATAAAGTCATGTACCATTGCCGCATAAGGTGCATCGAAAAACGCTGAAGTCGTGAGCTTACCCTCGCGGTTTACGACATGATAAGACATCTTGTTGGATAGCATGCCATCAACGCTGTAGCCGAAAAAGATCATCTCACCGGTTTCCGGGTCCATCTTTGGGTGTGCTGTCATGGGTCCTGTGAGGGTGTCACCAAATGTCCAGGGTCCTATCGAGTCGAGACTCATGGGATCCAGTTGAAAGGGCGCGTGGGCCTCCTCCAACGCCAGTAATTTACCGGCATGCCAGACGATGTTGGTATTCGCCAGGCCGTTGGTGGTCAGTCCCTGAACAGCAGGGTCCGTGTCTAACGGGTTCATACCACTGAATAGGCCGCGCCCGGCTGCTCGCTCTAGTTCCCATTTAGTCGTCTTGACCCAGCGATTTTTGTAAGACACACGACCATTTTCGAGGTGAAACGCGTGAATCATGCCGTCGCCGGCAAACCAGTGATAGTCTCCTCTGGGCGCGTATTGCGGATTTGGGCCGTTGCGGTAAAAGGTTCCGTTCAGGTCAGCAGGCAATGCGCCTTGGACCACCAGGTCTGGTGCATCACATTCAAATTGAATCGGCTGGTAAGCGCCTTGTAAATTAGGATGCTTGGGAAGGGGCGTGGCCATGAGCTTTGAGTCCTCAGCGTAGGAATAACCGTTAAACTAGCAGACTGATGCCAAGAGTTGAAGTCAAGCAGTTACCTTTGCCGATTGGCCAATGGCCAGTGCGCAGCTGGCTGAAGTAGCGGTGCCGAAAGCTACTGCGTTGGGCGAGTCGCGCTACACTGGATCAAGAAAGCCTTGTTCCTACCTGCAAAACTTTCTACTCTGAGCGAGTGCGCCGCATTTGACTGACATCTGACATGGAATTGCTTGCGATGAGCCGAGTAAACCCACCAAATATCCTGATTATCATGACTGACCAGCACCGTCCCGATCACACTGGCTTTGGTGGTAACCCGGTTGTTCAGACGCCTCACCTGGATGCGCTTGCCCTGCGTTCGATGCGGTTTGATCAGGCCTATGTTGCCAATCCCATCTGCATGCCCAATCGTTCATCGATCTTTACCAGCCGGATGCCTTCCTTGCACGGTACCCGGTATAACGGCATCGCCCTTGACTGGCGGGTTGAAACCTTTCCAAGAGTATTCAAGAACGCGGGTTATCATACGGCGCACCTGGGTAAATGCCATCTACAGAATATGAATGTGATGGCCTCAATCGCCAAGCGTCAGACCGATCAAATGGCACCTGGAGATGCGTTGAGCTTTTCCCATTATCCGCCTGGTTGGGATGACTATGAAAATCTTATGCGCCATAAAATGGCGCGTGTCGAAATGCCAATGGACTACTATGGCTTTGCCGAAGTCGACCTGGTTGTTGCGCACTCGGATCAATGTGGTGGGCACTATTACCAATGGCTGCTGGAGCAGGGCGTTGATCCGAATGCTATTCAGGGCGAGGCGGGTGCCCTGCCTTATGATTCTCCCTCGCATATGACTCGGCGTACCAGTACACCCGAAGAACTGTATCCGACCCATTACATCACAGGTGTAGCCACTGACTTTCTGCAAGCCCGTGCCAAGCAGCCTGGGACTCCGTTTTTGGCGGTCGTTTCCTATCCAGATCCGCATCATCCTTTTACGCCGCCCGGCAAGTACTTTGATATGTATTCGCCGGCTGATTTTAGACTGCCCGAGACTTACCGTGATGCGCATACAAACTCGGCACCGCATTATCAAAAAGCGATCAAGGAAGGTCCAACTGGGCTGCGTCGAGGGGTCAATATGTTTGCTCCAACTGAGAAAGAATTGCGCGAGATGGGTGCGAAAGAGTACGGCATGATCTCTATGATCGATGACAGCATCGGTACCATTCTCGCGCAACTGGAAAGACTCGGTTTAAGCGACAATACTATTGTGGTCTTCACCAGTGATCATGGCGACATGTTTGGTGATCATGGTGTCATGCTCAAGGGAGGCATGCATTACTCGGGCTGCACTCGAGTGCCGTTGTTGATACATGTGCCGGGACAGCAACCTGGCAGTAGCAGCAGTCTCATTTCTTCATTGGACCTGGGCCCGACTTTGCTGGCGCAGGCGGGGCTTTCGGCCTTCTATGGCATGCAAGGCGTTGACGCGTCGCTATTACTGACAGACAGTCGTGCAACTGTTCGAGACGAAATTTATATCGAAGAGGACCAGTTGAACGATCTCTTGAGAGTCGGTATGCCGCTGCGCATGCGTACGCTCATTACTCAGGATACGCGTTTGACGGTTTACCAGGGTTATGACGGGGTAGAGCTGTTTGACCTGAAGAATGACCCGAGTGAAATGCACAACAAGACGGCTGATAAAGCTTTACGCGCGCAAATGTCTGAGCGGCTGATGCGAACCATGATGGCGAACGCTGACATGTCACCCAAACCTACTGCTTTTGCTTGAGGGGAAAATCGATGCATGAATTGAAGGGTAAAGTTGCTTTTGTGACAGGTGCTGCAAGTGGCATTGGCCTTGGAATGGTAAAGGCATTTTTGCGACAGGGCATGCAGGTCATGATGGCAGATATCGAAGAAGCTGCTTTACAGCAGGCTGTTGTAAACCTCGAGTCAAATGCGGTCTCAAGCGTTATCTGTGACGTCAGCAATCGTGAAGCTGTGTTTGCCGCCGCAGATAAAACTCTGGCTGAGTTTGGTCGAGTGCACCTGGTTTGTAACAATGCGGGAGTCTCAACCGGTGGGCTCGTTGATGAATGTGATGAGGGTGACTGGCAATGGAGTCTGGGCGTGAATTTGATGGGAGTTGTCCATGGATGTCAGGCATTTTTGCCTCACATTAAATCTCAGGGTCAGGGCGGGCATATTGTCAACACCGCATCTATGGCTGGGTTGCTAGGTCGAAATCCGGGCTGGACCACTTATAATGCCACCAAGTATGCGGTCGTCGGCTTGACAGAGTCGTTGTACGAGGAGGGTCGCCTGGGTGGTTTTGGTGCCTCGGTGCTCTGCCCTGGCGCGGTGCGGACTCGCATCTATGAGGCGCCTCGAAATCGACCTGATCGTTTTGGACCTCAGATATCAAAACCTGCCTACACAGACATTTCTGATGAGCTTGCGAGAGGGCTCGACCCGAATATTGTTGGCGAACTCGTGGTAGAGGCGGTGCAGGCAAGACGTCTGCATATTCTCACGGACCCCAGATTCGCTCGATTGGTGAGTAAGCGGTTTGAGCGTTTAACCGCTGATTTCGAGTGGGCAGCGAACAGTGCTGCGTTGAAGTCAGCCCTTGGTAAGTCCTAAATCGCTTCAGAGATTAAATTCTATTCGAGCGATCTTGATTTGGCTGTCGGCACTGATATCTGTCCAGGTAACATAGACATCATTATCCTGATGGGTCATTACCGGAAAGCCACTGCGTCTCGAGGATTTCGTCTCGGCCACGTTCGTCTTTGCCAATAACTCGCCGATCGGGTTATATAGTGCGACTCGAAGCGTAGCGTTCGCGCCATTGGTGTGTAGCCAGCTAACGGCGATATTGCCAGAGTCGAGCATCGCTATGCTCACTCGGCCATTGGTAGATCCCTGTTCCAGCAGGATAGGTTGGCCAAATGAAGCGCCAGCATCGTTTGAAATGGCCAGTTGCACCTTGGGTAGATTATCCTTTGCGGTAAACCAGGCGACAGCGGTCAGCTGATCTTGCGCAGCAACCGCGGGTCCATTCACCGGGCAACCGGCGACCTCCCAGTTATCCTTCGACACAGCCTTGGGTTCAGTCCACTGGCTATCGACAAAGCGGGTAATGACGATATCCCTGATTTCCTTTTCGGTACGGTCTCTGTAAACCACGATAGGACCAGCAGCTGTCATGGCACTGCTGGTGTTACAACAATCGCAGGTGAGTTCGTCGAGAGCCCATTCCTCCAGAGTTTCGCCATGTCGGTCAAACACGGCTGCCCGCAGGGTCATGCCGCCGCCCATGTTGTGTTGGTCAGCAGGGTGGTGTTCAGGGCCGGCCTTTGGCGCTTTAGTGTTCCTGCCATCCAACCAGGTGATAAAGGAGCGCCCTTCACTGAGGGGCAGCATGCTGACAAAGCCATGTTCTGCGCTGACACCATCTTTGTGGATAGTAATGGGCGGCCCCCAGGCTTGCATTTCTTGGTGAAAGAAAACCGCTTTGATATCGTAATCGTATGTGCCCTCGGCACTCTTCTGTAACCAGTGCGCGACCCTGCCTGCATCGGTAACGGCCAGATAAGGAAAATCTGCCCAGTTGACGAACCAGTCGTTGCCCTCCTGAATCAGATTTGCCGGGCCCCAGGTAGTGCCAGCCAGCGTGGCGTAATACAGGGCGCTGCTTGTGCCTGTGGCTGTTACCCACGAAAGATGGACTTGGCCGCTTGAGTCTGTCATCAGACGAGAGAGGCTGGACTGGCCAATAGCCGGCGTTGGCAACAGCGTAATCTGAGGCTCTTTCGCCTGCGCTGAAAGTGCCGTCAGCAGCCAGCCAGTTGCCAGAATCTTCAAGAAGATGATCGCGACATTTTTCGAGCGGCCTCTTAAGAAAAGAGTCTTCAAATTGCAGGGCATGAAAAAAGAGGACATCTGTGGCTCGCTTGTTAGGCTGAGATAACCTTTGTTAGGGGGAATGAACGTCATATTCGTATCAGTGGGATATTCGCAGCGCCGCCAGTTTCGCATAAATAGAAGCTTTGGTTTGTAGGCCGACAAGCTTTGCGAGAACCTCGTTAGTGGGTGACAGTATATAGGTTGTGGGTAAGGCGCTGGGTGGTTCAATGCCGAGTGCTTCGACTTCAGTGAGCGTCAGGGTTGGAAAGTCTATCTTCAGGCGTCGAGCCAGGCGCAGAGTTGTCGCTCGATCATCTTCATCAAAGTTTACGCCCAGGACCTGAATGTTCGAGCCTGTCAGCTCGTCCTTAAGAAGATTTAACTCTGGAATTTCAAGTCGGCAGGGTGCGCAGGTTTTTGACCAGTAATTCACGATCTTCCAGCCTGGTTGCTGCACAGGCAATAGGCCTGAGGGTGCTTGTGTGGCAGAGTACTGGTTGGTTGAACCTGAGCCAACAGCTTCAACATCAAGAAGGCTGGCGGCGCTGGGCAATGTGAAGCTGAGTAGTGCGTAGCTCAGCAGTACAGAGTGGATCAAATATCGGGCGAGATAGGAATAGGCTTGCATATTAGTAGTTAGTAGCCTTTCAGATAGAGGATGTAGCTGCAGCTGACTGCCAACAGGAGCCAGGGTAGTGCAATTTGCCAAACAGGTCGAGGTTGTACTGGTTGATCCATTGACTCGATGTCTAGGGCCTGTGTCTTGGACATTTTCTTGCGAGCCTTGTCACGCTCCCGAGCCTGTGCCTTTTGTTGCTTTTTGTATTCTGCAATGCCTTTTTCGATACCCTGGGCTACCAGTTTGGTCTGTGCTTTGGTCTGATCAGGTCGCTGGATTGAGCGAGCAATCTTCAACGCCTCAGTCTGAGACTCTTTTGAGATTTTGTCGGCTGCCAAGACTATGCTACCCAATGTGCGACTGGATCTGAGCTTAGATCATAGCATCGCTGGGCTAGTATCGCCCATTGATTTTCTGTTAGAGGTTAGACCACCAAAATTCGGTCGCGGTTGTTAGTGGTTATTAATGGTTCTTAATGGTTGTTAGTAGTTGTTAGTAGTTATTCGTGCAGAAAGGTGCGCTAAGATATTTTGATCAGGTCTTTGCCTAGGCGAGAGTTTTTTGGCGGCACAGAACGAGGCAAGTTGCCAGGAAGTCGCGGAAACTAGGGGGGCCAGTTTCCGCGCAAGCATCCATCTCAGTTCTTGGCGAGAGACTTCACTCGCCGCTTGAAATCATCGGTAGAATTTGTTTTGGGATATTCCTGGGCCGGCACTGGCACCCCCAGAAAATCACACAGAGGCTGCCAGCCCATGCTGGCTTCAAACACCAATAAGCGATCCACTGGCACTGTTTTTTTGACCGCCTCATTGTGGGCCGTAAAGACTGCCTTCGCATAGTCGCGATCCATGTGTCGGCCCTGAAAGGTGTCTTCCACTATTAACTTACGGGCCATCTGACCCTGAAGATTGTCTGGATCAAAACCACTATCCATGGATTTGAAAATAGTCTCAGACGCACTATCAAACCACTGGTCCGGATCACGTAGGCTTAAGATCACCTTGGCGTCGGGGTAATAGGCCATCAGGGCCTCGTAAAATGCGCAGGATGGCCAGTCGACGCTCGCTTGGAATCCTTCAAACACGACCCCCCAGTCCATCTTTTTACCGAAGGCGGCATCATGCCAGTGCTGTTGTTGAGCGGCACTGGAAAACAGCTCCATCATATGATGGCATTTGCTCAAGCCCAGTTGCTCAAGGGCCAGCTTTAGTGACAGGGTGCCGGTACGACCGAAGCCGGCACCTATGACTTTGAGTGTCATGTTTTCGTCCTTATACTTGGTGAATGATTTTTGGTGAATGGCTCTTGTTGAATGGCTCTTAAAGAAAGGCTCTTAAAGAAAGTCTCTTAAAGAAAGTCTCTTAAAGAAAGTCTCCTATTGAAAGTCTCTTATGGAAAGGCAGGGTCCCTTGCCCTGGCGATGAAGTAGAAATCAATAGTGTTGAAGCTAAATGCTAAGACCGTGCCGAGTCAAGTTCTACGCCAGCAGAGACCGTTTACCGACTTGCCGGCGGCCTTCGTGAGGTCGCGCCTTTTTTGTGGTTGCTTTGCCTGGGTTTAAATCGCAAAGTGCGTCGCGGACAGGTGGAAAGAGATATTTTGTGACTCGAACCGACGAAGAGAAGTGGTTGAAATGAGAAAAGATGGAGAATTTTTGAGTACGCTCTCGCGCGGTTTGACTGTACTACGCGCCTTCTCGCGAGAAACTCCTGAAATGACGTTGAGTGAAGTCGCCGCCAAGACTGATCTCAGCCCGGCAGTCGCCAGACGATGTTTGAATACCCTGGTAGACCTCGGTTATGTTGGCAAAAAAGACAAGCTGTTTTTATTGACCGCGGAGGTGTTGGGCTTTGCCTCTGCGTTTATTGAGTCGATGAACCTGGAGCAGATAGTTCAGCCTCACCTGCAGGTTCTGCGGGATAAAACCGGTGACAGTACTTCCATGGCAGTGCTCTCGGATCAGGATATTCTCTACCTGGTGCATGTATCAACTCATCGCATGGTGCGCGTGGCCGCGGGATTCGGCACACGATTTCCTGCACATCCCACCTCGATGGGCAGGGTGCTTATTGCCCACCAACCCAGAGAGCTAGTAGAAGCTTATCTTCAGAACAGTGAATTCCAGCAGTTTACAAGTAAGACGGTCGTATCCAGACCACAACTCAGAAAGTTGATCGAGAAGGTTAAGCAAGAGGGTTTTGCCTCCGTGGAAGACGAACTGGACTATGGCATAGTTTCTGTCGCGGTGCCGATCTTTGATCAAGCAGGGACTATACTCGCTGCCATCAACTGCTCGACGGTCACAACGCGTGTGGACCGTGAGCAGATGGTTCAGAGTCGCCTACTGGTGTTACAAGAGACAGCCCAAAAAATAGAGATGGCATTGCGGCGTTATCCCGTTCTCGTCGATTCCATACTCAGTTCTGCTGCGGTCTCGAGATCATGATGCCAGGTGATGCTTCGCAGTAATGGTCTTGCAGCAGCGTCGGAGCCCAATCTTCTTGTGTTGACGGCGAGATACTGCCTGGCGGGACCGGTTGGTTTCACGAAGCCTGATAATCTACGGCTTCCTGAGCGCCGATCCAGAGCGGGTGTCCTGCAGGATTGTTCATCTCTTCAAACAGATGACCAACAAGACCTGCACAGCGTGCAGTAAGGATCACGCCCCGCATCATTTTTGAGGGCACGCCTGCCTCAGCTAGCACGGCACCGATCGCGGCGCTGACATTGGTCACAAGATTTTTCTTCAGGGTCGACTGCAGTCCCTGCTCAAGGAGTTTCACAGCTCGAATGTATTTGCCGCCAACCTCCTGAAGCTCGGCGACCGAAATCAGACGTTTGACTCTTGGGTCCAGGTCGCCGTGAATAGGATGCCCAAATCCAGGGAGGGGCCGGCCGATACTGCGATAGTGTTGAATTTCAGCAGAGACGGCTGCTTCCTGATCCGGTGCTGCGACGATCCGCTCAAGGACAGCGCCGCATTCGCTGGCAGTGCCAGCATAACGATCACCGACGCCAAGTAATCCGGCAGCGATTGCGCCGGTGAAAGACTCGGGTGCTCCGTAGTAGGTGAGGCGAGTGGCAATCGCTGAAGGCACCAGACCGTGTTCCATGATGGTGACGAGCACGGCATCCATGATTTTGCACTGGGCTTCTGTGGGTTCCTGTCCTAGGGCCTGCAAGTAGATCATTTGGGTAAATGACACTTTGCCAATCAAATCCTCACACAAGTCTTTACCGCGCACCATGATGGTGTCTGCGTCAAACCCGCAGATATTGGTGGTACCTTTTTGCTCAAGCATAAAAACTAACCTTTTTTATGAGTGTCTGTTAGGATAAAATCTTCGCATATCGAAAAAAATTTCGCTATGCGAAATAAAAGCAGAAACAACAATCAAGAATGAGGGGTGACTCCAATGAGGGGGCTTTTGATAGCAGTGTCCATTGCTGTGGCAACACCGATGGTGAATACGGTTTACGCAGCCGACCGAATGATGGAAGAAGTCGTTGTTTCAGCGCGTAAAAGGGCTGAGTCTCTGGAAGAAAGTCCAGTCTCGGTGAGCGTATTTACAGCCGAAGATCTCGAATCTGCCGGTATTGAAACGGCGCGAGACTTTATAGCACTAACACCCAATGTCACGCTGGTTGAAACCCAGAATGCCGGTAACGCTTTCATCAATGTTCGAGGCGTGTCTCAGGCCCGTAACAGTGAAATGTCTGTCGCTGTGTTGGTTGATGGCGTCTTAATGGCCAATCCGGCTCAGTTTACGCAGCAGCTATTTGATATTCAGCAAATCGAGGTCCTGCGCGGGCCCCAGGGCGCGCTGTACGGGCGCAACGCGATCGGCGGTGCAATTACCATACAAACTCGGCAGCCCAGTGATGAGTTGTCGGGTCGGATTGAAGTCGGGGCTGACTCAGGCCCAGGCTATACGGCAAAAGGTTTCGTTAGTGGTCCGGTCGGCGATTCAACGAC